>ERZ773142.111-NODE-111-length-108849-cov-10.9052_pt1 | contig 108849 bp, 99 predicted proteins | sample MGYA00580853_ERZ773142 | MGnify/ENA primary metagenome ERZ773142 (study PRJEB29015, sample SAMEA2737862) | human gut metagenome | biome: human gut; feature: human-associated habitat; material: faeces | place: China | collected 2012 ...
TTCAGGACTTCATTATAATTTCTCAAATCAGACACTGGTAAAATATTTGCCATATTCTTTCAGCTCCTTCCACTGACTTTCATTGTTTCTACTACTTCTATTATACGCAAAAAGCCGTAAAATTCAACGTGAATTTTTACAGCAAAAAGATATTTCATCATATCGTTTCTACCCCCGGCAATCACATTTAAAAAGTCCCACAGAAACAGCACATGCATACTGCTTTCTGTGGGACTTTTATCTTTAGTGTTTCAATTTCAAACGCACCATTGCGCGCTTCAGCGCTGCTTCCGCACGCGCTGCATCCAGATCAGCTTCATGGCTTGCAAGGCGGCGCTCCGCACGGGAACGTGCTTCCTCTGCACGCGCAAAGTCGATCTCATCCGGCCACTCGACCACCTCTGCCATGACAGTCACCTGCTCCGGCAGAATGGTGATGAATCCGGACATCAGCGCTGCTTCCTTTTCACCGCCGTCCTCATGGATTTTGAGGACACCCGGTGCTACTACAGCAGTCAGCGGAATGTGGTTCGGGTATATACCGATCTCACCCTCGGTAGTAGTCAGCTCTACCATGGAGACTTCTCCGTCGTAGAAACCGCCGGTCGGGGTGACAACCTTTAATTTCATTCCATCAGCCATAGACGTACCCCCTATTTCACACGGGCAAGAACGTCGTCGATATTACCTGCATTCAGGAAATACTGCTCCGGAATGTCATCATGCTTGCCTTCCAGGATCTCCTTGAAGCCCTGAATGGTCTCGCTCAGCGGTACATAGCGGCCTTCCAGACCGGTAAACTGTCCTGCTACGAAGAACGGCTGAGATAAGAATCTCTGGATCTTACGTGCGCGGGATACGGTCAGCTTATCTTCCTCGGAAAGCTCATCCATACCTAACATGGCGATGATATCCTGTAACTCTTTGTACTTCTGCAGAACCTCCTGCACGCCGCGGGCTACCTTGTAATGCTCCTCACCTACAACACGCGGGTCGAGGATACGGGAGGTGGACTCCAGCGGGTCTACTGCCGGGTAAATACCCTGCTCTACAATGGCACGGCTTAATACCGTGGTTGCGTCCAGATGTGCAAAGGTGTTTGCCGGAGCCGGGTCGGTTAAGTCATCGGCCGGCACGTAAACTGCCTGTACGGAAGTGATGGAACCATTCTTGGTAGAGGTGATACGCTCCTGAAGAGCACCCATCTCTGTCTGCAGAGTCGGCTGGTAACCTACTGCGGACGGCATGCGTCCAAGCAGAGCGGATACTTCGGAACCTGCCTGGGTGAAACGGAAGATGTTGTCGATGAATAACAGGACATCCTTACCACCTTTATCACGGAAGTACTCAGCCATAGTAAGCCCGGTCAGGCCGACTCTCATACGGGCTCCCGGCGGCTCGTTCATCTGACCGAATACCATGGTGGTCTTATTGATAACGCCAGACTCGGTCATCTCGTAGTAAAGGTCATTACCCTCACGGGTACGCTCACCTACACCGGTGAATACGGAATATCCGCCGTGCTCGGTAGCGATGTTACGAATCAGCTCCTGGATCAGGACGGTCTTACCTACACCGGCACCGCCGAACAGACCGATTTTACCACCCTTCTGATAAGGGCAGAGCAGGTCTACGACTTTGATACCGGTCTCAAGGATTTCAGTCTGGGTAGACTGTTCCTCGAAGGTAGGAGCTTTTCTGTGGATTGGAAGGTATTCTTCCACCTGTGGCCTTTCTTTATTGTCAATTGGCTCGCCCAGTACATTGAAAATACGGCCCAGCGTATTCTCACCAACCGGTACGGAAATCGGCGCGCCGGTTGCAATGGCGTCCATACCACGTCTCAGACCATCGGTGGTTCCCATTGCGATACATCTTACGGTATCGTCACCAAGATCCTGTGCAACCTCAACGGTCAGGCTGCCGCCGTCTTCCAACGGAACTCGGATTGCCTCGTTGATTTCCGGAATCTTGCCCTGGGAGAACTTGATATCCATGACCGCACCGATGATCTGTGTGATCTTACCAGTATTTTGTTCTGCCATCTTGCTTCTCCTTCATAATTCTTTCTCGAATGCACTCCTTGGAGCGCGATCGCTTCAGCAGAGCACCAGGCCCTGCCAAAACGGATTAATTGATCGCATTTGCGCCTGCAATGATCTCCGTAAGCTCCTGGGTAATGGAACCCTGACGCGCACGGTTGTACTGCAGCTCTAACTTGCCCAGCATTTCTTCTGCATTGTTGGTTGCCGAATCCATGGCGGTCATACGCGCACCATTTTCACTGGCAACTGCTTCCTGCAGCGCACCAAAGATCAGACTGCTCATATATTTCGGGATGATCATATCCAGCACTTCTTCCTCGCTCGGCTCATAATTCATGAGGGCTTCGGCTTTCGAAGCCTCGCTCTCGCCGTTCTCTTCCATGGTAAACGGAAGGAGCCTGATGAGCTTCGGAATATGAACCACGGTGTTCTTAAAGGAAGTGTATGCAAGATAGATCTCACCGATCTCCCCACGGCCGAATGCGGCCAGCAGCTCTTTTGTGAGATCTGCCGCATCCTGGTAGGCCGGCTCGTCGATGACCTCGGAATAATCCTCGGCAATCTCGTAACCCTTCTTAGCCAGTCCGTCACGGCCCTTGCGGCCAATGGCGTAAACCCGGGTCTTCTCCGGAGTCAGCGCCTCATTTCCTGCGATGAGCTTGACAATGTTGTTATTGTAGCCACCGGCAAGACCGCGGTTGGAAGTGATCGCAATGACCGCCTTTCCATCCGTGGCGCCTGCCCGCAGGTATTTGTGGTCGATGGTTCCTGACTTTTTCAGCATGGAAGAGATCGTCTCATACATCAAGTCGAAATAAGGCTTGGAGCCTTCTGCTTTCTGTCTGGATTTCTGCAGCTTGACTGTAGAAACCAGCTTCATGGCTTTGGTAATCTGGCCGGTGCTCTGGATACTTGCTTTTCTGCGTTTAATATCTCTCATCGATGCCATGATCGTTCACCTGCCTTATCTAGCGCTGCTCTTTGCACTCTTTGATTGCTTTTACAAGCAGAGCCTCGGTATCCTCGGACAGAACCCTGGTATCGCGGATTGCTGCCGGGATCTCCGGGTACTTGCTGTCAATGTATTTGAATAAGTCTTTCTCAAATGCCAGCACATCTGCAACCGGAATATCAAGAAGATGCTTTCTGGTTGCTGCGTAAATGATGATTACCTGGTACTCAACCGGCATCGGCTGGTACTGAGGCTGTTTTAAGACTTCACGGATGCGCTCGCCCTGTGCCAGCTGCTCGGTGGTTGCTGCATCCAGCTCGGAGCCGAACTGGGCGAAGCTTGCCAGCTCGCGGTACTGTGCCAGTTCCACACGGATCGGCGCTGCAATCTTCTTGATTGCCTTGATCTGTGCCGCGCCGCCTACTCGGGATACGGACAGACCAGCGTTGATAGCCGGACGGAAACCGGAGTTGAACATCTCAGTCTCAAGGTAGATCTGACCATCGGTAATGGAAATTACGTTGGTCGGGATGTATGCGGATACATCGCCCGCCTGAGTCTCGATGATCGGCAGAGCAGTTAAGGAACCGCCGCCCAAGTCATCAGACAGACGGGATGCGCGCTCCAGCAGTCTGGAGTGCAGGTAGAATACGTCACCCGGATAAGCCTCACGTCCCGGCGGTCTCTTCAGAAGAAGGGAGAGGGTACGATAAGCGGCAGCGTGCTTGGTTAAGTCATCATAGACTACCAGTACGTCCTCGCCGTTTTCCATCCACTCCTCGCCGATCGCACATCCGGAATATGGTGCGATATACTGTAACGGAGCCAGGTCGGATGCTGTGGAAACTACGATGGTGGTGTAGTCCATAGCGCCGAACTCCTCTAAGGTTCTTACAATGTTGGCAACGGTAGATGCTTTCTGACCGATTGCAACGTAGATACAGTGAACGCCCTGACCCTTCTGGTTGATGATGGTATCGATCGCGATGGCGGTCTTACCGGTCTGACGGTCACCGATGATCAGCTCTCGCTGGCCGCGGCCGATCGGGATCATGGCGTCAATTGCCTTGATACCGGTCTGTAACGGGGTGTCTACAGATTTTCTTTCGATTACGCCGTGAGCAACACGCTCAACACGGCGGAATTTGTCAGTCTCGATCGGGCCCTTGCCGTCAATCGGCATACCTAACGCGTTGACAACTCGTCCGGTCATGGCATCGCCTACCGGGACCTCAACCACGCGGCCGGTTGTCTTAACGATATCTCCCTCACTGATGTTCCTGGTATCACCTAAGAGAACGACACCTACGTTGTCTTCCTCCAGGTTCTGGACCATGCCGTATACTTCTCCTGGGAATTCCAGAAGCTCACCCTGCATGGCTTTCTCCAGTCCATGAACTCGAGCGATACCGTCCGCAACCGTGATAACGGTTCCGACATCAGAGACTTCCAGTTTGGTAGAATACTTTGCAATCTGTTCTTTGATTACCGAACTGATTTCTTCTGGTCTCAAATTCATTGTCTGTTCCTTTCCGACTTATTATGCCAGCTGAAGCGCGGATAACTCCTTCTTCAGCTCGTAAAGCCTTGTCTTGATGCTGCTGTCCACTACACGGTCTCCGATGCGGATGACTATGCCCCCGAGGAGGGACGCATCCACATCGTAGTGCATTTCAAACTGCACATAACCGGTGGTCTCAAGCAGTCTTTTTTCCAAAGCGGTCTTCTGCTCCGCGCCCAGCTCCACTGCGCTGGTCACATAAGCAGCTCCGATCTTTTTGAATTCCTTCACCCTCTGGATGAAATATTCCAGAATCGAGATCATCTCGTTCTGTCTGTCTTTCTCAACAATGATGCTCAAGAAGCCCATCAGCTCCTCCGCAATCTTTCCGGAAAAGACCTGATGTAATAAGGCAACCTTCTCTTCTTTTACGATCTGCGGGTTTCCGAGAACGGAAAAGAGCTCCGGGTTGGCCTGTAAAATGGGGAGCAAAGCAGATGTTTCCTCGTAGAAAGTATCCACAAGCGCTTTTTCCATGGCTGTCTCAAACAATGCATCACCGTACACCTTTGAAACTAGCTTTGCCATGTATGTTCACCCATTTCCTTCAAAGTCTCATCAATCAAAGCATCCTGAATCTTAACATCGATGGAGTTTCCAACAACCTTCTCTGCCATGAATGCGGCGATGTCTACGATCTCCTGCTTCATGTCATCGAGAGCTTTCTTCTTCTCCAGCTCAACCTCACGGTTAGCCCGCTCAATGATTCTGGCTGCTTCGGCCTTGGCTTCATCGAGCATTTCCTCCTCACGGGCTTTGGCTTTACGCCGTGCAGTCTCCAGAATGCTCTCAGCTTCTTTGTTCACGTCTCTTAATTTTGCCTCGTACTCAGCCTTCATAGCCTCTGCTGAAGATTTGTCTTCCGCAGCAGATGCCAGCTCGCCGGCAATCTTCTGTTTTCTCTTTTCCAGCACATCGCGCACCGGATTGAAAAGCAGATAGGACAATGCAAAGAATAAAATGAAGATGTTGATACCGGTCAGCACTGCGTCATGCAGAAGCTGCGGATCAAATCCTATCAGTCTGTCCAAGTCTTACGCCTCCTTTCGTTATAATTCATTACGCTCTCCGCAGCAAAACACTGCTGTCCGCCGCGTTCCTGCGCAATGTCCGTTCTTCTTATGCGCCGAACGGCTTAACGAACATCAGGATGATCGCAACAACCAGACCGTACAGACCGGTGGTCTCTGCTACTGCCTGACCAAGAAGCATGGTGGAAGTGATGTCGGATTTTGCGCCCGGGTTACGTCCTACTGCTGCAGCACCGTGACCAGCTGCGATACCCTGTCCTACACCAGGTCCGATACCGGCGATCATTGCCAGACCAGCGCCGATTGCGGAACAACCAAAGATAAAGTCCTGTCCTGAGATACCATTCATAGTTAAGTCCTCCTAAAAAATAAATTTTATTCCATTTTGTCGTTGATGTATACCATGGTCAGCATACAGAATACGTATGTCTGGATCGCACCGGAGAATACATCACAATAAACATGAAGTGCCGCCGGAATACCGATATTGGTAAAGATCGGCATCATGCCATACCATAATCCCATAATGATAACGCCTGACAGCAGGTTTGCAAACAGACGCAGGGAAATGGAAATCGGGTTCGCGATCTCACCGATCAGGTTGATCGGAAACAAGATCGGGGTCGGCTCAAACAGGCTGGTAAAATGTCTTACGCCCCTGTTCTTGATGCCCTGGTAGTTTACAATGAAGAAGGTAAACATACCAAGCAGGAAAGTAACGCCATAGTCGGCTGTCGGAGCACGAAGGCCCAGCAGTCCGCTCAGGTTACAGAAGAGGATAAATACGAAGATCGTTCCGATGTAGTTGATGAAACGTCTTGCATTGCCTCCCAGAATACCTGCCGTCATGCCCTGCAGTGCCTCATAGGCCATCTCCAGCACATTCTGAAATGTTCCCGGCTGGTCCGTTGCCTTTTTGAGGGTCCGGTTCGCCAGTACCGCAAGGATCAGGATCAGTGCTGTGATGATCCACATGCCTATGGTCGTTGTTGTGATCCAGAAGTCCTGACCAAATAACTGATACTTCAGTACCCCATGTATCATAAAGTCAGGCTCATTGGAAATCAGCATTCCCATTCACGGTTCCTCCTTTCTCTCATGATATCCCCGGCCGGTCATTGTCGGAAGTATCTGCCTGAGCAGAAGCTTCCGGTTCTTTTCCACCGGAAATTCTGTGAACCAGTGGCTGCAGGTATGCGCCTGCTTTCATGCCCATGGCTCCGATCACCGCTGCCAGAAGATCGATCTTAAGCACCTTCCAGCAGATCAGAAGCACCGCCACAAATACCAGCTTGCGCAGCATACTCTGCGCTACGGTAAATTTGTTGGCGTAGCTCTCACTTCCGCTGTCCAGCACCCGCTCGGTCATAACCGCCATATGAACCAGCATACAAATGGCTCCTGAGGCTCCCACCACCAGTCCCATAATGACCGGAACCACCGGATAGGAAACCTTCGGAAGAAGCAGGACTGCAAGGATGACCAGAATCACATTGTAAAAAATGATTCCGGCTGACATTTCCGCAAGCAGCCTTTTCGTTGACTTGCTCAGCCACTCCATTGTTACCTGCCTCCTTTGCTGTCTTCATGAAAAATGCGGCTTGGCTGTTTTGGTTTGCTGATTCCGCTTCGTCCCTGCCCCGCACTCTGCTGCTGCCGTAAGCGCTCGTCCTCTTTCTGCTCCTGCAAAAGAGTATTTCTCGCCATGACCCAGCCGCAGCGTCCGCCTGCCAGAACACCCAGGATCAGCATCGGTACCATGAGCTTCGTCCCAAAATGGGAATCCACCAGATAACCTGTGTAAACACAGAGGAGGATTGGCGTCAGCACACTGAAACCAAGCTGCGTCACCATGGCAAGACTTCGGAATACGCTTCTCTTATAATGCACTGTTCCCACCTCTTTCTGCATTTTTGCATGTAACATCTATTATACCCAAATTTTTTAACTTTGTCCATTATGAATAGATGTTTCGTTGAAAAATAGTGAATCTTGCACATTGCAAATATTTATGTCATTTTTTTATCGAACATTTTCACAGAAATAACTGAGAAAAATTGTCATACTTGCCAGTTTAATGCACATTTATACCAAAAAAACCGTCACACTCGAAAAATGTGACGGTTTTAACGATTTTCTGCCTAAATAAGTTTCTTCTTATCTTAATATAAGTTTTGGGCTATCCTTTTTTATTTAATTTCTTCATACGGCACACGGTTGATGCCCTCCTCCACTGCCGCCTTCGCTACGGCATTGGCCACTGCCAGGGCAACTCTCTTGTCAAAGGAAGACGGAATAACATATTCTGCATTCAGTTCCTCCTCCGGAATGACGGAAGCAATCGCATGCGCTGCCGCGATCTTCATCTTCTCGGTAATGTCTTTCGCACGTACTGCAAGAACGCCCTTGAAGAGTCCCGGGAATACCAGCACATTGTTGATCTGGTTCGGATAATCAGAACGTCCGGTACCAACTACGGCTGCACCGCCTGCTTTTGCCTCATCCGGCATGATCTCCGGAACCGGGTTTGCCATGGCAAATACAATACCGTGGTTCATGGTTGCTACCATTTCTCTGGTTACCAGGTTCGGTCTGGACACACCAACAAAAATATCAGCGCCTTTTAAGGCATCAGCAAGTGTTCCATGCTCTTTATTCTTGTTGCTGATGTGGGAGATTTCTTCCTGACCAGAATTTAAGTTTGCATCGCCCTCACAGATAATGCCGTGGATGTCGCACATGATAATATTTCCAAAGCCCATTGCAATCAGCTGCTTACCAATTGCCACACCAGCAGCACCAGCGCCATTGATGACAACACGGAGCTCGCCCATCTTCTTGCCGGTTACTTTCACTGCATTCAGAAGTGCAGCACCTACTACGATAGCAGTACCGTGCTGGTCATCGTGGAAGACCGGAATGTCACAGCGCTCTTTCAGCTTTTTCTCAATCTCAAAACAACGCGGAGCTGCAATATCCTCCAGGTTGATGCCGCCAAAGCTCTTGGAGATCAGGGCAATGGTATTGACGATGGTGTCCACATCCTTGGAATCCACACACAGCGGAAATGCGTCTACATCTGCAAATGTTTTAAAGAGTGCGCACTTTCCTTCCATAACCGGCATACCAGCAGACGGTCCGATATCGCCAAGTCCCAGCACTGCGGTTCCGTCTGTGATGACAGCAACCAGATTGCCTTTACGGGTATAATCGTAAGCCTTGTCCTCATCCTCTGCGATCAGCAGGCACGGCTCTGCCACGCCCGGGGTGTAGGCGATGGACAGCTCCTCCGGAGTTGTAACCTTCGCACGGGAAATGACCTCAATTTTTCCCTTCCATTCTTTGTGTTTTTCAATTGCAAGCTGCTTCTTATCCACCAGTTTGTCTTCCTGTGTTTGTTAAATTTTCTACATTCACATCAATTTTTCCAAAACGGCTGTTAACTTTCTGTCAGAATCTGGCATTGCCGTCCCGCATGCGCCTGACCGCGTAACGGTGCCAATAGATCTGCCATTCTGGTTTTCTGATGCGTTACAGCTGGTTTCATTCTAATGCAAAGTAGAAAAGGCGTCAACCTGACAGAAAGGAATGTTTTCGTCACTGCTCATATATCGCACAAACAACAAATTTTGCAGCATAGCTTCTATTTCAACATTTTGTTGCCTGGACAACGGATTTTCTTTGCTATTGCGTTTATAATAGAGTCATATGTAACTGCTAGCATAAAACAGTTACGGGCAGATTTTATCCAACATTCAAGGAGGTTTATCATCATGAGCTTTATCAAAAATATCGACAAGTCCCAGGTTCTCACATTAAAGGATGAGGTTTCCTACCAGAAAGGCCAGGTAGTCAGCAAGACTCTCGCCCAGAACGATGCCTTAAGCGTTACCCTCTTCGCGTTCGACAAGGACGAGGAGATCAGCACCCACGAATCCGGCGGTGACGCATTCGTGACCTGCTTAGACGGCGTTGGCCGCATCACCATCGACGGCAAGGCATATGAACTGCACGAAGGGGAATCCATCATTATGCCGGCAAAGCATCCGCATGCCGTGTATGGACAGGAGCAGTTTAAGATGCTGCTGGTTGTGGTATTTTAGTTGTTGAGAAAAAAAGATTCAACTGGAAACAAAACAAGACTTGCCCAAACAAGCGGTCCTATTGTATACTTGGTCTCAGCTGCGGTCATTTCAAGGACCGCGCAGTGCGGCTGTCTTGCCGGATAATATGAGAAAAAGTTTTAAGTTTATAAGATACCCAGAAGGGAGTCGCATGAAAGGTCCAAAGACCCGGAATGCGGCTTCCTTTGTTTTATTTCTGACAAACTTTTAGAAAACCTAAAAAATTTTTAGTTTTTGCTTGCCTTTTTCTCTGGCACTCTGTATACTTAGAGGCAGTTGTATTTGAGAAACATCATCATTTTGTACAATAACGTGGCGATCAAGCGCATGGCCACCTAACAAAAAGGGAGGAACACCTACTATGAGTCGTTTGGAAATCACCAGTCCCAACCAGGCTCAGCTCATGATTGAGGAGCTGTACAAAGACCTGGAACGCCGAATCGAATCCAGTCCGCCAGGTCTCTGCCCGGTTGACATGACCAGAGCCTTTGTGGAGATGTGCCACACCCACACCTGCGGCAAATGTGTCCCGTGCCGTGTCGGCCTGTGGCAGTTAAAGAACCTGCTCACCGATGTTATGAACGGGGAAGCCACCATGGAAACCTTAAAGCTCATGGAGGAACTGTCCCAGAGTATTATGAACGGTGCTGACTGTGCCATTGGCTACGAAGCTGCCCATACGGTATACCGAAGCTTAAAAGAATGCCGTGAGGACTATGAGGAACACGTTCATCAGGGCCGCTGTACCTGCAACTACACGCAGCCGGTTCCGTGCGTTTCCCTTTGCCCAGCACATGTGGATATCCCAGGCTATGTTTCCCTGGTACGCGAAGGCCGCTACGCCGATGCCATCCGTCTGATCCGCAAGGACAATCCATTTCCGACCACCTGCGGCTTCATCTGTGAGCATCCATGTGAGGCCCGCTGCCGCAGAAACATCATTGACGATGCCGTCAACATCCGCGGATTGAAACGCTTCGCAGCAGATTATGCTGGCAAAGTTCCTCCGCCATCCTGTGCTGCTTCCACCGGCAAAAAGATCGCCATCATCGGCGGCGGCCCGGGCGGCTTAAGCGCAGCTTATTATCTGCAGCTCATGGGACATCAGACCACCGTTTTTGAAATGCTCCCGAAACTGGGCGGCATGCTCCGCTACGGCATCCCGAACTACCGTCTGCCAAAGGAGCGTCTTGATGACGATATCAACGCCATTCTGGAGACTGGTGTGAAAGTCGAGTACGGAAAACGGATCGGTACTGACATTACAATTCAGGAACTGCGCAAGGAATACGATGCCGTGCTCATCACCATCGGCGCAAGCACAGATAAAAAGCTTGGCATTGAAGGAGAATCTGCAGAAGGTGTCATCTCCGCAGTCCGCTTCCTGCGTGATGTCGGAAAGAACTTAAATCCGGATCTGAGCGGACAGGAGGTTGCTGTCATTGGCGGCGGCAACGTTTCCATGGATGCAGTCCGAACAGCAAAACGTCTCGGTGCAAAGAAGGTTTCTATCCTCTACCGGCGCCGTGTAGCTGATATGACTGCACTTCCGGGTGAGATTGAAGGCGCTGTTGCCGAGGGCATTGAAGTAAAAACCCTGATGGCTCCGGCCCGGATCGATGTCGATGAAAACAACCATGTGCGCGGTGTCTATGTCACCCCGCAGATGATCAGCAAGATTAAAGGCGGCAGAGCCAGTGTGCGTGCGACCGGCGAGCCGGATATCTTTGTTCCGTGCCAGACCCTGATCGTGGCAATCGGACAGGATATCGAATTCCAGCACTTCGAGGAAGCCGGTCTTCCGGTCAACCGCGGCAAGATCCAGACCGAGCGCTACGGCGGTTTCGACAATATGCCTGGCGTATTTGCAGGCGGCGACTGCGCGTCCGGTCCGGCATCCGTAATCAAAGCCATTGCCGCTGCCAAGGTCGTTGCGGCAAACATCGACGAATATCTTGGTTTCCGTCACACGATCAGCTGCGATGTTGTGCTTCCGGAGCCTGATCTGCGTGACCGCATTCCATGTGGCCGTGTCAATATGACCGAGCGCGAGGCCTGTGAGCGCGTCTGCGATTTCGAAGGCGTGGAAAACTGCATGACCGAAGCAGAAGCAAGACAGGAAGCAAGCCGCTGCCTCGGCTGCGATCACTTCGGCTATGGAATCTTCAAAGGAGGTCGTGAAAACAAATGGTAAATTTAAAGATCGATCATAACGAAATCTCGGTTCCGGAGGGAACCACCATTATGGAAGCGGCTGCCCTTGCAGGAATCGACATTCCAAAGCTCTGCTATTTAAAAAATATCAACGAGATTGCGGCTTGCCGCGTATGTCTCGTGGAGGTTGTCGGAAAAGAGCAGCTGGTAACCTCCTGCAACAATAAAGTGCAGGAGGGACTGGAGATCCTGACAAACAGTCCGAGGGTCCGTGTGGCAAGAAAACAGAATGTACAGCTCATTCTCTCCCAGCACGACTTTAAGTGCGCAACCTGTGTCCGCAGCGGCAACTGTACCCTGCAGACGCTTTCAAACGACTTAAACATCATCGACCTTCCGTTTAAAGAGCGTGTAGAACATGCTCCATGGGATAAGAATTTCCCGCTCATCCGCGACACGGAAAAGTGCATCAAGTGCATGCGCTGCATCCAGGTCTGCGATAAAGTGCAGGGACTGGGTATCTGGGATGTGACCAGTACCGGTTCCAGAACCACCGTCAATGTCAAAGGCAACCGCAAGATCACCGATGCAGACTGTGCCCTCTGCGGCCAGTGCATCACCCACTGTCCGGTGGGCGCCCTGCGCGAGCGCGATGACACCGAAAAAGTATGGGATGCCATTGCAGATGAAAAGAAAACCGTTGTAGTCCAGATTGCTCCCGCAGTCCGCACTGCATGGGGCGAAGCCATGGGAATGAAACGCGAAGACGCTACCGTCGGCAAGATTTTAGATGCCTGGAAGCGCATGGGCGCGGACTACGTATTCGACACGTCCTTCTCCGCCGACTTAACGATCATGGAAGAAGCAACCGAATTTCTGGAGCGGTTCCAGAGCGGTTCCTTAAACAACCGACCGATGTTCACCTCCTGCTGTCCGGGCTGGCTGCGTTTTGTAAAAACCCAGTTCCCGGAGATGGTTTCGCAGCTTTCGACCGCGAAATCCCCGCAGCAGATGTTTGGTGCTGTCATGAAGACCTACTTCGCCCAGTCCATCGGCGTGGACCCGGAAAATATTGTGACCGTATCCGTTATGCCCTGCGTTGCCAAAAAGGCAGAGGCAGACATGGATTTCTACTATAAAGAATACGCAGGGAAAGACGTGGACATTGTGCTGACCACACGAGAGTTCACGCGCATGCTCCGCGAAACCCACATCCGGCCGGAAGTGCTGACTGACCGAAAGCCAGACAGCCTCATGCAGGAGTGGACCGGTGCCGGTGTCATCTTCGGCGCAACCGGCGGTGTCATGGAGGCGGCACTTCGAACCGCTTACCATGCCCTGTCCGGCAAAAATCCGGACCCGGATTTCTTTGATGACATCCGTACCGTCAATGAGGACTATGCACTCACAGAAGCAAACCTCGACTTTAACGGAACCACGGTCCGCACCGCCATTGTCAGTGGCCTCGGCAACACAAGAAAACTCCTCGAGGCGATCCGGCGCGGCGATGTATCTTATGACTTCGTAGAAGTCATGGCCTGCCCCGGCGGCTGTGTCGGCGGCGGCGGACAGCCGATCTGTGACGGCAAAGAACTTGCAGGTGTGCGCGGTGAAAACCTGCACTTCCTCGACAAGAACAGTAAGATCCGGTTCTCCCATGAGAATCAGGACGTGGCAAAGCTGTACCAGGATTTCCTTGAACATCCTCTTTCCCACAAGTCCCACATGATCTTACACACGGACCACAATGCATGGTCCATGCACGATCCGGAGTAATGACGGTTCGTACGATGTAATTCATTTCCTCATTATCCTTCTAAACATGGTGTGCCGCCCTGCGGTATACCCACAACTGCCAGATCAGCGGAGGTGCCACCGGCACCTCCGCTGATTTTTTTAGACAAAGAAACGCCGCCCATTTTGCGGACGGCGTTTCTTCTATATATAATACTTCTGTTTCACTATCATCTGTACTTATTTTTCTACCGGTACATGCCACTCCCAGTTGCGGATCTCTTCGAGGTCCTGGCCGTACTCGGCAATGTACTGCTTGTGCTCTACCAGTTTGTCGTTCATCTTCTGGATCAGGAAAGAACCACGATTGCCAAGCTGCGGCAGATGCATCACGGCATCTTTCACCAGGCTGAAGCGGTCAAGCTGGTTCTGGACACGCATGTCGAACGGTGTCGTGATGGTACCTTCCTCCTGGTAACCATGAACAGACATATTGTGGTTGTTGCGCTCGTAGGTCAGCTCATGAATCAGGGTCGGATAACCGTGGAATGCGAAGATAACCGGCTTATCCGGAGTAAAGATTGCATCGTACTCTGCATCGCTTAAGCCGTGCGGATGCTTATGGTCGGACTCCATCTTGAACAGGTCAACCACATTTACAACGCGGATCTTCAGCTCAGGAAGCTCATCTCTCAGAATGGTAACGGCAGCCATGGTCTCCAGGGTCGGAGTATCGCCGCAGCATGCCATAACAACATCCGGCTCCTCGCCGCAGTCATTGCTTGCCCACTCCCAGATACCGATACCCTGGGTGCAGTGCTTTACAGCCTGCTCCATGGATAGCCACTGGCAGCTCGGATGCTTGGATGCAACGATCGCATTCACATAGTTCTTACTCTTGATGCAGTGATCGAAGCAGGACAGCAGGCAGTTGGTATCCGGCGGGAGATACATGCGGACAACGTCTGCTTTCTTGTTAGCGATATGGTCTAAGAATCCCGGATCCTGATGGGTAAATCCGTTGTGGTCCTGCTGCCATACGTTGGAAGTCAGGATGAAGTTTAAGGATGCGATCGGGCGTCTCCAGGACAGTTGGTTGCAGACTTTCAGCCACTTTGCGTGCTGCGCAGCCATGGAATCCACGATACGGATAAATGCCTCATAGCTTGCGAAAAAGCCATGACGGCCAGTCAGCAGGTAACCTTCCAGCCAGCCCTCGCACATATGCTCACTCAGCATACCATCCATGATACGGCCATTTCTCGCCAGCTTATCATCGGTCGGAAGCAGCTCGCCGTTCCAGTCGCGGTTCTGCTCCTCAAATACTTTGTAAAGACGGTTGGACATGCTCTCATCCGGTCCGAAGATACGGAAGTTCTTGCTGTCCTCATTGAGCTTAAAGATATCACGGATATAACCGCCAAGTTCAATCATATCCTGAGCCTTGGTCTTGCCCGGCTCAACTGGAATGCCATACTTGCGGAAATCCGGGAGACGCAAATCTTTCAGCAGCAGTCCGCCGTTTGCATGCGGGTTTGCACCCAGACGCGCATTGCCCTTTGGAGCCAGCTCAGCCAGTTCCGGAATCAGACGTCCTGTTTCATCAAACAGTTCTTCTGCGTGGTAGCTCTTTAACCACGCTTCTAACAGCTGTAAATGCTCCGGTTTTTCCATACTGATCGGCACCTGATGGGCACGGAAAGAACCCTCGATCTGCTGTCCGTCTACTACCTTTGGACCAGTCCAGCCCTTCGGAGTGCGCAGGATGATCATTGGCCACTTCGGACGCTCCGGATCCTGCTCCTCTCTTGCATGCTTCTGAATGGCTTTGATCTCCTCGATGACGGTATCCACGGTCTCTGCCATCTTCTTGTGCATGGTCATCGGATCATCACCCTCAACAAAGTACGGCTTCCAGCCGCAGCCCTCGAAGAAGGACTTGATCTCGTCATGCGGGATACGGGAGAAAATGGTCGGGTTGCTGATCTTGTAACCATTTAAGTGCAGGATTGGAAGAACTGCACCATCGGTAACCGGGTTTAAGAATTTATTGGACTGCCAGGAAGTTGCAAGCGGACCGGTCTCGGCCTCGCCATCGCCTACAACTACCGTTGCGATCAGGTCCGGATTATCAAACACGGCGCCAAATGCATGCGCAATGGAGTAACCCAGCTCACCACCCTCGTTGATGGAACCAGGCGTTTCCGGAGCGCAGTGGCTCGGAACACCGCACGGGAAGGAGAACTGCTTGAACATCTTCTTCATGCCTTCCTCATCCTGGCTGATATTCGGATATACCTCGCTGTAGCTTCCGTCCAGATAGGTGTTGGCGATCAGGAAGTTTCCGCCATGTCCCGGACCGGAAAGAAGGATCATATCCAGATCATAGCGCTTGATAGCACGGTTGCAGTGCACATACACAAAGTTCTGGCCAGGAACGGTTCCCCAGTGTCCTACGATTTTCTTTTTGATCTGATCCATGCTCAGCGGTTTCTTTAAAAGCGGATTATCTAACAGATATAACTGACCGGCAGACAGATAGTTTGCCGCACGCCAGTAGGCGTTCATCTTTTCCAGCATTTCCTCACACAGAGGCTGCTTTTCCAGACAGGTGTTGTTCTCCATGATCTTACCTCTTTCTTTGCTTACGTCGTTTTGCTGCTGTCTGCGCAACATGGGAAACGTTGCGTTTCTTGCTCAAAAATTGGGTTTGTTATTTTTCTAACGTTTACGCATTGTATTTTCGCACATACAATCCAATCTGTAAAATGCAATTTCTGCATTATATTCATATCAATTTGATATGGATATGCCGCAAACCGTGGATTTCCCTTGATTTCTGTACTATAATGGAGACAACCTTTTGAGAAAAACAGACTGATAAACTTGGAGAATATACCATGACATCTAATTTCGAATACTATAAAATCTTTTACTATGTCGCAAAATACGGCAACTTAACCCGCGCCGCCGCTGCATTGAACACCAGCCAGCCTGCCGTAACCCGCGTCATCCACAAGCTGGAAGCAGACCTTGGCTGCCGTCTCTTTATCCGCAGCAAATCCGGAATGGAACTGACCGCCGAGGGAAGCCGCTTCTTTGAATACGTCTCCGCCGGATGCCTGCAGTTTTTCCGCGCCGAAAGCCACTTAAGTGATCTGCTGCAGCTGGAGAATGGCAGCATCTCCATCAGCGCCACAGAAACCGCCCTCCACTCCTGGCTTTTTGAAGCCATGGAAAATTTCCATGAGGAATATCCTGGTGTCCACTTCCAGATCTTAAATCACAGCACCCAGGATTCCATCCAGGCTGTGCGGGATGGCAAGGTGGATTTTGCCGTGGTTTCTTCTCTCCCGCTCCATATTTCTGAACCTTTGCGCATGAAAAAGCTGCACACCTACCGCGACATTCTCATCAGTGGAAAACGCTTCTCGGAACTGAAAGGTCATCCGGTCTCCCTGCGCGAGCTGGCCTCCTACCCCTGGATCAGCCTGACCTCGGAATCTATCAGCCGTACTTTTTTAAACACTTACTTTGCGCAGTACGGACTCTCCTTCTCACCTGACATGGAGCTGGCCACCACCGACCTGATTCTGCCCGCCGTGCGCCACAACTTAGGGATCGGGTTCATCCCGGAAGCCTTCGCCCACAGCGAACTCGCCGCCGGAAACATCTTCCAGATCCAGGTGCAGGAGCAGTTTCCGGAACGAAACATCCTGCTGATCTCCGACTCCGAATATCCGCAGAGCGTGGCATCGAAAGCTTTCCAGAAATTCGCGAAAGAAATAAGCCCCGTGTGAACTGCCATTCGGCAGTTCACACGGGGCTGTTAAGCCTGATAATATTGTTATTCTACATATGCGATCAGCTTCTCGCCCTTCTCATCGGTATCGATCACGATGGTCTGGCCTTCACTGATGTTGCCTTCCAGAATGATCCTTGCTGCCAGCGTCTCTACATTCTTCTGCAGATAACGTCTCAGCGGACGTGCACCGTATGCCGGATCGTAACCGTGGCCGGTTACAAAGGTCTTGGCATTATCGGTCAGTTCTACCTTCAGTTCGCGGTCTTCCAGACGGCGGTTGACATCGGCTACCATCAGATCCACGATGTGGCTGATGTTATCCTTTGTTAACGGCTTGAAGAGGATCGTCTCATCCAGACGGTTCAAGAACTCCGGACGGAAGTGGGCACGCAGATCTTGCATGACCATAGCCTCAGCCTCCGGCTTGATATTGCCGTTTTCATCGATGCCATCCAGCAGATACTGGGAACCGATGTTGGAGGTCATGATCAGAATGGTGTTCTTGAAGTCCACGGTCTTGCCGGTGGAATCGGTGATACGTCCATCGTCCAATACCTGAAGCAGGACATTGAATACATCCGGATGTGCCTTTTCCACCTCATCGAAGAGAACAACAGAGTACGGTTTTCTGCGGACTGCCTCGGTCAGCTGACCACCCTCATCGTAGCCGACATATCCCGGAGGTGCTCCGATCAGGCGGGCTACAGAATGTTTCTCCATGTACTCACTCATATCGATACGGACCATATTGTTCTCATCGTCGAACAGTGCCTCAGCCAGGGCTTTCGCAAGCTCAGTCTTGCCGACACCGGTCGGTCCAAGGAACAGGAAGGAACCAATCGGTTTGGTCGGATCCTTGATCCCGGCTTTGGAACGAAGGATGGCTTCAGTTACCTTTTCCACGCCTTCATCCTGGCCTACGACCCGTTTGTGCAGCACGGTATCCAGATGCAGGATCTTGCTGCGCTCGCTCTCGTTTAATTTATTTACCGGAATGCCGGTCCAGCGGGAGATGATCCGCGCGATCTCATCCTCGGTGACACTCTCATGCACCAGACTCAGATCCTGATTCTTGACCTTCTCCTCCTCGGCTTCCAGTTCTTTCTGCAGCTGTGGCAGCTTGCCGTACTGCAATTCTGCTGCTTTATTTAAATCATACTGCTGCTGGGCAGTCGCGATATCGCGGTTTACCTGCTCGATCTCCTCACGCAATGCGGACAGATGGGAAACGGAATTCTTTTCATTCTCCCACTGTGCCTTCTTGCTGGCAAACTCGTCATGCAACTCTGCCAGATTTTTCTGCAGATCCGCCAGACGCTCCTGGCTCAAATGATCTGTCTCTTTCTTTAATGCAGTCTCCTCAATCTCCATCTGCATGATCTTTCTGGAAAGTTCATCCAGTTCGGTCGGCATGGAGTCAAGCTCGGTCTTGATCAGGGCGCAGGCCTCATCAACCAGGTCGATCGCCTTATCCGGCAGGAAGCGGTCGGTGATGTAACGGTCAGAAAGCACAGCTGCTGCCACCAGGGCAGAGTCCGTGATCTTGACACCGTGGAACACTTCGTAACGCTCCTTGATACCACGCAGAATGGAAATGGTATCTTCTACGGTCGGCTGGTCTACCAGCACCGGCTGGAAACGACGTTCCAGGGCCGCATCTTTCTCAATGTATTTCCGGTATTCATCCAGTGTGGTCGCACCGATACAGTGCAGCTCGCCTCTGGCAAGCATCGGTTTTAACAGGTTGCCTGCATCCATGGAGCCCTCGGTCTTGCCGGCTCCCACAATGGTATGCAGCTCATCGATGAACAGAATGATCTGTCCTTCACTCTTTTTCACTTCTTCCAGAACGGCTTTTAACCGCTCCTCAAACTCGCCACGGTACTTGGCGCCTGCAACCAGCGCGCCCATATCCAGCGCAAACAGCTTGCGGTTCTTTAAGCCTTCCGGCACATCGCCGCGGACAATACGCTGGGCCAGTCCCTCGACAACCGCCGTCTTACCAACACCAGGCTCACCGATCAGGACCGGGTTGTTCTTGGTCTTTCGGGAAAGAATCTGGATTACATTACGGATCTCGCTGTCACGACCGATGACCGGGTCAAGCTTCTGGTCCTTCGCACGCTCTACCAGGTCGTAGCCATATTTTTCCAGGGTGTCATAGGTTGCTTCCGGATTGTCGCTGACAACTCTCTGGTTGCCGCGCACCGTAGACAGTGCCTGCAAAAAGGTGTCGCGGGTAATGCCGTACTGGCGGAACAGATCCTTCATGGTACGGTCCGCATACTTTAACATGGACAGGAAAATATGCTCAACGGAGACATATTCATCGCCCATGGCTTTGGATTCGTCCTCCGCATTGATGAGGACTTTATTTAAATCATTGCTGATGTAAACCTGACTGGAACCGCTTACCTTCGGCAGTCCTGCCAGCTTCTGCTGTGCTTCATTGGTGATCAGCTCTTTGCTGATGCCCATCTTGGTTAACAATTTTAAAATAAGGCTGTCATCCAATGTGAGCAGACTGTAGAACAGATGCTCCTGTTCGATCTGCTGATTGCCATATTCGTAAGCAAGCTTTTCACAGTTCTGGACGGCTTCCATTGATTTCTGGGTAAATTTGTTTATATTCATAAATCACACCTCCATTCCTTTTAGTGCAACGTCATCTTTTATCTCATCTGTTATACTACTTCTATAACATTAGCTGTACTATAGCACATGTTGTTAGCACTGTCAAGATGTGAGTGCTAATTATTTGTGAAGAATTTGTGTCTTTCACAATGCCATCTTCTGCAAATGCAAAAGAGCTGGTTTTTCGTCTGCGGGAATCCAAAAAAGCTTCTTTCCAGATTTTCTTCTCCCCGGCAAAAAAGAGCGCCGACACGGCAGCGAATCCCCAAGCGGTGTCCGAAAAGTCTGGATCCAGTCTAATATTCTTATTTCATCGCAATACATGGACTCCCTTGTCCACATGCTCTGGCTGTCTTCTATTTCCTTGCGTCTAATTGTTAACCAATTTTCAATTATATGTTGACAATTATATCTCCTCGTGCTATTTTATTTCTCAAAACCAATTTTTATTTACCATATCAAAGGAGATCCGATCTTATGAGCACAACGCCTGATATTTCCACCGATCCACAGCTTTCCCGCGAGGAAGCGCTTGCCATCTTAAACACTCCGGATGGAGAACTTCCGGAACTCATCGCCCGTGCAGAAGTCCTGCGCAGAAAGTATAAAGGAAACCATGTAAGCATCCATATCCTGACCAATGCCCGCAGCGGAAACTGTTCCCAGGACTGCGCTTACTGTGCCCAGTCCTGCCGCTCCAAAGCTGAGATTGATAAATACAAATGGGTAGACGATGAGAAATTATATAAAGACAATGACTTTGTCAACGAGAACCATCTGTCCCGCCACTGTATCGGCTTAAGCGGAATGAAATTCACCGACGCGGAAATCGAAGATCTGGCGAAACGGATCTGTAAAATGAAAGAAACCGGTACGCATCTGTGCTGTTCCATCGGCTTTCTGACCGAGCATCAGGCGAAAATCTTAAAAGAAGCCGGGCTCGACCGCATCAACCACAATTTAAACAGTAGCCGTTCCTATTATCCCAACATCTGCTCCACCCATACCTTTGAGCAGCGCGTGGCCAACATCAAAATGCTTCAGGGACTGGGATTTGAGATCTGCAGCGGCGGGATCATCGGCATGGGCGAGTCCAAAGAAGATGTTGTCGACATGCTTCTGGAACTCCGCGAGATCCAGCCGGAAGCACTCCCGATCAATTTCCTGCTTCCGATCCCGGGCACTCCGTTAGAGCACGCCGATATTTCTGGGCTCACAACGGAATACTGTCTGAAGGTGCTCTGCCTTGCCAGACTTCTGGTCCCGAAATCTGATATCCGCTGTGCTGCCGGACGGGAAGTTTATTTTAAGGGAAAAGAAAAAGACCTGCTCCGCGTGGTGGATTCCATTTTTGCCTCCGGTTACCTGACCGCGGGCGGGCAGGGAATCCAGGATACCATCCGGGCCATTGAGGAAGCCGGTTTCACTTACGAAATCGAATCCGCTTAACAAAAAACGAAAGGAGTTCACTATGACAAACCAGACTACCGCCGGATCTTTCCGGAGAAGCAACACTTATGCCATGACTATGACAGCGCTTATGACCGCTGTCACCTGTATTCTCGCACCGCTGTCCATCCCGATCGGGCCGGTGCCGATCTCTCTTACTAATTTCGCCATCTATCTCTTTACCTGTTGGACTGGAAAAAAGGGACAATCAGTTATTTCATTTATTTACTGCTCGGCTTTGCCGGACTTCCTGTCTTTTCCGGTTTTACCGGCGGCGTTGCCAAGCTCGCCGGACCAACCGGCGGTTACATTGTAGGCTTTATCCCGATGGCGATCATTGCCGGATTTGTGATTGACCACTGCAAAAAGCGCTGGGTCCAGCTGGTCGGCATGATCGTCGGCACCATGATCTGTTACGCACTCGGAACTGTATGGTTCTGCTTCCAGGCCAACTACACGGTATCGGCTGCCCTTGCAGTCTGTGTTATCCCATTTATCCCGGCTGACCTCATCAAGATGGTGCTTGCCATGAGTATCGGTCCGGAGATCCGCAAAAGACTGGGTTCTGTGGTTCAATAATAGCAACAACTGTAGTATAATGGATGTCATGGGTGTCTCCATGAGACAACGAACCGTAAAAACACAAAACCTTAAACAGGCGAGGAAAAAAACATGACATCCATCCGAGGTCTCCTGATCAGTCATATGATCTGGAAAAATATGAATCATAATGCGCCACATAAAAAGCATTCTGCCGCAAGACACCGCTGGCAGAATGCTATTTTCAATAAAGACCGCTTGCCAGAAGCCTACACCTGGTCTGCAGAGACCACACCAGGCGGCACTGCCTTTCAACGTGTCATCCGTACAGACACCGGACGTACCGGACGTGTACTCCTATATTTTCATGGAGGTGCCTACCGGGACGGCCTGGTGCCATCCTACCGCAATTTTTCCACCGGCTTTTTTCAAGCAGCCAATGGCTGCGAGACCATTTACCTGGATTACCGGTGCGCTCCGGACTACCAATACCCCACACAATTAAATGAAGCCCTGGATCTTTGGGATGATCTTACCAAACGACAGGGTTATGCGCCGGACCAGATCATACTGGGCGGTGACTCCGCAGGCGCCAATCTGGCCCTGGCTCTGCTCTTAAAGCTGCGGGATCTAAACAAAACCATGCCGAGAGCCGCATTCTGTATCTCCGCCTGGACCGACATGACCTGCAACACCCAGAGCTTCCGTGACAATTACGGAAGGGATGTCATGTTCGGCAACAAGGGAAAAACTCTGACCGAAGATCGCCTGCAGGCACTCATGCAGGGAAAGATTTTTTCATTTCTGGGAAATGCAGACCGGACAGATCCGTATGTTTCACCGATCTTCGGGGATTATCACGGCTTTCCACCCATGTTTTTCTCTGTTGGCACCCATGAAATGCTGTATGACGAGACTTTACAGGTCGTAGAGAAGCTGAAAGCATGTCAGGTTCCGGTCACCTGTGAGATCCAGCCGGGAATGTTCCATATTTATGTCGTATTTGCCCGCCTGGTTCCAGAGGGAAAGATTTCTTACCACCGGCTTTTAGATTTTATACGCGCGAATTTTGTCGATTGAATCGCCTTGCGCTTACGATTTTCCTATGTTATCCTAGAGAAAAGTTCTTGTGTTTTTTATTGCAATGCTATATAATGGTTTTTTCATTTTGCAAAGGAACAATACATATGAAAATATTACTGGATGATGTTAAGTTGAATTTATTGCTCGAACAAAAGAAACAATTTATAGGTAAGACTGTTGTATGGGATAGTTTATTATCAGCAGTCTCTTTTTTGATATCTGTAATTTGGGCTTCTTATAGCGATTTTTTCATAATTTCTGGCATTGTCATAAAAACTATTTTCGTCCTATTAGGCTTATTTTTTACCGGAAAAAGTATTTTTGATATCTATCATTGTTCCAAAAACTCCTATACATACGAAGATCTTTTTCAGGACATCAATAGGCTGAATGAAATAACTCACAATCATTCAATTATTGCAATCAAAAACACGTTTGATGAATTTCCAAATAAATTTTTACTCTACTACGATACCCGTTGGAATGCTTATTTATTCTTAAACTTCAAAGATAACACGAATAACGAAAACTTTATTGTATCTGGAATATCAAACAAGTTAAAAATAAAAGCAGACGATATAAAGATCCAGTATATTGCCCAAAATCTCAGTAAGAAATACTCGGAAAGCCATAAAGAAGAACGTATTTACAGTCACAAATTGTATTTGGCAAATATTTCTTCTTTTCCGAATGCTGCGAGATCGAATTCATTTGAGATTGATGGCGTTTCCTATTGTTGGATGAGTATTTCTGAGATGGAAAACGATCCTCGAATCATGGAAGTAAATGAAGATATCGTACAATTTGTAAAAGAAAACTGTAATTAGGTTGCGCATAATACCAAGGCCTGTGCAGGCAGTTGACTGATAAAATCAGACCAGCAGCCCGCACGGGCCTATTATAAATATAAGATGTTGTTACTTTTCCTTGTTCTGCCAGCAGATCTGCTCGCCCTGCACAAGCGGATATCGCGCGAGTTCTGCCCCGTCCAGATTCTCCGCATGCATGTCCACGCCTGTGATCTGGTGATTTTCGTAGGTGGTGTAGTAGTAGATTCCCTTGTCTGCATTGCAACAGGAAGTATAAATCGTGATCTCGTACTTTTCGCCGCCTACATCGCAGCAACCTCTCTGCTGCTCTACGGAGTGCAGGATATGGAAGAACTGGCTCACGCTCGCGCTTTCAGAATCCCCCGATAAGGAATTTCCGCGCACATAAGCAGCACGGACGAAGCGGGAAGCAGAAGATAGATCGCCCGGCAGCCCCAATGCACCCATACCGCGACTGTAGGCCGTAAGGTCAAGTCCCGGTGCGAAGGTGTTTTCCGGCTGCCTCGGAGACAGACCGCGGTAATCATTTAAGCGGAACATCTGCTGCGGAAACGGCGGGTTGTTTGTGAGGACTCCGGCCGGATTATCATAAATATGAAGTCCGTCTGCCACGGCTTCCACTACGATGGTTTCTTCCCGGTCCGCGATCATCCAGTGGAGCTGGGAAACCGGATATTTTTCATTGAATGGCGTATTCGTGATCTGGATTTTTGCAAGCAGCGCACGCACCTCTTTCACAGTTGCGCACTGTCCCAACAGCCACAGCGGCAGTTCAAACTGCGCAACATTTTCTTTTGTTCCATCGGTTACGGGTTCTCCGTACACAGCGTTTCCCACAAAGTTCAGACCGGCCATGCCGAGCCCTTTTTCATTTACCGCATCGTAATAAAGCGGATAGTTATCCGCAATATGTGCCATGCCGATCATGGCATAATGATGCTCCATCTCACCAAGGAAACGGAAATGGAACGGATAATTCCGGGGTGTGACTGTAACCTCCTCCCCGTACGGAAATTCGTAATCCAGATTCCGTCCAAAATAAAAGTCTTTTGTTTTATAGACTGCTGCTGTACACATCGCGGTTCCTCCTTCTTTATCATTCCATATATTTCCAGCATTTTAACACCATTATAATGCAATTTTGTTGTTTAAACAACATTCAAATGCAGCCATATCTATTATACTCTGACCATGTTGTTACGTTACTGATATTATTTGTGTTGTAAGGAGGAAATATTTATGAGTCAGAATATGTTTTGCTATCAGTGCCAGGAAACTGCAGGCTGTACCGGATGCACCAATTCCGGTGTCTGCGGAAAAACTCCGGAGGTCGCTGCCATGCAGGACCTTTTAGTATATGTTACCCGCGGGATTTCCGCTGTCACCACGCATCTGCGCAGCCTGGGAACCGAAATCAGCGCTGAGATCAACCATCTCATCACTGTGAATCTCTTCACCACCATCACCAACGCGAACTTTGACAAAGAGATGATCGTTGCCCGCATCCGCGAAACGCTGGACACCAAGGAAAATCTCTTAAAGCAATGCCCGGATACCTCCGTGCTTCCGGCTGCCGCACTCTGGAACGGCGAGGAACATACCTTTGCAGTCAAAGCGGCCCTGGTAGGGGTTCTCTCTACCAAGGATGAGGATATCCGCAGCCTGCGCGAGATGATCACTTATGGTTTAAAAGGACTTTCCGCCTACAGCAAGCACGCGAATGCCCTGTTAAAAGAGAATACGGAGCTGGATGCTTTCCTGCAGCGCGCCCTGGCCGCTACGCTGGATGACTCCCTGAGGCTTGAAGATTATGTAAACTTAACCCTGGAGACCGGAAAATACGGTGTGGAGGGTATGGCTCTGTTGGATGCAGCCAATACCGGCGCTTACGGTCACCCGGAAATGACCCGTGTAAACATTGGTGTCGGCAAGCGCCCGGGCATTCTGGTTTCCGGCCACGACCTGCGCGACCTTGAGATGCTGCTGATCCAGACACAGGGAACCGGTGTAGATGTATACACCCATTCCGAGATGCTTCCGGCCCACTACTATCCGGCTTTCAAGAAGTATCCGAACTTCGTCGGCAACTATGGAAATGCATGGTGGAAACAGAAAGAAGAGTTTGAGAGCTTCAACGGACCGATCCTTATGACGACCAACTGCATCGTGCCGCCGAAGGACAGCTATAAAGACCGCCTCTACACCACCGGTGCAGCCGGATATCCGGGCTGTAAGCACATCGGCGGTGAGATTGGCGAAGAAAAAGATTTCTCTGAAATCATCGAGCAGGCAAAACGCTGCGCCGCTCCGACGGAAATTGAGCAGGGTGAGATCCTGGGCGGCTTTGCCCACAACCAGGTGCTGGCCCTGGCTGACCAGATCGTAGACGCGGTAAAAACCGGTGCGATCCGGAAGTTCGTAGTTATGGCTGGCTGTGACGGACGGGCCAAATCCAGAAACTACTACACCGATTTTGCAAAGGCACTGCCACACGATGCCGTAATCTTAACTGCTGGCTGCGCAAAGTACAAATATAATAAGCTGGATCTGGGCGATATCAACGGGATCCCACGTGTGCTGGATGCCGGACAGTGCAATGACTCGTACTCCCTGGCTGTCATCGCACTGAAATTAAAGGAAGTTTTCGGTCTGGATGACATCAACGACCTGCCGATCGTCTACAACATCGCGTGGTATGAGCAGAAAGCTGTCATTGTCCTGCTGGCCCTGTTATACCTTGGTGTGAAGAATATCCACTTAGGACCGACCCTTCCGGCCTTCTTATCCCCAAATGTTGCGAAAGTTCTGGTGGAAAACTTCGGCATCGCGGGTATTGGAACGGTTGAGGAGGATCTGAAATTATTTTTCGAGTAATGGAGTTTCTGCAAAAATGCACCGCAAGCCAAAAGCCTGCGGTGCATTTTCAATGTCTCACTGATGTTTGATATTGACATCCATCTGGTTGAACGGGATCTCAATGCCGTTCGCATCGAACACTTCCTTAATGCTTTCCAGCACATCCCAGCGGACCTGCCAGTAATTTTCCGTTTTAGTCCAGCCGCGGCAGCCGAGCATAACCGCGCTGTCGGCCAGCTCATCCACATAAATGGTAATGCCGTCCTCTGCCAGTACCAGCGGATGCTTCTCGTACACCTGACGGATCAGCTCTTTTGCCTTTTTGATATCGGCACCGTAACCAATTCCTATCACCAGGTCTACCCGGCGCTTTTCCTGGGAAGTGACATTCACAACCGTGCTGTTGGAAATCTGGCCATTGGGGATCGTAATCTTTTTGTTATCGACCGTAATGATGGTGGTGTAAGCCAGGCCGATACTCTGTACCGTTCCCTCGTATCCGCCGCTCACAATGTAGTCGTGCACGCCAAACGGACGCAGCAGCAGCAGCAGGATTCCGCCTGCCACATTCGCCAGACTGCCCTGCAGGGAAAGGCCAACGGCCAGTCCGGCAGAACCCAAAAGCGCGATGATGGAGGCCGACGGGATACCAATCTTATCGGCCGCGATAAAGATCGCCAGCGCGTAAATGCAGGCATCTGCCACAGAGATCAGGAAACGGCTGATACTCGGATCCAGATTCATGCGTGTAAAGGTCTTATATAAGAACTTGCGCACGGCATGCACGATCCGGTTTCCGATCACCAGAATGAGAATGGCAATCACCAGACGGTAACCAAAGCTCATAAGTCCCGGAAGCCAGCTCTTTACGGTTTCTAAAATTACATTGGGTTTTAAATTCTGCAGATCCTCCTGAACCTCTTCTGCCACTGCCTTGGTTTCCTCCAAAACAGTAGAAAGGTCTGCATCCGTTTCTGCTGCCGTGAGCAGCATCAGCTTTGTCAAAAACATCATTGTGGTTCTTACCCTCTCTTATTTAGTAGTGCTTCGATCTCCTGCTCCTCCTGGGAGAACAGCAGATTCCGGTTGTACTGGTAATAGCGCTCGCATTCATAATCCTGCAGGAAATGAACGCTGTATGCCCCGGTATTGAGTTCTGTCACAAACAGCACCAGCTCCTGGCTGTTTGCAAAAGCCGCTTCCATAAAGTCAAACGCATGCTCCAGCGCTGCGCCCGCCTCGTCGAACAGTTCCTCATAACGGTCACTGTCCACGCCAAAACGCTCACGCAAAAGCGCAAAGCCCTCGTCCCAGTCGGTGATGCCGCTCTTTAAGAGTGCCATGGAATCCTCTTCCAGTTTGGCACTCACCGCACGGCAGGTACGAAGCTGCGTACGGGAGAGCAGGGCATTTTCCAGTCGGTTGGTCCAGTCTGCGCGGAATTGATTGGCAAGTGCTGCCAGGGCATTTGCCAGCACACCATCCCGGTTTGCTGTCTGGGCACTCTGCAGCTTTTTCATCTGTTCCATACGCAGACTCATCATCTCTTCCATATAAATAAGATTTCGGAACTTTTCATTCAGCCCCGACAGAAGCAGGCTCACCACACTGATGCGCTCATCAAAGGATGCCCGCTGCAGCTTGTCCACCGCAGCCTCGGAAATATGACCCGCAAGCACCTGCTCCACCTGGTAATCATCCTGGTATTTGTAGTACAGCTCCAGATAATTTGCAAAGTCCTTCGCAATCTTTGGAAACTGCAGATATTCTCCCACCAGTTCCCGGTCCATCTTGCGGCCCTGCTTTTCGTAGATCCAGATCAGCTCGGACAGATCTTCCCAGCCACGCGGCGTCACAAAGCGCTTGCCGTCCACCGTTGTCTCGATCTGACAGAAATTCTGCGGCCGCACGCTCAGATAAGAAAGGATCGCCGGATGCACCCCGGCTGTCTTTGCATACTCTTTCCAGACGTTCAGATCCGGTTCCACATCGATGCGGCGGATCCGGTCCATGGTGACGATATCGAACTCGCGCACTGACTTGTTGTATTCCGGCGGGTTTCCTGCTGCCACAATGATCCATCCCTCCGGGATCTTATGGTTTCCAAATGACTTACCCTGCAGAAACTGCAGCATGGTCGGTGCCAATGTTTCCGACACACAGTTGATCTCATCGATAAACAAAATGCCCTCCGGCATTCCACTCCGTTCCATGCGCTCGTAGACCGATGCCACGATCTCACTCATCGTATACTCGGTAACGGCATACTCCTTTCCACCGTACTGTTTATGCTCGATAAAGGGCAGTCCCACCGCACTCTGTCGGGTATGATGGGTGATGGTATAGGCCACCAGACCGATCTGACATTCCTGCGCCACTTGCTCCATAATCTGGGTCTTGCCGATTCCCGGCGGTCCGATCAGAAGCATCGGGCGCTGGCGGATGGAGGGAATCTCGTAAGCCCCAAACTCATCCTTTGCCAGATACGCGGCCACAGTGTCTTTGATTTCCTGTTTTGCCCGCTTAATGTTCATGATTCCTATTCTTCCTTTCCAATGTAATTCTGTCGTAACTGTTCCGTACCTTCACAGTTACGTTCCGTCCGTCATGTTCGCTGCCTGTGACATCGTTCTCCAGCAGCTGCTCCTAAAGCAGACCGTCCTTCGCTGCCTTACTGCCAGAAGATTGTCCTCTGCTGTTCTCCAGCAGCTGCTCCGGCTCCAGGATCAGCTTCATGGCCCAGGCCGGGACAGAAATATCGGTATACTGATCCTTCAAAAAGACGAAAGCGGTATCATACACCGGCCGTTTTACCGGATAGATCCCCTCTCCGTCTGTAAAATACAGCAGTCCCTTCAGACGGCGAAAAGCCCCCTGGCGGATCAGTCCATTCACATACTCGAATGCCGGACGGAAATCCGTGCCGCCCTGCCCGATGATGGTAAAATCCCGCATGTAGGCTTCCATCTCTTCCTGATTCGTAATGAGACGGTCCTGCTGCACCTGTTCATCGCACTGGATGATGTGGATGTTGGTCTTCTTAAAATAACTGTCCGACTGACAAAGCACGTCGTAGGTTTCCTCCAGAAAACACCGCACCAGATCCCCGGAACAGGACATGGAGGTGTCGATCACCACAACAAAATCCTCGATCCGGCTGACTTCTTTGGATTCCAGCGGCTCGATGAGCGGCATGTTGCCATACAGCGAAAGCCCGTAGGTATAAAAGATCGCATCGAAGGAATCCGGATCGACCTGCATCTCCTCCCGCAGCACCGAAAAGCGCTGCAGAAAGTGACGGTAATCATACCGTTCCCGGTTCTCCACCTGGATCTGCTCTAGCATACTTTTATTTTCCTCGTCCTGCTGGTTTCCCATGGTCTCCATCTCGGTCTGCACCTTTTCCCGGTTATTGCTCCACTGCGTCTGGCGCACCATGGGAGTCTTCGGGGAATCCCCCGGGAGATCCCAGAAACTGTGGTCATCCACCAGAAATTCCGCTGCCAGACGCTCCAGCCTCCTCGGCTCCAACTGCTCTTCCTTCAGCACACGATACACGCCCTCTGCATTCAGCACAGTAAGCTTCGCATGCAGCCGTCCGTACCAGTCCCGGCGAAACGGCGTCGGTGCCACACGAATGCATTTTACATACATGTCGTCCAGCATGGATTCCACCGCAATATCGCAGGCCAGGTTCCAAAGTTCCGGTTCCCGTTTGCCGCGCGTGTCCATATGGCAGAACAGGCAGTGCAGCACCATGTGCAGATATGCCCGGTTCACATGCACGCGCCCCCTCTGGTACAGATCGCAGACGTAATCCGGATGATAGTAGATCACAAATCCATCTGTCCCCACACCACGGCAGCACGGGTCTGCCTCAAAGCCAAGCGAACTTAACGAAAGGTCCAGATACCGCATATTCAGGTACAGTTCATTCCTGGCATTCCGGAAGATCCGGGTACAAAGTTCCACCATATTCAGTTCTTCCAGCTGTCTGTGCCTGGTTGGATCGATCATGTTCCGTAATTCTCGTTACCAGACACACAACCATGTGCGTCCGACAGCGATTTCCCCTTTCTTATCTATCAACTGCCCATCGCCAAAAAACACTGCGAGGGCGGTTTTCAAAATTTGAATCGGCGTTTCCGCTTTGATGACTGCGTTTTCACTGAATGTTCCATGTCACCAGTTAAATCCTGTATTGTTTCGGCATCATGTAGTGCACCTGCAGACTGCATCGAATCTGCAGCCCGAAGCTGATGCCGCCGTTCCATCAGCCAGCTCACCATTTCCGTATCGCCGGATTCCTGAGCTATCTGAATAAATGTGGAAAGCTGGGCAGAGAAATTCTGAAGCGGCTGATTTTGTTCCGTATTCCGGAGTTGTTCTGCCGCAAGTTCTGGCTGCCAGGTTTCGCATTGATCCTTCCTTGGCATAAGCACCTCTTCTACCAGCCACGGCAGTTTTCCTGGTTCCAGGTTGCTCACGTGGTTCTTCTTCATGTTATCTGCCTGAATCAAAAGCCGTCCGGCCATCTCCCAGTGCTCCCGGATATAAGTCTGGTACTGTTCCCGGAATTTCTCCGATAATTCTTTGGGATAGAGCAGCCTTCCCAATGCCAGCTCTGTGACCAGTTCTTCTTTTTCCTGCACCTGCACATGTGGAAAAAGCTCATCGTAGCCCCGGTACTGGAACACCCGCCCGGCAAAACAGTACCGGTAACGGTGCCCACAACCATGCGTCTCGATGCAGACAATGCGGGCTGGTGTATTCTCAACCGAATCCTCGAAATACTCCGGAAAGATCAGTCTTGCCTCGTATTCTTCCGGCAGTTTCTCCGAAGACAGATCCAAGTTTTGCTGTTCTCTTTCCCGCTGCTTTGTTTCTTCCGGTTTTAAGATTTCCTGCCCTGCTTCCTTTCGCCCCGCCTGCCGCAGCGGCTGAATCATTGCTGTACACGGGTAGGAATTTTCTGAACTGAAAATTCCGTACGATACAGTTGTGGCTGCGGATTTTGCCGATTTGGAATGCGAAGCATCGGCAAAATCCCGTTGCTGCACACGCATGCCTGTGCAGTAACAATGAATCTGCACCCGCAAAGTCTGCCGGAGTTCTGTCAACATCTCCTTTAAGCAGGAACGCTCACCCGGAAACTCCGTAATATCCAGATACTCTACTGCAGGTACACCAGCAAACAGCCCGGCACCAAGATCCAGCACCCGGCTGTAACAATAAATTCTTTTTAGTTGTTCACACTCATAAAATCCGTACGCACCGATCTTTCTGACATACGGTGGAAGATGAATCTCCTCCACAGAACTGTGCGCCAGCACATAGGAGCCAAGCTCTGTCACCGGACAATCCTCAAAACGCTCCGGTACATAGATCACCGCCTCTGGGTCTTCGATCTGATCTATACGGATTTCATCGTTGCTTCTGGTATAAATAAACTTCATCGTAATGCCTCTATATTCTAACTTGTTGCTGAAAAACAACAAACAAATCCTGCTGTTTGCGCAACGCATGAACGGTAATAACTGCGTTACACTTTGCAGTCACACGCTTCTTTACTATATTAGAAAACTTTAGAGCAAAAGTAAAGCCTTGTTTCTTTTCCCCATTCCTCTTATAATGGAAAATAAGAGAGGAAGTGTTCATTATGCCATTATTAAAATCTGATTATTATACCTCAAAAGACTATTGGAATCAGCCAGAAGGCGAACGTGCTGAGCTAATTGACGGGAAATTCTATGATATGGCACCTCCCAGTCGGATTCATCAGAAGATTTCCGGTCAAATTTATAAGATTATTGCAAATTATATCGATTCACATCACGGACTTTGCGAAGTTTACCCTGCACCATTTGCCGTTAATCTTGACGCAAATGATAAAAACTGGGTGGAACCCGATGTTTCCGTAATCTGCGACCCAGACAAACTGACCGATCGCGGTTGTTCCGGAGCTCCGGATCTCGTTTTTGAAGTGGTTTCTCCAGCTAGCCGTAAAATGGACTACACCTTAAAAAATACCATCTACGCACAGGCCGGAGTCCGGGAATACTGGATCATAGATCCAGCCAGGGAGCACGTCACCGTTTACCACTATGAAAATGATGTAGCACCAGTTATCTACGGCTTTGATCAAGATGTTCCGGTTGGAATTTACCCCGGGCTGACTATATGCATTCAAGACATATTGACAACATGGCAAAAATAGAATATGATGTAGGCCACTAAGGAATGTGAGAATTTCCATATGGCAAAACAAAACCCCCAAAGGTTGCATCCTCTGGGGGTTTTCAAATAAAAACTTTCAGTAATTTCATTTACACAAACAAATAACGGATCCCGAATAACTCGGAACCCGTACTCTTGAGAGCGCGAGACGGGACTCGAACCCGCGACCCCGACCTTGGCAAGGTCGTACTCCACCAACTGAGCCACTCGCGCATATTAAATTGTTGTCTCTCGGACATTTCATATCTTATCACAGGTTTTCCTAAATTGCAAGCACTTTTTAAAGTTTTTTGAAATTCATGAAAAGCCGATAAATAAGAACAATTGTCATATCCAAGTGCCTTGGACCGGAATCGAACCAGTGACACGAGGATTTTCAGTCCTCTGCTCTACCAACTGAGCTACCAAGGCCCGTCTCATCGTAACTGTGAATACCTGAAACTATGAATGCCGCAGGCCGGAATCGAACCGGCACGGGAGATTAGTCCCGCAGGATTTTAAGTCCTGTGCGTCTGCCAGTTCCGCCACTGCGGCATATCCTTTTTCAGGAAGTGGATGGAGGTGGATTCGAACCACCGAAAGCACAGCTAACAGATTTACAGTCTGCCCCCTTTGGCCACTCGGGAACCCATCCATACTAGCTTCGACAAGCAAAAATTATATTATCATACCGATAATCAAAATGCAAGAAGTTTTTTTATATTCCTGTAATATTCTTGCAATGTTCAGGGCTGCCGCAACGCGTCAAAAGACCGGTTGCGACAGCCCTGATTTTTTATTTCCGTCTATACCATCTACACCAGTGCCCCGCTCGACAACAGCACGCCGCTGTGGGCCGGCACATCCAGCGTCAGCCAGCCATGATCGGCACGATAATCAATGCGTCCGGCATTATAGCCCTTTTCATCAGACAGCATCATGCGGGTGATGGCATCCTCATCGGTGATGCCAAGCTCCCATACCGGCACTCTGACGCTTCTGCTCTCACCACGGTTGTTGATGATGACTGCGCACTTGTTTTCCCCGCTCATGCGGCCGTAAACGATGAGCTGACGGTCTGCCAGAAGCTGTTTTAAGGAGCCGCGGCGCAGGGCCGGAAGCTTCTTATGCAGATCGATGAGGTAACGGTGGTACTCGATCAGCTCAAAATCCTCGAAACCCCACGGATAAGTCCGGCGGTTGTCAGGATCAGTCCATCCGCAGACTCCTGCTTCGTCACCATAATATAGGGTCGGTGCCCCCGGCCAGGTCATCTGTACCATAATGGCTTCGCGGAAGATTCCGTAATTGATGCCAAACTCTGCCATCTTGGCCCCGGCTGTTCCGATTCTGCCCACGATCTGGTTGGTACGGGTCAGGAAACGGCTGTGATCATGGTTGGAAAGCTGATTCATGGCCACCAGAACCGACTGGGTCTGCATGCGGCTCATGTGGTAATACATGGAGCGGAAAAAGCTCACACCGTCACCGTAAAGAGCACCGTTGTACTCATCGCTGTGCTTCTCCATACCAGTCAGAAACCAGGTCAGCGGCTCCATGAAAGCATCATAGTTCATGACCGTATCCCACTGATCACCCGCCAGCCAGCTGCTTGGATCTCCGTAATGCTCAGCCAGGATAATTGCCTCCGGGTTTGCCTCCTTGACATGCTTGCGGAATTCCTGCCAGAACTTGTGATTGTACTCGCTGCTGTGGCCCAGGTCTGCCGCTACATCCAGGCGCCAGCCATCTACTCCATACGGGGCAGACACCCATTTCCCGGCAATCTTCATAATGTACTCAAACAGCTTTGGCGAATCCTCATAGTTTAGCTTCGGCAGCGTGTCATGTCCCCACCAGCCATCATAGGTTCCGTTATCCGGCCATGCGTCCTCATTGTAAAACTTAAAGAAGCTGCGGTACGGGCTTTCCTTACTTTCATAAGCGCCTGGCTCATAGCTTCCCTGGTGGCTGTAAATTTTCTCTCGATCCAGCCATTTATTAAAGGAGCCGCAGTGATTGAACACACCGTCGATGATGACCCGCATGCCGCGCCTGTGAACTTCTTCCATGAAACGGGCAAAAAATGCATCGCTGGCTGCCAAGTTCTGCGGGTCAGCACTGCGCACCTGATATCTGGTCGCATGATCATTGTTCACCGCGTTTGCTGCCACCGGCTCACCGCCATCTTTGACGATCACGCCATAGTGCGGATCGATGTGGTCATAATCCTGACTGTCGTACTTGTGATTGGACGGCGAGACAAACAGCGGATTGAAATAGATCACTTCAACTCCCAGATACTGCAGATAATCCAGCTTGTCCCACACGCCCTGAAGATCACCGCCGTAGAAGCAGCCCACATCCATGGTAGACGGATTGGTGCTCCAGTCGGTTACCTGATGTACCGGACGCCCAATATAGACATACTCACATTCCGTCACATCGTTGCTCTGGTCACCGTTGCAGAAACGGTCCACAAAGATCTGGTACATGACCGCGCCCTTTGCCCACTCCGGCGTATGAAATCCCGGCGTAATACGAAATGCATAGCAGCTCTGAATATCCATAGTTGCGCCCAGACGGTTAAAATAGCAGACTGCGCTGCCCTTCACCACCTGGAAATAATAGCGCTGAGGCTGACTGTCCGCCTCCATGCGATACTCGTAATAGTCAAACAGGCTGTCAGAAGATACCTTCCGCATCTCCGCCTGTATATTCTTATCTTCCTCAATATAAAAAACCTGATCGACATCATTTTTTGCTGTGCGAAACCGGAGAGTTACCGTCTCACCTGCGTCCGGTTCCTCCGGGTATCGGTAATCCTGCGTCTCATCCGAAAACAATGCCTGCCGGTTTATTTCATTTTCCTGATGCTCATCAAACATAATAACCCCTGCTCCTTCCTGCCCAGATCCGTCGGCCCTGTTCGCGTGTTGAGCCAACAGTAACTTTTTTCTTATACGCTCTGACGAATCTGATGGAATCATATGAATTTATTTTAAATGATTCTCATGTCGATTACAACATGTTTAAGTAATTCCAGTAGGAATTTCTGAACTGAAAATCTACTGTTTTGGTATATTATCTCAAAACAGCGAAAGAGCCAGCTGGGTAGCTGGCTCTTTCAGGAGAAGGTATTTCGTTTCTTATGGGGTGTAGCAAAAACTATATAATGTATTGGGGGGTTTACGTCTATTATAATAGCACGGCCCAACCAATAAGTGTCAACAAATATGAACAAATTTTAAAACTTTTTTTGTGCACATTGTATAGTTCTGTTTGGTTTTTATTTCCGGAACAATGCCTCAAACTCTTCCTGACCGATTTTTTCGTTCTCGATCAGAAGTGCCGTACAGCTTTCCAGCACATCCCGATGATCCAGGATGATAGCTTTCGCCTTGTCATAGCACTCGTCAATGATACGCTTTACTTCCTCATCAATGGAAGCCGTCACTTCATCGCTATAGGTACGCACATGACCGAAATCACGGCCGATAAAGACCTCATCATCATCACTGCCATAGTCGATCATGCCAACCTTCTCAGACATGCCGTACTGGGTCACCATAGCACGTGCGATCTTGCTGGCATGCTTGATATCCTGGGAAGCACCGGTCGTCACATCGCCGAAGATGATCTCTTCCGCGATACGGCCGCCAAGAGATACCATGATATCCTGCAGCATCCTGCCCTTGGTATTAAACATCTCGTCATCGCCCGGAAGCGGCATGGTGTAGCCTGCCGCACCGACACCGGTCGGGATGATGGATACGGTATGGACCGGGCCGACATCCGGCAGCACATGGAATAAAATTGCATGGCCGGACTCGTGGTATGCGGTGATCTTCTTTTCTTTTTCTGAAATGACACGGCTCTTTTTCTCTGCACCGATACCAACCTTAACAAAAGAGCGGTCGATATCCGACTGGCGGATAAAGCTGCGGTTCTCCCTTGCTGCAAGGATCGCTGCCTCATTCATAAGATTTTCCAGATCTGCTCCGGTGAAGCCGGAGGTTGTTTTAGCCACGCGGGCCAGATCTACATCCTCACCTAACGGCTTCTCTTTGGAATGTACCTGAAGGATTTCCACACGGCCCTTCACATCCGGACGGCCTACTGCTACCTTACGGTCAAAACGGCCCGGACGCAGAATAGCCGGATCCAGAATATCGACACGGTTGGTCGCAGCCATGACGATGATACCCTCATTCACACCAAAGCCATCCATCTCAACGAGAAGCTGGTTTAAAGTCTGCTCACGCTCATCGTGACCGCCGCCCATGCCGGTGCCTCGTCTGCGGGCTACCGCATCGATCTCATCGATAAAAACAATACACGGCGCTGCCTTCTTGGCATCCTCAAATAAATCGCGGACGCGGGACGCTCCCACACCGACAAACATCTCTACGAAATCAGAACCGGAAATGGAGAAAAACGGTACGCCTGCCTCACCGGCTACTGCCTTGGCAAGCAGAGTCTTACCAGTTCCCGGAGGGCCTACTAAAATAACGCCCTTCGGAATTCTCGCTCCCACACTGGTATACTTCTGCGGATTTCTTAAAAAGTCCACCATCTCCTCCAGATCTTCCTTTTCCTCCTGAAGACCTGCCACATTTTTAAAGGTAACATTGCTGGTGTTGGTCATGCGGGCACGGCTCTTGCCAAAGTTCATCATCTTGGCATTGGTTCCGCCGCCGGCACCGGCTCTCATATTCATGATGATCAGCATCAGAACGACCGCGCCTACGGAAACAGCCACCGGAAGAATGATGCTCATCCAGTAGCTGGTCTGCGGAACATCGTTCATACTGTAGTCAATGTCCATATCCTGAAGCATCTGCTGGGTCTGGTTTACATCGGACACATAGGTTACATAAACCTCTCCCGCGTGATTTGCAAGACGCACCTCACCGGTTGGCGTCTGCTCATTCTGGTAAATGATCAGAGAACCCACATCTCCGCTTTCCAGTACCTGTTTGAACTGCTGATAACTCAGTTCGTTCTGTTTTCTGCCCGGCATAAACACCAGAGCCAGTACGATCAGGAGCAGCGGAAAAAGCAGCCAGCCACCCCGAAAACCATTTTGCTGTTTCACTCATCGGCCTCCTTACTGGTCAACCTCAACCACTCCGATGTACGGAAGATTGCGGTATTTCTGGGCATAGTCCAGACCGTAGCCTACTACAAACTCATCCGGAATGGTGAAACAGGTATAATCTACCTTGACCTGCTTCTTCACACGACGTTCCGGCTTGTCAAGCAGGGTACACAGGTGAATGCTCTTCGGCCCACGCTGCTTTAATACCTCGATCAGGTATGCAAGGGTGCGGCCGGAATCGATGATATCTTCCACGATCAGGACCTCCTTGTCCGCCAGGGATTCATCCAGATCCTTAACGATGCGGACCACTCCGCTGGACTTGGTGTCGTCTCCGTAGCTGGAAACAGACATGAAATCCATGGTGACCGGAACTGTGATGCGTTTTGCCAGCTCACAGGTAAAAAATACTCCACCCTTTAAGATACAGATCAGGTGGATCTGTTTTCCCTCATAATCTTTGCTGATCTGCTCTGCTACTTCACTGATTCGCTTGTTTACGTCTTCTTCCGGCAACAATACTCTGATCTTATCTGCCATAATCTTTTCCTCCGTCGCAGGTTACCTGCAATATGTTTTCTGTATGTTCTTCTATCTTATAGTATTCGCTGATCCGAAAGCCCACTACCCACAACACATGACTGCCTTCTGCCAGAAGCAGAATCTGCTCCCTTTTTTCTTTCGGGATTTTCTCATCGATCATGTAACGGGCAATGGTCTTGCTCCCTCCGGACGGCAGGATCAGGTAATCTCCCGTCCGTCTGGTTCTCACAGACAGCGTACCTTTAATTTTATCATAGTCAAACCATTTCGTATACTGGTTTTTGGGAATTTCTTGATCTTTTTGACGAGAAAAAACCGTCATATGAAGCTCCGGAACTGTCTGGCGGCCGTGGATTTCCCCATCTGCTCCGCTTTCTGTCTTCACGGACACTTCCCGTTCCGTCTTTCGCACGATTTCCAGCGTTTCATATCCGGTCCGCGCCATAAGTCCGCCCGGGAGATCCAGACGACTTCCCACCGGTTTGCCTGCCAGTTCCGCGATTGCCGTGAAATGGCGGCTGCCGATGTCCTTCCAGCCCGGATGCAGCTGGTCCAGCATATGACGGATCAGATAGGTTTTCAGAATTTCCGGCTGTCTTGCAAATGCCGTAAGGGGAATGGCCGCAAGATCTTCCTCTCGCCCACAGACTGCTTCCTGCCATATTTCCTCTGCCTGTTGACGCAGATAAGCATCTGCCTGCCCGATAATCTGCCCTGCCTGGAGAATGTGCTCCTCTGCCTGCTCATTTACCGCTGTTTTTAAAAGCGGAAGCACCTGGCTGCGAATCCGGTTCCTGGTATAATCCGGCGACTGGTTGGTACTGTCCTCACACCAGCTGATATGCTCTGCCTCCAGATATGCCCTTATTTCCTCACGCCCCACGCAGAGCAACGGGCGAATACGGCGCCCCTGCACCGGCCGGATCCCGGCAAGACCGGTAAGGCCGCTTCCACGCAGAAGATGGTGCAGGATTGTTTCGGCATTGTCATCCCGGTGATGAGCCAGGGCAATTTTGACCCGGCTGCCCGCCGGTAATTCCTGTTCCCATTTTCCGGCCTCTTTCTCCAACACCTGATAACGCAGAATCCTTCCTGCTTCCTCTTCCGAAAGACCATGCTCCGCTGCATAGGCCGGGACATGGCAATAAGCCACACACAGCGGTACAGAAAGGCTTTCACACAGTTTTTGCGCAAAAGCCTCATCCCGGTCTGCCTCTGCCCCGCGGATGCCGTGATGAACATGGACCGCACGAAGCAAGAATGCCGGCGCTGTCAGCTGTTTCAATACCGTCAGCAGGCACACGGAATCCGCCCCGCCGGAAAGCGCCACGATCACTGCATCCCCCGGAGCGGTCATCTCATGTTCCCGCATATAATCTCTTACTTTCTTTAACATGTTATCCTACCCGTAAAAGCAATTCTGTTTTGTAACTGTTCAGTGCCTTCACAGTTACGAGCAAAAATCCATTGAAAATTGCCTTCGGCAATGGGATTTTTGCCTGGAAGCCCATGTTTTCGTACGGTCAGCGCAGTGAATGCGCAGACCTACTGAACAATTACTCTGTTTTTTCTGTCACCAATTACACTATACCCGCAATTTTACTCCTGCGCAACCTGTGTTTTTCTCGTTACAGCACTCACAGGGCAAAATCATCCATGACTTTTTCGGTCCTCTCTAACGCTTCCAGATCCCGGCCGTCAGCACGGTCATATCATCCTGCATGCCGCCGTTCTGGCATGCAAACCTCAGGATCCGCTCTGCCATATCCTGGGGTGTTTTCACCGGCATGGACTCCAGGTATTCTTTCAGGCTCTGCTCCTTATCCAGACCCGGGCAGGCATCCAGTACCCCATCCGTTATCATAATGATCTGGTCATTATCCCAGAGCTTGCGTGACAGAAGCGCCGGCTCTGCCTGGGAGAGCACACCTATCGGCAGATTGCCTGCATCCAGTATCTCTGCCTGCCCGTTGCTGAGCACAAAGGTTGCCACAGCTCCCATCTTCATTGCTTCCAGCACACCGCTGCAAAGATCCACACAGCAAAGATCCAGCGTAGCCGGATGCTGTTCAGTCCCGGTCAGCATCAGGATGGTATTTACCATCTTCAGGGCGGAACGGGCAGAAAAGCCAGTCTCCAAAAGCTGCTGCAAAAGCTCGATCACCTTCCGGCTCTCCTGGTCTGCGGCCGCTCCGCTTCCCATGCCATCTGAAAGACTCATGATCACCTGTCCCGGCAGACTCCCCGAATATGTATAATTATCTCCGGATATCCCGGTTCCATTCTTTGACATACGCGCAACCCCGTACATCATCCTGTATGCTCCCGGCTCAAGGAAACGCATCACCCCAGGCTGCTTTGTAATAAGAGCCCTTGTGTCCGGTGGTGCATACCACCCTCTGCCACCCACAGCCTGTCCAAACAGCGCTGCGGCATCTTTTGCCGTCATGCAGCGCCCACCTAATGCATGCATAGTCACATAGGCCTCCCGATAGCTCTTCTCATGTTCTAAAAGCAGCATGTTATCTACCGCGATCTGATGCAGGCGGAACAGACGGCGCACCGCGTCCTCTTTCTGATCCGTAATGTCGGCAGCCCTGCTCATCTGCCCCGCAAACTCCTCCAGCATCACCGCCAGCTCCCGGAACTGTACCATGACCGTATCCCGGCTTTCCAGGAATCGGTTCTTCCATTCCAGATTCATGGTGGCACGTCCGAGATTCCGGTTCAGCTGTGCGAGATACTCTTCCTTGTTCCGGCACGCCTCCAGAAACAGCCGGGGCATGTCCTCATATTCCACTCTGCCCTTCTGCTCAAAGGAACGCAGCAGATAATACAGATAATAGCTGTCCTCCTTCTCTGCATCGCAATACAGATTGCAGCGGCTGCACTGCCCGCAGACGACCGCCGCTGCTGTCTGCATGGCCGCCAGGGCATCCGCCCGGGTCAGCCCGCGTTCTTCTTCCATCCGGTCATTGCACGCCCGGGCCAGCTCACCCAGTGATCTGGCCATCTCATTTAATCTCTCTGCCGTATAAATATTAACATCAGCCATATCCCGGCGACGATTTCGCTTCCACACAAAAAATCCCCTCCTGAACCACAATATATGCGGCAGGAAAGGATCCTATGTCTGTTACTTCCGGTCTCGTATGATTTTAGTGATCTTTCGGTCTTGGTTTGAGCAGAACCTCATCCGGCTTTACCAGCCCCAGCTTCTGCTTGGCCACTTCCTCGATGTACTGCTTGGTCTGAACATAGACCCTGCGTTCTTCCAGCTCTGCGGCTCGTTTCTGTTCATTTTCCACCTGGCGGGTCAGTGATTCTTCCTTGGCCTGGTATTCCATCACCTTTTTCTCCATGGAGTGATTCTTAATGTTGACCACCAGTGCCAGGCTGAGTACCACCACGGTAATGCCAATGATGGCCAGGCGGTTACTCCAGCCTTCCCGGCGCTTTCTGCGCCCTGTTCCCCGCGTCTTCATGTTTCTCACCAGCTTCTTGTTACCCTGACTTTCTAAATAAATCTTATGTTACCTGTGTAATTTCATTCTAATGCATCGAAGCACCATTTTCAAGACCTTTCGCAAATTTCTGCTGATGATACGGTCATAAGCCAGCATGGACAGAAAAATACTTCCGATCATATAAAAACGCATGGCTCCGTCATTCTCCCGGTACAAAAACAGGAAGGTAAAAAAGCCGGACCAGATCCAGTAACAAAAATCTTCAACTCCTACCGCCAGACTTCCATGGGGGATCAGCATCCGCAGAAAGCGCAGGATGTCGTACACCGCCATCAGAATTGCTCCCACGGCGATTCCATGCAGCAGCAGCCGTGCCTCCCGGCACACCGCCGCCATCAGCCAAAGAGCCGGGCCAGGATGGACTGCCCGGTTTTCCGGTATGCTTCGTTGGAAGAATAGGCCAGACTGTCCACCTGCCCTTCCACCTCCAGTTCTCCCTTTTCCACGGTAAGCCGGCTGACATGGAGGTCTTTTCCCTTAATCGTCAGAAGCCCCATATCCGTATCCATCACCACCTGGTTTTCGTCAAAGGACACCACTTCCCGCACTCCGGTCAGACTCGCAGCATTGCGGTTCTCCAGCCGGCAGGCATGGTCCCGGATCCCGGTTCTTTCTTCCACAAAAAAACCTCCCCACCTGAACTCATGGTTCAGTATATGGGAAGGTTTTGCTGTTTATTCTTCCTGTCAGTTAAGTCCCGTTTTTTCTGCGCCAATCATCAATTCTCTGGATTTTTCCGCAAAGTGGCATTTCACGCAATGTCCTGGAGATACCTCTTTTAATTCCGGTTCCTGTTCAAAACAGATCGGCTGGCTCATCCAGCACCGGTTTGCAAAACGACACACCGGTTTCGGATTGATCGGGCTTGGAACATCACCCTTTAATACAATACGGCTGACTTTGTTTTCTACATCCACTTTTGGAATTGCAGAAAGCAACGCAATAGAATACGGATGTCTTGTATCCGCAAACAAAGTTTCCTTATCTGCGGTTTCCACAATCTGTCCAAGATACATAACCGCAATCCGATCTGAAATATGTTTTACAACACTCAAATCATGGGAAATAAACAAATATGACAAGTTCATTTCTTTCTGCAAATCCATCAACAAGTTAAGCACCTTTGCCTGTACCGACACGTCCAGAGAGGAAACCGGCTCATCACAGACAATAAACTTCGGATTCATACTGAGTGCTCTGGCAATTCCGACAACCTGACGTTTTCCTCCATCCAGTTCATGCGGATACTGATCCCACATATCCTTTGAGATTCCTGTTTTCTCTGAAAGCAGCGCCAGAACATCATTTAAATCCTTTTTGGATACAGTATGATGAATCAAATATCCTTCAGACAAAATGCTCCTGATTGTCTTCTTCGGATTCAGGGACGAATATGGATCCTGGAATACAATCTGCATTTCTTTGCAATACTGAAGATTTTCTTTCCTGTTTTTACACTTGAAAATATCCTTTCCCTCAAAAAGCAATTCACCGGAAGTCGGATCCTGCAGGCGCATGATTACGGTACCAACGGTACTTTTTCCACATCCGCTCTCTCCAACAAGCCCCAATGTCTGTCCTTTTTCCAGGGAAAAGCTGACATCATCCACTGCGTGGAGTGTCTTTCCGCTTCCCACCTGAAAATACTTTTTCAGATTTTTCACTTCAATCAGAGGTCTTTTTTCTTCAGCCATATTATTGTCCCACCTCTCCGCAATGACAACATGCTACATAATGAGATTCATTGATCTTTATCATTGGCGGAATTTCCTCCGCGCAATCTGCATTTTTGCATTCACATCTTGGATTAAAACTGCATCCTTTCGGCAAATGGTATGGATTGGCAACCTCACCTGGTATTGCCACAAGCCGCTCTTTCTGGTCATCCAGTGTCGGAATTGCCCCAAGCAAACCTTTTGTGTAAGGATGCATTGGATTCGTAAATACTTCTTTTACACTTCCGTATTCAATAATTGCCCCCGCATACATAACTGCCACATTTTTGCACAGTTCACTGATGATACCAAGATTATGTGTAATCATCAGCAGAGAAGTGTCATACTGTTTCTGAAGTTTTTTCATAAGTTCCAAAATCTGCGCCTGAATAGTCACATCCAACGCAGTCGTTGGCTCATCTGCTATCAACAGTTCCGGACTGCAGGCAAGCGCCGCAGCAATACCAATCCTTTGACGCATTCCACCGGAAAATTGGTGAGGATAATCATTAATTCTCTCTTTTGCAATCCCCACAGTTTCCATTAATTTTCCGGCTTCTTCCATTGCCTGCTTATTTCCGATATTTTTATGTTTCCGCAATACCATTGCAATCTGTTCCCCTACGGTAAATACAGGATTTAAAGAAGTCAAAGGATTTTGGAAAATCATGGAAATTTTATCTCCGCGAATTTCTCTGAGCCTACGCTCCGAAAATTTTGCCATATCTTCTCCATGAAATTCAATAATACCGCTTTTTATTTTGGCAGAGTGTTTTGGAAGCAGTCTGAGTACACCAAGTGCAGTTGTTGTCTTGCCTGCACCGGCCTCCCCTACCAGGCCAAGAGATTCTCCTTTATGTATTGTCAGATTTAAATGGTTGATGGCCTGTTTTGTTCCATTTTCGGTTTTGAATTCTACCACATAATCCGTTATTCTAAGTAAAACATCTTTCTCCATACCTGCTCCCCCTATCTGGTCTGTTTTGGATCCAAAACATCTCTGAGTCCATCACCAAGAAAATTGAAGCCCAGTACCGTAATCATAAGTGCTACACCTGGAACAATTACCATCCATGGGTATGCAGCCAGATAGGTACGTCCTCCCGCTATCATATTTCCCCAGGAAGGATTTGGAAGCTGAACACCTAAATACAAGTAGCTGAGTCCTGCTTCGGTCAGAATAATTCCACCAAAAGTTCCTGATAACTGGATCAGAAGAGGAGTTGTCACGTTTGGCATAATCTGAGTCATGATAATATGCCATCCGGAGCCGCCTAGCGCTCTGGATGCCTGAACAAATTCCCGGTTCCGCATAATCATAACCTGGTTTCTTGATATTTTAGCGAAATTTTTCCAGGATGTTATGATCATTACAAGAATCAGGTTAGAGATACTCGGTCCGAAAATTGCCATAATAACAATGCCAAGTGTCATAGACGGAATTGCCATGGTAACTTCTGTTGCACGCATAACAATATCATCTACTACGCCTCCAAAGTACCCAGCAAACACGCCCAGGAGTGTTCCAACCACCGTTACACACACAGTTCCAATAAAAGCAATTCTTAAAGAAATCTGACTTCCGATCAGAACTCTTGAAAGAATGTCTCTCCCAAGTTCATCGCTTCCAAGCACATATCCACCGGTTTTATAAGCATCAATTCCCTGCGGCGGAGTAAATCTTGCCACAATGTGGTTCATATTTTCATCCATAGGTGCCAGCTGCCTTGCAAACACACTGACTATTACAATTCCAAATACTATAAAAAACCCGATCATGAACTGGGGACTTCTTAACATACGGCGAACAAGTATCTTTCCTTTCATCTGCATCCCCCTCCTTATCAGTTTAGTTTCATCCGGCGGTCAATGAAAGCATTTACAATATCTACCACCAGGTTCACAATTGCAAACATCGCGGCCGTTACAACCAGCGTAGACTGGGTTAACGGGTAGTCACGATTGGAAACTGCTTTTACGAGCATGCTTCCAATTCCTGGAATCGTAAATGTTGTCTCAATAATGACCGCTCCGGCTAACATTGCTGCAACATCCATGCCAAACAGAGTAATAACCGGAATGATAGAGTTTTTAAATGCATACTTGCAGTTTACTTCAAACCGACTTAAACCTCGTGCATAGGCACAAGTGATATAATCCTCATTTAAAACATCGATCATTCCGGAACGGCCCATTCGTACCATTCCGGCACACATTTTGTATCCCATCGCAATTGCTGGCATAATTAGATACTTAACATCAAACAGTCCATTATATCCCATACTAGGAAGCCAGTTGTGTTTAACAGAACACAGCAAAAGAAGCAATACACAGATCCATACTACGGACATAGACTGACCCAGGAGTGCAAATAATACTGCAAAGAAATCTACCGGTCCGCCTTTATTGACGCCTGCAATGATTCCCAACGGAATACTGATGATCAGTACCAGTGCTGAGCACACGATAGTAACACTCAGAGTTGCCGGAAGCCGCTCCATAATTACATCCAGACATGGTTTTTCATATAATACGGAAGTTCCCAGATCTCCTTTCAGAAGATTTCCAAGATACATCAGATACTGGGTAATATAAGGTTTATCAAGACCAAGTTTTGCCCGCATTGCCTCAATTTGCGCCTCCGAAGCATAATCCGGAAGTGCCATGACTGCAGCATCGCCCGGTGCCAGACGCATCATGACAAATGCCAGTACCGAAACAATCCACACGACTAATAGCAGACACAGGATTCTTTTTGTAAAAAATTTAACCATAAACGCCTCCTATATATTGCCATTATGGAGAATGAGCCGCTGCTAAAAGCATACAGCGGCTCGTCTCCATTCAGTTACTTGCTATATGGCTTCGTCTTACTTAAGATAATCCTCCTCAACCGTTACATTGGTAAAGATATAGCCAGACAGCGGATTTTCAATAAAACCGGTAAGGCCTTTTCTTACACAGGAGCTTCTCATAACCTGCATCAGCGGAACGATCGGTCCCTGTAAATCATAAAGAATGTTATCAACCTCTTCCAGAGTTTTTACACGTGTCTCCTTATTCATATCACCAAATGCTTCCATAATTTTTGCATTCAGTTCATCATTCTTATAGCCATTGCTGTGCATATCCTGTACAACACGCGGAACCAGGTTCTGAGTCAGTGCGTTTCCATCCCAGGTTGCCAGATTTACCATAAAGATATCATAATCACCATCGGTTCGTCTGGTATTCATGGTTGCTGTATCAACCATATCTACCCTTGTCTTAATGCCAATCTGATTCAGGTAATCTGCCATTGCAGTCATAATGGAATCTGCATAAGAAATATCACTGCGGCTTAATAATACTAATTCCTCACCGTTATAACTGGACTTTGCCAAATACTCTTTTGCCAGTTCCGGATCATATTTCAACGCTTCTAGGCTGTCCTGATGGCCTTCTGCATGGGTGGTAAAGAAATCGTTCATTACAAGTCCGCCACCCATCAGGGAACAGAATGCATCTCTGTCAATTGCATGCATAATCGCATAACGTAAATTCTGGTCTGTGGTCGGAGCCTTACCATCCATCTTAAACTGCAGATAGTACATAACTTCGGAAATAGAATCTGTGATCTCACACTGATCTGCTACCGGATCCAGCATAGACTTCAGATCCACATTTACATTGTTGATATAATCAATATCACCATTGATAAATGCTGCATTCTGTGCAGTCGGGTCGGAAATGAACCACAGGTATAAGGTATCGATGTTGCTGAAATCTCCGCCCTGCCAGTAATCGGTGTTGCGGCTGAATTTCAGATACTGGCCATCAACCCACTCATCTAATTTCCAGCGGCCGGTGCCGTTAAGCGTATCTACAGAAGAGAACAGGCTGGAACCATACTGTTCAATTTCTTCTGCTTTTGCAATATAGGTATACGCCAGAGAAATATCCAGAGAGAAGAACGGCTCACTTAAATACAGTTTTACGGTGTGATCATCCACCTTCTCTGCTTTTTCCAGATACTTCCAGTTTGTTGCAAACAGTGCCATTTCATCTTTATGCTCTGCAATGTACTGCATTTCCGTATAGACATCATCTGCATCACAGTCAGAACCATCGAAGAATTTTACGCCCTCTGCAATATGTAAGGTTACTTCTTTCTGGTCATCGCTCAGATCATAACCGGTACAGATCAACGGCTCACAATCGCCGCCATGGTTAGAACTGTACAGCGCATCAAATACCATCTCAGCAAACATATAGTTCGGTCCGGAAGTGTAATTCCAGATATTCAGAGACTGAATACCATCTTCTCGCTGTAAGTTTACCACAACTTTGCCATCTGCATCCACATATGCTGATGTACCGCCTGAACTTCCAGTTTCGGAGTTTTCACTGCCGGCTGCAGCTGTACTGTCTCCCCCTGCCGGCTGAGTCGAAGCTGTTGATCCGCCGCATCCCACTAATCCAAATGCCACAAGCGCTGCCATCATAAGTGCTGTAAATCGTTTTGTTTTCCTCATAAGCTCCTCCTCTGTGAATTTAGTTATCTTTTAATAAATCGAAAGGCCGGATTGTCAGAAATCCTTCACATGGCCGTTTCGGTGCAAAATGCATTTCCAGTGTTGTCAGATTGCATACAAAAGAAAATACCGTCTCTAACTGTTCGTCCTCCGGTTTTAATTTGTCTGCGTGACGGCAAATACACTGCGGTGAATTTCCATGATCACTGAATACCCGCTTAATGTCATCAATGGAAATTTTCCCTTCGATCATACGCAAAAGTTTATCACTCCGGTTATGTCTTACAAATGAGTTTCCCTTTCCCTTATCCAAATACGGATATCTGGGATGACCAATGGATACATAATGATTCGCATGCGTCAAAATCGAATCTGTTGGATAAAGAATTCCGCAACAGTCCGAATCCATTTCCACATCAGCTGCTTCATTATCTCGCTGTGCTATCATGATGTTGTTCACTGCACCATTTTTACCATCATTGATTGCATCAATTGCTGCACCCAGATTATCGGAATCCAGAACCCCCCGAAGTAAAAACTGAAGCGGAACACCCTCAAAATTTACCGGTGCATTCGTTGTCAGTGTGTTTACTCCATCGCCCAATCCTGCAGAATTCATTCCAGATCTGCAGATGATTCCGGCTTCTCCGCAATATGCAATGGATGGTTTTCCATTTTTCTGCTCAATGATATGGTAAATCAGGCACTCTTCTGACCACGGGTAATTGTCCCAGTTCTGGCCCACGTAAGTAGCACCATCAACGGTTCTCTCCCCAGTGACTGCTATCGATGTACAGGCTTCCGGCTCAAGATCCGGATGAAGGGAAATCAGCTTTCCGCTTCTGTTTTTCCGGTTGCAGCCCAGTTTCTGCAACTCTGTCCGTGAATTCAGAACCATGATGTCTTCCAGCTTTAGCCCGGCACCATCAGCAATTCCCTGTACCTCTTCAATGTAATCCTTATTGTACGCTTCTACATTTTTGATATAACCACCTGCAATCCGGTACACTTCTTCCTTTGAAACATAGCCTGATTTCAAACAGGAAACCAGATTATGTTCAAAACTTTTCCGTACCTTGTCCGGATGAGATTTCCCATGGTTATACCCAATCTCGTAGGGTGTTCCTCTTGACAGCACAATAGGGATTCCGCCTACATCCTTCATTCCATTCCTCCCTTGTTGAATTTTCATACAATTCGCGCAATTTGTATCTTTTACATAAATTTTACCGCTAGTTTGTATTCTCGTCCAATATATAAAAATCATGCAAACTATTGATTTTGTTAATAGTTTCGACTATAATTTTTTCAATACATTTATGGGAGGGATTTTTGTGGATTTTAAGCAGCTTACTTATATTATTACGATTGCAGAAGAACATAATTTAACCAAAGCTGCAGAGCGCCTTTTCGTATCCCAGTCCACGCTCAGTCTGTATCTGAACAAATTGGAGCGCGAACTCGGCGTTGCACTTTTTACCCGGAATAAGAACCGGCTGACGATTACACCAGAAGGCGAAGAATATGTAAAAACAGCTCGAAAGATTCTGGAACTGAGAAACGATCTTTACAAAAAACTGAAAATATCCCAGAATCAGTTTTCCCTCAGCATTGGCATCTCATGTCAGACCTTATTTGAACAGTTTGGCCAGATTTACGCAGATTTTCATGAGATATTTCCCAACATTTCTGTCCGGGTCACCGAAGGCTGGTCGAAAGCTATTATTGAAAAACTTTATGATGGAAAACTGGATCTGGCATTTGCCGGATTTCCTGAAATTATCAATAATCCGCTTTTCAATACAGAAGTCATCAAGACCGATGAACTTCTTGTACTATTATCTCCACAGCACGCATATGCCCATCTTGCATCCAGAGACTATGACAATCCTCCATCTGTCGATATGAGACTCTTCAGCCGGGAAAGCTTTATTCTTTCCGGGCATGGAGTCTGCGAATACCTGCTTGCCCAGAATATGTTTCATGATTACAACATTGCTCCGCATACCATCTGCGAGATGAACAATCGCCACAATATTTGCCAGATGGTATTAAACAGCAACAGTATTGCCCTTCTTCCCGCTTATGGGATTCCAAGAAACACCGACATTCTGGTATGCCGCCCGGACAAACACTACTATCGCTATATGCAGCTTTTTACTCCCAAAAAGAAAAATGTTTACTCCGCTGAAATGGGGGCCTTAAAAAACATGCTGATAGAGACGTATCTGCACAGTTATGATTGATTATCCGGAAAACACAAAAAGCCCTGTAGCATTCCTGCTGCAAGGCCTTTTCTTTAAATATATTCAAACATGTCCTTCGCCTCTTCTTTGCGAACGGTTTCTTGGACACTGGTCACTTTTACTTTGACAGATTTATTGCCGAATCCAATTTCTATCACATCTCCGACTTTGACCTCTGCGCTGGCTCTGGCTATCTTGTCATTGAGCATCACGCGTCCGCTATCACATGCTTCATTTGCTACAGTTCTCCTTTTGATGATGCGAGATACCTTCAGATATTTATCCAGGCGCATATTGAGTCTCCTTTTATGGCTAAAATTCCCCCTACAACGCAATTTGCATAATAGGAGGAATTTTTTAGTTATTTGAGTATACGATAACTGCTGTAAAATTAAGCGTTTACAAGATCCTTTAATGCCTTACCAGCTTTGAATTTCGGAGTCTTGGAAGCCTCGATGACCATGGTCTCACCGGTTCTCGGGTTGCGGCCCTCTCTTGCTGCTCTCTCGGATACCTCGAAAGTACCAAAGCCTACTAACTGAATTTTATCTCCTGCCTTCAGAGCCTCTGCAACTACATCGGTAAATGCCTTTACTGCTGCCTCTGCATCTTTTTTGGAAAGGCCTGCCTGCTCAGCTACTGCTGCTACTAATTCTGTCTTGTTCATTATTAATTCCTCCTAAATGCGATAGCGACCGGAAAGGCCACTTTTCAGTATTTCATTTTGCCCTTTCATTTATATCTGTTTTGCTAGGCTTTGTCAAGGTTTTTCGCCTTTTTCTTTCCCTGAAACACGAGAACAGAACGGGACGGCACCATATAATTCTTCTGGTTTAAAATCTGGCGTTCCTGTCCCTCCTCATAATAACCTCCCGCCGCGCTGTCACTGGTGTCAAAAGCAAGCGACCACACCAGGTTTTTCGGAAGATTTGGCAGCGCAAAGCTGTGCGGCTCCCAGTGCATGTTGAAAATCACGAAAAAGAAATCATCGTTTTCGCCATTCGGCTTTTTCGCATAAGCACCGCAGTAGAGAATGCCGATCTGACGTCGGAAATTTTCAAATTCCGGCTGCCAGGCATTGACACCATGATAGGAAATATCCGGATGTCCGCAGGCCAGATAATCCATGACTCTCGGCTCCTGCTTCATATGGAAGACCGGATGTGCCTTGCGGAACGCGATGACATGTTTTACAAAATCCAGAAGTGCCTGATCCCACTTATTAAGATTCCAGTTCAGCCAGGATATCTCATTATCCTGACAATAAGCGTTGTTGTTGCCATTCTGGGAATTTCCGAATTCATCACCTGCCAGAAGCACCGGTGTTCCCTGACTTAAGAAAAGCAGCAGCATGGCATTGCGAAGCTGCCTTGAACGGAGCTCCTGGATCTTTTTCTTGCGGACATGGCCTTCCGCTCCGCAGTTCCAGGAATAATTGTAATCACTGCCATCCCGGTTATTTTCACCATTGGCCTCATTGTGTTTCTGATCATAAGAAACCATATCCATCATGGTAAAGCCATTGGTACCTGCCATAAAGTTCAGCACGCCGGTCTCCGCCGGATTACGGCGGTTGCGGTAGATCAGGCTGCTCATCTGTTCCTCATCGCCCTTTAACGCACGGCGCATATCGATCAGAAAACCGTCATTGTATTCGCCCAGATGCTTTTTCTCTCCGGCAGCCGGTTTCTCCGCCTCCCAGGACAACGCCCAGAGCTTGGTGTCTGCCAGATAAGGGTCCTTAGCCAGCAGGACCGTCGGCGCGTAACCAGTCAGATGAATGCCGTCAACATGGTATTCCCTCACCCAGAAACGCACAGTCTCCAGAACAAACCCCGGTACTTCCTTTCCTGAGAAATAAAGCTCCGGCACCACCTCCAGACCGGCCTTGTGAAGCTCACGAACCATATATTTGAATTCTGTCACCGGATTTGTGCCCGGATCCGCATAGGACGCCTTTGGCGCAAACATGCCGGCCTTGGCGTAGCCCCAGTAATTCAGACGGCCCGTAGGTTCACTCGTTCCATAGGGATTGCCCTCTACATTCTCCGGCATCATGACTTCCTGAAATTCCACCGGCGGCAAAAGCTCCAGAGTAGTGATTCCCAGCTCTTTGAAGTAAGGAATCTTGTCCACCACTCCCCGGAAGGTTCCCCGGTGTTCTGTCCCAGAAGACGCATGCTTTGTCAGCCCCCGCACATGAGCCCGGTACACAATACAATCCTCATATGGAATATGAAGCGGCCTGTCCCCCTGCCAGTCAAATTCCGGCTCCGCCACCGGTGACAAAAGAAGCCGTTTCGCATGGCTTAACCTGCCCCAGCGTTCCCGGCCCGCAAAGGAACGGCCATAGGGATCGGAAAACCGTTTACCGTCTGCCTCAAAAGCATAATACAGGTCATCAAACGCTCCGTTTAACGTCATAGACCAGACATGGCCGGTCTTTCCTTCTTCCGGAAACGGAATGTTGCGCACCTCGCGAAACCTTGCTTCCTTTCCATTTTTGTCTTCTTTCACAAATAAAAGCAGGCTGCAAGCCTTCGCTGCAGCCACTGCTGATACATGGATCCCCCCATCTGTCCGTGTGAGGCCCATTGGATACACCCTGCTGTCATTTACATCAATCTGATACTGTTCCAATTCTGCCCACCTTTCCCGTTGCGGCCTGCATCCAGTCCGCAGCGCGTTCTATTCTTTCAGACACAGTTCTACCGGGCAATGGTCCGACCCAAGCACTTCCGTGTGGATTTTTGCTGACTCTAGCCGGTCTTTTAAGCAGTCGGATACACAGAAGTAATCAATACGCCATCCTGCGTTTTTCTCCCGGGCCTTAAACCGGTAAGACCACCAGGAATAAACTCCCGCCTGATCCGGATAGAAATACCTCCAGGTATCGGTAAAACCGGCTGCCAGCAGCTCCGTGAACTTTTCTCTCTCCTGATCCGTGAAACCGGCATTATTGCGGTTTGTCTTCGGATTCTTCAGATCAATTTCCTGATGCGCCACATTGAAATCACCACAGAAAATAACCGGTTTTTCTGCATCCAGTTGCTTTAAATACGCGCGCCATGCGTCCTCCCACTCCATGCGGTAGTCAAGCCGTGCCAGCTCATTCTGGGAATTCGGCGTATAACACGTAATTACATAATATGCCGGAAACTCCGCGGTTATAACTCGTCCTTCATGATCGTGCGCTTCCACACCAATCCCGTACGTTACGGAAAGCGGCTCCTTCTTTGTGAACAATGCCGTTCCGGAGTATCCCTTCTTCTCCGCGTAATTCCAGTACTGATGATATCCCGGCAGCTGCAGGTCGATCTGTCCGGCCTGCAGCTTAGTCTCCTGCAGGCAGAAAACATCCGCGTCTGCCTCATGAAAAAAATCCAGAAAATTCTTTCCCACACAGGCACGCAGTCCGTTCACATTCCAGGAAATCAGCTTAGTCATACAAATTCTCCTTATAGATGCCGTCCTCGATCAGCTTGCGGATAGATGCAACCACCGCATCCTTATCTTCTTTGTAGGTCACGCCAAACCATTTGTCCCGGGTTTCCAGAACCCGTACATGTGCTTTTCCGCTCTTGATCTGCTGGTCAATGACCTTCGGAAGCAGGTACTCTGCCTTCACATCTCCCTCTTTGATGCCATCCAGAAATTCTGGAAAGCCTGCCTCCAGGACATCCAGGAATTTCGGCGGAAGGCCCCACATGTTCATGGAAACATACTGTCGTGCATCCACAACCACCGGATTGCCCTGCTCATCATTCGCAAAGATGCCGTTGCCCTTACGCTCAATATCATAGGTCTCCGTTACATCCCTTAAGGTGCCATCCGGATTCACCTCGCAGACGCCTCGGGTTACAGTACCATTCTCACTTAATGTATTCTCCAGAATGAATCCGCCCATGCACATGTCATACACGTCACCCTCAGTATCCATCTCATTGACCATATAATCATGGATTTTGAAAAATCCCTCTCTTCCGTAATAATCATCTGCATTGATGACCAGAAACGGCTCATGCACCAGATCCTTCACGGTAAGAACTGCCTGACCGGTTCCCCATGGCTTCTTTCTTCCCTCTGTTACATGGTAGCCCTCCGGAAGCGCATTCAGCTCCTGAAATGCATATTCCACATGGGCAATCTTCTCAATGCGGTTTCCAATGATCTCCCTGAAATCTTTCTCAAGATCCTTGCGGATGATAAAAATAATCTTATTAAATCCGGCTGCCAGCGCGTCATGGATAGAATAATCCATAATGATTTCTCCTCCCGGACCTACCGGTTCGAGCTGCTTGATACCTCCGCCAAACCGGCTTCCGATTCCGGCTGCCATAATAACCAGTGTTGTGTCTCTCATTCCCATTCCCTCTCCAAATTATCAGACGTATCCCGGCGCCATATCCCGGCGTCAGACCATAATGTATCTAAAATATATCACACTCCGCGGCAAATAACAATATTCCGCAAACAGTTCAGGCCTGCGAAATGCCGCTTTTAGCAGCTTTCGCAGGCCTGTTTTCAGTCTGTATTTATTTCAGCATTCCCGGTTTCGGGAAGTAGCGGAACAGTACCTTCGCAATGATCTTGTCACGCTTAACATAGGTATTCTCCCAGCGGCGGGCATCCATGGAATAGTTCCGGTTGTCTCCCATCATGAAATAGCAGTTCTCCGGCACTTCAAAGTGCATGGGTTCCTCCGGGATCATAGGCTCGCGGATATACGGCTCATCCAGCGGCTCGTCTGAACCGTTGATGTAAACCTTGCCGTCCACAATGTCCACGGTTTCTCCCGGCAGTCCGATGATACGCTTTACATAATAAATCTTCTCATTGTCCGGGAAACGGAAAATAGCAATATCTCCGCGCTTCGGATCCTCAAAATGATAGGACAGCCTGGAGCCGATGACGCGGTCACCCGTCATGATGGTATTCTCCATAGAACCGCTCGGCACCTCACTGTTGGCAATGATAAAGGTATTCAGCACGAAAGCAATGAGTGCTGCAGACACAACAATCTTAATCCACTCAAAAAGCTCTTTTCCCCAGCCGCCCGGCTGTTCTTCCTTTTTGCGTGACTTTTTCTTTCCACCCTCTGCCGGCTCCACCTGCGGCACTTCCACCTCTTTTTCCGTGTTGCCGGTTCTGACTGCCTCTCTGTGCAATTCCTGCGCGATCTTTCTCGCTTCTTCCTCAGCAGACTGCACCTTCTCCGCAGAGAATGCCTCCTGCGCCTGGTCCGGCTTTTCCGAATGCCTTAAGCTCTCCGGCTCTCCCTCCCAGTGCTGTCCGGCGCGCATGCCGTCAAGTCCGCCCAGAAGCGGGTCTTTCTTTGTTCTGTCTTCACTCATGAAATAACCACCTTATTTATTGCGGTACTTGTCCAGAAGCTTGTTGATGCGCTTGGTCGGGCTCAGCAGCTCGCTTAAAGAATCATCATGATTTAAGTTGTCGATGATCAGGGCAATGTACTTACTCATATCTACATCAATGTAGTACGGTCTGGATAACAGCTCCGGAGTCTGGTATACCACATTGGTAGTCAGGATCCGGTCGATCAGGCCATTCTCATAATACTCGTCAAATTTAGCCAGTCCGTTGGTGAACAGACCGAAGGTTGCGCAGATAAATACCTTTCTTGCTTTTCTGCGCTTTAACTCCTTTGCAACATCCAGCATGCTCTCGCCGGAGGAGATCATATCATCCACAATGATAACATCCTTGCCTTCTACGCTGGAGCCCAAAAACTCGTGAGCCACGATCGGGTTGCGGCCGTTCACGATCTTGGTATAATCGCGGCGCTTGTAGAACATACCCATATCCAGGCCCAGTACGTTTGCAAAGTAAACAGCACGGCCCATGCCGCCCTCATCCGGGCTGATGACCATCATGTGGTCACTGTCGATCTGAAGCTCTGTCTCATTCTTTAACAGATGCTTGATAAACTGGTAAATCGGCTGTACAGTCTCAAAGCCCTTTAACGGGATGGCATTCTGCACACGCGGGTCGTGAGCGTCAAAGGTGATGATATTCTCTACACCCATGTTGGTCAGCTCCTGCAGGGCCAGCGCACAGTCTAAGGACTCACGGCCGGAGCGCTTATGCTGACGGCTTTCATAGAGGAACGGCATAATGACGTTGATACGGCGTGCCTTGCCTGCTGCTGCCGCGATCACACGCTTTAAGTCCTGGAAATGGTCATCCGGGGACATATGATTGGTCATGCCGCACAGAGAGTAGGTCAGATTATAGTTACATACATCTACCATGATGTAAAGATCGTCACCACGAACGGAAGACTCAATGGTTCCCTTGCCTTCACCGGAGCCGAAACGCGGGGTTTTAGCCTCAATAATGTAAGAGTCTCTCTGATAGCCTGCAAACGCGATAGTAGATTTGTGCTCACTCTCGCGTTCCTTTCTCCACTCGACCAGCCAGTCGTTTACCTTCGCACCCAGGGTCGAACAGCTTTTTAACGGAATCAGTCCTAATGGTCCTACCGGAATGGTCTCAATGGTCTTCTCTTCGTAAATCATCTTTTCCTCCATGCAATGTATATTATTTGTTATTCGTAACCGGCGAAGCCTCCCGGATCCCGGGATGCCGCCACATCGCTTCTTTTATATCATTATGCCTCAGTTAAGTCAAGCAAATACCCTCTTTTTCATGCGGATATCCGCACCGTAAAGCGGGATGACACGGTAATTGCTCATGATCCGGGACGTAACACGGTCTGAATAGGTGTCCTTCAGCATGCTCATGGACAGGTTCGTGGAAATGATCGTTCCCTTCTTTCTGCCGATGCGCTCATTGATGCAGTAAAAGAGCTGGGAGGACACAAAGGAGTTATTGAGCTCCGTTCCCAGGTCATCGATGATCAGCATGTCACATTCCAGAATATAGCGGTAACTCTCCTCTGCATCCTCCTCGCTTTCCCTGCCAAACTTGTATTTGGAAAAGATTTCAAACAATTCATTGGAGGATAAATAAATGACCGAAATGCACCGGTCGATCAGTTCTTTCGCAATGCAGTTGGTGAGAAATGTCTTTCCCACACCTGTGCCGCCGGTAAAGAGGATGCTGTTTCCTTTTGCCGGATACTGCTGCGCAAACTCACGGCACTGCCGCACCACCACATCCATGTAGGCCCTCTCTGTCATGCCCAGCTGAGGAACTTTCTCGGTATCATCGTAAAAATCAAAGCGGAGATGGTCAAAGTTCTCCTCTTTTAAGACTGCCTCAATGTTAGACTGGGCATAAAGAATATTCAGCCGCTGCCGTTCAAAGCAGTGACAGCGTTTTCCATTCACATAGCCCGTATCCTGACAGTCCGGGCAGTCATAGCGAAGCTCCATATAGTCTGCCGGGAACCCGGCTGATTTTAAAAGCGTCAGTTTCTGCTCTTTCAGATCCGCCAGTTCTTCCTTCAAATGTTCCCGGGCTCTTGTGTCTCCGCCCAGCACCCGTCTGGCACAGTCTGCGGCCCTTGTACTGAGCTGGCGGTCCAGCTCCTGAATCTGCGGTATTTTGCTGTATACTTCCCGAACCCGTGCTTCCATGGCCCGGCGCTGCAAGCGCTGCCGTTCTTCATACCCGCGCATCACCGCGTTGTACTGGGAATTACTCAGTGCCATAATCTGTTCTCCTTACTGTTCTCCGATCCAGTCCTTCACCTGATTCAGCACCATAGAGTCATAGTCGGTGTTTCTCTGCTCAAAGTTTAAGAACTGGTTGTTTGTCTGACGGCTGTTCTTCCGGGTCTTCTGGCTCTTCTGGCCTTTGTACTGTTCATCCAGCACCGAAATGTCGTTCAGGCTGTGAACGCCGGCCTTTCGCCAGTCGGAAAGGATTTTGTCCGCATAGCGGAAGCTTGGGTTGTGGGTAGCCTCCATGGTACGGTTGCAGGCCTCCAGCACCACCTCTTTCGTAAAACCATATTCCCCGAACCAGCGCTCGATCATTTCCCGCTCCGTTTCCCCGGGATTTCTTCCGGTCAGTCCAAAGGCCCGCATCACGGAAAATGAGTTTTTGGTAAAGCCGCTGGCATAAGCCTTGGCCTGCTCCACGGTAGCGAAGCCCTTTTCATGCCAGCTGATGGCTACGGTCTCTATATAACGGATGCTGGTGTGCCCGCCCTGCACACAGTGCTCCACCACATATTCCAGCAGCTCTGCCGACATGTGGAGCCCGTCGTAAAGATAGGCAAATACCTCCAGCTCCCGCTGGGTAAAAATCTTATTCAGATAACGCTGGGCAATGTACAAAAGCTCCGAGAACTCTCCGTCTCCCTGCAGGCGGTTCACCTGATCCTGGCTGTACACCGGCCGTGCGCCCTTTGCCGGTTCCGGGGCTACTGCCTCCATAGCTGCTGCGGTGGTCTGCTGTATACCAGTCTCCTGCTTTGCCGCCGGGCCCTGCTTCGTCTGCCCGGTGCCGGCCCCCATGGCCTGCTGCGCGGCAAAATCTGTACCTGTGCTCAGAACGCCCAGCTTCTCCCAATAGGCAATGGCCCGGCGGATGTCCGCCTCCGTGTGGTTTAGGCCCTCCGCAATACGCTCAAGACTCACCGGTTCCCCTCTGTGGCGGAGCAGATACAGATATACCTTCACATATTCCCCGTTGGCTTCCGCCAGGTAACGGTCAATAAATTCGTTGGAAACCAGGGTTGCGTCCACCTGGAAATGATATGTAAAACTCATAAAAACCTCACCTTTCCTGTCTGGTAACAGTGTACCACATCCCCCTTCAAAAAGAAATAGCTGAGTTTATCCACAGAATTTGTTGTGGATAATGTGGATAATGTGGATATAGCTCTTTCCTGTCGACAGCAATCGTGCGCAAAACATGTCAAATGGTAGATAAAATCGCGGTTTTTCAAATTTTTAGACTTCTTCTTATGTAAATTAAAAAATCCACATAGTCCCTTTACATAAAAAGTGGAAAACTATGTGGATAATGTGGATAACTATTTATTCAGGAGCTTTTCCCCAACTTTTACAATGTCTCCGGCACCCATAGTTATCAACAGATCACCGGTGGAACAATTTTTTAAAAGAAATGCTTCAATTTCCTCAAAGGTCGGGAAATAATGGACCTCTGTGCCCAGTTTTTCAATGCGGGAAGCGATATCCGCAGAGCTGATGCCCAGGGTATCCGTCTCTCTTGCCGCGTAAATATCAGCAAGAACTACCGCATCCGCTGCGGAAAGTGCCTCAGCGAACTCATCCAGGAATGCCTTGGTACGGGTATAAGTATGTGGCTGGAAAACACACCAAAGCTTTTTATGTGGATAATTATGTGCTGCCTTTAAGGTCGCCGCGATCTCCTGCGGATGGTGTGCGTAATCATCAATAATCGTAATGCCGTTTAACTCACCCTTTTTCTCAAAGCGGCGGTCTGTTCCGGTAAAATGAAGAAGTCCCTCAGCAATGGCTGCATCCGGAATTCCCAGGGCTTTCGCGGTGGCAATGGCTGCCAAGGCATTGTATACATTATGCTCACCCGGAACTCCCAACGTAATGGTCCCGGCTTTCTTTCCCTGCTCCATCAGGTTAAAGGTCGGGCGGGCAAATGTGTCATAGGTAATATCTGCAGCACTGTAATCACTCTCACTGCTGTGTCCAAAGGTAACTACCCTGCATGGCAGACCGCCGCTGATCTCCTCGTAATTCTTAATATCACGGTTGATAATTAGAAGTCCCTTTTCATCCAGCTTCTGGGCAAACAGGCGGAAGGAATGACGGATATCATCCAGATCCTTGAAGAAATCCAGATGGTCTGCTTCTATATTTAAGATGATCTCCATAGTCGGGAAGAAGGAAAGGAAGCTGTTGGTATACTCACAGGCCTCCGTCACAAACAGCTCCGGTCCGCCCACGCGGATGTTTCCGCCAATGGAATGCAGGATTCCGCCTACGGAGATGGTCGGATCTTTCTCCGCTGCCAGAAGAATCTCTGTCACCATGGAAGTGGTTGTAGTCTTTCCATGAGTTCCGGAGATGGCGATGGCCTCACCGTAGTTTTTCATGATCTGGCCTAATAGCTCCGCGCGGCTCATCATTGGGATGCCGCGGCGCACCACCTCTGCGTACTCCGGGTTATCCGCATGAACCGCGGCAGTGTAGACCACAAGGTCGATGTCATCGGTAATGTTGGCTGCAGCCTGACCGTACATCACCTTTGCTCCGGCTGCTGCAAGATGGTCGGTCAGCTCGCTCTCATGGGCGTCAGAGCCGCTCACGCGAAATCCCTCCCGCATCAGGATCTCCGCAAGGCCGCTCATGCTGATGCCGCCGATTCCGATAAAATGAATGGCAATGGGTTTCTTAAAATCTATCTGATACATACTGGTTTCCATCCTTTTCTCATGTTCATGTTCTTCTTAATATAATATACTGCTTCATATTCTTTTCCTTTTTACTTCCTTTTGCATGAAAAGTCAATGTTTTTCTAGTCTTTCCAAAGGATTTGTAATATAATTGGAAGGAAAAATGGAATGAAAGGAGTCTGTTTACAGAGGTATATACTATGAAATCTAATCCTACCCCACATTCGCTTATGCGTGCCCTATCCGGCTTTTTTGTCAGCCTGTTCGGAATCCTCGGATGGCTGTTTCAGTCCATCCTGCATATTCTGACCTGCGGTCTGCTTTTGTGCGGCCTCATTGGCCTGCTCATTTATGCGAAGGTACGTCCGGAGCTGGACCACTGCCGGGAAGTTGCCTACGATAAGCTGGCGCAGATGCAGCGCCAGGACTTCAGTATGCTGTCTGACACAGAAATATACGATAAAAACGATCAGCTGATCGGCCTGATCAATGCCGGACATTACGAATATGTCCCCATCAGCCAGATCAGCATGAATCTGCAGAATGCTTATATTGCCCAGGAAGACCGACGCTTCAAATCCCACACCGGTGTTGACTGGATTGCTACCTTCCGTGCAGGTCTCGCCCTCATCAAAAACCGCGGCGAGATCACCCAGGGCGGAAGCACCATCACACAGCAGGTGGTAAAGAACACCTATCTGACCCAGGAACAGAGCTTCACCCGCAAAATCGTGGAAATCCTGCTGGCGCCGGAGATTGAGAAAAAGTATTCCAAAGCAGATATCATGGAATTTTACTGCAACACCAATTTCTACGGCAACCACTGCTATGGCGTGGAAGCTGCCAGCCGCTACTACTTCGGCAAGGACGCCAGCGACCTGGAATCCTACGAAGCAGCTGTACTGGTCGGCATCAGCAACAGCCCCACCGCCTACAACCCCGTCCGCAACCCGGAGGCCTCTTTAAAGAAGCGCAACGATGTGCTGCAAAGCATGCTGGAAGTCGGTTATCTCACGGAAGATGCCTATAACAGCGCCATCAGCCAGCCATTAAGCATCGTGCAGGAAGAGGGCGAGGGCAGTAACGAGAATTACATGAGCAGCTATGCCATCCACTGCGCTGCCCTGGCGCTCATGAAGCTGGACAACTTTCAATTCCAGTATATCTTCAAAGACAAATCCGATTACGACTCTTATATAGAAAATTACCAGGCCACCTACACCGAGAAGGCCGATGACATCCGTGCAGGCGGCTACCGTATCTACACGACCCTCGACCAGGAGCTTCAGAAGACATTGCAGACTCAGCTTGACGATGTCCTGTCCCCGTACACAGAGCTTCAGGATAACGGAAAATATGCCCTTCAGGGTGCCGGCGTCATCGTAGACAATATGACAAACAGCGTGGTAGCCGTGGTCGGCGGACGCGGCGAAAACGATGTCTACAACCGAGCCTACTTAAGCGCAAGACAGCCGGGAAGTACCATCAAACCCCTGATCGACTACGCGCCTGCCTTCGATACCGGCGAATACTATCCGGCCCGCCTGGTCAACGACCATAAATGGGAGAACGGCCCCTCCAACAGCGGCGGCTCCTACTATGGCAATGTTTCTGTCCGTGAGGCTTTAAACCGCAGCTTAAATACTGTGGCATGGCAGATTCTCACCGACATCGGCGTGGACTATGGCTTAAACTATCTGGGCGAAATGGAATTCCAGAAGCTCACCTACATCGACAACGGCGTACCGTCCTTAAGTATCGGCGGCTTCACCAACGGTGTCCGGGTGGTAGATATGGCAAAGGGCTACAGTACCCTGGCCAACGGCGGTGTATACAATGATCAGACCTGCATCCGCAAAATTGATCATGAACATGACGGAGAACTGACCAAAAACCTAAAGACGCATTCCCAGGTTGTCTACCAGCAGGATTCTGCTTACATGCTGACTGACATTCTAAAGGGAACCCTCAACGAAGCCTACGGAACCGGCTATGGCCTGGCTCTGGAAAATGGCATGCCGGCCGCAGGAAAAACCGGCACCACTAACAGCAGCAAGGATACCTGGTTCTGCGGCTACACCCGCTATTACACCACCGCAGTCTGGGTAGGCTACGACACTCCGCGGGCCATGCCGGGCATTTACGGCAAGACCTATGCCGGAAAAATCTGGAAGCAGATCATGGATCAGATCCATGAGGGCAAAGAACCCTTAGACTGGCAGCAGCCCGCCACTGTGGAGGTAACCACCGACTCTAAGAGCGGCATCACAGACCTATTCAGCGCCACCTTAAATGACCGGGCACAGCAGACCCTTCATGACAAAGAACAGCGCAAGCTGGAAGAGGACCTGGAAGCCGCAGTAACAGCCTTTGAAGACAAAACCATCGAAACGGTTGAGGACACCTACTGGGTAAAAGAACAGTACCAGAGTATCATCTCCAGGCTGAATCTGATGGACGGCAGCGACAAACGTACCGAACTGCTGGAGCGCATGACAAAACGCAATGAGGAATTTGCCCCGATCATCCGTGATATGCAGGATACCATCGCCCTGTATGAGGCCCAAAAGGCCAAGGAAAAAGCAGAAGCCCAGAAAAAGGCAGAAGAAGATGCTGTCACGGCAAGAAAAAATCAGGAAATCCAGACTCGCAAAAATACCTTTCTGAGTGCCCTGCGGGATGTGGAAAATCTGGAATACCAGTCCTCCGAGGCTGAAAGCCTTGTGCAGAATGCTATCAGCAAGCTCTCTCTGGTAGAGACTTATGAAGAAGCCGCTTCCTACAAGGAACGTCTTCAGAAAGCCATCGACCGCATTGCCACCCTGCCGACCGAGAGCGAATGGCAGGCCGCACAGCAGCAGAAAGAAGCAGCCAAAGCCGAAGCCCAGGCTGCGGAGCAGGAGCAGATCGGCATCGAGCAGCAATCTCTGAAAAATTATTTAAATCAGGCCAAACGAAGCTGGAATACCTGGAGCAACCAGCCACCGGCAAATCCGGCGGCCGGTCCCGGTTCTTCTTCACAGTCTGTGATCGCAGCACCAACAACAGGAAGGAATGATTAAATGAAGGATCATCATGCTGAATCAGAACATGTCACTCCGGGAAGCACAACAAAACTGCAGAACCCGGACACACAAGAGATTCCGGTAGATACCGCAAAGCTTCAGGCGGCGCTTGAGAAGCGTGCTGACCAGGAGACCACCGTGCTTCCCTCACTTAGCATGCCGGCAAACAAAAAGCGTCTCACCATCTGCCCCTTAAGTGAGCGCTGGTGGACGCCTTCTGTCCGCTCCTGGTTTTTCACATTCATGTGCATGAACATGCCCATTGTGGGCTGGTTTTATCTTTTTCATAAAGCCCGGTATGAAGAAGACCCGGCACGAAAAGAATTCGCCCGGGCCTACCTCTTTTACAAACTCGTATTTTTCATTGCGGGAGCCGTTGTCCTGCTGATCCTGATCTGGATCGGACTGGGACTTTTAGACCAGCTGCTCGCTTATATGGAAATGTTGTAACTTTACTGTGTAAATACCGCTCTGTGATTCCGCTCCAGTGCCAGAAGCAGAAGATTACCCAGTACTCCGATAGCCAGGATCTCTCCGATTCCTACCGTCAGCATCGCATACGGGATCAGGTCTGTAGAGCCATATGCATAACGCAGTACCCATGGAACGATGATGGTATTGGAAAGGATCGGCGGCAGGCATACCAGCCATTTATTCTTCTTCCCAAGATAATAGGAGCCAACTGCTCCGATCAGGGTTGCAATACTGCCGAACACTACATCAAGCGGTGCTGCTCCGCAGAGCAGATTTGCAAGAAAGCAGCCGACGGTCACACCCGGTACCGCGCTCGGTAAAAAATACGGGAGTACGCAGAGTGCCTCGGAAATCCGGAATTGGACCGGACCAAAAGCAATCGGTGCAACGATCATGGTCAGAGCCACATAGACAGCCGCAATGGCTGCTCCCTGGGTAATGCGGCCAGTTGTTGATTGGTTACGCTGTTTGTTCATATTCAATTCTCCTTTAGTTTTGTTTTACGAGTGGAAGGTCACGAACACTCGATTCATTTAACGCCGGAAATCGGCGAGCCCTTTAAGACCTTATTTTTGCGGGCTTTGCAACGGGTAAGAGTATAACATAGAGAAGCCAGGAACGCAAGATAGCATTTCTGGCTTCTCTGCATTTCAATCCTTTTTTCTTCCTACAGTTTCCGGTAATCCCCGATGAATCCCTCTCCATAGGTTTCTTTCGTCGGTGACACGATCACAAAGGCCCTCGGGTCATGCCGGTCAATGATCTCTTTGACCACATGAAACTGTTTGCGGTCCACCGCACAGGTCAGAGTTAGCCCCTCTTTTCCGCTGTATCCGCCAATGCTCTTATAAAACGTAGTACCGCGGTCCATGGTCTCCATGATTTCCCTTGCAATCTCCTCATTCTTTTCTGAGTGAATGGTGATCAGGCTTCCCTTATTCATACCATAGAGCAGCGTATCCACTGCCTGTGTCGTGCAGACAATGGAAATGATGCCATACAGTGCCGCCTCAATCTCACCAAACACCAGAACCGAAGCTCCCACAATCACAAAGTCTACCAGCATAATGGCATAACCGGTCTGCATATAGGGACAGAGCTTCTGCAGAAGCTTTGCCAGGATATCCCCGCCTCCTGTGGTAGAATTTCTCATAAAGATCAGCGCCATGCCGACTCCCACGAAAATCCCGCCAAACCCGCAGGAGATCAGCCGGTCGCCCTCATACTGCCAGATTCCGGCCATAGATACCAGGTCCTGGATCACACTCATCCAGATAACGGTTCGGACGGTTTTAAGGGTCATGGAGCGGTCTAACAGGCACCAGGCGGCAAGCATCAGCGGAATGTTGATCACCAGGCTCACCGCACCGATGGGCAGCGCAAACAGGTGATTTAGCATCAATGCAATACCGGACACCCCGCCCGGCGCGATGCGGCTCGGCTCAATAAAACACCAGACGCCTACTGCCTGCAAAAACGCGCCCGCAAAATCAAACAGGGCATCGATTCCCAGTTCCTTCCATTTTTTCTTCGTCTTGTTTGTATCCATGGTTCTGTTCCTTTCCGCGCTGCACCATTCCAGATAAATCCCCGGTGCCGGAACGCTCCTGAATTTCCCAGATTCCGGCTGATTTTATAGAACAGCAAAAGAGGACCGACATCCGCGTCAGCCCTCTTCCTTTTGCATCAGCTGCGCGAATATAGTCTCTTTCACTATAATCCATGCAGTTGCATTTCTTTTCTTTGATTGTTTTGTTACTGGTTTTTCTTTTTGTTTTCGGCAAATTCTGCTTTTACCTGGTCTAACAGGCCCTCTTTGGTAAGCAGGTCGTAGCAGGCTCCACCGATGGCCTTTGCGCCGTAGATCACGCAGTTGTGAGCGCTCTCGCTCTTACCTGCATCTACAAACTCCTGGGAGTGGGATGCCGTTCCCTCCGGAACGAATGCCACACGGATGCAGGAGCCCGGAATCTCGTACATTACGTTGCCGAAATCTGTCGAGCCGGTCTTCTCCCGGGGCGGTGCCAGCTGCGGTGCTCCCGCAAGCTCAGCATTGTCCATCAGAAGCTTGTTTAATGCCAGAACCGGAATCTTGTTGTAGAAGAAGGTTCCCTCCTCGATATCATAGGTTACACCTGCGATCAGGGCTGCGCCCTTGATGATATCCTGGAAGCGCTCACTGACCTCTTCCAGCTCTTTTCTGGAGAAGGAACGAAGGGAGAACTCACCCTTTGCGGTAGCCGGAACCACGTTGGCCGGGCCTGGAAGCTCGGTCATGCAGTAATGCATACGCACATCATCCGGCACATGCTCACGCAGAAACTCAATGCCCTGGAATGCTGCAAGCATCGCATCAAAGGCGCTGCGGCCCTTTTCCGGTGCCAGTGCCGCATGGGCCCGGTGTCCGTGGAAGGTTACCTTGTAGCTCTTCTGAGCCAGGCACTTGATATCGGTGCAGGTGTTCGGACCGCCATGCATCATGAAAGCCACATCCAGCTCCCTAAAGCAGCCGTTCTGAATCATCTGAACCTTGCTGCCAAAGGTCTCCTCAGCCGGGGTTCCATATACTACAAGCTGGAACGGCTTATCCGTGTCCAGATTCTTTAATGCTACTGCGGCGCCCAGACATCCCGGGCCCTGCATATGATGGCCGCAGCCGTGTCCCAGGTTGCGGAGCGCGTCGTACTCGCAAAGAATACCAAGAACCGGTCCACCCTCGCCATGACTGTAGACAGCGCGGAACGCGGTCTTAAAACCGCCCACGCCCATCTCTACCTCAAACCCGTTTTTCTTCAGGTAATCGGTCAGAAGGCCGCTGGCAAATACCTCTTCGCCCTCGTACTCCGGATTATCAAAAATCTGGTCTGCCATGGAGCACAGCTCAGCGCGCTGCGCGTCAATGGCTTCAAACAGAAACTTTTTATCACTCATTTTCTTTACTCCTTATCATCCTCTTACATTGGTCCGTAATTGATCAGCTGCGCAATGACAAGCAGCACGGTTCCAACAACCAGCCAGATGGCAAACATCTTCCACATGAAACGTATCCAGCGGTCATACGGGATGTTGCAGGCACTGATGATACCCATCAGTGCGGTAGAGGTCGGCAGAATGTAGTTACAGAAGCCGTCACCAAAGTTGAATGCCAGAACCGCAGTCTGTCTGGTCACACCGATCAGATCGGAAAGCGGAACCAGGATTGGCATAACAGCTGCTGCCTGTCCGGAACCGGAGGTCAGGAACACGTTGATGATGGTGTTCGCGATCAGCATCGCCGGTGCCTGAAGCAGGGTCGGTACGCTTCCAAGGCCGCCTGCCAGGCCATGCACAACAGTATCAATGATCTTACCGTCAGACATGATGGAGCTGATGGACTGGGCCAGGCCGATGATGATCATAGCGGACATCATCTTCTTGCAGCCTTCCAGGAAGTTCTTGCAAATGGTATCCGAATCAAATCCGGAAATGATGCCAACTACGATTGCCAGCCAGATGAACATCGCTGCCATCTCCGGCATATCCCAGCCAAACTTGATGCTTCCGTAAATAATTACACCCAGAGAAACAACCAGGGCAATGATGTTTAATACCTTGCGGGTATCGATAGTGCCGAAATCTTCCAGACCGCCGCCTGCGCGAAGCTCACTGTTCTGATCCAGATCATACATCGGGCTCTTGGTCGGGTCCTTTTTGATCTTTAACGCATAGCGAACCAGGAAGATATTGGTGATGACATAGTAAACCGCGAAACATACCCAGCGGTATCCAATACCGGAGTACAGCGGAAGCTCTGCGATTTTCTGCGCAACAACCGTGGTATTCGGATTTAAGGTACCGGTGGAGAATCCAATCGCGCCGCCAAGCAGGATGATGGCAGCACCCGTGATGGAGTCAAGTCCGATTGCCAGCGCCAGCATTACCATAACCGGAGCAAACGCAATGAACATGTTTACAGCCTGGGTGGTGCAGATCAGACCAAACATCAGGGTCAGGATTGGAATGAACACATACAGGTTGTTGGAGAATTTCTTTGCCAGCTTTGCGATCACTGCCTGCAGTGCGCCGGACTGGGTCAGCATGTGGAACGCGCCGCCGGAGAATAAGATAACCAGCATGATATCCACACGTTTGATGAATGCCTTAACAATGTACATCGGGATCAGCAGCGGATTGACCGGAGTTCTCGCAATGTAGTTAAACTGGGTCGGATCAATGACCTTGATGCCATCCGCATTTTCCACGCGGGCATACTCACCGGCCGGAATGATCCAGGTTAAAAGCACAGCAGCGATGATAATAGAAAATACGATCACAAAGCTGTGCGGTACTCGAAACTTTTTCTTGGTACTCATACCAAAAGCCACCTCCTGTTAAATTTTATTATTTTAAAGTATAACAGTGATGGTGGCTTTTTACCATTTTGTTTTTCTTAAAGCAGTTTTAAATTTTTTGAATTGTTTGTTATATTAGTGCAATTATTGTCGTTTTTCTGTGTAATGGGAAACTCCGGATCCCTCAGTGGCTTCCTGCTCATAACGGCTCCGGATCGTCTCCACCAGAATGTCCAACAGGTACTTCTCGCATTCGGAAATCACGTGTCCCTTCCGGTACACCAGCACCAGGCTGGACTGATAGGACTCCCGGTTGATCAGAAAATACCGCACATGCTCAAACTTCTGCATATCCGAAATGTAGCCGAGACGGTTAAATCCGATTCCCAGTCCCTGGTTTACCATGCTCAGGATCACGTCAAAATGACCAATCTCTATGATCCGCCCCGGACGGATACGCGCCCGCTCCAGAATGTAATTCGCGGTTCTGCGCATGCTCTGGTCCTGCATCGGAACAATAAAGGTCTCCCGATCCAGATGGCGTATGTCCAGATGCGGAAATATGTCCCCTTCCACGGAATATGCGTACGAGACAGCCGGGTGGGTGTCCGGCAGTGCCAGAAGCACCGGCTCCTTTGCGATTTCCTGACAGACTGCGTCCGGCAGCTCATCCCGGAAAATGGAGACCATAAAGTCCACGCTGCCTTCCCGGTACATGCGGGTCAGGTCTCCCAGGTTTCCATCCCGGAAGATCACATCTACATCCGGATACTTCTCCATAAAGCGCTGCAGAGCCTCCGGCACAATGGAGATTGCCCTGCGCTGCTGGATCCCCACACGGATAGCCGGATAGCTTTTATGCAGTTCATTCTCCACCAGCCCGTCAAACTCAGCCTTCAGCTCCAGCATTTTCTCCGCCCGCACCACGTACTCTTCCCCGATGGAAGTCAGGACAAATGCCTTGCCCCTTCCCGTGCGCTCAAACAGGCGGACGCCCAGATATTTTTCCAGATTGCTGATATAGACACTCAGCGCCGAAGGAGAAATGAACAGTTCCTCCGCCGCCCGGGAAAGACTCTGGCAGCGCGCCAGGGTGCATACATACTGCTGCTCCTTTAAGTTCATCTTGCTATCTCACCTTCTGTATTTTCTTCTGCTTCGCTGTGAGCAGAAGCTTCCTCCATCTGCAGGCACATCTGTACTCCATTGGTTTCTCCCTTATCCGGGTCTGTCTCAATCAGCCCAAACCGGTCAAACAGCGGATAAATATAGGATATTCCACGGATATCTCCCAGTGCCTTTGGGCGCTTCACATAGGGCTTTTCACCTTCCGAAAGGCTTTCCTTCATCTTCAGCACATTCTGGAACGCCATCCGGACTGAGCTCCAAGTGATGGACTTGCTGTTCTCCCGCCGGTCCACCCAGAGTTCCTTTGTAAGGCCGCCATGTTTTCCTTCCTTTAATGTGTAGGAATACGGAAGCCCGGACATGGTACGAAGCGGCTCTCCCTGAAACGCCACGATGCACGCCCAGAGCTGTTCCTCTAAAAAATCTTCCAGAAGTTCTGCCACCGCCGTCTGTTTCTCATCCTGTTCCATGACTCCAAGCCCCTTTCCCAATCCGTTTTTTGTTACTGTTCACACACAATGTCAGTACCGTTTTTCTTATTCATGCGCTGCATGAACATCATTTTTACATATGAGTATAACACAGGATCCGACGAAAAAAAAGAAGGCTGTACGGCTTCAAACCTATGATATTGACTTCCCGGTGAAAAAAGCATACAGTTAAGGGCAGACGTTACAGTTCCTGCAATACACAAACCACAGCGGGTTTTCTGAGCGAAAGTTCCCGCAGAAAGAAGGTTTTCATGAATCCAAATATGACTCCGCTTCCACCAGGCTACACCCACGTCCAGCACACCTTTGAGCCGGTCTTCGATGAACACTCCCGCATTCTGATCCTCGGAAGCTTCCCTTCCGTAAAATCCCGGGAGAACCAGTTCTACTATGGTCATCCGCAGAACCGTTTCTGGAAGCTCATGGCTCAGCTTCTGGAGGTTCCAGTTCCCCAGTCCATAGACGAAAAAAAGACCATGCTTCTCACACATGGTCTTGCTCTCTGGGATGTCATCACATCCTGTGATATCAAAGGATCCAGTGACAGCAGTATTAAAAATGCTGTTCCCGCAGACATCAGCCGGATTTTAAAAGCAGCCAATATCCAGACGATTATTGCCAACGGCGGCACCGCATTCCGGCTTTACAGACGCTACTGCGAACCGGTTACCGGGCGTCCGGCTGCGCTCTGTCCTTCCACCAGTCCCGCAAACGCGGCTTTTTCCCTGGAACGGCTGTCCGAATGCTGGAGTAAATTTATTATCTAGCCAGCTCGCCGTTCTCCATCCGATTTTCCATGATCCTGCGAAGCTCATCCACACAGGCTCCCAGCGTCTTTCCGGTCTCATCGATGGTCACATCCGCGTACTTCTCATAAAGCGGCACGCGCTCATTGTAAAGATCCAGAAGAGTCATGCCATCCTTTAAGGCTACGCCCCGGTCTTTCAGGTCGCCGAGACGCTGTTTTACATCCTCATAACTCAGCTTTAAATACACCACAGTGCTGATCTCGTGCAGATGTTCCATAGCCTTCGGGCCATAGATCACGCTGCCGCCCGGGGCGATCACGGAACGCTCCGTCTCCAGTTCTGCATTCACCGATTCCTCGACCTTTAAGAACCCCTCGGTCCCCCGCTCCGCAATGATCTCTTTTAAGAGCTGGCCGGTTTTCTCCTGTATCACGATATCCACATCTACAAATGAATAACCAAGGCGCTTTGCAAGCAGAACGCCGATGGTGCTCTTGCCGGATGCCGGCATGCCTACCAGTGTAATGTTTGATTTCATTTTGCTGTCCTCCGTGTATGCTTCGCTATATCGGAACGTTTACTTTTATTTTTGCTGTCCTTCCGTACCGAATACCCGAATGTTCCGATCTTCTCTCCCAGTTCAAAATATGTTCCGTGGGAATAGCTTACCAGCTTCGCATCATTTAAATGAAAAGTTCCCTTCTCATCCATGTAGCGGTCATCCACGGTCACTCCAAGGATCTCTGCAATAAACATGTCATGGCTTCCAAGCTCCACTACCTGCTTTACCCGGCACTCCAGGTTCAGCGGGCTTTCCGCAATGCCCGGTGCGCTGATATGCTGAGACGGCAGCGGCGTCAGCTTCATCTCTTTGAATTTATCGGTATCGCGGCCGGATTTTACGCCACAGTAATCAGTGGCAAACACCAGATCCTTCGTCACCAGGTTTATTACAAACTCTCCTGTTTCCTTCAGGATATCATAGGAGTAACGCTCCTTCCGCACGGAAATAGAGAGCATAGCCGGGGCAGAGCAGACGGTCCCGGCCCAGGCTACCGTTATGATATTTGGCTTTTCACCGGGCCGTGCGCAGCTTACCATCACGGCCGGTACCGGGTACAGCATGTTGCCGCCCCGCCAACTCTGTTTTCCCATATTTTTCTCCTCTTAGTTCTCGCAGGCAATCATGATGGACGGAATCAGCTGTTTCTTTCTGGATACCACACCCGGAAGCTCTACCACATTTGCCTCATCGTCAGCACCGGCTTCTTCCATATGGAATGCAGCGCGGATGAGCGCTTCTGCACCCTCGCCCTCGCAAAGCAGGGAGGTAGACTCGGTCAGGATATTGGTCAGCATGAAGAAGATCATATCCACACCGTGCTCCTCGTGGGGCTTCTTTAAGAACGGAAGCAGACGCTCCTTTAACTCTACCAGCTCATCTGCATTTAAGGAGCTGATCTGGCCTACACCATAACTGGTTTTACCGGAATTGAACAGCTTGAAATCCTGATAGAAGATTTCATCATTGCTCTTGCCGCGCAGGTTGCTTCCTGCTGAGAACATGTCGGCTGCATAGCGGTCCATATCGATCTCGGCAATCCTTGCCAGCTCAGTTGCTGCCATTTTGTCGATCGGGGTGCAGGTCGGAGAACGGAATAACAGGGTATCGGAGATGATAGCACTGCACAGCATGCCTGCGGTTGCCTTATCGATCTCTACATTGTTCTCATGGTACATCTGATAAACGATGGTTGCGGTACATCCCACCGGCTGATTGCGGAAGAATACCGGTGAGATAGTCTCTACGGTACCTAATTTATGGTGGTCAATGATCTCCTGGATGTCTGCATTCTCCAGACCATCTACGGCCTGATTCTTCTCATTGTGATCTACCAGGATGATCTGCTTTCCCTTTGCACCAAGCAAATTTCTGCGAGAGATCATGCCCAGGTACTTACCGTCCTTGTCCAGAACCGGGAAATCACGATGACGCTTGCTTGCCATAACCTCTTTCACATCATCGATGCAGTCGCTGTCCTCAAAGGTGATGAGGTCCTCAGTCTTCATGAAATGACCGATCGGCATACTCTGGTTGATGAGGCGGGCAGCAGTATACGCGTCGTACGGAGTGGTCATGACCGTGCAGCCATGCTCCTGCGCAAGCTTGCGGATGGTCATGGAAACTGCGGCGCCCTCGCAGACGATGATGCAGTCTGCCTCCATCTCGATGGCACACAGCTGGGACTCATAACGGTTGCCCAGGATAACCAGATCATGCTCTGAGATATAATACTCCATCATATCCGGGTTTGCCGCTGCGATCAGTACCTTACCCTGATCGAAATAATCATTCTCGTCGCCCACGACCATGGCGCCTTCCAGAGTTTCCAGAATGTTCTTGTACTGCGTATGTGCCTTGGACAGGATACTGCTGTCTAACACGTTCATGTAGGATTTTGTAATATCACCAACTGTGATCAGGCCCTCCAGAACCCCTTTCTCGCTGACTGCCGGCAGAGTCACAACATGGGCATCCTGCATCAGGTTCCATGCCTTCTTTAAGGAAATATTGCGGTCTACGCCTTTGGTCGCGCGGATCTCAATATCCTTAACCTGGGTCTTTACACTCTCAATCAGCTGCGGAGCCTCTACATGAAAGTAGTTGAGTACATACTGGGTCTCCTCATTTACATGACCGGCGCGGCCTGCCACATATTCATTTCCGGTGATCTTAGATTTCAATGCTGCGTAGCAGATTGCGGAACAGATAGAATCGGTATCCGGATTCTTATGTCCGATTACGATCGTCCGTCTTTTTCTCTCTTCTGACATAATGTCCTCCTCTTGTTGGTGCTTGCCGAAATCTCTTTTGCTATTTTCACAAAGAATCATTTCTCCGCGAAATATAATTATGGATTTTGCACTGTATTTTACATTTTGTTCATGTGCCGTTCATAATTTATTCACAACTATTTTCTATACTGAAAATGTCTTAAGAAAACGGTTGTAACTTGATGAAACAGTCAAATTGCACATAGATTTTTCATAATTGCCCCGGCTGGACGAAAGTCCACCGGGGTCTCCTCATTTTATCTGATTTTGCGCGGTTTTGCAAGAGTTTACCCGGAGCAATCCTGCTCCGGGCATTTCTTTTTTTAATACATGTATCCTTAACCAAGCACCAGACGGGCTGCTCCGTAAATTCCCGCATCATTTCCCAGTTTTGCCAGGCCAATCACGCCCTTATTCTGTGAAATAGGAGAATAGTGCTGATAATATTTGTCGATGATATCAATTAAAAACTGACCTGCCTTTGACACACCGCCTCCAATGACAAACATCTGCGGATCTACCGTCATGGCAATGCCTGCCAGAGCCACGCCCAGATAACGGCCCACCGTCTCCACCACGGAGAGCGCCAGCTCATCCCCGGCCTTTGCTGCATCCAGAACATCCTTCGCTGTTACTGCGTCACCATACTGGCGAAGTACAGAAAGAGTCTCCTCTCCTGCCATGCGGCGTCTCGCCTCTCTGGCGATACCGGTTGCACTGGCAATCTGTTCCACACAGCCTACACCACCGCAGTTGCAGTGCTCCCACTCCTCATCGCGTACATGGATATGACCGATTTCACCGCCCAGTCCATGCTTTCCGGCAATGATCTTCTCATCAATAATAATGCCGCCGCCCACGCCGGTTCCCAAGGTTACCATGACAATATCGGTAAAGCCCATACCGCCGCCGCGCCACATTTCACCCAGGGCTGCCACATTGGCATCATTTCCGCTCCGGACCGGAATTCCATCCAGCATGGCACTGAGTTCCTTCTGGGGATTTACATTCCGCCAGCCCAGATTCACGCAGACCTCCACATAGCCATCCGGCATGACCGGTCCCGGAATACCAAGTCCTGCTCCCAGAATGTCAGAAAGGTGGATTTCCTTTTCCATAAGGACTTCCCGGATGGAAGCTGCCACATCCTCTAAAATATAGCGGCCTCCCTCTTCCTTTCTGGTCGGAACCTCCCACTTAAACAGCAGGGTACCATCTGTCTCAAATAAACCAATCTTAACGGAGGTTCCCCCCACGTCAATGCCAATACATTTCTTTTCGCTTTCGTGCATGCCGTTCTCCTTCCCGATACCCACACCGCCCGGCAGAAAAATCTGCCGGGCGGTACGGGCTGCATGTTTCTTTTATAAGATCTTACAGGCTGCGTGCTACATCAGCAACATGCTCTGCAGTAAATCCAAAGTGTTCAAAAAGCTGTGCTGCCGGACCGCTTGCACCGAAACCGGTCATAGTCACGCATGCGCCGTCCAGACCAACGTACTTGCCCCAGCCAAAGTCGCTCAGTGCCTCTACGGCAACACGTTTGCGGACTTCTTTCGGAAGTACGGACTCCTTATATTCTGCGGACTGCTCCTCAAACAGATCCATACACGGCATGGATACAACACGTACCTTTCTGCCCTCTGCTGCCAGGATCTCTTTTGCCTTTACAGAAAGCTCTACCTCAGATCCTGACGCGATCAGGATCAGATCCGGGGTTCCCTCACAGTCATCGATCACATAGCCGCCCTTTAAGGCATCCTTGCAGCTTCCCGGCATCGGAGCCAGGTTCTGTCTGGACAGTACCAGTGCAGTCGGGGTGGTCTTGGAGGTAACTGCGCTGTACCAGGCTGCTGCCGTCTCAGTTGCGTCACACGGACGGAATACATGGAAATTCGGCATTGCGCGGAACATAGCCAGCTGCTCGATCGGCTCGTGGGTCGGTCCATCCTCGCCTACACCAATGCTGTCGTGAGTGAAGACGAAGGTTAACGGCATCTTCATCAGGGCAGACAGACGTGCCATCGGCTTGGTGTAATCGCTGAATACAAAGAAGGTGGATACATAGGTCCGCAGGCCGCCATGCAGCATCATACCGTTTCCGATTGCCGTCATAGCCAGCTCACGAACACCAAAGTGCATATTTCTGCCAGCGTAATCTGCCTTGGAGAAATCTCCTGCATCGCTCATGTTGGTCTTGTTGGACGGAGCCAGGTCAGCAGAGCCGCCGATCAGGTTCGGCATGCGGTCTTTTAACTTGTTGATGATCTTACCGGACAGGTTACGGGTTGCCTCAGCCTTCTCGCTGTTTGCCCAGAAGGAATCGTCCTCCATAAGTGCCTTTGCAAGCTCGTCCGTGTCTCCGTAATACTGGTTCCAGAGTGCTTCCATCTCCGGGTACTCCTGGCAATATGCAGCAAACATCACATTCCATGCAGCCTCAGTCTCAGCCTTTTCCTCTGCTGCCTTTGCATAGTGGTCATACACCTCCTGCGGCACATAGAACGGCTCTTTGGACGGCCATCCCAGGAAATCCTTCATAGCTTCGATATTCTCTTCGCCTAAAGGCTCGCCATGCGCACTTGCCTTGCCCTGTTTTGCCGGGCAGCCATAACCGATCTGGGTATGGATGGTGATGAAGGACGGGCGGGTAGTATCCGCTTTTGCCTCTTCGATGGCTTTGCCGATCTCCTCCAGGTTGTTGCCGTCTGCAACGTCCAGAGTCTGGAAACCAAATGCAGCCATGCGCTCCTGTACATTCTCGGTAAATGCGATATCGGTGCTTCCCTCGATGGAGATGCGGTTGGAATCATATAATACGATAAGCTTGGAAAGGCCCAGGGTTCCTGCCAGGGAGAATGCCTCGGAGGAAATGCCTTCCATCATACAGCCGTCGCCGCCCAGAACATAAGTGTAATGGTCAACGACCGGATAATTCTCTTTGTTGAAGATAGCTGCCAGATGTGCTTCTGCTGCTGCCATACCGACTGCCATACCCATGCCGGCACCTAATGGTCCGGTCGTTGCTTCAACACCAACGGTGTGTCCATACTCCGGATGACCTGCTGTCTTGGAGCCTAACTGACGGAAATTCATCAGATCTTCCTTAGACAGATCACCGTATCCAAATAAATGGAGCAGGGAATATAACAGCATGGAGCCATGACCGCCGGATAAAATAAAGCGGTCGCGGTTTGCCCACTGCGGATCTGCCGGATTGTGGTTCATGTGGTTCATCCAGAGTTCATATGCTGCCGGAGCACTGCCTAACGGAAGACCCGGATGACCGGATTTTGCTTTCTGGATCGCATCTGCGGATAATACGCGGATTGCGTTCACAGACATGGTATCGATAGTGTTCATTGGTGAGACCTCCTGGTATTGTATAATTTTGTATTGCATACTTGCTAACGCAGCTTCAGCTCCTGCATCTGCTGCGGACCGGTTACCACCAGTGTTCCCGGGAACCGTCCTTTTCTGATCTTCGAAACAGGAAAATCAAACGTTGCATCAAATTTTTCTGTTCCGCTCATATTATAAATCCTGCAGGAATCTTCATTGTACAGGATGATCAGATCTCCGTCAAAATCTGCATGGGTATATTCGAAATTGAATTCCTTGCTCAGCACATGGGTACCGTCCTTTTTGTAAACCTCCAGGCGGCTTCCGTATTCTCCGTTGGTATTGCGGACAATGGCTGCCGCATACTCATCGGAGTAGAATACACTGTCGATCCGCTCCTCAATGTTCCTCTGCTCCACCAGCTCCGGTGACGCCAGGTTTCTGGAAGAAAAAAAGGTTAAGGCCTTGCCGGAAAACGCACAGGAATATGGATTTCCCATATAGGTTACCCTTGGTACCATATCCCCCTGGAATTCGTCATCAAAGCCGCCCACCAGACGGTTCGGCACATTCTTTCCGATCTCGGAAAAGTCGTAAAATACCACACGGTTTTTCAGTTCACTGCCCTGCAGATAAACAAAGGAGCTCATCAGCTGAGTGCCGTCATCTGACAATGCGATATCAAGCGGATAGCCGTCTCCCGACATGTTGGTCTTAACGGTGATATCCAGAGAAGTGCCGTCTTTCTGAAAAAATGTGATATAGCTGGAAGCAGAATCTTCCAGCACAGCAGCCGTAACACCGGTCCCGGATACTGCCACCTTACTGATGGGAAGCACCGTTGTTGCCTGCCCCAGTGTTCCGTCTGTATTGCATATGTAAATGCTGTTGCCCTGCATATCCGCAATGGCTGCGTAATCTCCCTTTACGGAAATGATGGGAGATTTCATCTCATAGCTCTCTGTCCAGACTGTGCGTCCCCGGTTGTCCAGGTAAGAAGCACCGTCCTTCGTGTATTTTAAAACATTCGTTCCAAAGCTCTCGTAGCCCACAAGGCTTCCCTCGTTTAAATCCACCTGCCATGCTGTTTCATAACCGGAATAGCGGTAATTGCGCTGATAAAAGAACCAGGCAGCCGCGCCTGCGGCAATCAACAGCAGTACCAGTAATACGAGGATCCACCGGTGACGCAGTACCCGGTTATGAGCCCTGCGCACCACCGCTTCACTGTCTTCTTCCGGTTCAGCGTTCCATGCGGGCTGCTGCGGACTGACGATCTGTCTGCGCAGCTTATCTTTCTTACTTTCTCTGCTCATGGAGCTGAAATCACTCATCTCTTTTGTCTCCTAACATAGCCTTTCCGTTGCCTCCAACAGTGAAGGATATATAAATTCAGTATACATCATTTCGCCGGAAGATACAACTCCTGCCCTACGGAAATGTGATTCTCGTCTGCCAGTCCGTTCCACGCGCAGATCTGTGAAATCTGTGCCATACTATGATACCGTTCCATACAGATGCTGTACAATGTTTCCCCATCCCGGACCACATACTTTACGGCATCGGACGGGATCTGTACTGTTGCTGCCGCAGGCGCTGCATCCGCCGCATCTGCCGAGGCGCCCGCGTTTCCGCCTTGAAATGTGCCGTTTTTCTCTGCACTGCTCCCAGCTGCTTCACCTGCTGCATCCGCACTTTCCTGTGCTTCACTCTCGGCCGCACTGCTGTCTGCCGCTCCGCTCTCACCATTTCCGCCGGCCGGATCGATCACAATGTCTGCCAGTGTCGGATACACCTCACCCGGCACGGACTCCACCTCAAGTTCTCCGCTGTTTTTCTGCCCTGTGTAGGAATACGGCAGAGCAGAAGCGATCACACTCTCCATATCTCTCATTTTCCGGTAATTTCCAAATATGATCATGCCGCCGGCCAGCACCAGAACCGCCAGTACACTGCAGGTACCTCCCAGAAGTCCAATGGTTGAACGGGCATGTCCCACGCTCTGTTTGCGCTCCTCCATCCGGTCACGAAAATCCTGGATCACCACATCCCGCGTCCCGCTTTCCACACGCCGCGCATCCTTTCTCGAAACCATGTAATCCTGCATCATCTGGTTTCTCTCATAATAGATGCTATAGCCCCTCAGCTTATAAAATCCGTCCTCCGAGGCCGTGTAGATTGCCTCATCCCCTTCCAGACCGGAATTTAAATACATCAGCTGATTCCTCCCGGAAAAATACTGGCCGTGCTGCTTCCAGTAATCCAGGGGACTCAACGCACAGCCAGGCGCACCGCACAGAAACCATCCCTGCACACTGCGGTGCGGAAACATCTGCTCCATAACCTGATAGGCTTTCTTCCAGGCCTCCTCGGTAAATTCCACCTTCTCCCCATCCCGGGTCACCTGCTCCATCTCCATGGCTCCGTCGATAAACAGAAACGGTATCCCGTCCTCTGTCCGGATTTCGCCCAGCAGCAATCCGACCCGCAGATCCTGTCCGCCGGCCGGATACAATCGTTTCAGATATGTATTGACATAATCTTCGATATAAAGCTTAACCACTTGATCCCGTTCCCCGATCTGCCGGATATTCTTTGGCAGTTTCGGATACGGATTGTAAAGTTCACCCATAATTTCACCCCGCTGCATGATGTTTGTAACCGCTTGTTCAGGCAGTTTCCCGCCTGTCCACGGCCATTTGCTGCATCATAACACGGGGGTACCCATATAATTTGTCATTTTCGGTCACTCAGCTCAAAAAACTCTTCGACAAAAAGTATGGAATTCCGGCAACAATGCCTGGCGGATGCTCTCGCAGATGGAATCTGCCATCTGCATCACCACAGAAAGCCGTACGCTCTGCAGCATCAGCGGATCATAATTTCCATATCCTCCCACAATGCCGGTAATAAAGATATCTCCCACTTCCTGTAGTTCCTTGCATACGCCAAGCCCCGGCCGGAGCGCTCCCTTCCCCAGGGTAATGCAGCCCACATGCTCTGTCTGACCGACCGATGCATCCACCGCCACGATCACATGATCCGGATAACAGTGCTGTACCATAAAAATTGCCTGTTCCAGATTCATGGCATGAACCGGGCTGTCCAATGTCCCCACTACTGTTATCCGGCGGTCTTTCAGTCCCGCCCTTTTCAGTTTATGCCCGATCAGTGGTCCCAGACTGTCTCCTGTGGAGCGATCTGTACCAATGCAAAAGAGCAGGACACCTTTCCGATTCTCCCTCCGCATGATCTCCGCGATCATCTGGCGGAGCATGCCGGCACACAGCGCGGTATCTTCCTGCTCACCGGAATCGAAATAATAAATGTCCTGCTCTCTGATCTGTTTTTTCATAATGTCATCCCGCCTGCACCGTTTTGTTATTGCTATTATAGGCAAACGGGACAACTTTTATTCGCGGCATGATCCCGCAAGAAATCAATGTTTCCGCGCATCCTCCTGGTAAACACTGATTGCCTCGCTAATGTTGGCCGCCCTCCCCTGCTGAAGGATATTACTCAGATCCTGCAGCTTAAACGGATCCAGGAACTCTTTTCCAAGATGGCTTCCATACTGGTCTGTCAGAGTCAAACGGCGTGCCTTCACCTCAGCTGAGGTTAGCTGAAGCTGGCGTTTTACATCCTCATACTGATGATCCAGATCCGCGATTTTTTCCCGGTATCCATGCTCAATTTCATCCTGTAAAATGTTTTTCGTCACATTTTCAAAGGTGCCCAGCGCTTCTTTCTTCTTTGCAGCCACCTCGTTGAGTTCCTGAGTCAGCCGCGCAATTTCGTCGTCATACTTTTCCAGATCGTAAAGTGACTCATTGCGGTCCTTGCGGATGGTACCGGTGATCACTTTGATCTTCTTGTCATTGGCATGCATCTGATCCAGGATCTGACGGCCTTTCCTTAAGCACTCTGCGTACTGGAGCTTGGTGTGATTACCGATCCACATATAAATTCCGCCAACGATCAGAATATCTGCCACATAAACAAGAGCCAGATGCCAGGTTTTATGTTGAGGCAGAAGCATGTAAAGCCCAAACGGAAGCGCCGCAAAAAACAGTGCAATAAAGATCAGGAGACCGAAAAACTCCCCAGCCCAGCGCGGCATATAAAGGCTGTAGTAAAGACGGCTTCTGCACCAGGATGGCACATGGTTTTCCCTAAACTTTGCCTTCATATGGGCGAGCAGCTCCTTGTTATACTCATGAAGTTCCGAAGTTTCCTCCGCAATACGCTCCTTCATGCCCTGATTCTTTGCCTTTTCCCGCTTGGCCCGGGCTTTCTTTAACTGATCCTGTGCTTTATTGATCTCCGCGTCATAGCTGGAATTGATATCGTCTCTTCGTTTTTTTACCGTAGAACCAACGGCATCTGTCATCTGCTTCTTCTCTGTGTCCAAAGCCTTTTTCAAACGGCTTTCGTCCTGTTTCAGCTGCTCTTCCCGGTCTGCAGCTAATGACAGTTCCTCGACAGATTCCCTTGCTGCTGCCAGATAGTCCAGGCATTCCTGAATAGTCTGCGCCATATCTGTTTCCTCCTTCGCAAGCTTTTCCCTGGCATAAACGAAATCCCCCTCCGGGCATTTGTTTTTTGCGAAAGCTTTTTTTCGAAATATACTATTTACAGTTTACTACATTCTGATTCGAACTACAAGCAAATGTGTTGGGATCTGTTTTGAACGGCTTTACAGAAAAACAAAAATCACTTATACTTGTAAACTACAACCAACTGTTCCGTATGTTTACGACGTCCAAATGCAATCCGAAAGGAGAGAAGATATATGTTCCGTATGTGGGGAAAAATCTGGAAAGACAACCATCTGATCAGGGATACTGTGATCTGCCAGACCGATTACAGCATGTCCCGCACCAACATGGTCTTCCAGTCACTGGATGATATCTGTTATGAATTTGATCTTGGAAAACCAATCTGGCTCTCCTCCAATATCAATGACTTTAAGCGCCATGCCAAAACACGCTTTACAAAAGATAGCTTTATTGAACAAATTGATTTTGATTATTTGGAAATTGAAGTGATTGAAGAATAATTTAGGAAAAGGGAGGCCTTTCCGTTATCTGGAAACGCTTCCCTTTGTTGTCAGATGGATTTTTTGCTGCTATTCGCGCTTTACACAGACAGCAGCCGGATGTTCTCCATGCTTTTCAGGCCAGATACTGCTTTAAAATGTCTCCGATCAGTTCTACCTCTTCCGGCTTCAGGTCCCGGATCCAGTTTTCATCACCGCCTCTGTTTTTCTCACGGCTGGCTGCCATCTGCTCCAGCCCCCGTTTAATAAACTCTGCGTCCCGGATACTTTCCTTTGCCGGTGTCTCCGGTTCCGGAGGCGCAGTTTTCGCCGCCGCAGAACTGATGTTATTGTTCCTACGGCTTTCCCGGTGCCCACCCGAAACCGGCTGCGTTGTCCGGGGAACCGGCTTCTCCGCCTCTTCCGGCTCCACACGGCCCATACGGCCGGCCCGGTCCACAAGGCGGCTCACATTGCGCAGCGCTCCGCGGTCTCCCATGCCTTCAGTGCGCCCATTCTCCACAGCCATATTCCGTGCCATCTTTGGCCCCACGACATTGTCAATCTGATCCTGAAGGCTGATCAGAAGCTGCTCCCGCAAATCTCCGGCAATCCCGCCATCAAACAGCATCGTCAGCATGGCCATCAGTACTGCGCCGCCGCCATACAGGACTATATAATAGGTATCCAGGCGGTACCAGTAAGAGAAAAATGCTGCCGCTCCGCCAAGCAGCAGGCAGAGCCAGGTCCATCTGGCCCCCATGCCGCTCCAGCCGGAAAGGCGAATCCCCATCATATGAAACTCATACAGCTGATGCTCCAGCCAGGCACCGCTATCCACCAGGCCCTGGTTGATGCGGTATGTATTCTCCGCTCTCTGCCGGAGTTCTTTTAAACTTTTGTTCTTGGTCAGTGAAAGGTCTTTGCTTTCCTTCAGCAATCTTTTGTAAGCATGACGGGTAACCAGACGTGTCAGGATTCCCAGTACACAAAATGCTGCCAGCGCATAGAGCACGCGGCCAGTTTCCAGTAATTGCAGCATAAAAACAGCTCCCCTTTCTTTTCCTTTTTCCAACCATACGCCTGCGTCGTTTCAGGATCCGTTCCGCCGCAGGTGTGCAGTTGTCATGGTGTCTCGACAGGTATCATTATAACTGTCCGGCCACCATTTGAAAAGTTCAGGGAGCTCAGAATCGTTCGTCAAATTCTGCTAAAAAACGCACGTTACCTTAAGATAGATTAATATGCCAGAATCAGAGCGCGGGTCAGATTCGTACTGTGGATAATGGCCTGACGTTCAAATTCCGGATAGTCCATGGAAGCACTGTCATCTGCCTTATCCGAGATAGCGCGCACGATCAGAAATGGAATCTTGTTTAAATAAGCTGCCTGGGCAATCGCTGCACCCTCCATCTCGGTGCAGGAGCCGTTAAACGTCTTGCTCAACCACTCTTTCTTGTTCTTGTCACAAATGAACTGGTCACCAGTCAGAATCCTGCCCTCGTAAACGCTGATATCCGGATTTACCTCCTCACAGCACTTCTTTGCAAGACTACGCAGGCGCTCATCTGCTTCAAAGGTCAGCGTCCCAAGCTGTGGGATCTCACCTAACGGGTAGCCAAAATTGGTAGCGTCCACATCATGCTGAATGGCATCAGTAGAAAGCACCAGATCACCAATATTGATTTCTGCCTTTAAAGAACCCGCAATACCGGTGTTAACCACGCCATCCACGCCAAAACGGTCTGTCAGAATCTGCACGCACAGGGCTGCGCTGACTTTGCCGATTCCGGACTGAACCACAACCACCTCTTTTTCTCCGATGGTTCCCCTATAAAACTCCATACCGGCCACGGTTACAACCTCAGGCTGATTCATTTCCTGCTTTAACTGCGCTACTTCTGCCTTCATGGCACCGATAATTCCTAACATATATGATTTCCTCTGCTTTCTGACTGCTATTTCTGATTCTTATTTCAGGAGCTGTCTTTTCCTGCAATCTGTGCGGAATCCTGCTCCCTGACAGTTTTGCTGCCATTACTACAAGTCTAACAAATCTTTTCCGGAAAGGCAACGGAATTATGATCGTTCAGGCACCGCCAGGGCTGCCGCAAATGACCCTTCGAACGATTCAGGGTTGACATTTTGCCCCTGACAGTTACTATAGTAATACAGATGTTTTTACAAGCATGACTTTCATCCAACCGGAGGTATTTTTATATGAAAAAAATCGTTTTAACCGGCGGCGGCACTGCCGGACACGTTACACCAAACCTGGCTTTGCTTCCATCTTTACAGGAGCGTGGCTACGATATCCACTACATCGGGTCCTACAACGGCATCGAAAAAAAGCTCATCGAGAACGCCGGAATTCCTTATGACGGCATTTCATCCGGCAAACTGCGCCGCTACTTTGATATCAAAAACTTTTCTGATCCGTTCCGTGTCATCAAAGGCTATGCCGAGGCACGCGCACTCTTAAAGAAATACCGCCCGGATGTGGTCTTCTCAAAGGGCGGTTTTGTATCCGTTCCGGTGGTTCTGGCGGCAAAGCATTTCAAGATCCCGACCATCATCCATGAGTCTGACATGACCCCTGGCCTGGCCAACAAGATCTGCATCCCGTCTGCAGCCAAGGTATGCTGCAACTTCCCGGAGACACTGCAGTATCTCCCAGAAGACAAAGCTGTTCTGACCGGATCCCCGATCCGCCGGGAGCTGCTGCAGGGAGACCGTCTGACCGGTCTCAACTTCACCGGTCTCTCCGCTGCCAAACCGATCATCATGGTCATTGGCGGAAGCCTGGGTGCTGTTGCCGTCAACAACGCCGTCCGCGCACTGCTTCCGAAACTTCTGACGAAATATCAGGTAATACATATCTGCGGAAAAGGCCATCTGGATGACAGTCTCATCGGCCGCCCCGGATATGTACAGTACGAATATGTAGACGCGCCACTGCGCCATCTGTTTGCAGCAGCCGACATCGTCCTGTCCCGCGCAGGCGCAAATTCCATCTGTGAGATTCTGGCACTCAGAAAACCGAATATCCTGATCCCGCTCTCCGCTGCAGCCAGCCGTGGAGACCAGATCTTAAACGCGCGCTCCTTCGAGAAGCAGGGCTTCTCCACCGTTCTGGAAGAAGAACAGGTTACCAGTGACACCCTGTATGATGCCATCGAGAACACCTACGAGAATCGCCGGAAATTTATCGATGCCATGGATAAAAGTGATCTGGCCGATGCAGTAAGCATTGTTATGGGGCTGATCGCATCCTATGCCGAAAAAGAAGACACAAACAAATAGCTCTGACAAAAACGGGCGGTGAAAATGGTTCCCATTTTTCACCGCCCGTTTTATGTTATGTTTTCGTAACTGTTTAGTATCCTCACAGTCACATGTTTTTTCTACAGCCCTGCCTTCAGAGCGTCTGCTGTCTGTGCCAGTTCATTCTGTTCCGGCTTGCCCGGTATCCAGTTTACCATATCCGGTCCGCCCTCATAACGCGGGATCACATGCACATGCAGGTGAAATACCGTCTGCCCTGCACTGGTTCCGTTGTTCTGAACTACATTGAAGCCGCTTGCGCCAAGCTGGCTTTTCATGGATTTCCCCAGCTTTGCAGCCAGCGGCAAAATCTTTGCCATGACCGTCTCATCTGCCTCACACAGGTCTTTATAATGATTCTTTGGCAGGATCAGGGTGTGGCCGTTTGATGCCGGTCCTAAATCCAGGATCGCGCGAAAATCATCATCCTCATATACGGTTGCAGATGGAATCTCGCCGTTTGCGATCTTGCAGAAAATACAGTTGTCGTCTCTCATTGTCGTTTCCTCCATTCAGTTTCGCAATATATAATTCAGTATACACTCCAAATATCCGATCTGCAAGCGCGCTTTGGTTTGCGGTACAGAATAGCCGCCAGGATGATTCCGATTACCAGGCCGGCCACGTGGGCAGTGTTGTCCACGCCGGTGCTGGTAAAGCCCAAATACAGGGAAAATACTGCCATGGTCACCAGCTGCCGCGTGTTCAAATTCTCCAGCCGCCCCTTGTTCACAGCCACTGCATAGATCAGTCCGCCAACCACACCGAAGATGGCGCCGGAAGCTCCGGCTCCCACTGACCAGTCACCTGTTGGCATCTCAAACAGCAGCGAAACTGCATTGGCTCCCAGTCCGCAGATCAGGTAAAAAATCAAATACTTCACTTTTCCCAACGCCCGTTCCAGATTATCCCCAAGCACAAACAAAACCAGCATGTTATTTACAATATGATCGATGCCAAAGTGCATAAAAATGGAGGTCAGCAGCCGGTAATACTCATGATTCTCCAGAATAAACGGCCCGTACATAGCGCCGTGATCCAGCATAAAGTACGCGTCTTCCGTGGAACCTGTCAGCTCTAGATACAAAAAGTAAAGGATATTTAAGACGATCAGGGTGCCGTTCACCCAGGCATGGGGACGGCGCTGCGGCACCATATAATAAGGATTCTGATACTGGTTCATGTAAGCTTAACTCCATTCCCTGCGATTAATCTATTTTACTTATCTGCGGCCCTTTCTGATTATCCTGATCCAGCGCCTTTTTTGTTATACTATGAAACTCTTTAATGATATTGATTAGCTTCTTCTCAGCTTCCGTCAGACGGGAATTTTTCCTGCAGATCATCGCCCTTATCCAATACGGATTCTGTTTTACAACCCGGTATATGATCCGGTCTGTCTGTCCATATACACTATAATAATAAGACTGCGGCACAAAGCTGAGATAATTTCCTCCTGCAACAAAATTTATTGCAGAGACATTATTACTTGTTTCCAGCATAATCTTAGGAACAAAACCCGCATCCTGAAATGCTTTATCTACTAAACTTCTCAAACGGATTCTCGTTTCTGTCGGAATTACAAATCCTTCATTTTGAAAATCTGCAAGATCTGCCACACTTTCTTCTTTTTCCAGATCCAGTCGTTCTAGCTTATTCTGATAATAGGAATTATTGGGCAAAATCAGCATAATACGTTCCGTGTATAAATCAATAGCTTTTACATCCGGATTCAAACTGTTTGCGATCTGCGGCATATAAGACGCCTCTGCCAAATCCAGCACATTATTACAGACCATCTGCTCTAATTCATACAGATGATTTTCCATAATATGAAACTGTACCTCTGGATAGCTTTGCCGGAAAATCGGAAATATCTGCTGCATCATGGCATTGCCGCGTTCTGGGGAAACACCTATGAGAATCCGGCCGCTGTTTGGATTTGCACAATCTTCCATTTCTCTTTTTGCTCTTGCATGCAGTCCCAGAATTTCTCTGGCATAACGAATATAAATTTCCCCTTCTCTGGTAGGTACCAGTTCATTATTAATTCGCTGAAACATGGATGCCCCAAGTTCTTTTTCTACACTGGCTAACTGCTGGCTCATACCAGACTGTGAAATATAACAGCGTTCTGCAGCTCTGGAAATATTTTTTGTTTCCACAATTGCAAGTAGATATTCCATCTGACGTAAGTTCATGGTAAATCAGCCTCCTGTTTTATTTGCTTCTTTGTTTCAGAAATTATATCACGATACCATAAAAAAAGACAGCGCAAGAGCACATCATCTCACACTGTCTTTTGATTTCAGCCTTTAAACTTAATCATCATCTTCAACCTGTTCAAATGTTTTCGCAAAGAAACGGTTCCGAATGATGGGCCAGAACACTGTTGCCAGAGAGAATACAATCAACATACAAGAAATCGGTCTGGTAAAGAATGTTCCAATGCCAGAATAGCTCAGAGCCCGGCGGAAATATGTTTCCAGAATTGTACTTAATACGAATGCCAGCGTAAACGGACTATTCGGAATTCCCGCAAACTGCATCCAGATTCCAAGCAATGTAAAAAAGATTGATGCAAATACTGCAAAAATATTTCCAGAACTGATATATACACCTGCAAAACAAAGTACCACGATGGCCGGATACAAATAATGATACGGAACTGTCAGCAACATCGGAAGTGCCTTCATTCCAAACACTTCGCCCATGAGTACGAAAATTGCTCCAAAAATTGCAGCAACAAAAATGCAGTATACCATTACCGGCTGGTTACGGAACATCAGAGGTCCGGATTCCACACCATGGATAACCAGCCCTCCCAGCATCAGTGCTGTAGCTGTATCACCAGGAATACCCAATGCGATTGCAGGAATCAGTGCGCCTCCAATGGATGCATTATTCGCAACCTCCGGTGCAAACACGCCATCAATACATCCTTTTCCAAATTTCTCTGGATGCTTGGAAGAACTTTTTGCAACAGCATAAGCTACGACATTGGAAAGCGCAGCTCCCATTCCAGGAAGAAATCCGATCCATAAACCAATAAAGAACGAAACAAAAATATTTTTAATGTTCTTAATAACATCAGTAAACGGTAAATGGAATCCGCCCACTTTAATTTTGTTCTGCGCACTCTCATCGCCTAATTTTTCACCCTTCGCATACTCCATGATGATAATTCTTCCTGCAAAAATTCCCATCATAACACAAACCAGTGAAAAACCACCGGAGAAATAATAGCTGCCGAATGTAAATCTCGGAGTGCCGCAGATTGGAGCGGTGCCAACTGCAGACAAAAGCAAACCAAGTGCTGCTCCAATCAGACCTTTAATCATATTTCCCTTTGAAAGGGTAATAACCAGTGTAATCGCACAAAATCCAAGTGCAAAATACTCCCATGCTCCCAGCTTCACTGCATATTTTGCAATGATCTGACAGGAAAACATTGCAATCAGCAAACTTGGAACTGTTCCAAGAAAGTTCGCTACCGTTCCGGCAGAAAGTGCTCTGACCGGATCTCCCTGTCTTGTAAATTCATATCCATCATAGACTGTTGCAATCGAAGCTACAGATCCCGGAATTCCAAGTAATATGGATCCGATAAAAGACCCGGAAGTTCCGCCAACCCAGATACTGGTCAGCAGTGCAACTGCCATATTAGTATTCATTGCATACGTAATCGGAAGCGCCAGAATCATGCAGGTACCTCCTGAAAGTCCTGGAATTGCTCCAAATATTACTCCTGCCAGGCCACCTGCCAGACATACCAGCAGCATGGAGGGAGTAAAAAATATCTGTAACGCCTGTAATGCCATAGCCATCTTACATCCCTCCTAAATTACAAATCGAATGATTCTTCCTACCGGAAGTTTTAAACTGAGTAAACTATAAAAGCAGTAATATACAATCGCTGTTACTATAATAGAAAACAAAGCCAGTTTCCATTTCGCAATTTTCCGCTTTCCACTCATCATCACGCAAAGCACAAAACATGCTATCGGAGTGGCAATTAAAAAGCCAACCGCCCATAATAAAATGCCATACAGAACATACACAACTGTCATCAGCAAAAATCGCTTTTTCTGGACTGTTTCCGGTAAAAATGGAGCGCTGTCCCCATCCTGTTTGCGTACCACCAGAATTATGCCACATACAATCAGCATAGCTGCTGCTATATACGGGAATATGGCTGGTCCAATATCTCCTTCAATTCCTGACTTCGGCAAAAAGTATGCATAGATTGCCACGACAATGCCAAGTATGGCTGCTATCAGTCCCGTAGCACGGTCTCTTTTCATCATTGTCACTCCTCTTCTGAAAACATTCTGATTGCTGATTAGTAACCAAGCGCTGCTGCTGCCTCTCCAAAGCTGTTGTTGGTTGCTTCTACCAGTTTTCTGGAATCCTCACGGTTCACATACTCATACTGCACCTTCATATTAGCCAGAGAACTCTTGACTGTCTCATCCTGCGCATAACCTTCCATTGTCTCTGCAATTGCTTCTGCAATTTCATCAGACATACCTTTCGGTCCTGCAATAATCTGAAGTGCGTTTAAATCCATTCCATCAATACCCTGCTCATCAATAGTCGGTACATCCGGATAATTTTCAGAACGCTCTGCCTGACAGATTCCCAATAACTTCATATCTCCGGTTTCAGCGTACTGTGTTGCATTTCCTGCCTGTACAAATGCAAAATCAAGGTTTCCGCCAAGTAATGCAGTAATCGTATCTGCCTCAGAACCACTGTCAACCATCTTAAAATCTGCTTCCGTAGATGCTTTCATTGCTCCTGCCAGGAACTGTCTGGTAGAACCATTCTGAATTCCGGTTACCAGTTTTCCAGGATTTGCCTTCATTGCATCTACCAGATCTGTCACGGAATTGTATTCTGAATCACCTGCTACACAAAGAATGAAACCATCTGGATTTGTTGAATATCCAACCGTACAGAAATTAAAATCATCTAACAGGCTATACTTATATGCTCCTGTATACTTCGCAATCAACATACCTGTATTGTAGAAAAGGAGCTGGCTTCCATCTGTTTCCTGGCTGTTTCTTACGGCTTCCATTGCAACCGTTCCGTTTCCGGTATTATCATTATTTACAATGAAATTGGTATCCGGGAATTTCGTGCCAAGATAATTAGCCCAGATTCGTGCCGCACTGTCAGTCAGGCCGCCTGCAGATGCCGGACAGATAATTTCGACATTCTTTGTTGTCGGCCATACGCGCTCACCTGATTCTTCTTTTGCCGCACTGCTCTGTGCTGCTGTACTTTCAGAAGTGTTCGCTGCTGTCGTGTCCGTTGTTCCACTTCCGCCAGAACATGCCGTTAAACCTAATGCTAATCCTGCTGCCAACATTACTGATAATACTTTTCTCATACCGTTCTCTCCTCTTCATTCATCATTTTCCCCTGTTTTTAATTTAATGCCAAACAGGTTTTGTATGTTTTTACTATAGACGTTTTCAATGCAATTCGCAAATCCTTTTTCTGTTGCATCATAAGTAACTCTTATATTCTTGTCAAAACAGCCACCATTTCCTGATATTTTCCTGTTTTTCCATAAGTGTTCCTACTGGATTATCAGTTTTTTGAATGGCAAAGCCCTTGTATTCATTCTATAATCAAAGCACAAAACAAAGCTTGTCAGGAGGTCTATATATGTCAATTATCACTAATGTCCGCACCATTCGTCTGGCTCAGTTCCCAAACAGTATCTGGGTAGAAATTGAAACCGACGAACAGCTTACTGGTTTAGGAGAAGCCTGGAGAGGAACTGCAGCTGTAGAAACCATAATTCACAATGATATCTGCCCATGGCTGATCGGACAGGATTCCAGAAATATCGAATTAATTTCCCGCACATTACTGACCCCATATGTCGGTTTCCATAGTGCCAGTGCGGAAGTCCGCGCAGCCAGCGCAATTGATGTTGCGCTCTGGGATTTAGCCGGAAAACGTCATGGCATTCCCGTTTATGAAGCTTTGGGCGGAGCAGCCCGATCTTCTATACAGGTTTATAACACCTGTTCCGGCTACTCATTTAACGCAAGCAGCAGCGCCTATAATTCCGGAACCAGCCGACGCGTAATTACAAACAGCGATGAAATGCGGGGCCCCTACGATGATCAGATTGCTTTTAACCGCGATGCCGGTGCTCTTGCAAAAAGTCTTTTAAGTGAAGGCTACAAAGTTATGAAAATATGGCCGTTCGATCCATTTGCCGCAAAAACTCAGGGTAACTGGATCTCTGCTGAAGATCTTGAAGCCGGACTGAAACCATTCCAACAGATCCGTGATGCAGTCGGTAATCAGATGGAGATCATGTGTGAACTGCACAGTCTCTGGAGCGCCCCTGCTGCCCTGCGCATCTGTAAAGCGCTGGAGCCTTACAACATCTTCTGGGCAGAGGATCCTCTCTGCAAGATGGATGATATCCAGCAGATTAAAGAACTCCGTTCCAAAACCAGAACCCCGATCTGCGGCAGCGAGACTCTGGCAGGCGCCGTCACCTTCCGGCAAATGTTTGCGGCAGGTGCTTTCGATTACGCGATGCTGGATCTTGGTTGGTGCGGCGGCCTGACCGAAGGCCGCAAGATTGCGGCTCTTGCGGAAAGCTACAACATTCCGATTGCACCGCACGACTGCACCGGTCCTGTTCTTCTCTGGTCTGGCCTGCACCTTGCCTTAAATTCCCCGGCAGGCCTCTTCCAAGAAGTTGTCCGCGCAAACCTCGCAACCTGGTACCAGGATATTGTGGAAACACTTCCAGCCATTGAAAACGGCCACGCAAAACTTCCTACCGCCCCCGGAATCGGTGCTGTGCTCCGTCCTGATATAAAACTTCGAAAAGATGCTATCATTCGGGAAACTGGAAGTAAAAATAAATGAAAAGTCCAATCCCCCAGCTGCGCTGGGGGATTGGACTTTTCTATTCAGCACTTTATATCTGTACCGCTTTATCCAGCCATTCCTTCACAACATCTTCGCTGATTTTCACAACCTCGGCAATCTTATCTGCTGGTAAGCCCATTCCAGCAAGAGAAATCGCTGTTTCTTTGGCTTTTTCCAATGCTCCCAGTTCAATCCCCCTCTTCTCACCTTCACTGTAAATCTGCTCCATCTCCCTGCACATTCGTTCCACTCCTTTCTGCGTGTGCTTTAGTTCCCTCACCCGGTCTGCTAAAATACTACTATACATTTTTTTTGCATCCGCACAATGAAGATCATGCATCAGCCGTCCAAGTTCCGTATCATCCTGCCGCTTTGAATTTACATATATTATATAAGATCCATCGCCAAATTTTTTAGCAGTCTCCTCTACTATTTTCTCTATATGGTAAATTGGAAGTCCATAACCAAGTATATCATCTCTTGTAATAAAGATCACATAACTTTGAGGCAGCTTTTCAAATTCCTGTCCTGCTTCCAGTATATTCATATCCATTAAGGCACTATGATATCTGACGCGTTTTGGAGAAGCGCCTTCATTATCCTGCTGTATCTCTACATTGATCTGCCGATCTGCAGAATCTCTGACCACGCAATCCAGAATTGCAGAACGTCCCTGTAAATTTTTATAGTCTTTCTGAATCACCTGCTCTGTCACATGCAGATCTTTTTGATTCATAATGATCTGCAAAATATACTCTGTACATTCTTTCTTTTTCAAAACATTCCGCATAAATACGTCATCCATAATCGTAAATCTGCTTAAAATGTCTTTATATTTTTCATATCGCTCTTCCAATTTCATTTTAGCATTTCCCCCTCCTGTTCACAAGCCAGGCTTCTATCTATTCCATCAGTTTATCTGCTCTTACTCAAACCGATACCTCGCCCCGGCAATGCTAATCTCCACACCTTCCCGGATTTCGATCGTCTCGTTATTTTCCAGCATACGGCCATCCACCATGGTTCCGTTTGTAGAATTCAGATCCTGAACATAATAATGCCCGTCTTTCTGGTCAATACGAAGATGCAGGCGGCTGACGGTTTCACGATTCAGCACATGATCTACCAGATTTTCCTGTTTGCCGATGATAAAAGGATAATATGCTATCCTGATGTCCGGTTCGCCGTCATCCAGTGCCCGGAGAAGCCGAAGCCCGATTTCACTTTCATCCTTTCCCGGATTTAAAAGTACAGTACCGCTGCCCTGCTGCAAAAATGGCACCGATGATGTGCTGCCGCCTGAAAACGGTGTCATTCCACCGGTTCTGTCGTCTTCATCCAGATGCCCGGCAGACGCTCCATATCCTGACTGTGTCTCACCCACAAACATCAGATCCCACGGCATCTGCATTTCCCGCTCCTGTTCGCGCTGTTTTTCCTCTTTGCGTGCTTTCCTGCGCTGCTTCCATCTGCCAAACAGCCCAAAGGATTCCTTCACGGTATCTGTCTGGATCTGCCTCGCACGCACCATTCCCGGTTTCCATTCTGTCTCTGCACGGTCTGCATGGATATCCCGGCCGGTCTGCCGCTGTTCTGGCTTCTTCCTGTTTTCAGCCATTCCGGTATTTCTCCGGTCCGCCTCGCCCTGACGTATTTCAAAATCCTGAAGCGGCTCTGCATCCCTTTCACAGTCCGTGTAGTTAATATCCAGTTTCTGCTGCGCAAGCCGGAGAATATCTTCCATTCCATAATTTTCTTTTCTGGTTTCCTGATATAGTCCATAAGCCAGCACAACCGATTCTTTATCCTTGTGATCCACCTTGCCCAGCAGATACTCGAGCAGGCGGCTGTAATCCTCCGGGAAATCACGCTCCAGCCCCGGGACCAGACACAACCAGACTTTCAGGCTTTCCGGCTCGACATATAAATACTCCGGAGTAAGCAGTACACAGTTTTCACTCAGCAGATACTGCTCCATATGCTCCAGCGCATACGCAATTCCCCTCACCAGCGTCCGGATCTGCCCGGCCTGTACCGACTGTCCTTCCAAAAGACGGAAAAGCGGCTGTTTTGATGTGATCTCATAAAAAAAGCGGATATCCGTATCTTTTTTCCGCACCTGAAAATGAAGAACTCCATCAATCTGGTTCTGTTCCAGCATATTCTGCTCAAATGGAATCTCATCCCGTTTTTCTGTCTCCACGATCAGATAATTTCGTTTCATTTCTCTCTGATAACTGATATTCATTCTGTTATATCCTCCACCAACCCCCACATTCTCAATGCTGTTTCCGGACGGAATACAGGTGCTGAAATTTCCAGATTCCATTCGTTTCCTTCTGCCTGCCGTTTTATCCTTCTTTCCTCTGCATGTTCAATCTGGTGTCGCTCCCGCTCTACCGTCTCATGCAGAGCAAACATCCCGCCTGCCCGGGCACTCCAGCTCATAGCCTGTCCCATCAGTACCATGATCGTAAACAGTACAACTGCCATGACTCCCGCTGCCTCTACAGTAATGCTGGCACACAGGCTTTTTTCTCTTCCGGCAGTAAATGTATGCAAAAATACGTTCATAGGCAAAAACGGCGTAGCATTGCTGTCATCCGGATGATATCTCTGAGGCGGACAGCCGCAATCCATATCCCCGGTACTGCTGCAAACGGCAAAAACGGCCACTGCATCTTTCTCCGCATCCAGCCCGTCTGGCTTCCCTGTATGCATCCGCTCACATAATATCCAAGTCCGGCAAGTCCGCATATCAGCACTGCTCCTCCAAGAACAAAGATCGTATCCCATAATCCCAAATACCAGCCACATATCAGAAAAAACCAGCAGTCTCCTTTACCAATTTCTTCTCCGTATTTGAAAAAAAGAAACAGCGCCAGCCCTGGCAGCTGCCCTAACAGAAACGATTGAAATACATTCTCCCAGAGCTCCGGCAGCAGCCTTTGGCTCTGCGCCGATGCCAGTACATCTGCCGCCGTTTCCACTCCCGATAAACAGCAAAGACCCAGACCAGCCACGCCAAATATCCAGAAAAGTCTCACATTTATCTCTTTTGTTTTGAAATCCTGCCAGGCTGCCATAAGCAGAAAAAGCATAAATATACCAAGCCGCACTGCCTGCACTGCAAAATTTAAAATTCCCATATCAGATCACATACCCTCTTTCCTGTATTTCGCATTCCAGGCCAACGTGCTCCTCGTTTTGTTCACCCACCGCAGTATGAACACGCCCCCAGATGCTTTACATCCTTTCGTCTTACCGCCCGCACATACGCCGTGATCGACTTACAGTCCTGTCTGCTGTGATAACGGCTGCCGCTCGACATGATATAAACCGTACTGCCCTTTGCGGCCTCCTTCCCACAGGAAACGCACGGATAATATTTTCCTCCATTTATATTACGCTTCTCTGCCATATGCTCCCACGACACAGCTGTCAGACGATTTGAAAGATAATGGCAGTTCCGGTCCGGGTGATACCGCGTACTGTTCTTTCCGATATAGACAATCTGCTCATCTTCTCCGCCGTCCGAATCACGCTCCCCATATCGGCCCTCACACCCGGTCCAGCATCTGCGCCTGCAGCGTATCGTACGGTGCAGGGAGGAAAGGCCCAACACCGGAAATGGCATGGATATCTCATAGTCCATCACCAGATCCAGAATCTCATCCTCCTTCCGCACTGAAGATTTCCGCATACTGATATGTGATATCCGTTCTGTATCGCAGTAAGACATCACTTTTGCACGGGCATAAAGCGGAGCTGCTGCCTGCTCCGCATTGAGACAGAAGGTCTTATCTGATTCTCCGGCACCTGAACTATTTTCCTGTTTTTCTTCGTTCAGGCTATCCAGAAGATAGGCAAACTGACTGAGTTCTTCTCCGGCGCTCTCCAGTCCCGCCTGCATTTTCCGCTCAGTTATCATGATTTTTGCAGGAAGCATCAGGCTGACGGACGCAAAAATCAGAAGCGACAGGGTAAACGCCGCTTCCAGTGTCATGGAAGCCTTCATTTTCCTCTGATTTTCAGATTTTCTCTGTTTCCGGGAGATGAAAGGGAATGCTCTGCTGACCGGACCACATTCTGCCTTACGGAGCATACTTCGTTTTCTTACATAAAAGGGGCTTCGTACTTGGAGAGGTACATTTGTTTTATTATTTTGCTCTGTCTGCTCCTCACTGCTGTGTTTCTTCCAGCAAAGCATTCCTTTTCACCTCCCTTCCCAAAAGAATTTATCACAGCAAATTTCTATCAGTACCGGCGTTCGGCCTTTACTGTCATCATCATACTGTAATCACGATTTCCGGTCAGGTTTCCCACAAAAGCCGGAGAGAAAAAAAGATGCTTCCCACAGACATTCCCCGACATCTGAACCTGATATACCGCATTGCGCATGCAAAAGCCGCTTTTCCCCTGTGCCAGATTCAACTCGATCACATCCATGATCCGGTAATCCTGACGGACCATCGGTGTTACGAACAGCAGGATTTTCAGCCAGGAAAGATATGAAAGACCGCTGTCACCGCCGCCCGCATCCAGGTTTCTGTTTTTTGCCATGCTTATGAGGTTTTCTATCGTAAGCGTCCAGTCATCCTTTTTCTTGACCAGTTTCACTTTTTTCCCTGCCAGCAGTCCCTTCACATCCATCAGTGCTTCCCCAAGGGACCATACCGACATGACAAAAAAGGTTGTTACCAGAACCAGCGGAGTTATGGCTGCTGCTCCCGTAATCACAGTTGCCAGCGTTCTTGCCTGTTTCCTCATTCCTTTATCCCGAAGAATATGAATCAGGTTCAGACCAGCCCTCACAGCCAGAAGCCGGTGCACCACACCACTCAGATTGTCCGAATCATTTGGGTTTCCACAGATCAGATACTCCAGCTCATAATCAAGTGCATGTCCGGATGCGGTTTCTTCTGTACAAAACTGTCTGAAAAATTTTCCACAGTATTCATTCACCAGGATGTGTTCCGCCATGCTGCCGCTTCCGCTTTCTTCATCGTAGCTTTCTGCCTCAGATGGCAGCAGCGAAGTCTCAACAGTTTTTTTCGAGACTGTCTGCCCTTCCGGCACCAGAAGTTCCAGTAGTCCTTCCTGATAAAGCTGCTCTACCTGTTTTAACAAATTTTCGGTTTCTTTATCCTTGACTCCATGCGCAAATGACAGCGCAGGGATTTTGATACTCTGCAAACCATTTCGCACCGGCCTCCACAGGCTTTCATAATCCGGTTCACTGTCACCATCCTCATCGTCATCATCGTCCTCCCACTCCTCGATCTCGTGTTCCACCTCATAGGACTCTTCAATCAGATCTTCCAGCCTCCGGATCGTTTCTGCCGACCATGGATCAAGATCGCGCACCTCCTGGCGGCGCTTGCCATCCTCCGCGACATATGCTTCATATTCACTGATTTCCTCATCCAGGGCATCTGCCGTTTCTGTGCTCAGCCGATCCTCCCGTTCTTCCTGTTCCTGTCGGTCGGCTGCAAGCGTTTCCGCCAGCTTATCTGCTTCTTTTTCATATTTTTTCACCAGTCCCGGCATCTTCTTTAACTCCCGGATCATCTGGTTTGCTTCACGCCGGAATCCGTCTCCATCATAAGCAGAAAGTGCTCTTAAGCCCTCATTCTGGCTGATTCGCTCACTCTCCAGATTTTCACTGATGGATTCCAGGATCTTTTCCAGCTTCCACATGTCCTTAGTCCGCTTCCGATAAGTCTCTGCCATCTCGGTCACAGCTTCCGCCTCCTGGTCCTGGTCCCATAGCTGCTCTGCTTCATCTCCCCTGAAATCCGGATTCCAGATGCCGTACTTCATATAATCCAGAATCTCTTTTTCCAGATATTTTCCATGTCCGTCCGTAACCCGCACAATCTCCTCGGCCTGCGTCTCTTGCAATGCCATGGGATACCAGTTATCCGTTTCCAGATAAGGAGTCAGAAAACCGGCAAAATCTGCTTCGATTTCCTCCCCGCTCTCGTATTCCGCAAACAGCAGACAGTAGTTATCCCAAAGCCCTCTGTGATACTGGCTGAATACCGAATCCATTGCAGAAGATGCTGCCATCTGCAGATACCATCTTGCGCCGGCTGTGCGCGCTGATTCCAGGAGCACGCACAGAAACGCAAAGAGGATCATCATGATCATGCTGACAAACACGGTAACCTGCCCGCCCAGCTCCCGCTTCCCGGTCATACGCTAATACACTTCTTTTGACTGAGTTTCAATCTGTTTGAAAATGGTCTCCAGCAATTTCCGGATCTGGGTCTTGAAAATAATCACAAGACCAATGAGCACAACCAGGATCAGGACCACCTCGATCACACCGACTCCATCCTCGTCTGCCCAGAAGGCCCTAAACTCATCAGCAAGACCATTGGCAAATTTCTCTGTTGCTTCATGTTCTTTCCGGTTTTTCATCTGTTCCATATGCTTTCCTCCCTTGTCTTTCGCCGTCATTTGCCGGCAATCTCATTGTTTCTGCATCTGTTTTGTACTTACCCCATTGTCATCATAGCCGGAACCATAATAAAGATCATGACGATCAATAAAAGCAGAAACAGCGGCAGCAGAAGCTTCGTCCCGGCTTCCTCCCCCATTCTCCTGGCAAGATTTTTCCGCATTTCAAAAGCATCCTCCACCTCTGTACGCAAAAGCTCCCGCAGGTTTTTCGTTCCTGTTTTCCGGTTTTGTTCCAGAATACTGCTCAGCTTTAAATAAGGCTGCAGACGGCATCTTCGGCCAAATTCCCGATATGCCGCACCCTCTGATGTTCCGTTTTCCATCTGGTAATAGGTCTGCCGCATTTCTTCATAGACCGGACGTTCCTTTCTGAAATCTGTGTTCTCATAATCATGTACCATACGGCCCCATGCATTGCGCACCGTCATGCCGGCACCTACAAGCACCTGCAGCTTGGAAACCATCTCTGCATAATCCAGAAGCAGCAGCTGTTCCCGCTTTTTCTCCCGTTCCTTCCGCTCTGAATCTTCGCGCAGAACGAAAAGCGCGGCCATCAGGATTCCCAGAAACGGAATCACTCCATAATTTTGTTTTTCCGCCGGCCGGTAAGAAAGCGTTTTTCCCTGATATTCCACAGGGAGTTTCAGGTATGCTTCGTTTTTCTGCTGTTCATCCAGCCGGACAAGCTCTTCAGAAAATGTCCGCAGCAGCCGTTCTTCCTGGCTCCGGGATTTAGGCAGCAATGTGACCGGTATTTCAAAATCCGCCTGAAAATCACCGGTACGAAGCTCTGCCTGCAGCAAAACCTCCTGACGTTTCAGCACCTCGCCTTCAATTATACCTGAGGAAGATAATAGTTCCGGCTCCGAAGAATGCCAGCGGATCTGCACACCGCTTTCTCTCAGATAGGAAGGGAGTACCAGATTTTCTGTCACTGCGTCGAGACTTTCATTCTCTCCCAGTATCTGTTCCCCAAGCTGTTCCATAGCTCCATAAAAGACATCGTCCGCCTCTTCTTTTGTATACACTCGCGGGCTTATTTTTACGGTTACGGTCTGCTCTTCTTCTCCAAGACCGCTCACAATCAGTTCCTGCTCCTTCTGTGTTCCTCCGTAACCCTCCCGCTCCACCAGGCCACCTGCCAGCTGCATGTCCTGCCCCGGCCCAAACCACCTCAGATATCCCCACAGGATCAGACTTACTCCCACGCATGCTGCAGCCGACAGCCGACTTTTTTTCTGTGATCCTCCCGCTTCAGATGATACTCTCTTCTTGTCCATTTCAGAATTTACATGTTTTCTCAATTTCATGCTCACACCTCTATATCCAGAATCCGCTCTGAGAGCCAGAACGCAGTCAGATACAAAATCAGGCACATCGTCATCAGCACCCGTCCCATTCCCGTGCAATACATCTGATCAAAAAATCCCGGTGAGCTTCCTTCCACATAAACAATGATAAAAAACGGAATCATATTCATGATCTTCTGCTCAAACTGACGTGACGTGGTCAGCGTGATGATTTCTTCCTTTACCTGCATCTTATCCCGGATCACTTCTGCCGTATGGCGCATGATACTTCCCAGATCACCTCCTGTCCGCTTTCCAATGCCGAGGACTTCAGCCAGGTTCTGCACATCTTCCAGGCCACTGCGCCCGGCAAACTCCGCAAGCACCTGCTCTACATTCCGGTTTGTGCGGATCTGCTGCACCATGCCGGAAAACTCCCGGACGATCAGTCCCTGCTCCCCATAGAGGAGCCGCAATTCCTCCAGGCTTACCGCCATGGCATTTTCCACGGCATAGCCTGCACTTAAAGAAGCCGCCAGAATGACCATTGCTTCCTTAAACTGCTGTGCCAGCATGCGTTTGCGCCGTTTTAAACGCTGTCTGCGTTCCCGCCATATGAGGATTCCGCAGCACAGCGGAAGCATAAATCCGAATGCCAGCATGCTTCGATAGAAAATATAGGCAAACAATGCACTCACTGCCGCGCCTTTTCCCAATGCCAGCAGTACTTCCTGAAATGATAAATGATAGGTACCATAGTCAATTTGCTGCTTACAGGCTGTAACCGGCTGCATGAAGCTTTTCCTGCCTTGCAAGCGTTCCGACTGCTGTGAGGCTGCCGCGGACGCCCTGCTTTGCGCCGCCCGGGCTCCTGTCCTCATCCGCATCTCCCCTTTCCTCAAACCGGTAAAGCGGATTTAACTGAATCTCGCCCTCCGCGTATCCGGTTACTTCCGTAATTTCCAGCACCCGCCGGCTTCTGTCCCTCAGCCTGCCGAGATGCACCAGAATATCGATTGCAGAGGCAATCTGCCCCCGCACCGCAGTCAGAGGAATATCTGCTGCCATGAGCGTCATGGTTTCCAGGCGCGACAGCATATCCCTAGCACTGTTTCCATGTCCGGTGGACAGGCCAAAATGTCCGGTATTCATACTTTTTATATGGACTCCCTATGTTCCCATCATGCAGAAATACAATATCTGTACTTAATACACAATGTATATAACGTTATTATCTTGCCATTTCACAGTTGCAAAAAGAAAAGAGAACCTTTCACAGCCCTCTTTCATATCGACTTTCTCATTCATTTATCATACTCAACAGTTTGTCAACCAATGTCTCTAAACTTTTTCCCAAAAATGGGACAAAGTCTGGTATTGCACCAAATGCCATCCCAATTATTATCATTCGACCACATTCTCTTGCAGATTCCAATGCAAATCCATAGCTCAAAACACCTGTCAGAATAAATATAATTGATAAAAAGTAAAGAAAAATATTTCCCAACATCATAGGAATTTTTAATAACCAGCAAATCAATGTCATTACTACAAGAATCAAACACAAAAACACTTTTATTATGTACTTAACCAACATTTTTAATCCCTCACTTTTTTATCTTTCCGGACAGCAAGAATCCTGCCATCCGGACTTCCATTTTTTTGCTATCCGGACTTCCACTTTTTTGCTATCCGGGCTGCAAAATTCTTGCTATCCAATACAGTTCATTATCCTTTCGTGTATATCATTTCCGTCAAAATCATCTCTTCTGCATCATGACAAATGGTATTCATCCTCCTAGTCCATTCCATGTTGTCCTGTCTTTTTAATTTCTCTGTAATTCCTTGTTTCTCCATCATCTGTTTTACTAATTGTTCTTCCCTATCCCTTGCTTCTGCATCAATCTGATTCAAATGCTCAACAAGTTTTCCTTGTAACAACAATATTTGATATTTTGCCCTTCTGTGTTCCTGTAAATAGCTTTTACGAAGCATCCCATATTTCCCATATGTTGGTTCAATATCTTTAAGTGCCAATTCCGGCAAATAATAATCACCACATAACATATAAGTAAGTCCATTTTTCTCATCGTAAATTTCGTTCTGCATAAAATATTCTCCTTTTCTTCCTATAATTGGTCGTACATCTTCAACAGTGTTCCCTTTTTCATTTGACTATATTTCACTTGTAATTCTTCATATTTTTTCTGTAGATTCTCATATTCGTTTTTCGGAACACTATCGAATAATTTCTGTTCTAAACTCTTAATCCGTGCTTCCTGTGCTTTTGCAATAGCATCGCTTTTAGGATTTCGCAATATCATTCCCTGTTGTTTTTCCTTCAATTCCATCATGACCTGTTTCACATTCGGATTATTATAGAAAAAACCTCTGGAAAGTCCTGTTAATTTTGTAAGTTCAGCAACTGAAATTTTTATATTTTTTCTATACATTGTTTCAATAGCTGTTATTGCTGTTTCCGTCATTTCCGCACTTTTTTCTTTTGCCAGTGCTACCATTTTATCGTGTTTCTGCATTTTCCTTTTCCCTCCTGTATTGTGCTAATAATTCATTCATTTCATCTCGTACAGCCTTTGTATCCTCCGCTAATGCTTCGTTTCTTAACCGCCGATAATGTGGTATGGTTCGTGTATCCTTATGCCCCAACAGCCTTGCAATGCTATCATCATCTAATTTCATTTCTGTAAGTTTTACTCCAAAAGTGTGTCTAAAACGATGTGTACGAAACTCAAAATAATTTCCATTATCATCCCTGATATCATTTTCATAAATCATGATATTTACATGATATTTCAGCATTGAATCTGTATATAATTTCCCATTATCTTGCAAAAAAATATATTCTGAATCTGGATGGTCCTTTTCTGAAACTTCTATTGCTTTTCTAATCACTTCTGCCAGCTGATTGCTGACTGGTCTTTTGTATTTCCTTGTTTTATGCTGGAGAATAGTTATAAAATAATGCCCAGATTTCTCAGATAAGCAATCCCTTCGCAAAGTCAACGTATCCTCTATTCTTGTACCGAGCATCTGATGTATTATTAGACATCTTCCTAACTGGGGCTTTAATTTTGTTAATGCACTATTAAATCTCCTGATTTCTGCATCTGAATACGCTTCTGGCAAAGCGTTGTCATATGCTCTGCAATCACTGGACAGAAAAAGATTGCATAAATTTTCTATTTCCAGTTCCCGCCCAATTTCATCCAGCAGATTATCCAAAACCGACAGTTCTGTTGTGTAACTGACTGATGTAAGACCGGTATCCGTTTTTATATAAACCAGATAATCTTCTATCATATCCCTGCTAATTTCTGTAAAATGCTTTACTTCTGGAAACCGATCATACATAAATCTAGCAAACCGACGGAATCCACACAATTCGCCTTTTATACTACCCATTGCTTTTGTCTGGCAGTGGCTATACAATATTCTCTTTATTATCTCTTTAAATTCTCTCTGCCTAATCTCACGAAAATCTAATCTATATCTTCCACGAATCGGATTACTCCTTGGCACAATATCCAGCTTTCTCATATCCCATACATCTTTTTCATTTTCTGGAATATCTGCTGTTTTACACTTCACAACATACTCATAATACATTTTCAGAAAAGAAACCTGAGCGCTATTTTGTTGCTCAACATTCCGCCTATCCGGTCTATTTCTTCTAACGTACAGCGCCAATCCTTTTTTATATAAAAATGCTTTATAGCTTCTCTCCAGTTCTTCCCATTTTTTATCAGTAATGCTGCTACAGCTTGTACACTTCTCATTCAGAAATTCTTTCAACAGATCAAATCTGTAAATATCATTTACGGCTGTTGATAATGATAAACGTCTACATCTATCATCGATATACCCATAAATCTCATCCTGTATCTTTTCATTACGAATCTCTGATATGTAGTACACCCTGTTTTCCTTCCATTTCAGCCCAGCCAACTGTTTTTCTGTAGCTTGTTGATAACAGTCATAAGAAATCAAATTAATATTACCTTTCATCATCTTCTACTCCTTTCAATTTAAATGACTGATTTCTTGAAAAATATTTATCTTCAGCCGATACAATACGTTCCGGCATGAAATCAATGTACTGTTTTGTCATATTCTCACTTGAATGTCCCAGATAATCTCGTACCCCTTGTATAGAAACTCCATTTCCGTACATTGAAGTTGCAAGGTTATGTCTGTAATCGTGTGCTCTAAAGATATAATCTCCACAGGCAATCCCACGAGCCTTACACTCCCGAATCATCTGATTTGAAAATGTCTGTCCATTAAATGCACCACCTTTTTTATTTTTGAATAAATACTCCCCATTTTTTATTCCGTACTTTTTTTCATAATCGTTCACCAGTCCAACCAATAAACTCGGAACAGGAATGACTTTTTCCCTCCGCATTTTGCTTTGATATATGCGCATCCAATTCTCATTGCCTTGTGAATAAAAGGCTCCCGATTTTATTGTACAAACCTCGCTTTTCCTAATTCCTGTGCAAAACAAAATCAAATACATCAACTGTAAATGCTCTGGGAATGCCGGCAACTCCTTAATCAGATGAGCAATTGTTTTTTCTGGAACACTTCTTTCGTTGTGTTCTGGAAAACCTTTTTTTAAAAATCGTTCCGGATAAAACTTCAACACTTCAATATTTTTCATTTTCAAAAACTGTAGAAATGTATGTATATGAGTTATATATCGGTTAAACGTGGAATATTTAATATCGGACACATCCAAAATAGATACATAATCCGCTATATCTTGTATCTCCAGTTCAGTTACTTTCTTACTCTGTCCATCCAGATATTTTAAAAATTGTGAAATAAAACTTATTGTATTTCGGATATTTGATAAAGACAGATCAGATATCCCAACTAAATATTTTGCGTATAATTGTAAATACCAACGATTTTCTTTTTCGTAAATATTAATAAATGAAAGACTTTTAACAGGTGAACTGGCATTGATTCTTGATTTATCAAACTGAAACCTATCCATATACCAGATACATGCTTGCCAATTTATCTCTGAATCTGTTAGAAATAACGTTCTTCTCGCAAACTCAACAATCTTAGAAGCCTGTTTTTTTATAATTTCTGACTCCTTGTTTAAATACAGATAAAATCTGTTTTCATCTGCCTGTTCCATTTCTTCAATATCATCTATTCCGTACTTATCGCAAAACCGTACAAGTGCTTTTAATGGTTCTAAAAAATATCTTCGATGTCTTTGTACCTTATCCATATTCAGAATTTCACACAGCAATATTTTTGTCTGTCGCACCAACTGTGATGAATGTATCCTCGTTAAGTCCCATAACAAATCATTCTTATCGACCACCTGACGGAAAGATTGTGCTTTCTTCTTATTGGGGACATACAGCAAAAACAATTTGTCTTGCTTAAAAAACTCCTGTTCTACAGAGAAGGGCTTTCCCTGTGAATAGACATTCGGCATATTTTCTATTTTTAAACGATCAAATAAGCTCAGTAATTCCGCTTTATATTTTTCTGAAATATCCTCTTTTTCAAGAGAATCCATATACATTTTTCTCGTTTCATAGTTAATATCTGCAGTACACTGTATATCTGTATACTGAAAAAATTTGTATAACCGGTTATAGTATTTTGCTTCTCCAGTCGTAACTAAAGATATTTCTTCCTTTAATTTTTCAGATATTTTTTCCTGATATAACTTCGGAACAATTTTTAATACTGCCAAGGTAATCCCTCCTTCCTTTTACAGAAAATCTGCAATTTGGTATAAATCTTCATTATTTGAGTAGTATTGATCTGTCGCTTCTATCAATCGTTCATTATTTTCACCCAAGTATTTAATGGTAGTTTCAACTTTCTTATGCCCCAAGGCAAAACGAATGTCATTCAAATCCCATCCTTCTTTTCTTCTTTCCTCCGCAAAATAGTGTCGGAGCTGATGCGGATGGGAATTGATATCCGTTTTTTTGGATAGCCTTTTCAACATGCTATACACAGAATCCGCATCTAATGGCTCTCCTTTGTTTTTTCCAGTTAATTTTGTAAATAGATACTCCGAGTTCATCAGACTTTTTCGATTATCAGAAATGTACTTAACCAAGAACTCAAAAGTTGTATTACTTAACAAAGCCATTCTATATTCTGCATTTTTTGCTCTTGCCAAGTTGGTATTAGATTCACGATACCTTACCCAAACCGTCCTTCTTTCAAAATCAATATCTTCGGTATAATGGATTCCTAGAATTTCCCCTAATCTAAGACCGGTTTCTGCCATCATTGCTATCAGCAATCGATCTCTATCATTCGTACAGGCATTTATCAGCTCCTGTATTTCTTCGGATGTTATTTCTTCCAGATTAGATTCTTCTTCTTTGAAGAAACCTTTAAACGAATTCACTGCATTTTGATGATTTACTCCCATACTGTCAAAATATGATACTTTTTTTACTCGTAAGACTTTAAGCATTGGCAAGACATCTTCCAGTGCCAAAAACTGGTAGTATCTGAAGACTGCACCAAGATACATATTGCAGGTCTTATTGCTCGTCTGTGTATTATGCTCAGTATGCTTTCCACTCTTAACCCAATACAAGAAATCAATAAAATGTTTATTCTGCTCTGAATAGGATAGCAATGTAATCTCATCCAATCCTATCGTTTGCTCCTGCAGATAATTGTAATAATATGAAAGTGCGAAGGCTGCGGATTTTACAGTATTCGGAGAAGCATTAATCTGATCCAGATGCTTCAAATACTTTGATGGAAGGATTTCAATTTCTTCAATATCAGAAATAATCAAAAAACGTGGTCTATTATCTTTCAAAACCGAAACAACCCTATATTTCAATCCACAGCCCTCCTTCCTTTCTTTTCGATTTGTTTGACTTCTTTGACTTCTTGATTTACATTATACACAAAGATGTCAAAATGTCAATTACGTTTTTGACTTCTTTGACTTTTAAAGGAATATCAATAAAGCATTTTTTGATTTCTTTATGTTTTAAATTGATTTTTAGGGATATAATTGATAAGATAAAATACAAGAAGTCAATTTATACAAAGTCAAAGAAGTCAAGAGGAGATTTGAATGAACGAATTTATATCAAATTCAGGCACACTAATAAATCCTGACAGCGTTTACGATCAGGAAAGATTCATCAATATACTTCAAATCATTTTACAGAAAAAAACACAAAAAGAATTATCTGAACAAACAGGCTTAAATAATGCAACCATTTCACGAATGCTCAACGGTGCCCGATCTGGAAGACCATATAAAAGCACTATTGATAAAATTGCAAAAGCCATTGATGATCCAGAACTTATCCAAGAATTATATGATGCAACGGGATATTCTTCTAAGAAAATACGGGAACGGAAAAAGATAATTGCAGACAATGGATTTTCTCTGGATCTCTCTACTGTTCAGGTGCATGAAAAATTTTTTTCTACCTTAATGCGTGGACTTTCCATGATGACAAGTCTGCATAAAGTTGAATGGACAATAAAATCCGGAACACCCAGATCATACGATTATTTAATTGAATTAAAAGAGGGAAATATAGATTATTGGTATATTAGATATGTAGATAGAATTACTTCTGATGAAGAAAGAAAAAAAGCCTTAACTGCCATTTATGGAGAATTTGCAAAATTGAAATTGGGCGGAAAAATCAAAGTTTCTTGCGCCACTCCTTCTTACGAAGATTATGATTATTTTGTTACAATTCCACCATACCAATTAAATACAAATGCTTCAATTATATATTTTGATTCTGAACTCGAAAGATTTGCAGACGAAACCTTTTTAGAGACAGCTTTACCACTTAAAGAAAATATTCCTGTTAAGGATTTTTGTAATCTTACCGAATCACTGATACTATAACTTTTTGATTTTATCACAGAGAGAGTTGCTTATGGCTCTCTCTTTTTTTAACGCTTCCTCCTCCCATATTCTAACTCATTATGGCAAATCATTTTCTAAAGCAAGTATCGCCTAGAGTAACTCAAAATCCCATTTCTGGATTATGATTCTCTGACGAACTTAATGGAGATTACGATTCCCCATACCCTCAATATCACAAAATATCAAATTTTGCTATTAGCTCATAATAAATTTTCGCAGCTATCTGTTTTTGCACTCATAGTTACCAAAAGCTTTTTATAACCATCTGCTTCTACCAGTAACAAAATGTCAATAGTTTTTTAATCACTTTTTCAAAAAAGGCAAAAAAATAGAACGTATAGATTATTTCCATACGCTCTATCTCACATTTCATATTAAATTTTTGAATTCTACAAACTTGAAGTTATAGTGCAATCTTTTTCCATTTTCTAATCTTGGTTCTAAAGGTTCCGAACGGAGCAACTGTATTAACATGTATGAATTTGT
>ERZ773142.112-NODE-112-length-107831-cov-4.58079_pt1 | contig 107831 bp, 96 predicted proteins | sample MGYA00580853_ERZ773142 | MGnify/ENA primary metagenome ERZ773142 (study PRJEB29015, sample SAMEA2737862) | human gut metagenome | biome: human gut; feature: human-associated habitat; material: faeces | place: China | collected 2012 ...
CTCCCTTGTTTTTTTCACAAAGTCAAATACTCTTTTTTTCATTTATATTTATTGGTTTAATCCAAATCCATATATAAATTTATTATTTAAAGCATATTTTTTACTTTTTACTTCATCTTTACTGTTTCCTTCAATAGTATATACCTTGCCGTTTTCTACTTTTTCAACGATTCCGACATGTTGAACATGGCCGCCGCCGTTCCAATCAAAAAAGATAATATCACCTGTTTGAGGAATGTATGATTTATTTTTCCATTTGCTATGTTCTTTGTACCATTTTTCTCCATCTGTACATAAAGAAAATATTGGAATTGAATTATTCATGATTCCACTTTCGTTAGCACACCATGACACAAATATCGCACACCAATTTACTCTTTGATTAAAACCATACCATCTCCAGTATTTTTCTCCACCTTTATTTCCGATTTCTTTTCTCGCAATTTCAATAATGTTACTGCTACCAAAATGATAATACCTTAAAACATGTTCGACGTATTCAGGATCACCATATACTTTAACTTTCAATTCGTTTTTCTTGTTGTCAGAATAAACTTTAGCGTTTGCTTTAGAATAGCATCCAAATATTTCGGATGCCCAAGAGATATATGCTTTTCCATAATTGTAACCTTGTAGTGCCAAATAAAGATTGTTATTATCATTGATATTTAATACTTTAGCTGTAGCCAAACAATTAGCAAAGTTTTGAATACCAACTTCTATAGAATAAACAGGATCTTCAATTCCGTTTGGCACGTGTGGATATTTTGTATTAAATCCACATTCAGCAGCTTGCATAGGATCATTTCCTTTACCACCGGATTCTTGCATCATAATAGCTTCTATAATTGGAACATATTCTTCAATACCATATTGTATAGCATATTGAGTAATAATACCTTCATATGCCAATACTTCAATACTTAAAGGAGAGTTTTCAGTGTTGATGTTATTGTCATTGCTAAGGCTTCCGAAAACACCAATAAAAAGACAAATAACTAAGATCAAAATCAATCCTGTTCCATAACTCCATAGTTTTGATAATCCATTTAATGTTTTAGATAAAATCAATAAAGGTTTTTTAATCATTTTTGATGCAGAAAAGATATTATGATTGATTTTTGGATCAATAGAACTATTTTTTAGTTTTAATCTATATTGTTTGAGCATATGGGATTTCATTCTATTTTTGTAATCATTATTACGAGTTTCATTTATTGAAGAAAATTTATTATCTTTATTTGATGGCAAAAATCTTTTTTTTGATTTATTGCTTCTTTTTAAAATAAACTCCGTCTTGCTATTTTTTTGTATGTTAGTTTGAGATTTTGTTTTTATGGTGTTTAATTTTTTATTTGCTTTTATTTTAGAAAACTTATCATTTACTGTTGATTGTTGTTCTTCCAATTTGGTTTGTTTTCTTTGTATGTTTTTCTCTTTAATTATTCTTTTTGTTCTTAAGTAACTTTCTATTGCAACAGTTCTTTGTGTTTCTTCTATTTTTTGAATAGGATAATTACGTTCATTTATCTCTTTTTTTTCAGATTCTTCTTTTTTTAATGTGTTAGTTTTATCATGTATTGTTGTATCTTTTATATAATACTTTATGTTATTTTGGTTATTCTTCTCTTTGATATCTTTAATAACTTTTTTAGTTTTAATATCTTGTTTATTCATAAAATAGAACCTTTAAAAAATACTTGATATATCATATTTTTCACAACCTTTCAAATGTATGATTTCTTATTTTGTACATTCGTATTTGATAAATAATATATAATAAAATAAAAGCTAGAAGAGGGAGGATTTCATCATGGATAATAGAGAATTAAAGAAAATATTAGATAAGCTTTATAAAATGTACATATATGATGAAGAAGTCTGTACGATAAAAGACAATGAAGCTGTTTCTAAAATTACTGATAAATTAATAGAATTAGATGAAAAGTTTATTAAAACGTATAACGAGCATCTTTTGAAAGAGGATGATTTTAAAGATATTCTAGAAGAATATTTCTATACATATAATGAAATGACATGTGCTTATCGAAAAAATGATTTTCAACAAGGATTGATGATTGGACTAGCTTTGAATAAGTTCAGCCAATCGTTCATTAATACTGATGTATTAAACAAATGGATGACAAAAATATACAATGAAGAATATCATGGAGAAGGATAATTATTGTTCAATAATTATCCTTTTTTTGTTTCTTGATAACGTTTCTTTATAATCAGATGGTTTTGTACTGTTTAATTTATACAAATACATATCTTTAGGCATTTTATTTATAAATGGAACGAGTGAAGCACCATACTTGATCAAACCACAACCACTTTGAGTGTTCGTTATATAACTCATTTGTTCTTCGCTGATTTTTAAAAGTTCAGCAAGATCTTCTCTATCGTTTGGTGACTGATTTAACATAACGATAAACTCACTATTCGATAACATGGATGTACCTTGTTGACTTGATAAAAGATATTTAACATTTTGAGTGATACCAGTAGGGTAAGCATCACGTTTTCTGAATTGTCGCCATGCTGAAGCAAAGAAAGTAGCACTTTCTTCATTTTCAAAAATGACATGAATTTCATCAATAAAGACATGTGTTCTTTTTCCTTTTTTCCAGTTTGAATTGACGCGATTGATCATTGCATCGGTTATAACAAGAAGTCCCATCGTTTTTAATTGTTTTCCTAAATTAAAGATATTGTAAGATATAATTCTATTGGAAACATCTACGTTTGTTTCATGAGCAAAAGCATCCAAAGAACCATCAGTAAATAATTCTAATTTCAATGCGAGAGAACGTGCTTCCAGTTCAGGCTGTTCAAGAAGTTTTGCTCTTAGTGTCTTCAAAGTAGGTGTTGTATGATTTTGAAAACTTTCAGCATATACTAAGGAAACACATCTGTCTATAATACTTCGATCAATTGGAGTTATGCCATTGTGATTCATGTCTAACTGTTCAAATAAAGACATAACAAATTGAGATTTGTCACCGATAGGATTTCCACTATCTCCATAGCCATCCTCCATATCCATAGCATTGATATGATCTTTACTGCCTGCAGCAATATTAATAATTTGACCTTTAAATTCCTTGATAATAGGGTCATATTCACCTTCAGGATCACAAATCAAGACATCATCTTGAGTTGACATAATAATGAATTCAATCTCTTCTTTTGTTATAAAAGATTTACCACTTCCAGGTACACCAAGGACAAAAGCATTAGGGTTTTGCAGCAGTTCTTTATTACATAAGATAGGATTGTTTGTTATAGCATTCTGTCCATACCAGATTCCACCTTTGTCCATGATTTCCTGCGCCCTGAAAGGAATGAAAACCGATGCACTTTCTGTTAATAATGTTCTTACGATATTTAGGCGATTGATTCCAATGGGCAATACAGTAACTACTCCGTCAAGCTGTCTTTTAGAAAAATAAAGAGTCGATAACTCACACATGTATTTACGAGCAATCGACTTTAAAATTTCAGTATCATTATCTAGTTCTGTCTTATCATTTGCTAAATGTGCAATCGTAATATTGCAAAGCATCATTCTTTGATCCCTTATTGTTAGATCATCTAAAAATTCTTTACATTCTTCTCTTTGTAATTCTAAATCATAGGGGATTACAGCAGAAAAGTTATTATTTGCATTTTGACGTCTTTGCCAGTTAGTAATATTTGTATTGACACCTAATAATTTATTTTCCATTTCTTTAACAGCTTCATCAGTAGGGATAGAGATAATATCCATGGAATACATTAAATTCTTATTTAAATCGCAAAGTTCGGAAATAAAACTGTCTTTAATAAAACGAGAATAGTTACTTAAATAAAGGACTCGTCCATAGCGGTCATCAAATTTAAAATGCTTGTTTGAAAATTTAGGTTCAATAGGGCAAATGACATCTTTAAACGAATGACCTTTTTTTGCAAAGTCTTTAAGATCAAATAGCATATCGTCTTTATCTCCACGATAGAAGTCATGAAGAATTTGAAGTCTGTCCATCATATCAAGTTCAATGCATCCTGAACCTAATTTAGCAAAATGAGAATTGAGTTCAGCTGTCATTCTTGAAAAATATGAACGAGCTTCTTCAATATTATTTTTAAAAATCGTAACAGTTATATATTTTTCTTGAACAATATCATCAGATTCAGCTAGTTTGTCTAATAACATTGCGTTGTATTCTTTGATAAATGGATCACAATGGTTATTTTGTAAAGGAATGAGTATATCATCCTTAAATTGTTTTAAATCTATTTTACGATTATTGATGGTTATTTTTATCATTGTAGATGAATCGAAACTATTGAGTAATTCACCATAATTAAGAAATAAATTCATTTTTTCTTCTTTAGATGCAATCGAATAATTGATATCTAAAAAACGATAGCTTTTGGAATATTTGTTTCCCATATGAAAAATACCATCCTTGTAGATGGTATCAATTGGAATAGTTTCTTGTGTTGATTTAGGAACCTTAAATTTTTCTTTATTTAGTCTTCTTAATTTTGAATAGCTTTTTATCATTTTTTCCTAATGCCTCCTTTATTTGTTTATCAAAAACATCTTTGAACATTTCATAATATAGATTAAAAGGTTTATCTATCAAATTTCTATTGGATAATAAAAATGAATGCCAAGCAGTTATTAATATCTGTTCAGCATTCATTTTTTGAAAAGTGATAAAGCCTAGAGATGCAAAAGGTGCAGCTCCAAGCATACATAACCAGCTTGTTGTTTCCATTCCTAAAACGTCTACACATGATAAATAGATAATAACAGCAACGACACATGCAATTATTGAGAAAAGAAATTGTCTAAATGACATACCTAAAAAAATACTTTCGGTATAATCACGAACTTCTTTGTTTACTTTTATTTCCACAAATTTTTATCCTCCTTTTCAATTAAAATAACTATATAAACGATTATAGTCCCATCATTTCTTTAACAATACGATCACTCATTTTAACTGTTCCAACAAGAACAAGCATGTTAAATATAAGTTCTCCTGTATAACTCCATAACATATTTATTGCACTTGCTGTTGGATCAACTACAGGAGGAGAAGCTGCAAACGAGGAGAAGATGATACATGCTAAAACAATAATAGCTCCTTCCAAACATACTCCGGCATAGGATTTCATAAATGTGATAGAAATATTTTGAGTTGTTTCACCAGCTGCACAACTTAAAGGAATAGGGGATATGGCTGTATACATATATAATTTAAAAAATCTTCCATAGACAGTTAAAATCATAATGAATGATAAAATCGTAATAAAGATACCACCTAAAAGAGTAACTGCCCATAAAGGGATACTTTCAAAAAATCCGCAATCTCCAACTGCATCGATTATTTCTTGAGGAAGAACAGTTTGAGAAGCATTACCTATGCCAACAGTATCCATAATTGTTTCGGTAATGCCCTGAATGATTTCAAAAACAGCAAGCATTAAGTCCATTCCATACACTACTAAACCTCTTGCGATTGCAAATCGTATAAATAGTTTTAAAGCCGATTCGGGTCTTTTAATTTCGGTTAGGTTCGCACAAGATTTTGCAACTCCATATACGAAAAAAAGAACTAAGAGTGCTAATCCAATTGCTAGAAGTGCATCATGGATTTTTACAATGATTTGCCAAATCCCACCGCCTTTGAAGTTTTGAGGAGATTGGGTGAGAAGCAGCCATATTTCAGCCAACTTCTCATTCCAAGTTTGTATTGCATTTTGTAAGTTATCTATGATTCCATCCATAGTAAATAACTCCTTTCATTTAACCAACGATAAGGTCGAGTATTTCTTTTGCAAATGTAATAATGATTCCTCCAGCAAGAGTTAAAAATCCATTGGCACGTTGAGATGGATCATGTGATTTTAGTGATAATCCAACTTGTACGATACCAAATCCCAAAAGAATCATTCCAATAGCTCGAATCAATCCAAAGATAAACGTACTTAAATTATTGACTACTGCAAGTGGATCACCTGCAGCACTGCATGTATGCAATGAAAAATTCAATAAGAGTGTTAGAATGCTAAAGATTAAAAAGCGTCGTTTAGTTTTTTTATTCCATTTGTTAATTTGTTTCATATTGATTACCTTCTTTTTCTTTCTTTTCTTGTAAGGCAAAATACTCTTGTAAATCTTGTTCTGAATAGAGTTCATACTCATAATCAGTCAAGGTAATATCTTGCCAGTTTTCAATGTTGTGTCGAATAAGACCATGTTGATAAGCTTCTGCTGATCCATCTTTTGTATATCCGACATTAGGATGTTTTAAAATATCATATTTCTTATCGAAGATTGGACGTTCTCCTCGAATGAAAAGTAGGGCATAGTCGTTATCTAGAAGTCTTACTTCATCAGCTGTTAATAATTCACGTCCTACTTGCTGGTAATTGGTTGAATAACTACCGCTTTTACCGCTTGATTTTCCATAGGTGTTCGTATCAAGAGTTTCTTTACCTAAATATTCAGCTATGAATTTGTGGGTGGATTGTTCATTACCACCAAGATAATAGAGTTCGTCGCAGTTACCGACAATCGATTCCCAAGCATCCTTATAGAGTGCTTTGATTTGTGCTAGATTTTGAATAATGATGGATACGAAAATCTGTCTAGAACGCATTGTTGAAAGCAACTTGTCAAATTCATCAGGCAGGGCCACATTTGCGAATTCATCCATTAGAAAATGAACAGGTACAGGAAGTTCTCCACCGTGCACGATATCTGCTTGATAATAAAGAGTCTGAAACAATTGAGTGTAGAGCATACCAACTAAAAAATTAAAGGTTGAATCATTATCGGGGATTACGGCAAAAATTGCTGTTTTTCTTTCGCCAACTTTTTCAAGCTCTAATTCATCAGTAGATGTAATACTTGCAATACTTTCTAAATTAAAGGCAGCTAGACGTACACCGACCGAAATCAAAATTGATTTAGCAGTTTTTCCAGCTGCTTGCTTATAGATATTGTATTGTTTAACTGCTAAACTGTTAGGCTTTTCTCTTTGTAAATCATCGAATAATCTATCTAGTGGGCTGATATAAAATTCATCGTCTTCACGAACATCAGCTGCTGCAATCATTTCCATCACCATTGTAAAATTTTGTTCCTCTTTAGGTGCTTCATGCAAAAGAAAAAGGCATAATCCTTCTAATAATGCCGTTTCAGATTTTTCCCAAAACGGATCGTTTGTTTGACTTCCTTTAGGTGTCGTATTTCTGATAAGGTTTGTTATAAGTTTTAAGACATCCTTATCGTCATGGATATATTCAAAAGGATTATAGCAATGTGATTTGTTCATATTAATGAGATCCATCACTTTGATGACATAACCTTCTTTTTCTAGTAAATAACCTGTATCACGTAAGATTTCTCCCTTTGGATCTAAAGTTACAAAAGAGGTGTTACATTGCATGATATTTGGCTTACCGTAGAAACGTGTCTTACCAGCACCGCTTCCACCTATGATAATCGTATTTAAATTTCGTCGATGCTTCTTTCCATCAAGTCCTATACGAACGTTTTGGGATAATAATTTATTTTCAAAATATTTTGGATCAGCGTATTTTTTATTGACTTTTTTTGTGTTTCCCCATTTAGCAGATCCATATTCTTCTTTTTTTCGGTAATTCCTTAATGATGATAAGTAAATTCCTACACCTAAAAGGTAAATTAAAAGAAATATTGCTACAGTTCGTAAGGAATCACTACACCATGTAATAGAAAAAGGATTATCAAATGCATTAGAAATATCATCCATTGCATTAAATAATCCCTTATGAATAAATGGTGCGATTAATAGTGCTATCCATATAACAGGAATAATGAGTATTCCTAAAAAGATTATTTCTTCAGTATGATTATCTTTCTTCATAGAAATGTTTCTTTTTATTTTGGATAGCAGGGGCATCACAAGCCTTGATGATTAGATCATCAATAAAATCATATTTCTTATTTTCATTGATTTGTTTATTTTTTAAAAGTGTAAGTCCTTGTATCAGAATACGTTTTTCTAAATCAGTTATAATCAGAGAGTAGTTTGTTTCTTTCATTTATTAACTATCTTTCATAATTGGAACGTTCGGTTTGTTTAGGGTGTCTATTTTGTTGCAAAGCATATAAACCGTGTTCCATTCTTTCACTTATTTGACTACTTACACTCTTAATTTTTTCTAGTTCCTTTTTTGCACCAAATGGTTCAGAACCACTAAAATAACTTAGACATTCACTTGCAAAAGAAGTATCGTAACCATCTACATGATATTTTTGTGATAAAAGATATCCAGCACTCTTTGCAATAAATGAAGCTTCTTGTCTTGAAATACCCTGTTCAAAGCATTCTACAAATGCATACTCTCTTAGTAATCCGTTGATCATAACAAATGGATCTTGACCATCTTTGACGTAGACTGTTTTACTTTTTTCATCAAAGAAAACGTCTTCTGGTAAAGTTGAATCATTTGAAACGACTTCAGGTTTTATCTCTGTTCTATAAATAATAGAACTTACGATTTCATTAGGAGAATAGACTTTTGGCTTTTCAACAAATCGTTCATTATTTGAAATGCTGCTTACATCGAATACAGTTTTAGGATTGTAATTAATTCCAATACTTCCATCGCGTCTTTGATATTCATTTCCTGGTTCAAGTATCTCAATTCCTTTAGAGCCTTTTTGAAGATAGGCATTTGCATCAGACCAATGAGAAAAATCTTTTAACAATGTAGCTTTAGGGTTTTGGGAATAGACCAATAGAGTATTTGTTACAGTATAATCGATGATTGCTTGTAAATTTAAGAAATCAATAAATGAGTGTGGATCACCTACAACTTTCATTGTTTCTTCATTAGCTCTATTAAAAAGTTCGTTCTTTTTTTCTTTCATATGTTGAGCAAATTCTTCTTTACTCATTCGAGGCTTTTGATTCCAATTATTTTCTTTATTGGAGCTATTTTGTTTGGGAAAAGGGGATGAGTTCCCATTCAATGCATTGTAAACATTATTCATATTATCTTACCTTCGCTTTCTTCTTTTTTGATTTACTTTGTTTGATATTATTTCTGTTTTTAGAAATTGTTTTATCTTGTGTTTTAGATTTTAACTCAATCTCTTTTTTGTATTGTTCAAGCTTTTCATGAACTGAAGGTTTCTTGCCTTCTTTGATTTTACTCTTGGCAGTTTCTAAAGTAGGCTCGGACACTGTTTTTTTCATTTTTTTTGTTTGATGTGTTCGAGCGTCGTTCGGGTTTACTTGAATATCAAGTTTCTCTTTTTTATTTAACGTTGTAGAATCCATCAACATCTTAACAAGATCATCATGTTCCTTATCATTCATGATTGGTACATCCTTTAATGAATTTTCTCGTTCAGCCATAATGGATTCTCTAATAGCTTTTGTATCAATAGTAGCTAGTTCAAACTTATCAACGATACGTGAAATTTTGGCTGCATCTTCTGCACGTACCATAATGTCACTAATACCATCTGTATTATTTTTTTCCTTTAAAACAGAATAGAGAACACCATATCTTTTAGCTTCCTCACAAAATAATTTTAGATCTTGATTTCTAATAGCAAAGACCTTTAATTCTTTTCCACTTTTAAGTAATGAATTAAGTCTTGTTTTGCCTTTCACTTTTTTTTGATCAGTTAAGATTGCATAGAGCATTGCTGCTAAAGAACGGGTTGCGTTTCCACCAGCTTTTAAAGCAATGTTTGCTGCAACCTCGATTCCTTCAAGCGACATCTTAACAACTTGATCTGCTGTTTCGCCACCAGCATTCATTTTATTTCACTCCTTTGCTTTTCTTATTTTCTCTATATTGTTTATCACGTTCTTTTTCTTCTTCATGGATTTGTTGAAGTTTTTGTTTGATAGAAATAGAACGTACTTTTATACCCTCATAAAGCACCACCTCCTTTCTTAAATCTTTGATTTGCAGTGATAAAGATTCTACATCTTGTTGAAGCATTTCTTTTTTATCAGGATTTTTACATCTTCGAATCTTGTTGTAGATACATCGACGTTCTTTCAAAAGATTCTCTAATTTATCATTTGCAAAATATTGGTTTGCTTCTAACTCTGAAAGATTTGTAATATTTTTTTTGCTAATTAAAGTAACTTCTTGAGTAATATGATCTAACTGTCTTAAATCATCACGTAATAAAAAATGCACTCTCTTTTTATGAGGTGCATTTTTAGGAAGAACTCCAAGCAGATAAAGATATCGAAAGTATAGAGCTTTAAAACCTGTAATTTTACATTTGTTATCTTTTATATTTCCGTGATAGTAAAAATGTTTTGTCTTTTGTTTTGGCATGTTTAATGATTGGAATTTTACAAATTTTTGTTCATATATTCTTTCTTCAATTTTATCAGCCGTATAGTTTCCAAGTTTATCTAAACTTCTTAATCGAACATAGCGCTCTTTGTTTTTCGGTTTAATAGCAACGTGCTTACCATATTTTATATGATAGCCAAGTTCTTGCAGATGTCTGTAAAATTGTTTCATACTCATTGAATGTGCAATAGCAAAATCTACATCTTCTTTAATGAAATCTCTCCAAGTGAGTTCATGTTTCTTCTCAGCATTCCATTGTGAGTAATGTGATCCTTTTTGTTGAGAATGTTCTATAACAGACAATCTATATTTTTGACATAAAGAATCAGATAAGCCTCTCATTCGTTTATAGTTTTCTCGATTGTCATAGTATTTTTTTCCATCAACAAAACTTACCGAGTTGATTACGAAATGATTGTGATAATGCGCCTTATCTAAATGAGTTGACACCAAAACTTCAAAACGATCTCCCCACATAAGATTAGCAAGTTCAATACCTATCTGATGAGCAGTTTCAGCATTTACTTCTCCAGGTACAAAAGATTGATAGCCATGAAATGCAAGTATTCCATCAGTTTTATTGAAACCTTCTTTGGTAATTTCCATTTCCTGAAAAGCAGTAGGGTACGAACAGTTGATACCTGTCACGTACAGTTGTTTTTCTGTTTTTAAATCTTGAGTAGTATATGAAATAACTTGATTCAAACCATTGTATTGATAATCATGTTCTTGTACTTCTGTTTTATTAGGGTTAGAAGTATAATCCAAAACTCTTTTCAAATTATCTTTGACATCCCATATTGCCGTAGTAGCCATATTACAATTCCTTTCAATTTTTAATCTAAATTTGATGTTATCTCTTTTGGAAGATAAACTTGTTTTCTGATTTCAACAATTTGTTTATCTAGTTCCTGTTTTGCTTTGTTGAATTTTAGAATATCTATGCTTCCATTTTTATTGGCAATCATTGCTACTTGATTTATATTGTTTCCTATGCGCCTTAATTGACGAATGACTTCTTGAAAATCATTGGAGGGCAGGGGTTGAGGAATTCTATTTTTAACAAGCTGTAATAAATAAGATTGTTTTGATAATCCACAGTCCTCGACATGTTTCATAAATTCTTCATATTCTTGATCGTTCATAGCAACTTCAATTCTATGTTTTCTTGATCTATTAGCTCTCATATAATTGTTCTCCTTTACAATTAACTGGGTATTAGGGTGAAACCCTAACAAGCGAATTTGTACGGGCAAATTCAGTGCTTGCTACATTACAAGACATATAAAAATCCTTTAATCATCTTGTTTGGGATTGAAATAATCATCAACATTATTTTCAAGTTTTTCTAACTCATTTTTTAAAGAATAAAGTTGTTTGAGCTTATTAGAATGCTCGTTTATTTCATTATCTAATTTCTTTTTAGCGAGGATTTTGGATTCTTTTTCTTTCTCTTGTTTTTGTATTTCTCTTAATATTTTCTTTAACATTATTATCGTTCGACTCCTATGGATTTATGTTTTGGTTTTTGTTCGATTATTTCAAATTCATCTAAATCAGGTATTAATGCAAGTGAAGAGCCATTTTCCCAATTCATATGAATCTGATTAGCATCATCGACATATTCAACTGTTCCAACTGTGCCGGGAGGAATAGGATTAAAAGAATCTTCTAATTTAATACATTTGATTTTTGTTCCTTTTGGATATTTTTCTTTAAAGTTCATTTTGTATTCTCCTTTTGTTTTTAATTTAATTTGACTAAAGAAAAAGGAAAGATTTTTGAATTATCTTTCCATTTCTTTCATGATTTTTTCTTCTTTAATACATTGATAACATGTATCAATATAATCGTTTGAATCTAGAACAATTTCATTATTTTGATATTGTTCTTTAACTTTTTTTTCAGCTTCTTCTTGGGAGTTTGCTTTAATTTTTACTTGTTTTTGTAATGTTTCAGTAATTTCTATTGTATATATTTTATTCATATTTAAAGTTCCTTTCATAAAAAAAGCATTAACTAGGAATAAGTTAATGCTTACTAATAATTAATTATAATCCATAATATTCATAAAGTTCGTCAATGGTAATATTAATACCTTTAGCTTTTAAAATATCTTTTCTTTCTTCAAATAATTTACTTATGAGCTTCTTGGCATTAAAACCATAATGAATTTCGTTATGGCAATTGCTACATAAAGAAACAATGTTTTCTTCAATATCTAATGAATTTTTAAATTTATATTGAAATGCAAGTGGAATTAGATGATGTGCTTCAGTATATGGTGTAATTCCATCTTTTCTTAAAAAACACATGTGTTTAATATCAATTTCACAAGAATAATTTGCATGATTTAGTGCATTGATTGCTCGTTGTTTATCCCTTTTATAAACTTTTATTCCATTAATTTCTTTAAATTCAGGTAATGGAATAATTTCATCGGTATATTCAAAATGATTTTTAGCTTTCTTAATTTTTGCGATTTTTATTTGCAATTTATCATCTTCATATGAGTTTATCAACTCTGTTTTTTCTAATTGCTTGTCAATCATTTCAATATTTTTTTTAATAGTTATGCATCTATTAATAGCCCAATTGATAAATTCATTGTTCTCAATATTGTTATATGGATAATTGAGTATGAATTTTTTATGAATTGTTGATGAAACTAAAGAAGATTTAGATATTTCAAAATGCTCAGGTATATTATGCTCTAATTCTAATATATGATTTTTATAAAATTCAAAAATTGTTGAACTTCTTCTTATATAAAACTCAATACAATTGTTTTGTGAATTTTTACGTATCACAAATCCTTTATCATTATTATTTAAAGAAACTAAGTAATTGGCTCTATTAAGTGTTTTGCTTTTTTGAAATAAAGAAGCATATTCTTTATTATTAAATGCTTTTGATTCAAATTTTTTCCAAAAAAGTTCATATTTAGTTTGATCATTAATTAGATCCTCTAATTCCATATATTTTGCTGATTGAGGATTTGGAGATAACTCATAAGGCACATCTAATTTAACATAGTCTTTTAGAATATAGAAGCGATAAGCTGTACTTTCATTTGAAAAACCGAAAGTAGAATACCGTTCTTTTATATATTTAAGAATATTATCATTTTTTTTGTATTGAGATGGAATGACATCTTTTATATCAATAATTTCATATATGTTATTTATAATGCCGCCAGATTGTCTGAAAGCCATATAATTTGTTGTTTTATTAGGGTATCTATCTTTCAGTGGATGAGCATGAATTTTATATTTTTTTATTAAGTCTTTAGTACCTTTAATAGGAACAGTTAGTACAGTATTTTCACTTTTTTGAGTAATTTTTTCAATTTCATTCAGATTTGTTTTATTAATAATATAAATAGCCCAATTATATAAATTATTTGTACTATCAAATAATTTACGAGGCCCTTGTAAGTTTCCATTAAATCCATGAGTACGTAAATCATTAAAATTAATATTATCTTGAATCTTTTTTATTAATTCTAACCTTACATAACCATTTGAGCTTTTATTAAAATCCGATGAATTTAGCCAATATTTTTTATCATCGATAGCTTCATCTTCGTTTACATTGTCGTTAATAACTTTACATATATATTTTATACGTTGAACAGGATTACTGACATAAATGAATATAATATCATTCTTTTTATAATTAGCATTCTTTGTCCAATCAATAAATTGTAATTCATCAAATGCTGCATCAATATCATATTTATTTGGATTTGCAGCAATTAGCCATAACATTATAATTCCTTCTTTCTATAATAAGGTTATTTTAATTATCTCATTTATGAAAATGTATAACAATATATAAAATTACCTTTCTTTTATATATAGTTCTGGTTTAACACGTTTTTGCAACAACTCATTCATGTCTTTTACTCGATAGGGAGTGTGATCAAAAATTCTATATTTATCATTTAAATGATAAATAATTTTTGAAGTTGTTTGTTTTCCTGCTTTATCATTGTCAAGATAAAGACGAATTGTATTTATATTAGGATTGCAATTTAGAAATTTTTCTAATGCTACAGGTATCTTAGTTTCTTCAATTTTCTTTCCAATAAATGAAGCACCAGCAATTGAAAGATAATTATCATTAAGAAACTCTCTTCCTTGTCGTTTTAATAAAGTAAGATAAGAAAGTAGGTCAATTGCTGATTCAAACACATGTAATACCTTAGAAGTATCATTAACAATATTGAAACTATTCTCTTTATTACTTCCTGCTACATCCATCTTAAACGATGAATTTGTAGATCTTTTAGCTGCATTTGTTGGATGATGATTTTTATCGTATCCAACAAATACAACAGCATGGTCTTTTTTTGCTTCATATATGAGATGATTTTCTATGCAATATTGAACAATTTCTCTATCGATACAACGTTCATTTACAAGATATTCCAAAACTTTATTTTCATTTTCATTTCGATCAGGTAAGCGAAAGGGATAATTTCTTTTTTTTGGTTGTTTAATTTTTATAGGTGGTTGTTTCATAATTAGATCATACAAATAATGACCAGCTTTAATTCTATCCCATTTTTCAACGTTAACTAAATAATCATATGCAGAACGTCCGCCTTCGCCTCCTGAAAAATAACACCATAAACCATTAGATAAATGTAAAGAACTATGTTTCTTTGTAATATAATCGTTATAGCCTTTACGTATTAATTCATCTGGTTCGTAATTTTGAAAATATGTCATGAGGTCTAACTCTCGGACAACCTTCATTTTCTTTTCTCCTATCCATTTCAGTTTTTCCATCATCTTAGCTCCTTTATCTAGATATTTCTTTTTTGTTCTCTTTAATTTCTAATACCTCATCATCTAAACCTACATCATTATGATCATTATTTCCAATGTCTAACTCTTTGTTGAGCTTCGATAATCGATTGCTCTTTTCTTGAAATTCATCTTCTTTTTCAAAAGGTTTATTAACTTCTTCTTTTGCTGTTTCAAATTGATGTTCTGTATTATCTAGAAGTGTTTTTTCAGTTCTTAGCTTCTTTGAAATACCTTCAATTTGATTATCCAAACGAGTTATATTTCCATAAATATCATTTCCAAGTTCTACTTTATAAGAACCGTTTCTTTTAAGTTCGACCATGTGTCGATTATAAAATGTGTCATAGGAAAGGATCATTTTAAATCCACGATATTCTCCAATTTGGATAGGATTAGCTGACTTTTGTTGTTTACATAATAGAAGTAATGCGTTACCAGCAATTTCTTTTTCAGGATAAAATTTATCATTGAGTGTCATCCCACTAAATTCATTGACTGGTTTCACTGCTTCTATATCTTTTTCAAAAGCACTAATTGATTCTTTGATTGCTGAAATCTTCATTGGGTAATATTTGATGATTTTATCCTCTAGATCATATTTTTCTGAAAGATAGTTTGCTTTAGCAAGTTTTAATTTGCTGACTTGAATATCCAAATCCATCTTTTCTTTGATTTTTGGATTTCCACTTGCAAGTGCTTTGATTTCCGCATAGCTTAAAGAAGCTTCATCAATATCTTCAGCACTACGAACGGGTGATTTACTTGTCATGATTTGAGAAATAAACTTCTGTTTGTTTTCTACAAGCTGATAAAGATAAGCATCAAATGTTTGTTCAGTAACATAACGATAAATATGAACATCAGGATTTGTATTTCCTTGTCTAATAATACGACCAGCACGTTGTTCTAAATCACTTGGACGCCATGGACAATCTAAATCATGAGAAGCAATCAAGAGGTCTTGTACGTTTGTTCCAGCACCCATTTTTGCTGTAGATCCAAGTAAAATTCTAACTTTTCCTGAACGTACTTTATTGAAAAGTTCCTTCTTTTTAGCATCAGAAGGAGCGTCATGAATATAAGCAATTTCATTTTCAGGAATACCTTTTAAAATCAATTTTGCGGTAATATCATCATAAACATTAGAGTAATTTATATTTGATAATTCCGTGTCTTTTAAATCATCTTTGATGTGTTGAGAAGATTTAGAAGGAGTTGACATATCACAAAAGATAAGCTGTGTTGCTTTTTTCTTTTTATTTTCTTCATAAATCTTAAATACATTATCAATACATGCATTGACTTTGCTTGACTCATTATCAGAAAGAAGGGGATTGATGAGTCTTTGATCTAAGGCTAGTTTTCGTCCATCATTTGTAATCTTTAACATGTTATCGGTAGTAGGATCTACTTGACTGTCTCGAATAAGCTGTGCTCGTTCAGATAATGATTCGACCATTTCTTTTTGGATGTCACTTGGTTTTACAGCAATATTGTGATAATGCGCATTTGGAACAGGAAGATTTAACATATCGGCTGTTTTAATATCTGCAATTTCTTTAAACATATTTATCAGTTCAGGAAGATTATAGAATTTTGCAAATCGTGTTTTCATACGATAGCCAGTCCCTTCAGGAGCTAATTCGATGGCAGTTGTTGTTTCTCCAAAAGTGGAAGCCCAACTGTCAAAGTGTTCAAGACCATGTTCTTTTAAGGTGTTATATTGAAGATAGCGCTGTATCGTGTACATCTCCGTCATTGAATTTGATATAGGTGTTCCTGTGGCAAATACGACACCTTTACCACCTGTAATTTCATCAAGATACTGGCATTTCATAAAAAGATCACTTGATTTTTGAGCTTCAGTTTGTGATAGACCTGCAACATTTCGCATTTTTGTGTAAAGAAAAAGATTTTTGTAGTTGTGACTCTCGTCTACAAAAATCCTGTCTACACCGAGTTCTTCAAAATAGACAACATCATCTTTTCTAGTGATGTCATTTAATTTTTCTAATCGTTTTTTTAATGATTTTTTCATTTTTTCAAGCTGCTTAATGGAGTAACGTTCGCCATTGTTTGCTTTTAAATCTTGAACACCTTTGGTTATATCATTGATTTGCATTTCAATTTGATGTCGTTGTCTTTCAATTGACATTGGAATCTTTTCAAACATTGAATGACCAATAATAATAGCATCATAATCTCCTGTAGCAATTCTAGAACAGAACTTTTTACGATTGTTCTTTTGAAAATCCTGTTTTCTAGCAACAAGAATATTGGCACTAGGATAGAGTTGTAAGAATTCTGAACCCCATTGTTCAATTAGATGATTTGGAACAACAAACATACTTTTTTGTGAGAGTCCTAGTCGTTTAAGTTCCATACAGGCAGCAACCATTTCAAAAGTTTTGCCCGCGCCAACCACGTGGGCAAGTAGGGTATTTCCACCATAAAGAATATGAGCAATGGCATCTTTTTGATGCTTTCGTAGAGTGATTTCACTGTTCATATTTGGAAATTCTAAATGATCACCATTATATTCTCTTGGTCTTGTTGAATTAAAAAGCTCATTGTATTTCTTTGTTAATTTATCTCGACGATCATAATCTTTCCATATCCAGTTTTTAAAAGCTTCTTTTATCGAATCCTGTTTTTGTTGAGCTAACATGGTTTCTTTCTTATTTAAAACAGCAACTTTTTTGCCATCTTCATCATAACTATAATCATAGATTTTTGTTGCTTTTAAGTTTAAACAATCCTCAATCAAGCGATAAGCATTAGCACGTCTCGTTCCATAAGTCTTTTCACTTTTTGCATTGTTGGCATCATAGTTTTTACTCTTGATGAACCATTGAGCGTTGATACTGCTGTATTGAACTTCCATATATTGTCTTGCGAAACTTCCTGTTGAAAGAAGCTCAAACATAAACTCTGTATATATTTCAGGCTCAATCCAGGTAGCTCCAATTCTTACTTCAATTTCACTTGCTGAAAGTTCTTGTGGCATAGCATTTTGTAACTGTTTAACATGATAATTGTATTGAGGGTCAATACTGGCGGAAAGCTTTGCAATCTCTAATTTCTTTCTGATATTACCGCTTAAATATTCATCAGCAGTGACATATTTTTCATCCTGTTCATTATTGATGTTAGGTATCTTATAAATAACACCTTTAAGGTTATGAATGATTTTCTCTTTATCAAAACCTGTGAGTCTTTCCATGTAGTTAAAATCTATATCTCCTTTTTCACTTAATGAAAGCATGAGAGCTTCATTAGAGGTTTCAACATGATCTTTAACGACATGTTTTTTAATAGTTCGTTTAGTAAAAATATCGGCTTTAGATTTTAATGTACCATCTTCATTGATGTTTTCTAATGAACAGAGAAGATAATAAGCACTATCTTCTCTAAAAGCAATCGAATTGCCTCGACTATTTAACAAGCTGTATTTGCTGGTAAAATCATCGTAAAGTTGGTTGAGTTTTCTTTGTTCATCTTCAATAACATCATCAGGATAATCATCTTTTTGATAGTCAATCAAATTTCTTACACAATTGCGAATTTCAATCATTCCTTTAACACGATTTTGTGCTGTGTTAGAAAGTTCAATTTTTGACATAAGACTGTTTTCTCTAAAATAGATTTCTCCGTCTACAAGAGTATAAGAAAAATTCCTAACTGTTGGATCAGCAGGAATTCTTTTTATTTCATCTTCTTTACTTTCTAACATAGGAGAATCAGACACAATCAAGTTTACAATATTTCCGTGAATGTATTTAATTGTTGTATTAAGACTTTCTTTTAGGGGAATGTCATCAAAAGGAACAACGGTAAGATCTTCTCGACCATACATCATCTTTGCCATTTTAAGATTCCCAAGTATCATTTCAGGATGATTTACAAAATAGGAATTGTAGGTAAAACCATTGTCATCAGTTTCTGTATAGAGCCATTCATTATCTTGAATGAGAGGGCGTTCTCTTTTTTGTAAAATCAATATATCACTGGTTGTTTTTGTGTTAGCTACTTTTGAAAATGTGTTATTAGGTAAACGTATAGCCCCTAAGAGTTCAGCGCGTTCATTGATATATCTTCTCACGGATGGATTTGCTTTATCCATCGTGTAGCGACTTGTCACAAAAGCAATGATGCCTCCTGGTCTAACTTTATCAATCGTTTTGGCAAAGAAGTAATCATGTATGTTGAAATGATACTGATCATAGCGTTTATCTATGACACCAAATTGACCAAAGGGAACATTACCAATAGCTACATCAAAGAAAGAATCAGGAAGATTTGTTTTTTCATACCCTTCAATTGCAATACTTGATTTTTGGTAAAGCTGTTTGGCGATTCTTCCACTGATAGAATCAAGTTCTACACCATACAGTTTTGATTCACTCATGGATTCAGGAAGCAATCCTAAAAAGTTTCCTATACCGCATGATGGCTCTAAAATATTTCCGTATTTAAAACCAAGCTGATCCAGAATGCTATAAATACTTTCGATAACAACAGGTGGGGTATAGAAAGCCGTTAATGTTGATTCACGTGCTTTGTCATATTCTTCTTCGGAAAGTAGATTTTTAAGTTCTAGATATTCATTTGACCAATTGGATTTAGTTTCATCAAAGACATCTGCAAGACCTCCCCAGCCAACATACTTTGCTAGAATATCCTGTTCATCCTTAGTCGCAAGTCTTCCATCTTTTTCCAAAGAAAAAAGCAGTTTAATGGCTGCAATGTTATTTTGATACCTTTCTTTAGGACTACCAACGCCTAGATGTTCATCGGAAATTTGATAATTTATCTTTTCAGTTTGTACAGGTTTGGTTGATTGAGTGACGTTTGAGATTTCTTGTTTTTGAATGGTATCTGAAATACTATAGTTATATTTTTCAGAAAATTCTTTTAGTGAAGAATAGGGCATATCGCTGTAAACAATTTGTGTTCTATCATAATCTAAGTGATAGATTTCTCTTTTATTCGTATTATCCTTAAATACTTGTTCGGATTCGGCTAAATAATTTTTATCTAGAAGATCATCAAGCCAATGGTTTGCATAATTTTCTAATTGTTCTTTGATTGTAGAAGAATTTTCACTTTGAGAGTCTATAGGAATATCAACATCTAAATCATCATTTTGATAGGAGATAGGTTCTAAAGTTCTTGATGAAAAATCAACTTTAAGAGTCAAGTAAGGGTTGCTTACTTCAGCTCCTAAATCACTTACTTGATAGTAGTTAAACATATCAATTGTCTTTTTATCATTGTCATAGAGAATCATCAAAGGATCATCAGTTTCATTTAATGTTATCATATTACAAAATCCAGATGTCCCATTCATGATACGTGGCACTAATTGTTCCATTTTTTCAAATAAATGATTGTTTTCATTTAAAGAACTATTTATTTCAGTATTTGTAAATGAATAATTTTCATAGGTTCTGTCAATGAGATATTCAACTAGATCATTTCTAAAATCATCATCTTTTAGATATTTGTTATAAAACTCAGAATCGTTTTTTTCATAGGAAGGCATAATTGAAATCAATTCTTCACGGATAAAATCATCCGCTTCTTCAACGGTCGTATCACTGTCACGTAAGGCAGGGTAGATCATTGAACGCTTGATTTTATTTTCAAGATCTGGGAGATATTTTTCGATGACTGCTTGATTTGAGCCTTCAATAATAACATCTTGAATAGGTTGAGCAATAGGTTTTAAAAGATGTTCATTCAAAGGATTTTCTTTTAAAAGATTTAAGAAATCATTTTTAGAATAGTATTCCAACAAAAGAGGAAAATTTTCATCTTGTAATGTTATCTCATCACCATCTTCTAAAATGATATATTGATTAGCACCAACATAGACTTTATCTCCAACAGACCATTGATATTCTTTTTGAATATTTTCTTTTTCGATTTCGGTTTCATTCACTAAAGAAACTGAATCATTATTGAGTTGCTTTCTTTCGTATTCAAGTTGATGTTGCAATTGTTGTTGAAGAAAAGTAGGGTAAAACTCTTTTTCTTTAGCATTTAGATAACGATCAGCACTGACAAGTTCACTTATTCTTTTTGCTACATTTTCCCATTTGAGTGTAATATCAATTTCTTCATGACCAATTTCTTTTCCACGAGTCAGTTTGATGCCTTTACTGTCATGGAATTCATCAATAAATCCAACTGCTGGATAACTTCCACCTGTACCATATTCTTCTTTTAAAAACTTAGCTTTGTCTTTAATTGAATTGTTTTTCAAAAATTCCTGATAGATTCGATATTTACCTTGTTCAACATTGCTACCTCGTTGTAAAATACGATCTATTTCTTCTTGAGAAAAATAGATTCCATTTTGCATATTTTTGATATTTTCATAAACTGCATTTTGTTGCTCCTCTAGGGTAGGTATTTGTACACTTGGATCAAAGTATCTCGATAGAATCAAACCGTCGATATTCATTGCAACAATTGACCAGATAAGTTCTTGACTAGCAACTTGTTTATCTTAACTTCCTAAATAGACATGTAATCCTTTATCGTTAGGCATATATCCTAGAGTAATACCATCAACTTCCCATTCAACCAATTTTGTGGGATAGAGTTCTTTACAAAACTCAACCTGTTCATCTCTATCTGGATGAGTTTTAAAAAACTCAATGATTTCAGGGGATGAGAAGTTCATGGAATCGTTATATTGAAATAAATGATAGTCAACATCTTTATTTATTACTTTTGTACTGAATGCAAGTTGAATACCAGACATTCGTTCAAAAGGTGGTAAAAGATAGTTGTCATTTTCAATGACATCAGCAAGATGCTTTTGAAGTTCAAAGAAAGTCAAAAAGGATTCAGATTTCTTGTCAAGATAATTACCTTGCCACACTCTTAAGCCATGATCTTTTTTTCTGTATCCAAGATAGCTGAAATCATATTTTTCAGGTCTTCTGAATGTTTGAACTAGTGTATCATCATAACATTCTTCAAGATATTGAGCACGTTCATTTTCATCTGTATGCTCACGAAAATACTGAGTAATTTCTTCTTTTGTATGTTGTAATGCAACATCTTCTCTTAAAAGTTGTGGTAAATCATTTAAATCAAAAGGTGGCAATATATCATTACCACCTACATCTTTATTACTATCTTCAATTTCTAAATCTAACTGTAAATTATCTCCTTCAAAATTATCTCGTTTGCTGATTGTTTGAGATTGTTCATGTGTTGTACCCATTCCATTTGGTTCTTTTCTTTGTTCGGAGCTGGATACTTCTTCAACAGGTCTTTCATCAATGTTTCCATTTTCATTTGAGCTTGTTGCTCGATTTCTTGTAGATGACTGTTGAGTTCGTTCTTCGCTTTGAGTGCGAATAGATGTCCCGGATGGTTCGTTTGAAGATAATCGTATCTCAATCTTGCGTAATGACTGTTGAGAGGTTTTTCCATCGGTTTGAGATTTGGAAGTTGATAATCTTCTACGTGGCTGTATGTTAGTTCTTTCATTTTGATTGCTCCTTTCGTTTTCTTCATTTTCATTTTGCCTTTTCGGCTTGTTTTGTTCAAATGTACGAATCATGATTTTTTTAGCAAGTCTTGAAATGTCATCAAGACCAATTTCAGTGAGATCATGAACTGTTGTTCCTAACTGACCAATCGTATCCATAGAGTTAAATAGGGTAATGTCACTAAAATCTTCTTCGGCAAAGTAGGGTTTTGTATCTAATTCTAATCTGCTGAAAATCTGATAAGCAATGGAATTTGCGGTTAGCTGAGTGAAAATACTTTTGATTTCCTGTTCTTCAAGAAATTCAAGACCGCTGTCTTGATTGTATTTGATAAGAGAAGATACATAATCCTGTGTATTTTCTTGAGCAATGATCTTTGACATTTCAATAATGGAATCACTTAATGAAGTTGAATCAACTGAACCATATCTATCATGGATCATTTCTATAAATTCATCTTCATGTCGTTTATCAACTGACCATAGATGCAAAGTTTGATTGACAGGACTCCAAGTATCTTCAATGTCGAAAACATAACGAAGTTTATTTTGTTTATTCATAAGCAGTGCAATTCCTCTAGAATATTTCTTGATCCAACGATTCATTTTGTTGTTCCAAGTATCATATTCAGCACATGCTTTTGCATTTGGCTTTTGAGCATATATAAGAATTTGATCATCAAAGCGATATTTAAAACTCCATGCTGAAGTTTTTAAGAAATCCATCCAATCAGTAGGGGATGAAGTAATTTTTTGAGAATATTCAAACCACAATTCATAAACATATTGATATTTGTTTGACAATGTTTACACCTCCTTAATTTTGAGTATTAAAAAAGGAACTACAAAGAGTTCCAATCGTTGTAAAGCTTTATAATTTATCACTCCCAGTCTTTTATTTGATGACTAGCTATTAATTTGACATTTTTTCCTGTAATAACATAAAATTTTCCATCTCTTTCTATAAAACCACCTTTTCCGTTACCAACGCTTTCTACTTCTTCGGGTGTTAATTGTATTGTTGTTGCATATTCAATAGTGTATTTTTTAAATGATAATTTTTTTAATTCAATAGCATTTGATGATATATACTGATCAATTATTAAATATGCATCTAAAATTACACTTCTATATTCTTTATCATAAAGAAAATGTAATGATTTTATTGGCTTATATGTTCCGTTTTTTATTTCAAAAAAATCTTCATTAAAACCTACTGATATTTCGTAAGTTCCTTTCTTAAAATTCTTGTACATACGCAATGCGATTTTATCTCTATATTTTTCTATATCTTTGTCCAAGGATTGTCCTTTTGCTGTATTATAATCTTTTAATAAAAAATCTAAATTTGATATTTTATTGTTGAACTCATTGTTGTCAAAGTGTTCAATAATATATCCATTTTCATACATTTCTTTTAAGTGTTCTTTGCCATACCATTTTTCCATAATATATTGATGTAAATAACATTTGAATTTTGAACTATATAAACCTTTTCCGCTTTTAGACCATGTTACACTGGTTAATTCTTCATAATAATCTTCTCTATATTCAGCCATACCAACTTTATTCCAATTGCTATTTTCTATATAAATTGTATTATCTCTTACAGAAAATTTATTTTTACTTTTTGCCATAACTTGCCTCCTTATTATTCTACTAATATAGTATTACTTTTTATAAAATAATAATAGAGTATTATTGCTTCAATTTTTTTTGTGACATAAATAAGCTATAGGAATGATTTACTGATAAAAATATTTTTTTAATAAAAGTTTTTCAAGTTTAATGGTCTGTACTATTTAGCTATAAAATTAATTATGAAACAAGGTGATTTTTTGAAAATATCTAAGCTGTAATTCATATACATATCAATATTTACTTGCCAACGTTTATATTTCTTTAAGAAAATAAAAAAGCACTAGTCTATTTTACTAATGCTTTGCTAATTATTTTTTTATTATTACAAAATTTGATTAAATATATAGGATCATTATTTTAATCCCATCTATTTGCATCTGACCATCTAAAATTAGGATCAAGATTACGAGGATTGTTTTCAAACCATTCTTTTGCTCCTCTTTCACCTAATTCGTGACTTATTTGTGTCATTCCAGATGGTTTAATTCCTGATTTACAAAATTCTAATCTCATTTTTTCGTATACGTGATTCAATTCATTTGTGGATGCGTTTGTTAACCAATTATTAAAAGAAAAACCTTTATCTTTTAGAAAATAATATCCAATACTACTTCCTACTAAAGAAAAAACTATAGTACTGCAAATACATATTGTTTTCTTTTTTTTCTCCCAAAATGATTGATTTTCAGTATTGTTCATAGAGTATCTCCTTTCTAAAATATTTAATACATTATAATAATACTTAAATAAAATGTCTTTTAAATGAATTATAGTAGATTTGGATTTATAAATCTTGATTTGTTTATAATAGTAAAATGTTTAAATATTTTATCTAATATACTTTGTTTTTTTTAAATTCTCTTTTTTTTGATAATCTAGAAAATCCTTTAATTTGATTCCTTGATCAGGCGTAAATTCAATTTCCATATCCTCGTTTACTAAACGGAATCCATTTTCCAATTCTATTGGTTTGTCAGTTAAAATAGTACCTAAAAAATTAACGTGAATGTTTTTTGCTATACAAGTTATTTCTCCATTAAATTTATCATCATGCATTGCTTCGTATGCATACACATTCTTTGGTAAAAGATATTTATCGATTCTTTGATTTGTAAATAATGCAGATTGGCCATTAAATTTAATTTGCTCATACATTAACCTTCCTGGTCTTGCTAAAAAGAAATGAGTAGGGGATGAGTATCTGTCTTTATAATTCCAATTAAGATCAATAATATCTCGTACATCTTTTACCTTTCCTGCGTTTATTTGAGTTTGTAGGGCATTGATAAAATCCTCACCGTTTTTTAATACATAATGAGTTGCAAGACAAATATGATAAAGAGAGCTTTTATAATTCGTTGTTTCAGGAATGATCTTTAATATACCTTTCTCTTTTTCGATAAACTTTAAATCAACTTCATTAGCTTCTATATCGAATGGATGTTTTGTTATACCTATTTTTTCTAAAGAAGAAATAATTGAGATGTACCCTTTATCAGTTGCAAAATCAATTATTTCTTTTTTTCCTAGATTGGAGATTTCTGCTTTCATCAGCGTTCTACTCCTTTATTAGGTTTATCTTTGATACCAAGTTTTTGACTTTCTTTATTTAAATGTTCATTAAAACATTCTTTACATCTTTTTTTGTAGTCATTGAATGCTGATTCTTTGGTGACTCCATAATGCCCTGTATAGTAACCAGTTTTCCTGTCTGGAGTTGTTTTCCATGTTACATAAGGACTAGGGGAATTTTCATTGTATCCTAAAACGACACTTGATTTACCAATGTCTAATGAAGCAATAATTTTATAGTTTCCATTTTTTTCTTGATAAAGATCCATAACGTCTATTTCTTTATAGAACAGTTTCATAAAGTTTTTATCAATATGATTTTTCTTACAGTAAGAAAGATACTTTAGTAGACCATCGGTAAAATTGATTTCTTCTCGCATTTCATCAATTTGAAACCATACACCATAATGGGTATCAGCATTCATTTCTAGAATCTCATAGTCATTTTCTAAATCTTTGAACAAGAAATCATCAATATTGAAATCCCAGTTTGCTACATCTAATGAATGAATTTTACCTGTTGTATCAATGATAATCGAATAGAGTTCTTCAATTTCAGTTTTTCTTGATATATAACAAACGTATTGATGACCTTTATTATCGAAATCTTTTTGAAGAATATAATCTATTTTTCCATCATATATGCCTTTATCTTGCATGATGGAAAATATTTGTTCATGTAATTGATCAATATTCATATTTTTTATCTATAAGATGCTTATATACATTTAAATAGTCATTGATAATTTTTTTATTTTCTTCAAAAAGTGTACTGATAATAGTCCAGTTAAAGTTTTCTAAAATATTAAAGAAATCATCTTCATCATACATAAGGTAAAATTCGCCAATAATATCTTCAAGTTCATTTTTGCTATATATGTTTAGAAGCTTATAATTGATTCCATTTTCTTTGCAATAGACAACGTAGTATTTTAATGAAAAATATTTATGACGAATATCATTGTCAAGAGAAGCAATATAATTCCAAAGTCGAATGTGAAAATCAAGAGAAACAAAATTTATGTCTATTTCTTCATTTTCAATTTGTAAAAGAAAATAGCCTTCAAAATCTTTATTGTAAAGATCAGTAACAGTATCATCTTTTTTATATACTTTTATGTCTTTCATAGGAATTGCGTCTTTTGTTTCTAATATATAAATATAGGATAAAGAAGGGTTATCTTGTTCATGAACACCAATAAGTGTCTGACTGGTTTCTTCTCTATCATTAAATAAGATAAAATCTATTTCAGGACGATTAAATAAATTACTTTCATTGATTTGTTCAATGATTATATTATTGGCCTGTTTCAATGTTAAAGTTTCCATGTTTTTTAGTCCTTTCTACATGATTATTCAATAAAAAAGGAGAGTCTAAAAATAAATAGATTCTCCTATAATATTTAAAAGTTATTGTTGTTCTCTTTTAACTTTGAATCTGATAATTAATAATGCAGCTAAACTTAAAAGACCTGAGACAATCCAATATTGATATGAGTTATCATCACCAGTTTTTACTTTTACTGGAAGATGTTCATCATACATAACAACATGTTGAATAGCTCCTGTATCTTCAATTTTAAAATCAATTGATTCAGCAATCTTATAACCTTGTGGAGCAGTTTCTTCAATAAGTGTATATGATTCTCCAACATTTAAGTTTTTAATCATATGTGGTTCTTTACCAGATGTCCATTCATCGATGTTATTTCCATCTTTATCTACAACTTTTAATTTAGCGCCTTCGATTTCTTTTTTGTTTGTAATATCTTGTTTGCTGATTTGAACTTTTATATCTTCATCAACCATTGTTAAAGAAATATCTTTATTGTCTTCGACTTTGAATATTTGTTCTTTACTAGTAGCATATCCGTCAGGAGTTTTTGTTTCTCTTAAAACATATTCTTCACCAGCAATTAGACCTTCAGTCATGTGAGATGTTTCATCACCATTTAGATCAATATTTGCATAAGTTGTAGTTCCATCTTTTACAAATACCAATCTGTAATCATCACGATCTTTATTTTTTGAAATACTGTACGTGATAGTAGAATCATCTTTATCGATGTACATTCCTTCAACTTTTTTGTTTTCTTTGATTTGAGATTGCATATCTTCAGTTACATCAAATATATGTTGACCGGTAGTCCATCTGTCTACTATTTGTTTTGTTTTATTTGAAACCACAGTTAACTCAGCACCTTTTAATTGTTTTCCATCTTCCTTGACTTTAGAAACATCATTGATTGTATCAATCATTTCAACTTTTTGATTTTCTTTGTCATAAGTTACTTCAAATTCAATGTCATTTGCTAAATTTAATCCAAGAGGGGATAAATCTTCATGTAAAATATAAGATTTTCCTTCTTCTAAATTATTTGCAAAATGTACTTTTCCTTCAGAAGTCCATTCATCAACCACGTTATCGTCTTCATCAATGATTTGCATTAAAGCACCAACGACTTCGTTACCACTAACTGTTGATTTAGAAATAGAAACTTGTTTATCTTTCATGATGATTTTTTGATTGATTTTTTCTTTTGTTACAGTAAATTCAATATCACTAGATTTAACAAATTCTTCAGGTGAGATTTTTTCAGAAAGAATATAAGATTTTCCTTCTTCAAGACCGTTGATTAAATGTTTTTTCTTTTCAGAAACCCATTCATCAACTACTTTTCCACTTTGTTTTTCACTTACAGTAATAGTTGCACCTTCAATTTCATTTTCGCCAGTAATATCAGTTTTTGAAAAAGCAACTTGTTTGTCTTTCATAGTTACAGTTTCTAGTTCACTAGAGTTCTTAACAGTAAAAATAATATCTGTAGCTTTAACATAATCTTTAGCTGTAATCGTTTCTGTTAAAGTATATGTTTTTCCAACAATAAGTCCTTCAATAGAATGGGCTTTATCATTTGAAATCCATTCATCGACGACATTACCTTGATCATTTTTGATTGTTAATGTAGCACCTGCTACTTCTTTATCACCTGTAATGTCTGTTTTATTAAATTCAAAATGTGTTGTTTTATTTTCGATATTGAATGTCTTAGAATAAAGTTGAGTTCTAGTGTCAGTTTGTTTGAAAGTAACATCATATTTTTTAGAATCTAAGACACATCCGTCAATAGTTTTTACTTCTTGTAAATAATAAGCAGCATCAGTAGAACACATTGGTAAATTTGTAATTTGTAAATGGCCATCATTTGATAGGGCAAATAATCCATCCTTGATTTCATTACCAGCAATTAATATTGCTTTTGATTCTTTTAAAGAAATATTTTGATCTTTTTTAAATAAAAGAGAACCATCGATAGAACTGTAGATGTTATCTTTGGCTTTCAATTCAAATTGGATTTTAGAAAGATCAAATCTGTCTACTAAATCTTTATCAGTATCTAAATCAGTAATTGTTTTGTTGATTTTGATTTCAGCTTTAGGTTGAGCGTTTTTAACTTTAATTGTTAAAATAGGATCTTCATCTTCGTCTCTATCGTAATCTCTTGTATTTGTAATTGTAAATTGAATAGGATTATCTAAATCTAAGAATCCTTTTGGTGTTTTGATTTCTTCAATCGTATAATTTCCTGCATCTAGTTGTAATGGTAGGGTAACAGTTCCTTCTTCAGTATCTTTTACAGTAACAACATTTTTAGAGTTGGTAGTAAATGTGTCATATTTTTTTCCTGCTACTTTTTGAGTTACATAATTTCCTAGAGCATCTTTGATTTTAAAAGAAGCACCATTTAATGTAACAGTTTTTCCTGTTTCTTTATCAACTTTGATGATCTTTAATTGAGAAGTAAAAGGTCTGTTGTTGATATTGATTCTTTTTACTTGTTCCACGTCTTTATATTCAGTGTAATCATCAGTAACGGAAACCAAAAAGTCAGGAGCAGTAATATAGTCTTTAGGAGTTTTTGTTTCTCTAACAATATACTTACCATATGGTAAATAAGGAGTATTTGCTTTTCCATTTGAGTCAGTTGTAATCACAGTACATATAGTAGCATTGTCCCAACCAACGTGGTCGACTTCGTTTTTTAAACGGAAAGTAAATTCTGCACCTTGTAGACCTTTAACGAGTCCGGAAATTCCATCTTTTTCTCCTGATTTAAATACTTGGATTTTTTGCATATTGACACGGTTTGTTCCTTTAGCATTTCTTGATACTTTTGAAACTGTTTGACCTTCGTAATCAATAGAGACATTGATCTTTTCATCATTAATGACTAGTGAATCATTAGATTTTGATTCTTGAATATAATATTTTCCAAGAGGAAGATTGTCCCATGTAATCTTTCCATTTTCATCAGTTTTAGAAGTAGATACAACTTCATCTTTATCATAGAATTTAACAGTTCCTGCTTTATTCATGATTTTTTCTTTAGCATATAATTTGAAAGTGACATCTTTAGCATTAGCATCACCTAATAAACCATTCGTTTTTGAAGCGTCAATTTCTTTTTTCAATTCAATTTTTCCTGTTGGTTCTTGATCCATAACTGGTTGAACAGTTATTTTATCTTTTTCAACAGTAATTGTAAAAGTATCAGTATTTAACAGATAACCATCAGGAGCATTTAATTCTTTAAGTTGATATGTTCCAACAAGTAAATCTTCTAAAGTGATCTTTCCATTTTTCACTGTGACATTTTCGTTGTAACCATCATATGAAGTTGATTTTAAATTAAATTCAGCACCATCAATCAAATCTTTGTTTGTATTTGTTTTATTGATTTCAATACTTCCAAAATCCAACCAGTTGATATTTAAATCCAAGTAGGCTGGATCCATAGCCCATGAACCATGAGTTTGTTTGTCTCCACCAGGTACGATAGCTAGAGCTGTAAATCTTGCACAGTTTTCTCCGGCAATGTTACCAGTTTGATAATTTGTTGGGCTGTTTTTACATGGAGCAGTGAAATAAAAGCTTTGACCACCATGTACGACAACAGTTCCGCCAGTTTGACTAGTTCCAGTAGATACATTGTGTAATGTTACATTACTTTGAAGAGGAATATTGATTGTTGAATTGCTACCACCATCAAAAGAAACAATATTTGTTTTTTGAGATTTAGTAGTTTTATCAAATGTTGCTTTAAAAGTTACTCTTGTTTGACCATTAAAACTTGCTTTGCTAGGTTCAGGCAAAGAAGAAATGTAACTGTAAAGACCTTTAAGACCAATACCTAATGATTCAAGTTCATCCATGTTTGCTCCACATAAATCACCGCTGTACGCAAGGCTGAGAAGAACGTGTGTATAAAGATATGCAGTTTCTTCATAACCTAATCCATCATCAGTTAATGCTCCACATCCTTTGCCATCATTTGGATTGCCATCTAATCCGCCATTGGCATCACTAGCACCTGGACCTCCAAATCCATAGTAAAGTAATTTTCTAACCATTACGTTGTTTTCAATTACTTGAGAGGTATAAGCACCTGCAACAGGTGTATGTTTACTTGCTTCTAAACAATATGACCAGTTGTCTTTGTATTTACACATCATAGTTGACCATTGTTTAGAAATAGAAGGGCATTTTCTTTTCCACCACTCAGGATACTTAATGCTTTTGACTCTTGTAAATTGTTGAGGAATATTTACATCATAGGCATTTACTGTGTTTTGATTTACTGATGGAAAACACATGGAAAAGATCATCGTCAATACCAGAAATATTTTACTTATTCGTTTTATAAAATTTTGATTAATCATTTTAATCAATTCCTTTCGATTTTTTATAGTTTTTATTTTTTAAATCTTTTAATAAAAAAAGACAGAATGCGTATTCTGTCCAAATTTTTCAAATTTTTTTAAATTAATTGAGAGTAGGTATTTAAAAAGTTAATCTAAATCCCCACCTGCTACATATCCAGCATGTTCATATGAGTTACCATGTCCAGCAGCAAACAATTTATTGATTGCATCATCCATTGATACATGGCTCTCTACCGTATAACCACAATCACATTTTGCAAAGTAATACTTTTGAGATGGAGTAGTATCTTGTTTTGGCTTATCCTGAGAAACATTACCTGTATCATTTGTTGGAACGTTCTCTTTTGGAACACATGGTTGATTTGTTGTTATATTAGGATTCTTATTTTCATTTTGATTTTGTACTTCTTTATTTTGTTCATTTTGATTTGCTTTACTGTTTGATGTTGAAGTATTTGTTTTTGTTTCATTAGTCTGTATTTGTTTTGAATTGGAAGGTGTTTCTTGATTAATATTAGTTGCATCAATTTTTGATGTATTATTATTTTCTTCTAAATCTTGTTCTAAAGTAATTTCTCCAGTTTCAGTCTTTTCAGCAGGTATACTTTCTTTTTTTGTTTGTGATTTCTTGGTTTTATTACTGATTTTTTTCTTATGATTGATTTGAACTGTCTGTTCTTTCTTTAGATCATTGTTAGAATTGTGAAGTGGTAAAGCATTACATATTACTAACAAACTAAATACTACACTTAAAATGATTTTCTTTTTCATTTTTATCATCTCCATTTCGTTAATTTATTTCTAATTTCATTTTACTTCTATTAGTTTTAAATAACGAATGTATGATGCTTTATATATTCTAATATAAATAACAATTATAACTTATTTTTTTATACTTCTACTCATATTAAACATTCTTTCCGGTAAGTAGGAAAGGGGGTTTTAGGGGGAAAACACAGTCACGTTTTTGGACGCAAAGAACGTACATTCCCCAAGTGTACGGTAAATCATGGAATATTTTTATCATTTCCAAAGCTACTTAGAGTTTAAAAATGTCACATGTACAAATAAAAATTTCGTACATTTGTTATCTTTCCATTGATTTATCTTTTCGTTTTGCCCAATCACCAAGCAATTTTATGATAATATCTTTCTTTTGCATCGGTGTATAAGATTTTGGAAAGTATTTATTGATTTCCTCCATCTTGAGACTGAGTTTTTCTTTTTGATTCGGTTTGACATCCATCAGCATGTCTACCATTTTATCTTCATCAAGTTCATTCTTTTGACTTAATCGTTTAAGTTCCTGAGCTTGTGCAAGAGATGGTGTTGCTAGAGTATCTTGAATACATTGAACCAACTCATTTTGTTCATCAACTTTTAAAAATGATAATTCATATGCTGGATTCAATGATATCTTGAACCCGTCTTCACTTATTCCATCGACCATATCTCTCAATGGTTTAACAAGATAAGTGAGTCTGATATATCTTTGTATCTGATTTCTACTTTCACCGATTTCATCGGCAAGTAATTGATCAGAACGAATATTTGTCCCAACTTGGGACGCATTTTTTAAAGGTCTACCTGCTTGGCGTTTCATAGCATCTAGTTTCATCCTATAGGCAAATCCTCGTTCAGTAGGAAGAATATTCTCCCTTTGAATATTGGAATCGACCATAATTATTGTTGCTTGGTCATCATCTAGGTCACGAACGATTGCATCTATTTCAGTTGCACCATTTTGAATCATGGCAAACTTACGTCTGTGTCCGGATACCATTTCATATCCATTACCTTTTTGATTTGGACGGACAAGAACAGGAACTAAAATACCATTTTCTTGAACGCTTTTTATTAACGATTCCATTTCTTCATCTAATCTAACATTGAATGGATGTTTTTTGAAATCTGCAATATTATCAATTGGTATCTTGATGACTTTTTCAAGTTTTGCATCTTGACGCTGTTCTTCTGTGGTAAAGAGATCATCGAGAGAACTCGTGTTTATTTTTGGCAATGGTTTTGTCAATTTGTTCGACCTCCTTTGCTAAACGTTGATAGGCGAGGGTAGACTCGCTGTTAGGAGCATACTTGACGGGACTTTGACCACTTAATGATGCTTCACTTGTTTTAACGACACGAGGTATTTCAGTTTTGAATACTTTGATATGCTGTCCATAATTTTCACGAACTTCATTAGCAATATGCTTTGATAAATTTGTTCTTGCATCTGTCATTGTAATTAGTATTCCATCAATCTTTAAATTTGGATTGATTTGTTTTTTAGCAGTTGCAATCGTATGAAGTAAGTCATTTAAACCATCACAGGCATATGGTTCAGCCTGAACTGGAATAATGACACTGTCAGCGGCAACCAATCCATTGATTGTAAATAGATTTAAAGCAGGGTTGCTGTCAATCAAAACATAATCATAATCCTCTTTGAGTGTATCGATAACTCTTTTAAAGATTGTTTCACGACTCATTACATTTGAAAGTTGGATATCAGCACCTGAAAGTGAAATATTTGCAGGTAATAAATCAAAACTTTCATCTGTATGAATGACGGCATCCTTATAGTTCATTGAAGTTTCATTTATTTCATTAAATAAGACATCCTTGATACTGTAAGGATAGGAATTCGAATCACGATAACCTAAACCTTTTGTCAGACTTCCTTGTGGATCAAAATCAACAATGAGGACTTTCTTTTTATCTCTTGCAAGACATGCACCCAAGGAAACAGAAGTAATAGTTTTGCCTACACCTCCTTTCTGATTGGTAATCGCAATAACTTTGCTTTTGCGCATAAAAAAATCTCCTTTCTACATAGTCAAGATTGTTTCAATCAAGCTATGTAAAAGGAGAGTTCAAAATTTGATTTGTTAGTAATATGTTAGTAACTAAAAACAACCAACAAAATCTAAAGAGCTCCCACAGCACTCCAACCGACTTATAGGAATGTTGAAAAAACATAGATAAATAGGACTTATTTTATATTTTGATTTGTTAGTAGTATGTTAGTCATTTGTTAAAAGCTGTGTTAGTAACGTGTTAGTAATATGTTAGTAACCGAGAAAATCTTTAGGAGTTTCATAAAGTTCCAACAGTTTTTTATCGAAAATCCATAAAAAATTAAGATAGTTAAAAATTAAAAAAGCCTTGATAAAATCAAGACTTTTTAGCTCTTTTTAGGGAAATCCTAATTATTTACAAGCTTCTTCGATAGCAACAGCAACAGCAACAGTAGCTCCAACCATTGGGTTGTTACCCATACCGATTAATCCCATCATTTCTACGTGAGCAGGAACTGATGAAGAACCAGCGAATTGAGCATCACTATGCATACGTCCCATAGTATCAGTCATACCATAAGAAGCAGGACCAGCAGCCATGTTATCAGGATGTAAAGTACGTCCAGTTCCACCACCAGATGCAACTGAGAAGTATTTTTTACCTTGTTCAATACATTCTTTTTTATATGTTCCAGCAACTGGATGTTGGAAACGAGTAGGGTTAGTAGAGTTACCAGTGATTGATACATCTACACCTTCTTTATGCATGATAGCAACACCTTCACGTACGTCATCTGCACCATAGCAGTTAACTTTAGCACGTGGACCATCACTATAAGCAGTTCTAGATACTTCTTTAACTTCTCCAGTGAAATAATCGAATTGAGTTTCTACATAAGTGAAACCATTGATTCTTGAGATGATTTTAGCAGCATCTTTTCCTAAACCATTTAAGATAACTCTTAATGGATTTTTTCTAACTTTGTTAGCTTTTTCAGCGATTTTGATTGCACCTTCAGCAGCAGCGAAAGATTCATGTCCAGCTAAGAAAGCGAAACATTGAGTATTTTCATTTAATAACATTGCTCCTAAGTTACCATGACCTAAACCTACTTTACGATCATCAGCAACAGATCCTGGAATACAGAATGATTGTAAACCAACACCGATTGTTTTAGCAGCATCTTCTGCTTTAGTATCACCATTTTTAATTGCCATAGCAGCACCAACTGTATATGCCCAACAAGCGTTTTCGAAACAAATTGGTTGTGTAGATTTTACGATATCATAAACGTTGATACCTTTTTCATCACAAATAGCTTTTGCTTCTTCGATTGATTTGATATCATATTTAGCTAATGCAGCGTTAATTTGATCAATTCTTCTTTCATAACTTTCAAATAATGCCATTTTTTCGTATCCTCCTATTATTCTTTTCTTGGATCGATGTATTTAGCAGCATCGTTGAATCTACCGTAGTTACCTTTAGCAGCTTCTAAAGCTTCATTAGCATCTTTTCCATCTTTAATCATTTCCATCATTCTACCTAAGTTAACGAATTCGTAACCGATAATTTCATCATTTGTATCTAAAGCGATACGAGTAATGTAACCTTCAGTTAATTCTAAGTAACGAGGTCCTTTTAATTTAGTAGAGTATGATGTACCTACCATTGATCTTAAACCTTTACCTAAGTCTTCAAGACCAGCACCTACAGGTAATCCACCTTCAGAGAATGCTGATTGAGTACGTCCATAAACGATTTGTAAGAATAATTCTCTCATAGCTGTGTTAATAGCGTCACAAACTAAGTCAGTATTTAAACCTTCTAATAAAGTTTTACCAACTAATGCTTCACTAGCCATAGCAGCAGAGTGAGTCATACCTGAGCATCCAACAGTTTCAATTAATGCTTCTTCAATGATACCTTCTTTAACATTTAAAGTAAGTTTACATGCACCTTGTTGTGGAGCACACCAACCAATACCATGTGTTAAACCAGAAATATCTTTGATTTCTCTTGAATATACCCATTTTCCTTCTTCAGGAATAGGAGCACATCCGTGTGATGCACCACGATTTACAGTGCACATTTCTTCAACTTCATGTGAATAAATCATTTTTTATTTTCTCCTTTCATCACATTAATGATCACAAACATTAAAAAAGAAATAACGTAAAACTACATAAATTTCTTCCTTCAGGTGAAGGAATTCACCTGAACAAATTATAAAGTGTCGATTAAAGAAAGTCAATGAAACAAGAAAGATAAATAAATGAAAAAAGGAATTTTTTTGTATCTATCAAAGAATATTTTATAAAAAAAGGAACAAAATAGTATTTGAAGTTGAAAAAAAGTAGTCAAAAAGGGTTGACACACAAGGTTAGTATATGCTAACTTATAGACAGTTAGTTACAGCTAACTTCGTGTTAATAAATCATTTTTTATTGATACCAGATCACAAACCCAAACAAAACAAAAATGAAAGAAGGAAGTATTAAAATGGATTTAATTCAAAGTATTAAAGCACGCGAAGTATTAGACTCTCGTGGAAATCCAACTGTTGAAGTTGAAGTTAGAAGTGAATGTGGAGCTTTTGGTAGAGCAATCGTACCAAGTGGAGCTTCTACAGGAATTTATGAAGCAGTAGAATTAAGAGATGGAGACAAATCACGTTATTTAGGTAAAGGTGTTTTACAAGCTGTTAAAAATGTTAACGAAGTGATTGCTCCTGAATTAATAGGGTATGATGTTTTTGCTCAAAGAGAAATCGATCAAGCAATGATTGATTTAGATGGTACTGATAATAAAGGAAAATTAGGAGCAAATGCTATCTTAGGTGTTTCTCTTGCGGTTGCTAAATGTGCTGCTGATTCATTAGGTATGCCATTATATCGTTATATTGGTGGAGCAAATGCTCATATTATTCCTACACCAATGATGAATATTATCAATGGTGGGGCCCATGCTGATAACAACATTGATTTCCAAGAATTTATGATTATGCCAGTTTCAGCTCCTACATTTAAAGAGGCAATTCGTATGGGGGCTGAAGTATTCCATAATTTAAAAGCTGTATTACATGATAAAGGATTAAATACTGCTGTTGGTGATGAAGGGGGATTTGCTCCTAACTTAAAATCAAATGAAGAAGCTATTCAAACTGTTATTGAAGCTATTGAAAAAGCAGGATATAAACCAGGCGTAGATGTTAAACTTGCAATGGATGTTGCTAGTTCAGAATTCTATAAAGATGGTCAATATATTTTACCAGGTGAAGGCAATAGAACATTTACTTCTAAAGAACTTGTTGATTTTTATGCAGAATTAGTTGAAAAATATCCAATTATTTCTATTGAAGATGGTCTTGATCAAGATGATTGGGATGGATGGAAATATTTAACTGAAAAATTAGGTAAAAAAGTACAATTAGTTGGAGATGATTTTTTTGTTACAAATACAAAACGTTTACAACAAGGTATTGAAAAGAAAACAGCTAACTCTATCTTAATTAAAGTTAACCAAATTGGTACTTTAACTGAAACATTAGAAGCTATTCAAATGGCTCAAAAAGCAAACTATACTGCTGTTGTTTCTCATAGATCTGGTGAAACTGAAGATACAACAATTGCTGATATTGCTGTAGCAACAAATGCTGGACAAATTAAAACAGGTTCTGCTTCAAGAACAGACCGTATTGCTAAATATAATCAATTATTAAGAATTGAAGATGAATTAGATAGACAAAGTGTTTATGGAGGAATTGATTCATTTTATCAATTAGATAAATAATTTTGGTATTAAAAGATAATGTTGTTATATCCCTTTTACGTATAAATCGTAACTTCCCAATTTTAGACTAAATCATATAATAAAATATTATCTTTTAATAATATAGATAAAGAGGATGATGCAAATCATCTTTTTTTGTAAATAAATTACATTATTTCTTTTAATAAATATAAATAATGTAATTTATTCTCTAAATCATTTGAAAGTCTATACAATTATATTCTTATATATAAAATAAAGGATGTCATTAACCTTGACAACTTCCATATTTTTTTGACAGTTAGAAATGACAGGAAAATCATTTGTATTAAACAGATGATTTTTTTGTATCATTAAATGTAAATAAATTACATCAATTAGAAAAAGAAAAAAGAAAAGTGAAAATAAAAAACAAAAAGGTATGAAAGCCTTTAACAAAGAAAAATGTCACGTTATGATAATCATGTCAAAATTAATTAAGGGAGGAAAAAATTATGGACAAAATGGCAGATGTCTTAGGTCGTGCTGGTGCATGGTGCGGTCAAAACAAATATTTATCTGCAATCAAAAATGCGTTCCAAAACTTCATGCCTTTAACTATTGCTGGGGCAATTGGGGTTTTATGGTGTAACGTATTAGTTAACGAATCTACTGGGTTAGGAATGTTCTTTAAACCAATCATGGCTTTAGATTTCTTAAATCCAGCATTCCAAGCCGTTAACTTCTGTACTATCAGCTGTATCACAGTTGGTATCACTCTTGGTATCGCCCAAGAAATCGGTATTTGGAACATGGGAGCTGAAAAAGCTGGTTATATTCCAGGTTTAGTAGGTTTAGCTGCATGGTTATCAGTTACAAACACTTCACACATGGTAGACGGAGCTAAAGAAGCTTTCACTGGTATTGCTGGTAACGAATTAGGAGCTACTGGTTTATTCACTGGTATGATCATCGGTGTGTTATCTGTTGAATTATTCTGCTTCTTTGAAAAACAAGATGCATTAAAAATTAAAATGCCAGAACAAGTTCCACCAGGAGTTGCTCGTGCATTCGAAGTTTTAGTACCAGCTACTATCACTTTAATCATCACAGCTTGTATTGGTTCTGCTTGTTATAACTTAACTGGTTTATACTTAAATGACGTTATCAAAAATGGTATCCAAGGTCCTTTAGGGGCTGTAGGTGCTACAATCCCAGGTGTTATGATTATCTATTTAGTAATCATGTTATTCTGGTTAGTAGGTATTCATGGTAACAACATGTTATCTGCAGTAAAAGAAGCATTATTTACACCATTAGCACTTGAAAACGTTGAAAAATTCAACAAAGGTGAAAAACCAACAAACATCATCAACATGTATGCATTACAAATGTGGGGTGAATTTGGTGGTTCAGGTGTTACTATCGGTTTAGTAATCGCAATCATGATCTTTGGTAAACGTGAAGATAACAAAGCAATCGCTACATTATCATTAGTTCCAGGATTATTCAACATCAATGAAACAGTTACATTTGGTATTCCAATGGTATTAAACCCAATCTTAGGTATTCCATTCGTAGTTGCTCCATTAATCACAATCATTATTGGTTATGTATTAACAGTTATCGGATTCTGTCCAGTTGCATGTTTAACAGTACCTTGGACAACTCCACCAATCTTATTTGGTTTCTTAGCAACTGGAGCAAACATCATGGGTGGTGTTACTCAAGCTATCTTAATTGTAGTATCTACAGTTATTTATACACCATTCTTAATTGCTTACGAAAAATATCAAGCAAATCAAGCTGCAGAAGCTTAATGATGAAATTGACAAGGATATGTTGTATCCTTGTCTTTCATTGTATATAAAGGTAGAATGAAAATAGAGGTGAGAGTATGAGTTTATTATCAAGGATAGAATATCAAAGTGGATTTAGTGAGTTAGAAAAAAAGATTGCTGATTATCTTATTGAACATAAAGAAGATGTCATTCATATGAATTTAAAAGAACTAGCGAAAGCCACTTATACTTCAACAGCAACAATCAGTCGTTTTTGTAAGAAAGTAGGAGAAAAGAATTTTAATGATTTTCGTGTTCATTTTGCGGAAGTAACACAATCTCAATCTTTTGCGACTGTTAATTTTAATCGACCATTTTTACCAGATAGTTCAGTTGGAGAAATACAATATAATATCAGTGATATTTATAAACAAACAATAGATGGTACAAATCTGGTTTTAGATCTTAATGAATTAAATAGAGCAGTTGACTGTATTGATCAAACAAATATTATAGATATCTTTGGTTTTGGAGATTCATATTTAACTGCACAATTATTTGAACATAAAATGACTTATGTTAATAAGTATGTTAATTTAAAAGCAATTCCCACTGAACAAAATCAACAAGCTTTATATACAAATAAAGATACAGTGGCAATAGTTATTTCTTATTCAGGAGAAACAAATGAAATTAAACCGATTATAGAACGTATTAAAATAAATGGTGGAACAATTATAGCAATTACATCACTTAATAATAGTTTTTTAAGAAAAAATGCGGATATTTGTTTAACCATGTGTTCAAAAGAAAATATTATTAATAAGATAGGTGTTTTTTCTTCTAAAATTAGTAGTGATTATATTATTGATTTAATTTATTCTATGATTTTTCAAAAACATTATCATGATTTAATGATTAATAAAGTATCAATGGGATATCGATGGGATTATCGAAGAAATGAAACAACACAAGAAAAAGGAAAGGAAGAATAAAATGGGACATATTTTATGGGTAGAACCTATATTTCATGAAAAAATATGGGGTGGTAAACGTTTAAAAGATGTATATGGTTATGATATACCAAGTGATCAAACAGGAGAATGTTGGGCACCATCAGCTCATCCAAGTGGAGATAATACAATTATTGAAGGAGAATTTAAAGGACAAACATTGTCAAAGGTGTTCAATGAACATCGAGAATTGTTTGGAAATATTAAAGATAAAGAATTTCCCTTACTTATTAAAATCATTGATGCTTGTGATGATTTATCAGTACAAGTACATCCAGGAGATGAATATGCACGCATTCATGAAAATTCTTTAGGAAAGACAGAATGTTGGTATGTTTTAGAAACAGAAGAAAATACGAAGATGGTCATGGGACATCATGCTAAGACAAAAGAAGAACTAGTACAAGCAATTGAAAATGATGATTATGATCATTTATTAAATAAGTTTGATATTCAAAAAGGAGATTTCTTTTATATACCAAGTGGAACGATTCATGCGATTTGTAAAGGGTCATTAATTTATGAAGCACAACAATCATCAGATATCACTTATAGAGTCTATGATTATCATCGAAAAGATAAAGATGGAAATGAAAGAAAATTACATGTACAACAATCAATAGATGTTACAACGGTCCCTTATCAACCATATGATATAGAAAATCAAGTAGAAGAAACAATTGAAAATGGAAAGAGAAAAGAACTCGTATCATCAAATTATTTAACATTAAATAAATATGATATGACAGGATATAATAAAGTAAAAAATGATAAACCATTTCAATTAGTATCCATTATTGAAGGAAAAGGAACAGTAGAAGGAAAAGAAGTAAAAAAAGGAGATCATTTTGTTGTATGTTCTGATCAAAAAGAAGTTGATTTTGATGGATGTATGACAGTTATGATTTGTACATTATAATAAGGCAAAAGCCTTATTTTTTTGACTTGATTTTTATAGTTGTTTCAAGTATTCTAATTAGTATATTATTTAATAAAATGAAATAGGTGAGAATATGAAAGAATGGTTGATTTTAGCGTTTATCTTTTTTATAGGAAGTTTAGCTGGATGGCTTTTAGAACTTATTTTCCGTCGCTTTTTTTCCAAAGCAAATCCTACACGTAAATGGATCAATCCGGGTTTTTTAGTGGGTCCTTATTTACCGTTGTATGGTTTCAGTTTATGTGTGGTTTATTTATTAGCACATATAAACGTTTCTTTTATTCATGAAGTTTATTTAAGAAAAACAGTCTTATTTTTATTAATGGCTTTATCAGTTACTTTAATAGAATATTTTGCAGGACTTATTTTTATCAAAGGAATGCATGTAAAGCTTTGGGATTATAGCGATGAAAAATGGAATATTCAAGGAATTATTTGTCCTAAGTTTACTTTCTTTTGGTATCTTTTAAGTGCCATCTATTATTTTTTAATTCATCCTAATATTATTCATTCTATTGAATGGTTAGCAGGAAATCTTTGGTTTTCTTTCTTTGTGGGATTATTTTATGGTGTATTCCTTATAGATGTATGTTATTCATTAAATATTTTAAATAATATTCAAAAATTTGCGAAAGAAAACGATATTATTGTCCAATATGAAGCATTTAGAAAACATATTGGTGAATTAAGAAATGATTTTAAAGAAAAAGAAAGATTTATTTTTTCTATGAAATTAGATCATATATCTATTAAAAAATCATTAAAAGCTTATTTTGATAAATATTACAAATAGGAGAAATTTATGGAATTACAATTAAAAAACATCAGTGAAACTGATATGCAACAAGTAAGTGAACTTTATTACAGTGCTTTTCCAGAAGATGAAAGAGCTCCATGGAAAGCCCTTATAGATAAGCATCATGAAGGTAAAGGAGAATTTTTATCAATCTATGATCATCATCAATGGGTAGGTCTAACTTATGTTATTACGTATCAAAATTTATCTTATATTCTCTATCTTGCAATTGATGAAAAACAAAGAGGACATGGCTATGGAAGTAGTGTCTTACAAATATTGAAAAAAAGATATCCTCATACCATTATGTTATGTATTGAAGAAGTAGATGAAAAATATGATAACTACAAACAACGTGTTCATCGTAAAAACTTTTATTTAAGAAATGGACTTTTAGAAATGGGTTTTAAATACGTAGAAAAAGGTGTAAAGTATGAAATGCTTTATGTAGGTGAGAAATTATCAAGTAAAGTTTATGATGAATTAATGCTTTATTATTGTGGAAATATTTATCATAAATATCGTGATAATAAAGATGATGAATTTTTTGATTAAACATCCTGTTGGATGTTTTTTTATTTGGTTGTATAATAAAGAAAATAGGAGGAAGAAAGAATGTTACACAAAAAATTAAAACCTTTTCCAAAGGATTTTCTTTGGGGAGCAAGTACATCAGCTTATCAAGTAGAAGGAGCTAACTTATCTCATGGTAAAGGACCTTCTGTTCAAGATGTTAAAGTAGTACCAGAAGGAACATCTGATTTAACAGTTTGTGCAGATTTTTATCATCGATATAAAGAAGATATTGCTTTAATGGCAGAAATGGGCTTTAAAGTTTATCGTTTTTCTATTTCATGGTCAAGAATTTTACCTCAAGGAACAGGTGAAGTAAATCAAGAAGGAATTGATTTCTACAATAATGTTATTAATGAATGTTTAAAATATAATATTATTCCATTAGTGACAATGTTTCACTTTGATATGCCTCAAGCTTTAGAAGAAAGAGGAGGTTGGGAAAAACGTGAATCGATTGATTGGTTTGTTAATTTCGCAAAAGTGATGTTTGAAAACTTTGGTGATCGTGTTAAATATTGGCTTACAATCAATGAACAAAACGTTTTAATTTTATCAGGAGATATTATTGGCACAACAACCCTTACAGGACCAGAAAAATATAAATCTCTTTACCAACAAAACCATCATATGCTTGTTGCACAAGCAAAAGCCATGGCTTTATGTCATGAAATGGTTGAAGGAGGAAAAATTGGACCAGCACCAAATATTTCTCTTGCTTATCCAGCAAGTTGTAAACCAGAAGATCAATTAGCTGCTCAAAACTTAAATGCGATTAGAAACTGGCTTTATTTAGATATGGCAGTTTATGGTGAATACAACCATTTAGCATGGGCTTTTATGGAAAAAAGAAATGCTACACCACATATTGAAGAGGGAGACATGGAAATCTTAAAGAATGGACATCCTGATTTTATTGGTTTCAATTATTATTCAACTGCAACAGTGGCTTGGTGTGATGAAAATCAAGAAGAAACATTTGGACATGATCAACAAAAAACACGTATGGAAGAGGGCGTTTATTTAGGTGCATCCAATCCAAATTTACCACATACTGATTTTGGTTGGGAAATTGATCCATTTGGATTTAGAGCTACAATTCGAGAAATGTACTCTAGATATCGTTTGCCAATGATCGTTACTGAAAATGGACTTGGAGCTTATGATAAATTAACAGAAGATGGTAAAGTTCATGATCCATATCGTATTGAATATTTAAGAAAACATATTGAACAAATTCAATTAGCAATTACTGATGGGGCTGAAATGATGGGGTATTGTCCATGGTCTGCTATTGATTTAATTTCTACACATGAAGGTATGGTTAAACGTTATGGCTTTATTTATGTTGATCGTGATGAATTTGATTTAAAAACATTAGATCGTTATAGAAAAGATTCATTCTATTGGTATAAAAAAGTCATTGCTTCTAATGGAGAAGACCTTAGTGATTAAATCTTTAAAGATTTTTTCTTTTGTTAATGACAAGTTCATCTTTTTAAGGTTTAATAAAGATGAGGTGTTATAATGAAAACAAGTCAAAAAATTAAACAAAGTGTTGTTAATAATCTTGCAAAAACAACACTTTATGAAAATGTTACAGAACTATTGAGAATGCAACAAATCTATGAAGCAGGGATTAAAGAAGTACGTACAAAACTTGAAATTCTTGATGCTGAATTTAAAGTAAAACATGATCATAACCCAATTCATCATATAGAGTCCAGGCTTAAATCACCAGAAAGTATTTTAAAAAAAGCAATCAGTAAAGATATTCCGGTTACAGAACGTTCATTAGAAGAAAATATTCATGATATTGCGGGAATTAGAGTAATCTGTAATTATGTAGATGATGTTTATAAAGTAGCACAGCTACTTACAAATCAAGATGATATTCAACTTATTGAAATGAAAGATTATATTCAAAATCCTAAAGAAAGTGGTTATATGTCATTACATCTTGTTTTAGAAGTTCCTATCTTTTTATCTGAAGGACCTAAACCAATTCATGTAGAAGTTCAATTACGTACAATAGCCATGGATTTTTGGGCATCACTTGAACATAAGTTAAAATATAAAACAGATAATAATGTTTCTGATGATGTTAAAAAAGAACTTCAAGAATGTGCTAAATCAATTGCTGAAATTGATTTGAAAATGCAAAATATTCATAATCGTTTAAATTCAAAGAATATATAAAAAAACTGATACGAGTAAATTCGTACCAGTTTTTTAACTATGTTCTTTCTTTAATTTTTTCATTAAAATAACAAGTGTTGGAATCAAAATAATGATTGCTGCAAACCAAGCGATTGGATTAGCAAAACAAATAGCGTTATAACCAAATTTACCAACAAGAGCAAAAGCAACAAAAGTTCTTGCCACTAGTTCAGCGCCACCGGCAAGCATTGTAAGAGCTGACTTTCCTAAACCTTGAATTGTATTTCTAGAAACAAATAAAATACCTAAAACAAAGTAGAAAATACTATTACATGTCAAGAATTGTTGGGCATCATTGATTACACCCATTTCATTACCTGAAACGAATAATAAAGCAAGATATTTACCAAAGAAAATCATAAAGACACAAGCTATTATTCCATAACCAATAACAAGAAGCATAGATTCTTTAATTCCTTTAAAAATACGATCAATTTTACCAGCTCCTAAGTTTTGTCCAGAGAAGGTAGCCATTGTTGATCCCATCATATCCATTGGTTGCGTAAAGAACATCGATAATTTTTGGGCAGCAGCAATAGCAGCAACTTTTGCTGAACCTAAAGTATTAACAGCACTTTGTAAGATAACAGCACCAAAAGCTGTAATCGAATATTGAAGAGCCATAGGTACAGCAATATTTGTAAGTTTTTTAATAATTGGTAAACTTAACGCTCTTGCATTAGAATCAAAACGCAAGTTAGGATATTTTTTAGCCATATAAATAAAACATAAAATAGCTGAAACACCTTGAGCAATCACAGTAGCAAGGGCAGCCCCTTGAACACCCATATGAAAATTAATAATCATTGTTAAATCTAAAATAACATTCAAAACAGATGAAATAATTAAGAAAATAAGAGGTGTTTTACTGTCACCTAAAGCACGTGAAACACTTGCTAAAAAATTATATGCAATTGTACAAGTTAAACCATAAAAAATAATTGATATATAGTCATAAGATTGTTTAAAAATATTGGTTGGTGTTTGCATCCAAGTAAGCAATGTTTCTGTTGTAAAATGAGTTAAAACAGTTAAAAAAATCGAAAAGAAAATGCATAAATAGAAAGCATTCATAATAGTTTGTAACATTCTTTTTTCTTCCTTGGCACCAAAAGCTTGAGCAATAGGAATACCAAATCCAGCAGCAAGTCCTAAAACAAAACCAATAATAAGAAAGTTTAAAGAACCTGTTGATCCTACTGCTGCCAAAGCATCTACCCCTACAAAACGTCCAACAATCATCGTATCGACAACGTTATAAAGTTGTTGGAAAATAGCACCACCAATTAATGGAATACAAAATGAAATAATCAGTTTTAATGTATTTCCATGTGTTAAATCTTTTTCCATTCAATCCCCTCCTTAAATACTTTCCTTATTATAACATAGAATATTCCTAAATTATTTTTAAAATATGAAAAAGAAAATAACTATGGTATAATGCTACAAAAAGGAGTGAAAAAAATGACATTAGCTCAATTAAGATACGTAATTACCGTTGCTCAACTAGGAACACTTTCTAGTGCTGCAAAACGTTTATATATATCACAACCCTCTTTGACAAGTGCTATTAAGGAATTAGAAAAGGAACTTGGGATTACAATTTTTATTCGTACTAATAAAGGGGTTGTTTTATCAAGACAAGGGGAAGAATTTCTAGGTTATGCTAGACAGGTTATTGAACAAACGAATCTTATTGAAGAAAAGTATTTACAAGATCATAATGTAAAACATGAATTTTGTGTTTCTACACAACATTATTCTTTTGCTGTGGAAGCCTTTGTTTCTTTAATTAAAGAATATGGGGGAAGAGAATATGACTTTAGAATTAGAGAAACGCAAACTTATGAAATCATCGAAGATGTTGCTAAACTTAAAAGTGAGGTGGGAATTCTTTATTTAAATTCTTTTAATGAGGTTGTTATTAAAAAAACACTTAAAGAAAATGATTTATCTTTTCATCGCCTTTTTGTTGCCAAACCTCATGTCTTTCTTGGAAAAGACAATCCACTAGCTTCTAAAAAGAAAGTTACTTTAGAAGATTTAAAAGAATTACCGAGATTATCTTATGAACAAGGGGAGCATAATTCTTTCTATTTTTCTGAAGAAATTTTAAGTACTTTAGAAAGTCAAAAAGAAATAAAGGTATGTGATCGTGCAACTTTATTTAATTTGTTGATAGGCTTAAATGGTTATACAATATGCAGTGGAGTTATTAATGAACAACTTAATGGAAAAGATATTATCTCTGTTCCTTTAGATGTTGATGATTATATGGAAATAGGATATATTACACATAATAAAGCTGTTCTAGGTCGCTTTGGACAATATTACATTGGGATTTTAAAAGAGTATACTAAAAAAGATTCATAAGAATCTTTTTTAGTTTGAAAGAGATTTTTTAAAATACATTAAATCAACAGCTTGCATTCCATTTTCATAAATTTCTTGAGGATAATATTCAATAAAATAATTTTCAATTTTATGACTATAAGTATAACCAAGTTTTGTATAAATCAACATATTTGTCATAGAGCTATTGGCTGTGCCAATTAAATAAGTTGTTTTATTTTTATAAAGATTTTCAATATATTGAATTAATGCTTTAGCTAAACCATGTCCTCGATATTTTTCTAAAGTTAGAACATTTTTTATTTCAAGGGTAGTGTCATTTATTTCTTTGACTACAATAAAAGAAATTGGTTCATTGTTTTCAAAGTAAGCAAATAATCTACCATCTCTTAAATAATTTTCTACAAGATTGATATTAGGGTCACTTTCACAAAGTAAAGAGGCATAATCTTGTTTATTTTCTAATATTTCTTGAATCATGTTTATTCCTCCAATGGAAGTATTTTAACATATTTTGGAATATGTTAAAATAAGGCGAGGTGAATTAAATGAATAGTAAATTAAATAAAAAGAAGGTTGCTTTTGTTGGGGTTCTATTTTTTCTTATTATTATATTAATTGTTATTTTAATAATTAATTTAAATAAACCGTCTCAAAAAGAACCTGTAAAAAAAGAACCAGTTGTTGAAAAGAAAGAAGAAAAGAAGAAAGAAGACCCAGAAGTCAATTTTACCATTTCTTTTGCTGGAGATTGTACCCTTGGAAACTATGCTGGACAAGCTAATGATGGTTCGTTTAATCAAGAATATCAAAGGCAAGGAAAAGATCTAACTTATTTTTTAAAGAAAGTCAAAGATGTTTTTGAAAAAGATGATTTAACGGTTGTTAATTTAGAAGGACCTCTTACAACAGCAAGTAACCATCTTGAAAAAGAATTTCCATTTAGTGGTAATCCTGAATATACAAAAATTTTAACATCTTCTTTTGTAGAAGCGGTCACTTTAGCGAATAATCATAGTGAAGATTATTATGAGGCAGGACTTCAAGATACTAAAAAGTATCTAGATGAAGCTTCTATTGGACATTTTGGTTATGATGAAAATTACATAAGAGAAATTAAAGGGATTAAATGCGGTTTTTTAGGATATCGTTCTCTTTCATTATCCATGAATAATGAAAAGGGAAGACAACAAATCCAAGAAGCAATTAATCATTTAAAAAATGATGAAAAGTGTCAACTTGTTTTTGTTTATTATCATTGGGGTATTGAAAGACAATATCAAGCCAATGATGATCAAAGATCACTTGCTAAATTTACTATTGATGCTGGGGCTGATGCCGTGATTGGCTCTCATCCTCATGTTGTTCAAGGAACAGAAACATATAATGGAAAACCAATCGTATATTCTTTAGGTAATTTCTGTTTTGGTGGTAATCGTAATCCTAGTGATACCGATACCATGATTTATCAATTATCTTATACTTTTAAAGGTACAAATCAATTAGATTATAAAGTACAAATTATTCCTTGTTCATTGACTTCATCAAGAGGAAGAAATGATTATCAACCTTATATTTTACAAGGTGATGAAGCTAATCGTGTGATGGAAAAGATTAAGAAATACAGTTATTAGGAGAACAAAAATGAATACTTTTCTAGAATTAATTCATAGTAGACATAGTTTTCGAGGAGAATATCAAGCAGTTCCAGTAAAAAGAGAGGACCTTATCAAAATAATGCAAGCAGGAATCGACGCTCCTTCTGGATGTAATAAACAAACAACAAGTTTTATTGCGATTGATGATCCACATATTTTAAAACAATTACTCAATGTTATAGATCCGCCAATAGGACAAAGTGCACCCGCTGCCATTTGTGTTCTCACTCAACGTATCTATGCGTACCGTGACAAATGTTTTGCTATACAGGATTATTCGGCAGCGATTGAAAATATGTTACTAGCAATCATTGCTTTAGGATATCAAAGCTGTTGGTATGAAGGGCATATTACCGATGAAGATCAAATCGGTAAGAAAATGGCACATATATTAAATGTGCCAGATGATTATGAATTAGTATGCTTTTTGCCAATTGGCATTCCAAAAGAGAAAAAAGTTATAAAAATAAAAAAGAAATCATTTGATGAGCGAGCTTGGTTTAATGGTTTTAAGAGCTCTAAATAAAAAGAAATGGGAAATTTTTTCTCATTTCTTTCTTTTTTCTACCTTTATATTACCACAAAATGGGCTTTTTTTCAAGACTAGTCATTTCTGTAAAAGTCTTGTATTAAATATATGGAGGTAATTTTATGGAACAAAATATGACAGCATTAGTAAGTTTGTTTGCAAGAGCATATCATCAAAAAAATAAGGATATTAAAATTTTTGATGATCTTCTTTCAACAAAATTAATTACAGAAAAAGAATATAAAATGATTGGTTTAAATATGTCACAAGGTATTCATTTTTTTAATCCAAACTTTAAAGGAAATCAAAAAGAGGCGTTGAGATGGATTGTAGATTATCAACTTTCACCTTCAGTTTTAATTAGAAGTGCTTTATGTAAAGAAGTCATTGATGAAATGTTAGAAAAGGAATGTAAACAATATCTAGATTTTGCTTCAGGCTACGATAGTTTCGCTTATATGTATCAACATAAAATGAAAGTTTTTGAAATTGATAAACAAGAGGTCATCGATGATAAAAAACAAAGATGTAAAAATGTAGATATTAAAAATATTCAATTTCTATCAATTGATTTAGGTAAGGATAATTGGATCAATAGGTTATTAGAAAGTTCTTATCAAGAAAACCAACTTTCTGTATGTAGTCTCCTCGGTTTAAGTTATTATCTAACGCATGACCAATTTAAAAGACTGCTTAAAGAAATCTCAAGACATATGATAAAAGGAAGTCGACTTGTCTTTGATTATCTTAGTTATCAAGAAAGTGATGAAACACGAAAATCAGAAGCATTAGCTAAAGAAGCAAATGAAACAATGAGGGCTAAATATAGTTTTGAACAATTAAAAGAAATACTTGATTTGTGTCATTTAAAAATAGTAAGACATGATGATTATAGAATTACTTTAGATTCTCTTATTCACTATAATGAATATTATAAGGATAATCCAATCATTGCTCCTAAAGGTGTATGTTATTGTGTTGCGGAAAAAGAATAATTAATTATGGTAAAATAGAAAAAAGGTTGGTGGAAATATGAAAAAAGCAATGATTTTTGATTTAGATGGGACTTTATGGGATTCTACACAAAGTGCACCTTTTATTTGGAAAAGAGTTTTAGATAAACACCATTTAGATATTTCTATTACTCAAGAAAAGGTTGCTTCGCTGATGGGAAAAACCATGGAAGAAATTGGCAATATCTTATTTCCAAGCGTTAATGAAGAAAAAAGAAATCAAATTATTGATGATTTTAGTGAAGAAGAGGTCAATTATTTAAATGAACATGGAGCTATTTTGTATGAAGGTATTGAAGAAACGTTAGAAATTTTATCTAAAAAATATGATCTATATATTGTGAGTAATTGTCAAAAGGGATATGTCGAAGCTTTTTTACATGCTCATCATTTAGAAAATTATTTTAAAGACATTGAAATGTCAGGAAGAACAGGAAAAGATAAAGGATATAATATTTTATTGTTGATGGAAAGAAACCATATTCAAGAGGCAATTTATATAGGAGATACACAAGGAGACCAAGAGGCTTCAAGATTTGCAGGTATTCCTTTTATCTTTGTTAGCTATGGATTTGGTAATGCATGGCATCCAGATAAAGTTATTAAATCGTTTAAAGAATTAACAAATTTTTAAGAAATGAAAAAGAAATGATAGAATGATAAAAAAATCAATTTTTATATAAAAACAAAGAAATTTGGTGTTGATTAAAGAGTCATTTTTTGATATTATGCAGTTAAGTTATACGACTGACGGAAGTGGAATAAACCACAGGGAGTATAATCGTGTAAAAGAGTCGACCGTCTGGGCTAATTATAGTCTGGATGAGTGGGCTCTTTTTTTGGTTGATATGCTAAATTAACTAGTTTCATAGAGGCTCTTGTAATATAATGAAGATAGTAATTTAGGTGACCAAAAGGCTAAAAAAGAAAGGATGAACGACAATGTTAACTGATGTAGAAATTGCTCAAAGCGCAAAGATGAGATCGATTGTTGAAGTTGCTAAAAAAGTGGGCTTAGATGAGGATGATTTAGAACTTTATGGAAAATATAAAGCAAAGATTTCTCTTGAAGCTATTAAAAAGCTTGAAAAAAATGAAGATGGAAAATTAATTCTTGTAACTGCCATCAATCCGACACCCGCAGGTGAAGGGAAAACAACAACAATGATTGGCTTATCGCAAGCACTTAACAAATTAGGAAAGAAATCTGTAGTTGCAATGCGTGAACCATCTCTTGGTCCATGTTTTGGAATTAAAGGTGGAGCTGCTGGTGGCGGATATGCACAAGTAGTACCAATGGAAGATATCAATCTTCATTTTACAGGGGATATTCATGCAATTACTGCTGCAAATAACTTAATTGCAGCAATGCTTGATAATTCAATTCATCAAGGGAATCCCTTGAATATTGATGTAAGACAAATCGTTTGGAAACGTGTCGTTGATTTAAATGATCGTGCTTTACGACATACTGTATGTGGACTTGGTGGTAAAGTCAATGGGGTACCTCGTGAAGATGGATTTGATATTACCGTTGCTAGTGAAGTGATGGCAATTCTTTGTTTAGCGACTTCTTTAGAAGATTTAAAACAAAGAGCTGCAAAAATGATTGTCGCTTATACTTATGATGGAAAACCAGTTACTGTTGATGATATTGAAGCAACAGGAGCGGTAACACTTTTATTAAAAGATGCGATTAAACCAAATTTAGTTCAAACTTTAGATCACACACCAGTATTTGTTCATGGGGGTCCATTTGCAAATATTGCTCATGGATGCAACTCAGTTATGGCTACCCAACTTGCTGTCAAGTTAGGGGATTATGCAATTACTGAAGCAGGATTTGGAGCTGATTTAGGAGCTGAAAAGTTCTTAGATATTAAATGTCGTCAAGCAAATTTAAATCCTGAAGCAGTTGTTATTGTTGCAACTGTTCGAGCTTTAAAAATGCATGGTGGTGTTGCTAAAAAAGATTTAGGAAATGAAAATTTGGAAGCTTTAAAAGCAGGTTTAGGAAACTTAGAAAAGCATATTGAAAATATTGCAAAATTTGATCTACCATGTGTTGTTGCTATTAATGCTTTTCCAACTGATACAGAAGCTGAACTTCAATTACTTAATGAATGTTGCAAGAAGCTTGGTGTTGAAGTAGCTATTAGTAAAGTCTGGGAAAAAGGTGCTGATGGTGGAATCGAACTTGCTGAAAAATTATTAGATATTTTAGAAACAAAAGAAGCCAATTATCATCCACTTTATGATTTGGATTTACCAATTGAAACAAAGATTGAAACAATTGTTAAAGAAATCTACGGTGGTGATGGTGTTGAATTTACAAAGAAAGCAAAAAATAAAATTAAAAAATATACAGAACAAGGGTTAAGTCAATTACCAATTTGTGTAGCTAAAACACAATACTCATTATCAGATCAAGCATCCTTACTTGGTCGACCAACTGGATTTACAGTAAAAATCAATGATATTATTCCTTCTGCAGGAGCTGGATTCTTGGTTGCTATTTCAGGTGATATTATGCGTATGCCTGGACTTCCAAAACGCCCTGCTGCAGTAAATATGGATATTGATGAAAATGGAAAAATTATTGGATTATTCTAAAAAGGAGAGAAAGATGAAAGTTGCTATTATCATGGGTTCAACTTCTGATTTACCTAAAGTTGAACCAGCTATTTCAATTTTAAAAAATTATGGTGTTGAAGTGAATGTTCGTTGTTTATCTGCTCATAGAGCACATTTAGGACTTTCTAGTTTTATTAAAGAAACAGAAACAGATGGAACAGAAGTGATTATTACAGCTGCAGGAATGGCAGCAGCCCTTCCAGGTGTGGTGGCTAGTCAAACAGTTTTACCAGTTATTGGTGTTCCAATAGCAGGAAGTAATTTAGACGGAATGGATGCTTTATTATCCATTGTTCAAATGCCTTCGGGTATTCCAGTAGCAACTGTTGCTATTAATGGAAGTAAAAATGCAGCTTATTTAGCACTTCAAATTATGGCTATTAAACATAGTGAAATCAAAGAAGGGCTACTTAAAGAAAGAAAACAAATGGAAGCTGACGCAATGAAAGCTAACGATGAAGTCATAGAAAAATACAAATAGGGGGAAAAGAAAAATGGCAGAATTATTGTATGAAGGAAAAGCAAAACAAGTTTACAAAACAGAAAAGGAAGATGAATATTTAATTCATTATAAAGATGATGCAACAGCAGGTAATGGTGTTAAACATGATAAGTTTGAAGGTAAAGGTGTTTTAAACAATACAATCTCTTGTATTATCTTTGATATGTTAGAAGAAGCTGGAATTAAAACACATATGATTAAAAAATTAAATGAAAGAGATATTTTAGTTAAAAAAGTAGATATCTTCCCATTAGAAGTAATTGTTAGAAATATTACAACTGGATCTTTCTGTAGAAGACTTGGAGCTCCTGAAGGAATCGTTTTAGATGAACCAATCTTTGAAATGAGCTATAAAAATGATGAATATGGTGATCCATTAATCAATGATGATCACGCTGTTGCTTTAAAACTTGCAACTAGAGAAGAATTAGCATACATCAAAGAAACAACATTAAAAATCAATGAATTATTAAAAGAATTCTTCTTATCAATGAATTTAAAACTTGTTGATTTTAAAATTGAATTTGGTAAAACTGCAGATGGAACAATCTTATTAGCTGATGAAATTTCACCAGATTCATGTCGTTTATGGGATGTTGATACAAACCAAAAATATGATAAAGATGTATTTAGACAAGATATTGGAGATTTAATTGAAACTTATAAAGCAGTTCTAGCAAGAATGCAAAATAAATAATTAAGGAGAACAAAGATGGATTACAAAAAAGCTGGAGTCGATATTGAAGCAGGTTATAAATCAGTAGAATTAATGAAAGAACATGTTAAAAAAACAATGCGCCCTGAAGTTTTAGGAGGACTTGGTGGTTTTGCTGGTGCCTTTGATTTAAGTGGTATTAAAAATATGGAAGAACCGGTTTTATTATCAGGAACAGATGGTTGTGGAACAAAAGTAAAACTTGCTTTTGTGATGGATAAACACGATACTATTGGAATTGATGCTGTTGCGATGTGTGTCAATGATATTGCTTGTTCAGGAGGAGAACCACTTTTCTTCTTAGATTATATTGCTTGTGGTAAAAACTATCCTGAAAAAATTGCTTCAATTGTAAGTGGTGTGGCTGAAGGATGTTTACAATCTGAATGTGCTTTAGTTGGTGGAGAAACTGCCGAACATCCAGGTTTAATGCCAGAAAATGATTATGATTTAGCAGGATTTGCGGTTGGTGTTGTTGATAAAAAAGATATTATTGATGGGTCAACAATTAAGTCAGGTGATACTTTAATTGGTATTGCTTCAAGTGGTGTTCATTCAAATGGTTTTTCACTTGTTAGAAAAGTGTTTGAAATGACAAAAGAATCATTAGATACATACTATGATGAATTAGGAAAAACTTTAGGAGAAGCTTTAATTGAACCAACACGTATTTATGTAAAAGCTTTAAAAAATGTAAAAAATGCGGGTGTTAGAATTAAAGGATGCTCTCATATTACAGGTGGAGGTTTCTTTGAAAATGTTCCAAGAATGCTTCCTGAAAATGTAAGAGCAGTTATTAAAAAAGATAGTTATCCAGTACCAGCTTTATTTGATTTAATTCAAAAAAATGGAAATATTGAAGAACATATGATGTATAATACATTCAATATGGGTCTTGGTATGGTAATTGCAGTTAATCCAAAAGATGTTGATGCAACAATGAAAGCTATTGAAGATGCAGGAGACAAATGCTATGTTGTTGGAAATATCGTTGAAGGAGATAAGGGCGTGGATCTATGCTAAAATTTGCAGTCTTTGTCTCTGGTGGGGGAACAGATTTACAATCAATCATTGATGCTAAACAAGCGGGAAAAATCAATGGTGAGATTGCACTTGTGATTTCAAATCGTCAAAAGGCTTATGGCTTACAAAGAGCGAAAGATGCTGGTATTGAAACAGCAGTAGTAAAAAAAGATGATGCTTTGATTGTAAAGATGTTAAAAGAAAGAAATATTGATTTTATTGTATTGGCTGGTTATCTAGCAATTTTAACGGATGAGTTAATCGATGCATATCCAAATAAAATTATGAACATTCATCCTTCTCTTATTCCTTCTTTTTGTGGGCCGGGAATGTATGGAATGCATGTTCATGAAGCTGTATTACAACGTGGTGCAAAGGTTTCGGGGGCAACCGTGCACTTTGTTTCAAATATTGTCGATGGGGGACCGATTATTAAACAAGTTGCTTGTGATATATCGGATTTAGACACAGCTGAGGATATTCAAAAAAGGGTGTTAGAGATTGAACATAAATTACTACCAGAAGTTGTAGGGCTATATTGTGATAATAAGATAAAAATAATTGATGGAAAGGCAAAGGTAATTTAAATGAAAAGAGCTTTAATTTCAGTTACAAATAAAGATGGGGTTGTTGATTTTGCTAAAGGATTAGTAGAATTAGGATTTGAAATTGTATCGACAGGAGGTACAATGAAAGTTTTACAAGAAAATGGGGTTTCTTGTATTGCAATTGATGATGTGACAGGATTTCCTGAAATGTTAGATGGACGTGTTAAAACACTTCATCCAATGGTTCATGGAGGACTTTTATATCGTCGTGATTTACCTAGTCATGTTGAAACAATTAAAAAACATGGCATTCATCCAATTGATTTAGTATGTGTCAACTTATATGAATTTGAAAAAGCTTTAAAAGCTGGTAAAGATTTACCAGATATGATTGAAAATATTGATATTGGTGGACCTTCAATGATTCGTTCAGCTGCTAAAAACTTTAAAGATGTTTTAATTGTAACTGATCCAAAAGATTATAATAATGTACTTGAAGCTATTAAAAATGATACAACTGATTTTGATTTCAGAATGAATCTTGCTTATAAAGCATTCTCTATGACAGGTGCTTATGATGCAATGATTTCAAGATACTTTGCAGATCAAGTTGGAGATCAATTCCCAGATACATTAAATCTTTCATTAAAGAAAGTAGAACATTTACGTTATGGCGAAAACTCTCAACAAGCAGCAAATAAATATGAAGATAGTTATGTTCAAAAATCTTTATTAGATTATGAACAACTTCATGGTAAAGAAATTTCATTTAACAATGTAAACGATTTATATGGAGCAGTTGCACTTGTTAGAGAATTTGGTAATCAAATCGTTACAGCAGCCATCAAACATTCAACTCCTTGTGGTGTTGCTATTGGAAATACAGGTTATGATTCTTATATGAAAGCCTATGAAGCTGATCCTCAATCTATCTTTGGTGGAATCGTTGCTGTTAACTATAAAATCGATAAAGCAACAGCTGAACAAATGCATAAGATTTTCTTAGAAATCGTAGCTGCACCAGATTTTGATGATGATGCTTTAGAAATCTTAAAGAAAAAGAAAAACTTACGTATTTTAAAACTTAAAAACTTAGATGCACGTGGTGCTAAATATGATATTAAATATCTTGAAGGAAAAGTATTAGTTCAAGAATTAAATACAAAAATGATTGATGAAATGAAAGTTGTGACAAATGCACAACCTACAAAAGAACAACTTACAGATATGGAATTTGGTATGAAAGTTGTTAAATATGTAAAATCAAATGCGATCTGTATTGTTAAAAATGGTGTAACACTTGCTATTGGTGGAGGACAAACATCAAGAGTATGGGCTTTAGAAAATGCTATTCATAATAATCCAGATAAAGATTTCAATGGTTCAGTACTTGCTTCAGATGCTTTCTTCCCATTCAATGACTGTGTTCAAGTGGCTGCAGATGCAGGTGTTCAAGCAATTATTCAACCAGGTGGTTCAATTAGAGATCAAGATTCAATTGATTTATGTAATGAAAAAAATATCCCTATGGTATTTAGCGGATATAGACACTTTAGACACTAGGAGGCTTATATGAAAGTTCTTGTAATCGGTAGTGGTGGTCGTGAACATGCGATTGCTTATAAATTAAAACAAAGTCCAAAAGTATCTGAACTTTATGCAATTCCAGGAAACCCTGGGATTGCAAGTTTAGGTACGTGTGTACCAGGTTCAGTAGAAGATAATGAATTTATTGTTGATTTTATTCAAAAGAATCAAATCGATTTAACAGTTATTGGTCCAGAAGTTCCTTTATGTAATGGTCTTGCTGATGATATTGAAAAAGCAGGTTATAAAGCTTTTGGTCCTCAAAAAAAAGCAGCAACTTTAGAAGGAAGCAAAGCTTTCTCTAAAGATTTTATGATTAGACATCATATTCCTACAGCAAAATATGTTGAAGTCACAGACTTTGAAAAAGCTTGTAAAGAAGTTGATCAATTTGATTTTCCGTTAGTAATCAAAGCAGATGGTTTAGCTGCTGGAAAAGGTGTTGTCATTGTTGAAAATAAAGAAGATGCCATTTCTACTTTAAAAGAAATGATGGTTGATGGTGCTTTAGATGGTGCCGGAAGTAAAGTTGTATTAGAAGAATTCTTAACAGGATTTGAATGTTCTTTACTTTGTTTTACAGACGGTAAAACAATTGTGCCAATGGTTTCAGCAAAAGATCATAAACAAATTTTTGATGGAAATAAAGGACCTAATACAGGTGGTATGGGAACTGTTTCTCCAAATCCATTTTTACCAGAAGGTATGGATGAAGTCTTAAAAAAAGATATTCTTGATCCATTTATGCAAGGACTTAAAGAAGATCAAATGGACTATCGTGGAGTTGTTTTCATTGGTTTAATGATTGAAAATAATCAAGCGAAAGTACTTGAATTTAATGTCCGTTTTGGTGATCCTGAAACACAATCAATCCTTCTTCGTTTAGAAAGTGATCTTTATGAAATTATGGATGCTTGCGCTACTTATACTTTAGATCAAGTAGATGTCAAATGGTCAGATGACCACGTGGCTTGTCTTGTTCTAGCAAGTGGAGGTTATCCAGGAAAATACGATAAAGGAATTGAAATTAAAAACATTGACAAAGTAAGTGATGATATTGTTGTTTTCCATGCGGGAACAGCTTTAAAAGATGGTAAACTTGTCACAAATGGTGGACGTGTTTTAAATGTGTGTGCAAGAGGAGCAAATTTACAAGAAGCACTTGCGAAAGTCTATGAAACTGCTACAATTATTACATTCGATGGTATGTACTATCGTCATGATATTGGACTTAGATAGGAGAGAACTCTATGACAAATGTAAGAAGAATTTATGTAGAAAAAAGAAAAGAATACGCAACAGAGGCGCATGAAATTCAAACCAACCTCGTTGAACAATTAGGTTTAACGATTCATTCACTTCGTATTGTTCATCGTTATGATGTACAAGGAATTAGTGAAGAAATCTTACAACAAGGAATTAATACAATTCTTGCTGAACCAATGGTGGATCATGTTTATGATGAAACATTTCCAATGAGTGAAAAAGAATCTGTTTTCGCAATTGAATTTTTACCAGGTCAATATGATCAACGCGCTGATTCATGCGAACAATGTTTCCAAATTCTAACAGGAACATCTTCAACAAAAGTAAGATGTGCCAAACTTATTGTAGTAGACATTGATAAAAATGAAGATGTTTTAAATCAAATCAAACATTATTTAATTAATCCAGTTGATCAAAGAATTGCTTCTTTAGAAAAACCAGAACATTTAAATGATGAAACACCTGATATTAAACCTGTGCCAACTTTAATAGGATTTAATGATTTAGATGAAATAGGATTAAATCAATTCTTAAAAGATAATGGAATGGCTATGAATCTTGATGATTTAAAAGTAACTCAAGATTACTTTAAAAATGAAGAACATAGAGATCCTACTGAAACAGAAATCAAAGTGTTAGATACATATTGGTCTGATCATTGTCGTCATACAACATTTGCGACAGTTATTACAGATATCGATATTCAAAATGGTGCTTTTAAAGAAATCTTAGAAAAAGATATTGAAAGCTATAAAACAAGTAGACATGCAGTTTATGGAGTAAATACTACAAGACCTCTTACTTTAATGGATCTTGCAACTATTTCAATGAAAGAACTTCGTAAAAAAGGATATCTTGATGATATGGAAGTTTCTGAAGAAATTAATGCATGTTCTATTGAAATTACTGTTCATACAAATCAAGGAGATGAACAATGGTTATTAATGTTCAAAAATGAAACACATAACCACCCTACAGAAATTGAACCATTTGGGGGAGCTGCAACATGTTTAGGTGGAGCTATTCGTGACCCACTTTCAGGACGTGCTTATGTTTACCAATCAATGCGTATTACTGGAGCAGGTGATCCAAGAAAAACATTGGCAGAAACAACGCCAGGTAAATTACCACAAAGAAAAATTTGTCAAGAAGCTGCTCATGGTTTTTCAAGTTATGGTAACCAAATCGGGTTAACAACAGGTTATGTTCATGAAATTTACGATGAAGGTTATATCGCTAAACGTATGGAAGTAGGAGCTGTTGTGGCTGCTGCACCAAAAGAACAAGTAAAACGTTTAGAACCACAAAACGGACAAATTGTCTTATTAATTGGGGGACGCACAGGACGTGATGGGATTGGTGGTGCTACCGGTTCTTCAAAATCACATGACGTAAAATCTATTGAAACAGCAGGTGCTGAAGTTCAAAAAGGAAATCCTGTAGAAGAAAGAAAAATTCAAAGATTATTTAGAAATAAAGCAGTCTCAGAAAAAGTTGTTAGATGTAATGACTTTGGAGCTGGTGGGGTTTGTGTTGCCGTTGGTGAACTTGCTCCAGGGCTTGATATTGATTTAGATGCTGTTTTGAAAAAATATGATGGTTTAACAGGTACAGAACTTGCTATTAGTGAATCACAAGAACGTATGGCTATTGTTGTCAATGACTATGATGTTGATTTCATTAAAGAAGAATGTGCAAAAGAAAACTTAGAAGTTGTTCAAGTGGCAACTGTTACAGATACAAATCGTTTAGTAATGAAGCACATGGGTAAAGATATTGTTAATATTTCTCGTGATTTCTTAGATGCTGCAGGGGCAAAACGTTATCAAAATATTGAAGTTGAATTACCAAACTTTGAAAGTACACCTTTTGATGAAGAAGAAAGAAATGATTTTGTTGGTACAACAAAAGAAGTATTATCAAGATTATCTGTTGCTTCACAAAAAGGTCTTGTTGAAAGATTTGACTCATCTATTGGAAATGGTACAGTTTTATCTCCTTATGGTGGACGTACATATCACACAGAAACAGAAGGGATGGCTGCTTTAATTCCTGTTTTAGGAAAAGAAACAACAACTGCTTCATTAATGGCTTATGGGTATAATCCTAAGATTTCTAAATGGTCACCATATCATGGAGCGATGTATGCTGTTGTTGAAAGTGTTGCTAAGATCGTTGCCATGGGTGGAAACTATCATACAATTCGTTTTTCATTCCAAGAATATTTTGAAAAATTATTAGATGATCCAAAACGTTGGGGTAAACCATTAGCTGCTTTACTTGGAGCTAATCGTGTTCAACAAGAATTAAAACTTCCATCAATTGGTGGTAAAGATTCAATGTCAGGAACATTTGAAAATATTTCAGTTCCACCAACACTTGTTTCTTTTGCCATTACAGCAAGTGATGTTCATGATGTTATGACACCAGAAGCAAAAGAAGCAGGACATATTTTAGCAGAAGTTCAAATTAAAAAAGATCAATTTAGAGTCTTTGATTTTGATCATTTACAAAAACAATATAATGCTATCCAAGATTTAATGAAACAAAAGAAAATTTATTCAGCTTATACAGTTAAAGATGGTGGTGTGATTGAAGCTGTTTGTAAAATGGCCTTTGGTAATGGTTTAGGAGCTGCTTTCAATACAGATCATACTCTTGCTTCTTATGTTGAAAAGAATTATGGAAACATCATTGTTGAAGTAAAATCTGAAAAAGATCTAGTAGGTTTAGATTATAGAGTAGTGGCTACTTTAAATGATAGTGAAAAATTCTCTTATGGAATGGATACAATTTCTATTCAAGAAGCTTATGCAATCAATAAAGCACCATTAGAAAGTGTTTATCCAACAAGAGAAAAAGCACCTACACAAGATATTAAAGTTGCGGAATGTAAAACAAGATCAACTTTAAAAGCAAAACAATATATTGAAACACCATTAGTTGTTATTCCAGTGTTCCCAGGAACAAACTGCGAATATGATTCAAAACGTGCTTTTGAAAAAGCAGGGGCTAAGGTTGAACTTGTCTTAATTAGAAATAAAACAGAAGAAATGTTAAAAACATCGATTGATGAATTGGAAAATGCCATCAAACGTGCTAATATTGTGATGCTACCAGGAGGATTCTCTGCTGGTGATGAACCTGAAGGTTCAGGTAAATTTATTGCAACAGTTTTAAGAAATCCAAGATTAAAAGCAGCAATTAGTGATTTATTAGATAATAGAGATGGTTTAATGATTGGTATTTGTAATGGATTCCAAGCACTTATTAAATTAGGATTACTTCCATATGGTGAAATTAGAGATATGTCTGAAAATGACGCTACTCTTACATTCAATACGATTGGTCGTCACTTATCTCAATTTGTAGATACACGTATTGGTTCTGTTAAATCACCTTGGCTTGCTAATGTTAATGTGGGAGATGTTCATGTTATTCCTATTTCTCATGGAGAAGGACGTTTTGTTGCTCCTAAAGAAGTTATTGATGAATTATTTGCTAATGGACAAGTATTCTCTCAATACGTTGATCCTAATCGTAAAGTCACAATGCAAACACCATACAATCCAAATGGTTCAATGTATGCTATTGAAGGTATTGTTTCTCGTGATGGTCGTGTTCTTGGTAAGATGGGACATAGTGAACGTCAAGGAGAAAACCGTTTTAAAAATGTTTATGGTGAAATGGATCAAAAATTATTTGAAGCTGGTGTAAATTATTTTAGAGGTGGTAAATAGAATGGATAAACAACAATTTGAATGTTTTACATTAAGTCCTTTAGATGGACGTTATGCAGGTATTAAAGATGCTTTAGGTGAATATTTTTCTGAATATGCTTTAGTAAAATATCGTGTTTTTGTTGAAATTCAATGGTTAAAATTTTTAATTGAAAATGTAGAAAGTAATGTTCTTTCTAAATTTGACAAAGATAACTTAGGACAAATCGAAGCTATTTCAAAAGATTTCAATTATGATTCTTTTAAAGCAATCAAAGATATTGAAGCTGTTACAAGACATGATGTTAAAGCAGTAGAATATTTCATTGGAAATCAATTAAAAGATATGGGTTATGATTATTTAATCAGTTTTGTTCATATTGGATGTACTTCAGAAGATATTAATAATACATCTTATGCTTGTATGATCAAACATGGTTTAAATGATGTTTGGTTAAAGAAAGCCAAAGAATTTACAGCAGTTATCAATCAATGGGCTGTTGAACATAAAAATGATGCGATGTTAGCTCATACTCATGGTCAACCTGCTACACCAACTACAATTGGTAAGGAATTTAAAGTATATGCTTATCGTTTTACTTCAAGCATTGAAAATATTGAAAATATTAAAATTAAAGCTAAATTTAATGGAGCAACAGGTAACTATAGTGCTATTTTAACAGCATTCCCTCAATTAGATTGGCAAATTCTTAATAAAAAATTTGTAGAAGAATATTTAGGGTTAACTTACAATCCTTTAACAACACAAATTGAAAGCCATGATTATACATGTCATATTTTAGATGGTATTCGTCATTTCAATAATGTGTTAGTGGATTTTGATGTTGATATGTGGTTATACATTTCAATGGAATACTTCAAACAAATTCCTGTAAAAGGAGAAGTAGGAAGTAGTACAATGCCTCATAAAGTCAATCCAATTCGTTTTGAAAACTCAGAAGCAAATGTTGATATGTCTAATAATATTTGTGTTGGTTTATCAAATAAATTACCTAAATCACGTATGCAAAGAGATTTATCAGATAGTTCAAGTCAAAGAAATATTGGTTTAGCTTTTGGATATTCTTTACAAGCAATTAGTGAAACAACAAATGGTTTAGCTAAATGTGTTGTTAATAAAGATAAACTTGCAGCTGACTTAAATGAAAAATGGGAAGTTCTTGCTGAGCCAATTCAAACAATGCTTAGAAAATATGGTATTTCTGATGCCTATGATCAATTAAAAGAACTTACAAGAGGTAAAAATATTTCACAAGAAGCAATTATGGAATTTGCGAAAGGATTAGATGTTTTATCAGATGAAGATCGTCAAACTTTATTAGATATGACACCTGCAAGTTATATTGGATATGCTTCTAACTTATGTGATATTGATTTATAATGATTGATCGTCGTGCAATAAATATTTTATATAATGATCAAGTTGGCAAAAAGCTGGTAGAAGATTTCTATCAGCTTCTTGTTGTTTATAGTCAAAATGAAAAAATAAAACCTGTTGAAAGTTGTCTTTTAAAATTGAATGATATTGCTAGAAAGAAGAAAACACGTCTTGTTTATTATGATAACCATAGTTTAAAAGAAGATCTGTCACAATTTATTGTAGAAGAGTATCGTCTTTCAAAAATGGAACAAAAATGAGACAAATTTGAGACATAAATGATTAAAAAACGTGGTATACTATAGATGCTAGAAATAGGAATTGATTTTTTAGTCATTATTTTATATAATCTTTATAATCCATTGAGCAAGATTAAATAGTGGAAATAGTTAGAGAGAAGATGGCTGGTGAAAATCTTTGTATGGAAGCTATGGGACACTTGTGAGGAATTACTTGAAAAGAGTAATCGTTAATCGCGTTAAGATGAAAGTGCGTATGAAAATACGAATTAAGGTGGTACCGCGTTGAAACGTCCTTAGAGGGGCGTTTTTATATTTTTAAGGAGGAAAAATAATGGGATATAGTGCACCAAGAGGTACGGTAGATATTTTACCTGGACAAAGTGAAAAATGGATTAAATTAGAACAATTGTTAAGAACAATTGCTGCTAATTATAATGTTAAAGAAATGAGAACACCAATTTTTGAACACGCTGAATTATTTAACAGAGCTGTGGGGGATACAAGTGATGTCGTTTCTAAAGAAATGTATACTTTCCAAGATAAAAAAGGAAGATATATTTCACTTAGACCAGAAGGAACTGCAGGTATTGCAAGAGCTTATGTAGAAAATAAAATGTATGGTTTACCAGAAAAACTACAAAAAGTTTATTATATGGGACCAATGTTTAGATATGAAAGACCACAAAATGGTCGACAAAGACAATTCCACCAATTTGGTGTAGAAATGTTAGGTGTTGAATCACCTTATGTAGATGTTGAATGTATGCTTATGGCAGTGACAGTTGTAGAAGCATTAGGACTTCAAAATATCACACTTCATATCAACTCTTTAGGTGATAATGAATCAAGAGATGCTTATCGTGAAGCTTTAAAAGATCATTTTAGGGATCATTTAGATGAATTATGTGGAGATTGTAAAGCACGTTTTGAAAAGAATCCTTTACGTATTTTAGATTGCAAAGTGGATGCGAAACATCCAGCTATGAAAACAGCACCGAAAACAATTGATTATTTAAGCGAAAGTGCTAAAAATCATTTTGATAAAGTATGTTCTTTATTAGATGATTTAGAAATTGATTATGTCATCGATACAAACTTAGTAAGAGGATTAGATTATTATTCTCATACTGTTTTTGAAATTATTTCTGATGATCCAAAATTAGGTGCGGGAGCTACTGTTGGTGGTGGCGGACGCTACAATGGTTTAATTGAAGAAATTGGTGGACCAGCAACACCAGGTGTTGGTTTTGCCTTTGGTATGGAAAGACTTCTTCTTGCTTTAGATGATGAAGAAGATGAAGACGAAGATGGTTTAGATTGTTATATTATGCCTTTAGGCGAAGAAGCAAAAGATCTTGCTATGCAAATTATTGCGATGTTAAGAGCAAATGGCTTTACATGTGAAATGGATCATGTATCTCGTGGCTTAAAAGGACAATTTAAATCAGCAGATCGTTTTAATGCACACTTCTCTATTATTTTAGGGGAAGAAGAAGTAAAAAATGAAGTGGTTAATATTAAATGTAATCATGATAAAGAACAAGAAGTTGTGCCATTAGAAAATATTTTGGCACATATTGAAAATCATTTAAGTGGGGGACATGAACATGAATAGAACACATAATAACGGTGAACTTCGTTTAGAAAATGTTGGACAAACAGTTGAACTAAAAGGATGGGTTGCTAAAAAGAGAAATTTAGGAGCTCTTGTATTTATTGATTTAAGAGACCGTTATGGAATTACACAAATTATTATCAATGAAGAAATGGAAAACATTTCAAAAGATATTAAAAATGAATATATTTTATATGTTAAAGGAACTGTTGTAGAACGTTCTAGCAAAAATCCAAATATGCCTACAGGAGATATTGAAGTTGATGCATCAGAAATCAAAATCATCAATACAGCCAATACGACACCAATTATTGTTGCAGATGATACAGATGCTTTAGAAGAAACAAGAATGCAATATCGTTATCTTGATTTAAGAAGACCTGTTATGCAAAATAAAATTCTAACAAGACATAAAATTACAAGAAGTATTAGAGAATACTTAGATAGTCATGATTTTGTGGATATTGAAACACCTTATTTAAACAGATCAACTCCTGAAGGAGCAAGAGATTTCTTAGTACCTTCACGTGTACATCATGGTGATTTCTATGCTTTACCACAATCACCACAATTATTTAAACAATTATTAATGGTTGCTGGTTTTGAAAAATATTACCAAATTGCTCGTTGTTTCAGAGATGAAGATTTAAGAGCGGATCGTCAACCAGAATTTACTCAAGTCGATGTTGAAATGTCATTTATGACTACAGATGAAATCATCGAAGTTGGTGAAAATATGGTAGCTAAAGTCATTAAAGATGTAAAAGGTGTTGATGTTAAGTTACCGCTTCCACGTATGACTTGGCATGAAGCGATGGAAACATATGGTATTGATAAACCAGATATCCGTTTTGATATGAAACTTGTTAATTTAAATGAAATTGTTAAAGATGTTGATTTTATGGTATTTAAATCAGCTTTAGAAAATAATGGATATGTTAAAGGGATTAATGTTAAAAATCATGCAAGTGATTATTCAAGAAAGAAAATTGATCAATTAACTGAACTTGCAAAAACTTATAAAGCAAAAGGTCTTGCTTGGTTAAAAGTAAATAATGGTGTAGGTGAAGGACCAATTGCTAAATTCTTTAGCGAAGAACAAATGCAAAGATTAATTGAAGCTATGAATGGTGAAGATAACGACTTATTATTATTTGTTTCGGATACAAAATATATGGTTGTTTGTGATGCTTTAGCAGCTTTACGTAATCATTTAGGAAAAGAATTAAATCTTTATGATCCAAAAGAATTAGGATTATTATGGGTTGTTGATTTCCCAATGTTTGAATATGATGATGAAACTCAAAGATATTATGCAATGCATCATCCATTTACAAGACCTAAAGAATCAGATTTAGATAAAATAGATACAGATCCAGCAAATTGTCTGGCTGATGCCTATGATATTGTCTTAAATGGTTTTGAACTTGGTGGAGGTTCTCAACGTATTTACGAACAAGACTTACAACAAAGAGCTTTCAAAGCTTTAAGTTTAACAGATGAACAAGTAAGAAATAAATTTGGTTGGTTTGTTGATGCATTAAAATATGGGACACCACCACATGGAGGATTTGCTTTAGGATTAGATCGTCTTGCCATGTTACTTACTGAAAGTGATTCTATTAGAGACGTTATTGCTTTCCCTAAAAATGCCAGTGCAACATGTCCAATGTCTAAAGCACCAAACAGTGTAGAAGAAGATCAATTAAAAGAATTAGGTATTGGAGTTTTAAAAGATGAATAACGATCGTATACAAGAAATACTTGATTTAATGGAAGAAGCAAGATTGGATTACTTTTTAATAAGTGATCCTCAATCAATTGCTTATTGTACAGGATACTATAATGATCCGCATGAAAGAATGTTTGTTTTCATGATTTCAAAACATGGAAATCATACCTTATTCATGAATGATTTATTTTATTTGGATCATGATTTAGATGTTAACATTGTTTGGCATAAAGATGGACAAGATGCTATTCAAACAATTGTTGATGAAATGCATTTTCCAGGAAGAATTGGAATTGATAAAAATTGGGCCTCACATTTCTTGTTAGATCTTATGAAAAAACTCCCAGATGCAAAGTATATCAATGCTTCACCATGTGTTGATCTCGTACGCATGAAAAAAGATTTACAAGAACAAGTTTTAATGATTGAATCAAGTAAAATCAATGATGCTGTTATGGAAGAAATCATTCCATTCATTCAAGAAGGCGTGACAGAAAAACAACTTGCTAAAAAATTAGATGAATTATTTTTCAATCATCATTCTACTTGTTATGGTGCGATTGTTGCATTTGGTAAAAACGCTGCTGATCCACATCATGAAAATGATGATACACCACTTAGAAAAGGTGATTGTGTACTGATTGACATGGGATGTGTTTATAAAGGGTATTGTTCTGATATGACACGTACATTCTTTTATGAAGGTATTTTGGAAGAAGAAATTAAAGTTTATGAAATTGTAAAAAAAGCAAATGAAGCTGCAGAAGCAATGATCAAACCAGGAGTTAAATTATCAGATATTGATAAGTGTGCAAGAAAAGTCATCAGTGATGAAGGCTATGGAAAATATTTTACACATCGTTTAGGACATTTTATTGGTCGAGATGTTCATGAATATGGAGATGTCTCTTCGGTAAATGAAATGGAAGTTGAGGAAGGAATGATTTTTTCAATTGAACCAGGTATTTATTTAGAAGGAAATTTCGGAGTACGTGTAGAAGATCTAGTTATGGTGACAAAAGATGGATGTCAGGTTTTAAATTCATTTACAAAAGATATTTATATTATTTAAAAACGAGCTTGTGCTCGTTTTTTTGTATAAAAAAGAAAAAAATGAGTAAACTTTTAAAGTGAAAAAATATTTTTAAAGCCTCTTTAAATAGACAAATTTTGTCAACAAGAAATTATATAATAATATCAAAAGAAAGGATGAATTATATGGAAGTAAAAAGAGGAGATTTGTTTTATGCTGATTTGAGTGTAGGTGTAGGAAGTGAACAATCTGGAATTCGACCTGTTGTTGTTATTCAAAATGATAGTGGGAATCGATTTAGTACAACTATTATTATTTCACCTTTGACATCATCTAAAAAGAAAAATATTCCTACCCATACATTTATTAAATCAAGAGATGATTTAAAAGAAAATTCAATTGCCTTGCTTGAACAAATGAGGACCATTGATAAATCACGGTTGATTAGAAAAATAGGGGAATTAACGCCATTAGAAATGGAACGTATTAATAAATGTATTCGTATTAGTTTAGGGGTTTAAACTTACATAGAATGTTTCAAAACGGGCTTTGCTCGTTTTTTTTAAAAAATATACTCTTAACAAAGAAAAAGAAATCAATTTGTGATAGAATAGTTAACGAGGTGACAAGTATGTATTATTTTATAGGAATTAAAGGGTCAGGAATGGCTCCACTAGCAACAATTTTATATGAATTAGGGAACGAAGTTGCTGGAAGTGATATTGATAAATATATATTTATTGAAGATGAATTGAGAAAAAGAAATATTCCAATTTATTCATTCAATAAAGATAATATAAAGGATGGTTATCACGTAATTATTGGTAATGCTTTTGATGAATCCAATGAAGAAGTCAAAGCAGCTTTAGAAAACCCAAATGTAAAGTGTACAAGATATTATGATTTCTTAGCTGATTTTATGGAACATTATGTTTCTATTGCTGTTGCAGGAACACATGGAAAAACAACAACAACAGGTATGGCTTACCATTTATTTGAAGATTTTGATAAAACATCTGTTTTAATTGGTGATGGAACTGGACATGGACAAGTAGGAAGTAAATATTTTATTTCAGAAACGTGTGAATTCCAAGATCATTTCTTACATTATCATCCAGATTATGCCATTATTAATAACATTGAATTAGACCATGTTGATTATTTTGGAAATCTTGAAAGATATATTCAATCTTTTGAACAATTTGCTAAACAAGTTAAGAAAACAGTTATTGTTTGGGGAGATGACCCTAACATTAAGAAAATTCATTTTGAAAAACATGTTTTAAGATTTGGTTTAGGTGAAAATAATGATGTTCGCGCTGTTAATGTTTTAGAAACACCACAAGGATTATCATTTGATGTTTATATTCATCAAGAATTATTTGGACATTTTAACATACCATTATTTGGAATGCATATGTTATATAATTCATTAGCTATTATTACTCTTGGTTATTTAGAAGATATGTCTTATGACTATATTTTAAGTAAACTTCAAACATTCAAAGGAACAAAACGTCGTTATACTGTAAAAACTCAAGGAAACAATGTTTTTGTTGACGATTATGCACATCATCCAACTGCAATCAGATATGTTATTGAAGCAACAAGAGTGAGATATCCAGGTAAGAAAATCGTTGCCATTTTCCAACCAGATCGTTTTTCAAGGGGAGCGCGTTTTGCTAAAGAATTTGCTCAAGAAATGGATAAAGCAGATTACCCATATTTCTGTCCATTCCCAGAAAATGCAAAACATGAAGACGGTATTGATATTGATATCTATGATATTTCAAAAAATAGTGCACGTGCTAAAGTCATTACTGAAGATGAAGCAGGTGTTAAAGAATTAATGCAATATGATAACTGTGTGTTCTTATTTATGAGTAGTAAAGATATTTATAAATTTGAAGAAATGTTGATTGAAGCCAAAAAATCTATATAAAAAGAGTAAATTATGGTACAATTATTAATGAAAGTAGAGGGATGTTTATGACAACAATGGACATTTGTTACTGTGTTTTAATTTTAGCAGGTGCATTTTGTTTAGTTGCTTTAGGGGTGTTGTTTATTCGTACATCAACAGCAATTAAACAAACAGGGGATACTGTTGAAATGGCACAAGATACATTGAAAAGAGTTGATAAAGTCTTAGATGATGTCAATTACAAATTAGACTTATTAAATGCGCCTGTAGAAACAGTTGCAAAGTTCTTTGATCCTCAAAGACCAAAGTTTAATCCATTGAAAATGATGATGAGCTTTATTAAGAAAAAATAGAAAGGTGAGATAATATGAAATTAGGAAGATTTTTAACAACTTTAGGAATTGGTGCTCTTGTTGGGATGTTATTGGCACCAAAAAAAGGAAGCGAGTTAAGAGAAGAATTAAAAGATAAAGGAAAAGAAACTCTTGATAGTGCTAAAGAAATGACAGTTGAAGACTATCAAAAATTAATTAGTGAAACAATTGATAGTATTAAAAAAACAGTTGATGAATTTGATGTTGATGACTTTAAAGATAGTTCTTTAGCGAAATTAAATGAATTAAAAGATAAATTTGATGATGTTGTAACAAAATTACAAGATAGCGACCAATATTCTAAGTTAAAAGATCAAGTTGATAATGTTATTGTCCAAGTGAATGATAAAATTAATGATGTTAAAGAAAAAATGAGCGAACAAGAATTTGATGATTTTTCTGATTTAGAAGACGAAATTAATGACATTGAAGATGATTTAAATGTCATTATCGATGATTTAAAAGACTAATGAAAAAAGCAACGATTTATGATGTTGCAAGAGAAGCAGGTGTTTCTCTTGCAACTGTATCTCGTGTTATTAATGGATCATCAGTTGTTCGTGAAAAAACTAAAGAAAAGGTAATGAAGGTTATTGATGAACTAAACTTCAAACCTAATCAAATTGCTCGAGGTCTTGCGACAAACAAAACTACAACTATTGCAATTATCTTCCCACAATCGTTATTTGCTCATGTAAAAGATATGATTGGAGGTATTGGTGATGCTGGTAGAACATTGGATTACAATATTACGATTTATACAACAGATGATATTGGAAATGGTCCAATGGACGACGTTATGGAAAAAGTCATTCGCACAAGAGCCGATGGAGTTATATTATTTAATAACGATAATATTGATCAACAAATTGAACTTGTTAAAAAACATAGTATTCCAGCAGTTGTTATTGGAATGCAAGTAAGTGATGAATCGATAGGTTCTGTTTATGTTGATGCACAAAAGATTACATATGATATTGTTAATAATTATTTAGAAAAAGGTAAAAATGATATTATTTTTGTAAGTCCTCAACAAAATCTTATTCGTACAGTTGATTTGATTGAAGGAATGAAAAAAGCTTATCAAGATCATCAATTATCATTTGATGAGTCAACACAGGTTATTAATACTTCTACTCACTATGAAGAAAGCTATACACAATTTGTTGAACATTTTAGAAATCATAAACATGATTTAGTTTTTGCAAGTTATGATAAAGAAGGGGTTGCAGTTGTTAATGCAGCAATCGATAATAACATAAACATTCCAGATGATATGGAAGTTATGGCTATGATGGATACAAGCTACTCACTTATTTGTAGACCATCACTATCAACGATTCATCTTCCAATTTATGATATGGGTGCGTTGGCTGTACGTTTACTTACTAAAATTTTAAATCAAGAAGAATTAGAAACAAAAGAAGTGTGCGTAGGCTATACAAATATTTATCGTAAATCAACTATTCAATAAACCACGAAAGTGGTTTATTTTTATATTCACTTGACTTTGAATATGAAATTTAATATGATGTATTTACAGCAATGAAGGAGATAAGTAATATTATTTAATTGTTATAGAGAGCTTGTGGTTGGTGGAAACAAGCCAAGAGATAATATGAATACACTCTGGAGCTTCTAAGTGCAAAGCTTAGACGGTGAAAGCCGTTATCTACTTGAGTGTATGTCTTTGACATGAATTTAGGATGGTACCGCGATCAACTCGTTCCTATGGGAATGAGTTTTTTATTTTAAGGAGGAAATTATGAAGATTTATGATGAATTAGTTTGGAGAGGATTAATTAAAGATGTCAGTTCTCCAGAAATTGAAGAAAAATTAAATAATGGAGGATTAACTTTCTATATTGGAACTGATCCAACAGGAGATAGTTTGCACATTGGGCACTTTTCATCATTTTTAATTAGTAAAAGATTAAAAGATGCCGGGCATAATCCAATTTTATTAGTTGGAGGAGCAACAGGATTAATCGGTGATCCTAAACCTGATACAGAAAGGCCAATGATTACAAAGGAACAAGTTCAACATAACTTTGACTGTTTAAAAGCACAAGCTCAAAAGATTTTTGGTTTTGAAGTGGTTAATAACTATGATTGGTCAAAAAATTTAAACTTTATTGACTTTTTAAGAGATTATGGTAAATATTTCAATGTCAATTACATGTTGAATAAAGACATTGTAAAAAGAAGATTAGATTTAGGGATTACTTATACTGAATTTTCTTATATGATCATGCAAGCAATGGATTTCTACTGGTTACATGAAAATAAAAATTGTCAATTACAAGTTGCTGGGCAAGACCAATGGGGAAATATTACTGCTGGTATTGAATTAATTAGAAAGAAAACTGGAAAAGAAGCCTATGGTTTTACAATGCCACTTTTAACTAAAAGTGATGGAACAAAATTTGGTAAAACAAATGGTAAAGCGATTTGGTTAGATCGAGAAAAAACTTCTCCTTATGAAATGTATCAATTCTTTATTAATTCAGAAGATGATAAAGTTATTGATTACTTAAAATTCTTAACTTTCTTAACACCAGAAGAAATTATGGAATTAGAAGAAAAAAATAAAACACAACCTCATTTAAGAGAAGCACATAAAGCTTTAGCTAGAGAAGTTATTACATTCTTACATGGTAAAGAAGCTTATGAAGAAGCAGTTCAAGTTTCACAAACATTATTCTCTGGTCAAATTCAAAATTTAACTTTAGAACAAGTTGATGTTGCTTTTGAAGGTGTACCAACAGTTGAAACTGAAGAAAATGAAATGAATATTTTAGACGTTTTAATTTTAGTTGGAGCTGCTAAAAGTAAAAGAGAAGCGAGAGAATTTGTTAATGGGGGATCTGTTTTAATCAATGGTGAACGTATTAAAGATTTAGAATTTACTGTTAAAAAAGAAGATGCTTTTGGACAAAGCAAAACAGTTATTCGTCGAGGAAAGAAAAATTATTTTGTATTAAAATATAATGGATAAAAGCTCTTAGGAGCTTTTTTTCATAAAGAATATGGTATACTATCTAATAAGGAGGGACGGTTATGGAAAAATTAAGAAGTATTTTTAATTTTATATACGGATATTATTTAGATTACCGCTATAAAGTACCACCTGCATCTGCTTTGTCTTTTGCTTATTATATGATACTTTCAATTATCCCAATATGTACATTATTAGCTTTTTTTACACCGTTTTTTCCTTTAGATATTAAAACAGCACAAGAAATTTTATCATATTATTTAAGACCGGATGTGACAAAAATGGTTATTCAACTGATAAAACCACGTTCTTTATCAATAACAACTATAACAACTTTAATAGCGTCTATCTTTGTTGTAAGTAGAGGTTTTTATCAGTTACATCGTATTTCTAAAAATATGTTTCCTAATGATAAAGAATATCCATTTTTCATTGATCAAGGAATTACTTTTTTAAAAACCATTCTTATCTTTATTTTAATACTTGCAGTGATTTCTTTATTGATTATTTTTCCGTTTTTTAAGATTATCTTTATTGATCAACATAATTTTATAACAAGAGTTTTATTCTTATTTATCATTATTTTTGTTATTTTATTTTTATTATATAAAATCATTCCTGATCAAAATGTAGAATTTTTAGATACAATTAAAGGAACAGTCGTTGCAACATTATTGATTGAATTGATTATAGGTATTTTATCTATTTATTTTTCTATTGTTGATTATAGCAACGTTTATGGTCCGTTAGCGGCGTTGGTTATGTTGATGTTTTCGATTGCTGTATGTTCAGAAGCTATTTATTTTGGTATGTATGTTATTTTTGAATGTCATATTCGAAGATTAATAAAAAAATTATAAAGGAGAAAAGTAATGTATCCTTATATCAATTTTGAAAAAACAGGCAAACAAATACAAAAGTATATGAATCAAGGTGGCTATTGTGTTCAAGATATTCAGACTTATCTAGGACTTTCTTGTAAACAAAGTGTTTATAAATGGCTAAAAGGAAAGTCATTACCTAATTTAGAACATTTATGTGCTTTAAGTTATTTGTTTCATTGTACGCTAGATGATTTAGTTGTTACACAAATGAATTATTATGTAATCAAAGAAACAATATGTCAGTATTCATTAGGAGATTGTTAATGATTTATTTAGTAATAATAAATGTATTAGGCTTTTTGACAATGAGTCTTGATAAAGCAAAAGCAAAAAAACAAAAATATCGTATTTCTGAAAATACTTTGCTTTTTGTGGCTTTGATGGGTGGAAGTTTAGGAAGCTATTTAGGTATGTATTGTTTTCATCATAAAACGAAACATGTGAAATTTTATATAGGTATGCCGTTGATTTTATTTATACAAATCTTGATTTATTGTTTTTATTTTTATACAAAATTCTAGACAAGAATTTTGTATATGCTATAATACAAACGTATTAAGCGAATGCTTTGATCCACATTGTTGGGGAAAAAAACAGTGTGGTTTTTTTATGGAGGAATTTATGAAAACAAATAAAAAAGATATTATCAGTATATTACTTGGAAATACATTACTTGCACTTGCGGTTATTTTATTTATTGTTCCAGGGCATTTATTAAGTGGAGGTACAACAGGTATTTCTTTATTTTTAAATCATTATTTTCATTTCCCTATTTCAATATTTACTTTTATTTTTAATTTTATTGTTTTTATTATTGGTGCACTTATTTTAGGAAAGAAATTTGCTTTACAAACACTTATTTCAACATTTTATTATCCATTTATTTTAGGTGTGTTTGAATTTTCTTTTCAAGGTTTTTATTTAACCGATGATATTTTAATTAACACACTTTTTGCAGGTGTTTTAGTTGGGGTTGCTATTGCTATTGTTATTAAAGCAGGGGCTTCAACAGGAGGTATGGATATTCCACCCCTTATTTTAAATAAATTATTTAAAATTCCTGTTTCTATTTCAATGTATTTTTTTGATACATTAATTGTGTTAGCGCAATTTGGTTTTTCTGATGTTAGACAATGTCTTTATGGAATCGTGTTAATTTTTATTTATACAATGGTTATTGATAAGATTTTAGTAATGGGTGCTCAAAAAATCGAAGTTAAAATCATTTCTTCGAAATATGAAGAAATTAGAAAGGCTATTTTAACGAACGTTGACCGTGGAGTAACAATGCTTCATGGACAAACAGGCTACTTATTAGAAAATACAGAAGTTTTAATTAATGTTATTTCGACAAGAGAACTTGTTCAAGTTGAAAGACTTGTAAAATCCATTGATGAAGATGCGTTTATGATTATCTCAAATGTTCATGAAGTTCAAGGAAGAGGATTTAACTTAGAAAAGGAATATATTGAAAAATAAGATGTATCATTTATCTTTGTATTTTGATGAAAAAACAAATCAAAAATTATCTTTTCTAAGTAAACAGATTGAAAAAGAACTTCATCAAAATTATTTAGAAAAACATCATATTCCTTTTCATCTCACTGTTGCGACTTATAAAGAAATAAAGGAAGATAAATTTATTGAATTGGCAAATAAGCTTTTTACAAAAGGAAAGAAGCAAGAACTTTATTTTGTTTCAATAGGGTGTTTTCAAAAATCAACGCTCTATTTATTACCTGTTTATAATGAGTTTTTAAATCAGTTGATTTTAAAAGTACATCATACTTTTGATGAAAATGTTTCCATTTCACAAAAGAATCGCTATTTACCGTATCACTTTGTACCCCATGTTTCTATAAGCAGAAAGTTAAATGAACAACAAACTAATCAAGCATTTAAAATATTAAATCATTATTTTGAACCTTTTCATGGAAAAGTTATTAAGATTGTTTTAGCAAAGACAAATCCGTATCAAGAAATAAAGATCTGGGATTTATGATGCTTGTTAAGCATGATATAAACTATAAAAGAAGCATTTAACATTTTATGCTTCTTTTTTTATAATGAAGACAAGGGGAGAAATGAAAAATGTTTTCTAATAAAGAATTAAGAAGCATGATCGTTACTTTGTTTTTTGAACAATTACTGATTATGCTTGTAGGAATTGTCGATACTTTTGTCGTAAGTAGTTGTGGGGAAGCAGCAGTTTCTGGAGTATCACTTGTCAATCAATTCAATACAATTTTTATCTATTTATTTACAGCACTTGCTTCAGGTGGGGCAATCGTTGTTAGTCAATATATAATGCAGGAGCAGCGTTATATCGTTCAATGGCCAAAACCAAAGTAACAATGTATATTTCATTTGCTGCAAATATTATCAATGTTGTGGGAAATATTATCGGTGTTTATGTTTTAAAAGCAGGAGTTGCAGGGGTTGCGTATCCTTCACTTATTTCACGTGTTTTTTCAGCAATCATTATCACAGTTTTATGTTTTAATAAAAAATTGGAAGCTTACTATGATTCAAAAGATATTTTTAGATTTGATGGAAAGATGCACAAACGTATTTTAAATATAGCAATTCCTAATGGGGTCGAAAATGGAATTTTCCAACTTGTAAAAGTGGCTTTAAGCTCAATTGTAGCGATGTTTGGAACCTATCAAATTGCAGCCAACGGGGTTGCACAAAGTATTTGGTCATTAGCGGCACTTATTGGTTCAGCAATGGGGCCTGTCTTTATTACTGTTATTGGACAATGTATGGGAGCAAAGGATGTTGATCAAGCAAAATTCTATTTCTCTAAACTTATTAAATGGTCGCTTGCTTTTTCAATTGTATGGAATGTACTTGTTTTAGCGATGACACCATTTATCTAACAATTCTATAATCTTGCGAATGAAACAAAACATTTAATTATTATTCTTGTTATTATTCATAATATTGCCAACACCGTTGTCTTCCCACTTTCTGGACCATTATCTCAAGGATTAAGAGCTACAGGAGATGTCAAATTTACGATGATTGTTTCAATTGCTTCAACAGTGGGTGGAAGACTTGTCTTATCTATTATTCTTGCTTTAGGACTTCATTTAGGTGTTATTGGAATTGCTCTTGCAATGTGCGGCGATTGGACAATTCGTGCGATTATTTTCTATTATCGTTATAAATCAAATGCTTGGACAAAATTTGAAGTTATTTAAAAAGAGGATTTTATGATATAATGTTTTCAAACTAAGAAAGGAGTATTTTTATGGCAATTGATATTAAAGAAATACTTGCAAATGGTTTGTTAGATTTATGCCACAAAAAAGACTTATCTCAAATAACAGTTAAAGATCTTCTGGAAGCAACAGGAGTCAGTAGACAAACATTTTATAATCATTTCTTAGACAAAAATGATTTAATCCAATATATTTATAATCATAAAATTATTAATCATTTTAATGGACAAAATCAAAATCTTAATTTTTATGAATCACTTATAGAATCTTTTGAACATATGAAACAATATCAAACCTTTTTAAAACAAGCATGTCTAATTGAAGGACAAAATTGTTTAAAAGATTATATTCCTAAACATTGCGAAGACTTTGATTTAAAATGGCATCAACAACTTTATGGTGAAAAAACAATGCCTGATGCGTTAAGATTCGCCACTATTTATCATGCTAATGCTTCAAGTGCAATGACTTTATCATGGATTCTATCTGATATGAAAGTCCCTGTGGAAGAAATGGCAAAAATGATTACCCAAATGCGAGGACTGGGAATGGATGATTTATTTCAAGGAAGTGATTGTACAACAAATCCTTATAAAATTGACAAATAATCTTTTTTGTCAATTTGTTGACAGAGTAATTTAATTATAAATTACTCTTTTTTATAAGCATGTTACAATAAAAGTGAAAGAAGGGAATTGTATGAAAAAGACACTTTATTTAATGCGACATGGACAAACATTATTCAATTTACAACATAAGATTCAAGGGTGGTGTGATTCGCCACTTACAGAATTAGGAATCAAACAAGCGAAAGTTGCGGGAAAATGGTTTAAAGATCACGATATTACTTTTGATCATGCTTATTCAAGTACGAGTGAAAGATGTTGTGATACATTAGAACTTGTGACAGATATGCCTTATGTACGTACTAAAGGTTTAAAAGAAAATTATTATGGAGAGTTAGAAGGAGAAAGTGAAAGATTAAATTCTCATTTAACACCTAAAGATTGTGAAACATTCTATTTACAATATAAAGGAGAATCCTCTAATACGACAAGAGACCGTATGGTAAAAACTTTAACAGAAATTATGAATAAAGAAGACCATCATAGTGTTTTAGCCGTGAGTCACAGTGGGGCTTGTTTTAACTTTTTAAGAGCTTTTCAAGATCCAATGGAAGAATTAAAAAAAGGATTTGGAAATTGTTGTATTTTTATTTATGAATTTGATAATGGAACATTTACATTAAAAGATGTGATTAGACATCAAATCTAGGAGGAAATATGGAATACGTTAATTTAGGTAAGACAGATATTAAAGTTTCAAAAGTATGTTTAGGATGTATGGGCTTTGGTGATCCACAAGCAGGAATGCATTCTTGGACACTTCCTTATGAAGAATCTAAAAAAATCATTAAGCATGCCCTTGATCAAGGAATCAACTTTTTTGATACTGCTATGGGATATCAAGGAGGAACATCAGAAGAATATTTAGGACGTGCCATCAAAGAATTTTCAAAAAGAGAAGATGTTGTTATTGCGACTAAATTTATGCCACGTAGCCAAGTACAAATTGACCAAAGAGTCAGTGCTCGAGAACATATTGAAACATGTTTAAATAATAGTCTAAAAAGGTTACAAATGGATTATGTAGATCTTTATATTCTTCATCGATGGGACAATGTAACACCCATTAAAGAAACAATGGAAATCTTAAATGATCTTGTTAAATCAAAAAAAGTAAGAGCCATTGGTGTTTCTAACTGTTTTGCTTGGCAAATTGCTAGAGCTAATGAAATTGCCAAAAACAATGGATGGGCAACTTTCCAATCAATTCAAGGACATTACAATCTTATTTTTAGAGAAGAAGAAAGAGAAATGAAACCTTATTGTGATTTAATGGGGGTTTCGATGACACCATACAGTTCACTTGCTTCGGGAAGACTTTCTAGACATCCAGGAGAAACATCTAAAAGATTAAAAGAAGATGCCTATGCTAAAGGAAAATATGATGAAAGTGAAAAAGAAGATCTTGTCATCATTCAAAGAGTTGAAGAACTTGCTAAAAAAAGAAATTGTTCGATGTCAGAAATTTCTTTAGCGTGGTTAATGTCTAAAGTAACTTCACCAGTTGTTGGTGCGACAAAACTTAGTCATATTGATACGGCTTGTAAGGCTTGTGATTTAAAATTAACAGTTGAGGAAATAAAATATTTAGAAGAATGTTATAAACCACATCCATTAGTGGGTGTCATGAAAGAAAATAATCAATAAAAACAAGAAAGATTCTTTTCTTGTTTTTTATTTTTTGTTATATTATAAAAGATGAACAAGAAAGAGAGTAGATAATATGGGTATTGTAGTAATTGGTGCAGTTTTTGTAGATATTAAAGGATTTCCACTAGATGCATATATTCCAACTGGAAGAAATGCAGGACATATTAAATATATTCATGGTGGTGTAAGTAGAAATGTGGTAGAAGATATAGCAAACATTGAATTACGTCCAACATTTTTATCAATTGTTGATGATAGTGCTTTGGGAGAAGATGTTATTCGTAAATTACAAAGACATAAAGTTAATACAGAATATGTTCAAAAAATTCCTGAAGGAATGGGAACATGGCTAGCTGTATTTGATAATGATGGTGATTTGGCAGGTTCTATTTCTCAACGTCCAAATTTAATGCCAATTTTGGATTTAATTAATGAAAAGGGCGATGAAATATTCAAAGATTGTGATTCAATTGTTTTAGAAGCTGATATTGATCCTGAAATTATAAAAACTGTTTTAGATTATTCAAAAAAATATAACAAAAAAGTATTTGGTGTTATTTCGAATATGACACTTGCAGTTGAAAGAAGAGACTTATTACAACAATTTGATTGTTTGGTATGCAATGAATTAGAGGCAGGTATTTTCTTTGCTGAAAATTATAGTAAAAAAAGTCCAAAAGATTTATGTGAAATCATTTATCAAAAAGTTTCTGCAGGAGCTATTAAATCAATGGTTGTTACAATGGGAAGCAAAGGAAGTATTTATGCCGACCATTTAGGAAATAAAGGAATCTGTCTTGCTAAAAAAGTAACTGTTAGAGATACAACAGGTGCTGGTGATGCTTTTTGTGCAGGGTTAACAATAGGACTTACTTATGGAAAAGAACTTTCTGATGCAGTTGAAATTGGAACAAAATTAGCAGCTTCTGTTATTACATCATCAGAAAATGTATGTCCACGTTTTTTACCACGTGAATTGGGATTGGATATGGATGTATCTGATTGTTAAAAACATCCTAGAGGATTAGGATATTTTTTTTGACAGTCTATAAATAAAGTTATAGAATATGTGCAAGTAGGTGAATTTTATGGATTTAAAGAAAATAAAAATAACAAAACAAGCTAAAATATGTTTGAGTCTCCTTATAGCCATTATCATGCTTCTTTTTATCATTATTATTTTGTATAATGATAAATTTTATCCAAATACCTCAATAGGTGGAATAGATGTTTCAAATATGACTTTGTTAGAAGCTAAAAATGCTGTTCAAACGGATTTGAAAAATCATGTTCTTGTTATTAAAGGCAGAAATAATGCAAAATATGAATTAAGAGGCGCGGATATTGATTTGAATGCTAATTATGAAAAACAAGTAGAAGATTGCTTTAAAAAGACACATGGATTATTTTCGTTTTATAAAATAATTTCAGGTGAAGATTTTGATGTAAATTTTGATGTTTCTTATAATAAAGAGGCCTTTAAAAATAATCTTTCTCAATCATTTTTAATAACAGGAGATAATTATAAAATTACAGCACCAGTAGATGCACATGTGGAATATGATAAGACTGCTAAAAGTGGTAAAGTTATTAAAGAAAAACAAGGAAATCAATTAGATCAAGATAAGTTTTATAGTTATGTTGAAAAGTCTATTCAACAATTAAAGACAAGAGTCAATTTAGATAAGGCAAATGTTTATTTAAAACCAAAATATGTACAAACTGATAAAGAGGTACTAAATGAGCTAAGCCAGTATAATAATTACTTATGTCGTTGGGTTCGTTTTGATATGGGTGAAAAACACTATGAAACAATTTCCCCTAAAGAAATTAAAGATTGGATAGTTATTGGTGATGACGCTTCTGTTTCAATTGATCAAGAAAAAATGGCACAATGGGTTGAAAAATTCTGTTTGAAATACAAAACAGTAGGAAAAACAAGAAAATTCAAGTCACATACTGGTGAAGTATTAGAAGTATCTGGTGGAGATTATGGATGGCAAATTGATTATAGTCAAACTGTTGATCAAGTTTATAAAGCGTTGACAGAAAATAATACGCAAAGTGATGTAGATGCATATGTAAAAAATAAAAGTAATACAAACAAGAAAAAACTACTTAAGAAGTTAGAACCTATTTATAAAAATAAAGCTTACAAAATGAACTTTGAAAATCCAACAGAAGATTATAATACTCAAACATATAGCGAAGTGGATATTTCAGAGCAAATGGTTTATGTCTTCCAAAATGGACAAGTTGTTTATAGTGCAAAATGTGTAACAGGACTTCCAAGTGATGTAACACGTTCTACTAAAACAGGATGCTGGTATATAAAAGATAAAAAACTCGAATATACTTTAACAGGTGCGGATTATACAACACCAACTAAATATTGGGTTCGTATTACATGGACTGGAACAGGATATCATTATATGAATCGAAGTGATTGGGATAAATGGTCGCCTGAATTATATAAAACAAGAGGTTCTCATGGATGTATTAATTTACAATTAGAAGATGTTAAAAATATTTACAATCTTGTTTCTATGAGAGACATGGTATTTATACATGATTAGAAACCATCGAAAGATGGTTTTTTAATTTGCAAATGAATTGCATATTTATTGACATAATAAAAGAGGAATGCTAGAATCTAGGAAAATGCAAATGAATTGCAAATAAGAGGTGGTAATATGCGTTATAAAACGAAAACTTTTCAATTGATTGAAAATTACTTGAAAACGTGTTGTGATAAATGCTTTCGAGCACATGATGTTTACGATTATATCGTAGCAAATGAAATGAAAGTAAATATCTCAACTGTTTATAGGAATTTAGAACAGTTTGTTGATGCAGGACAATTAATTAAATATAAATTGGGGAATAATGATGTTTGGATGTATCGTCTCAATCAACAGTTTAGTCAATGTCATGAACATCTTCATTTACAATGTAAAGAATGTGGAAAAATTATTCATATAAAAAAAGAATCGATGGATTCTATCATCACAATGCTAGAAAAAGATTATAAATTCTTTTTAGACTGTGATATTTCTACTATTGGTGGTTTATGCAAAACATGTATGATGAAAAAGGAGTTAAAATGAACAAATTATTAAAATACACATTTATGTTATTATGCTGTTTTTTGCTGATGGGATGTTTACCTTTAGATAAAGAAACAGATAAAAAAAGTATTGTTTGTACAACGTATGCCCAATATAATTGGTTACAAGAAATTATTGGGGAGAATAATTCAACATTTGAACTTACTTTACTTATTAAAGATGGAGCTGATTTACATAGTTATCAGCCAACAATTAAAGATTTAGCAAAGGTATCATCTGCTGACTTATTTGTATATGTTGGTGGAGAATCCGACCAATGGGTAAGTGATGCGTTAAAAGAAGCAAAAAATAAAAATATGTTAGTTGTTGATATGATGGATGTTTTAAAAGAGAGAATCAAGGAAGAAGAACATGTGGAAGGGATGAAAGAAGATCACGACGAAAATGAAGATGAAAGTGAATATGATGAACATGTTTGGCTTTCACTTATTAATGCACATGAAGTGGTTCGCTATCTATCAAATGAAGTGCAAAAATTAGATGATGTCCACAAAAAAACATATGAAGAAAATACGATACGCTATTTAAATGATATTGATGATTTAAATCATCAATATGAACAAGTGGTAGAAAATGCCACTACTAAAACATTACTTTTTGCAGATCGTTTTCCATTTAGATATTTACTGGATGATTATGATCTTAATTATTATGCGGCTTTTCCTGGATGTTCTGCAGATGTCGAAGCAAGTTTTTATACGATTACTTTTCTAGCAAATAAAATAGATCAATTGGATTTAAAAAGTATTTTTGTTATTGATCAAACAAATTTAAAAATTGCACAAACAGTTAAAGATAATACACAAAAGAAAAATCAAAAAATTATGTATTTAGATTCTTTACAGTCAGTTGATGATCAGAAAATCAAGGATGGTTATAGTTATTTAAAGGCAATGAAATATAATTTAAAAGTGCTTAAAAAGGCATTATAAAATAAGGAGATATTATGTCATATATAAAGGTAGAAGATTTATCATTGGGATATGATAGTGAAATTGTTTGTTCAAATATAAATTTTGAAATTAATAAAAATGACTATTTATGTATTATAGGAGAAAATGGGGCAGGGAAAAGTACCTTGATCAAGACAATTTTAGATTTAAAAGAAAAAAAAGCAGGTAAGATTTTATTTTCTGAAAATTTAAAAAAATCAGAAATAGGGTATCTTCCTCAACAAACAGTTGTTCAAAAAGATTTTCCAGCAACTGTCTATGAAGTTGTTTTATCAGGTATGTTGTCACAATTAAAATATCGCCCTTTTTATACAAAAAAAGAAAAAAAACATGCAAAACAAGAAATGGAAAAATTGGGAATTACGCATTTACAAAATAAAAGTTATCGCCAGTTATCTGGTGGACAACAACAACGTGTTTTATTAGCAAGAGCTTTATGTGCTTCAGATAAAATTCTATTATTAGATGAACCAGTAACTGGTTTGGATCCTCAGGTTACACAAGAATTTTATGGCTTATTAAAATCATTAAATGAACAAGGAATGACTATTGTCATGGTTTCTCATGACTTATCTGTATTAAAATATGCAACGCATGTTTTATATTTAAAGAAAAAAGTCCCCATTTTTATGGAAAAAGAAATGTTTATTGAAAGGTATGGAAAGGAGATTTATAATGACTAATTTTATTGCAACATTACAATATTATTTTTCTTATCCTTTTGTACAGTATGCTTTAATTGTTGGAGTTTTAATTGCTTTATGTTCTTCGTTATTAGGAGTAACACTTGTTTTAAAACGTTTTTCATTTATTGGGGATGGTCTTTCACATGTTGCCTTTGGGGCAATGGCTGTGGCGACGGTTTTACAGTTTACATCACAAACTTTATTTATCATGATTGTTACAGTTATTGCAGCTATTTTTCTTTTAAGGACGGGGCAAAATACTAAAATAAAAGGAGATTCGGCTATTGCTATGCTATCTGTAGGGGCTTTAGCTATCGGTTATTTAGTAATGAACATTTTTTCAACTTCAGCTAATGTTTCTGGAGATGTTTGTTCAACGCTTTTTGGGTCAACAACAATTTTAACTTTGACACATTTTGAAGTAATCGTTTGTATTGTTATGTCACTGCTTGTTGTGTTGTTTTATGTTTTATTTTATAACCGAATCTTTGCAGTTACTTTTGATGAAGAATTTATGAAGGCAACGGGTAAAAAAGTAGAATTATATAATTTGATTATTGCTGTTTTAACAGCCGTTATTATTGTTCTTGCGATGAATTTAGTAGGTTCATTATTAATTACAGCTTTACTTATTTTTCCAGCTTTGTCAGCAATGAAAATAATAAATAGTTTTAAAGGAGTCGTTATTTATTCTGCAATTTTATCAGTTATTGGAGCATTTGTAGGAATTATATTATCAATATTGTTTTCAACTCCTGTTGGAGCAACTGTTGTTTTTATTAATATTATGATCTTTATTATTAATTGGATAATTTCAATATTTAAATAAGTGATTGAAAATCCTTTCTTTTCAAAAAGAAAGGATTTTGTTAAAATATACGAGGTGATTATAAATGGATGGAATATTATTAATAAATAAACCTGCAGGCTATACAAGCCATGATATTGTAGGAATAGTAAGAAAAAAATTACATACAAAAAAAGTAGGACATTGTGGAACATTAGATCCTGATGCAACGGGTGTACTTGTTGTATGTGTCAATAAAGCAACAAAAGCAATTCAATTTTTGATGAGTGATACAAAAATATACAGGGCAACTTTATCGCTAGGGAAAAGTACAGATACATATGATGCCAGTGGAAAAATATTAGAAGAAAAAGAAGTTGGACAAATATCAAAAGCACAAGTTATTGATGTTTTAAATTCATTTTTAGGAAAATCTAAGCAAAAACCGCCAATTTATTCAGCAATTAAAGTAAATGGTAAAAAGCTTTATGAGTATGCAAGAAATGGTGAAGAAGTAGAAATTAAAGAACGTGATATAGAGATTATGATGATTGAATTAATTGATTTTTCAAATAATGAGATTGTTTTCGATGTTAAATGTTCTAAAGGAACCTATATTCGTTCTTTATGTGTTGATATTGCTAAAAAACTAGGGTATCCAGGACATATGTCTCATCTAGAAAGAAGACAGGCAGGGCGCTTTTTAATTACTGATTGTATTACTTTAGAACAGTTAGAAAATGATGATTATTCTTTACATTCAATAGATGACGCTTTGTGTGGTTTTCCTCAATTAAAATTAGATGATCCAACGCCAGTTTATCATGGTAAACAAATTAAAAGTGATTTGATTGGTCAAGTAGCGATTTATGATAATCAAAATCGTTTATTAGCTATTTACGAAAGTACGGGACAAGGCTATTTGAAAAATGTTAGAGGTCTATGGTGATGGAAATCATTCATTTGTCAGTTGATACTCCCATGCAAGTTCATGATTCTGTTTGTGCACTAGGTTTTTTTGATGGTGTTCATTTAGGACATCAACAACTTTTAAAAGAGGTTGAACATATTGCTAAAGAAAAGGGACTAAAAAAAGCAATAATGACATTTTCTGTACATCCTAAACAAATTTTAGAAAATAATGATTATCATTATTTGATGTCATTATCTGAAAAAATAAATATTTTAAAACAATGGCAATTTGACTATTTTTATATTATTGATTTTGATCAAACTGTTGCAAATTTAAAACCCAATATTTTTTTACAAAATTATATTATAAATCATCAAATAAAACATGTTGTATGTGGTTTTGATTTTCATTTTGGAAAAAAAGGAATGGGTGATGTACATGTTTTACAAGAAAATAAATCATTTGATGTCACTGTCATAGAAGAGTACAGTGAAGATGCATTAAAAGTATCTTCATCGTACATAAAAAAGTTGTTGAATGAAGGAATTATTGAAAAAGCAAATCATTTATTGACACGATTTTATCGTGTCTCTGGACAAGTTATTTATGGTTTGCAAAATGGGAGAAAGATTGGTTTTCCTACGGCCAATATTGATTATGGACACTATGTTGTTTTAAAAAAAGGTGTTTATGGGGTCTATATAACTATTAAAGGAAAGCAATATAAAGGAATGGCTAATATTGGTTATAATCCTACAGTAGGGCTTATTGATAACTTATCTTTAGAAGTCAATATTTTTGATTTTGATCAAGATATTTATGGTGAAGATGTGGATGTGGATTTTGTGTTTAGGGTAAGAGATGAAAAGAAATTTAAATCTTTAAATCATTTAAAAGAACAATTACAAAAAGATAAAAAACATATTGATCAATTTCTGGATTAATATGTTTTTCTTTTGTCTAAAATATAAGAGGTGAAGAAAATTGCTTTATATTCATTTATTTCTAGCAAATTTAATATGGGGATTAAATGTGATTGTTACAAAATTAAATTATGATTCTTTTCATCCTCTTTTTTTAGCAATGATAAAGATACTTTTTTCTGTATTAGCGCTGCTGTTTTATATTTATTATAAAAAAATTTCTTTTGAAAAAGTATCTATAAAAAAATTAATAGTGCAAACAAATTTAATTAATGTTATTAATTTTTTGTTGACATATTATGGTATGCAATATGTAGAAGGGACGATGACAGCAACGATTAATTGTTTAGCACCAGTTATGATGTTTATTGTATCTGTTTCTTTGTGCAAATGGAATTGGAAAATTCTGATCTCATTCATGATGAGTTTTTTAGGATTTTTAATAGCCATTCATTTTCGACTTTTTAATATAGGAAAGGGAATCTTTTTTTTAATAACGGCATTGTTTATTTACAATTTTGGTAATTATCGATTAAAAGATATTACACATAATCCATTCATTTATAACTTATATATGTTATTAATAGCTTTTTTTGAATTTATTGTTATTTTGTTGTTTCAAAAGAATGATTTATTTAAAACAGTAAACACTTTTTCTTTATGGTTATTTATTTTAACTTCTGGAATTGGATATGCCTATATTCAATGTGTTTATTTTTTATCAATTCATTCAATAGGTCCTTTAAAAACAAGTTTTTTTATGGCATTTAGTCCTGCTTTTACCTATTTTTTCTCTTTGATTTTATTAAAAGAAAAATTTGATTTTTTTGTTTTAATTGGATTTATAGTGATTTTTACAGCTTCGTTTTATTTTATCTCAAAGAAAGAAAATTAGATTTAGACAAGTATATGACTTCATGATATACTTATATGTAGAAATGTGATTAAAAGAGGTTGTTAACATGAAATATTTGAATGAAATTATAAAAGTATTAGGAATGAAAACAATTATTATTATTTCGGTAAGTATTTTAGTTTTGATATTGGTTATTTTGACATATCGCTTGTTAAAATTAAAACATTATCGTAATGAAATTGTTGATTTAGAAAATAAAATGAATGCAATTAAATCCTTACCTATTCAATATCGACTAGGGAGGGTAAAAGGAATTGCTAAAAATATGCCAGAATTGCAAGAAAAATATGAAACTTATGATGCAAAATTTGCTGAACTAACAGATCTTCAAAATGATGAAATCATTCCGCTTGTTAATGATATTGATGAAGCACTTTATTATCGAAAATTACGAGGTGTTCAAAAAAAGATGAACTCTTTAGAGGAAAAAGTGATTCATTATGCAAAGGAATCAAAACAACTTTTAAAAGATATAGAAGTTATTACAGAAATTGAAAATATTCAAAGATTAGAAATTATCAAAGTTAAAGAAAAATATCGTGCTACAAATGATAACTATGCACAGATTCGTTTTAAAGTTGAAGACTACGTTCCTAAAGTACAAGATGTATTTCATGATATTGATGAACGCTTTGTTGAATTAGAAAATTATATGAATAATCAACAATTTGAAGAAGCTAAGACATATACAGAAGATATTTCAAAATATATCGATGCTTTGGATCAACAGTTAAGTGATTTACCTACATATATTTCTGTTGTTCGTCAATATTTACCAAAACGCTTAAATGAACTAAAGTCAATTATGCAAGATATGCAAGAAAAAGATTTTGCTGTTGAAAGAATGAATGCTACGATCCGTATTTCTAAAATTGATAATGATTTACACGAGACAGAAAAAAATATAAAGAATTTAAAATTGGAAAACGTTGGACAAAATATAGAAGTCATGACGGATGAGTTAAATCTATTGTATTCTGATTTTGAAAAAGAAAAGAATGCATATGCACTCTACGAAGAAAAACGAAATGAATGTTATAAATTCGTTAATAAGATAGAAAGCGGACTTTTAGAGGCTAAAGAAAGTATTCATGAGTTAGAAAAAAACTATATTTTAGGTGATTATACGATTACAATAGAAGATGATTATAATCAATTTCAATCAATTGTTGATGATTTAGCGGAAATTACAAAGATTATTGAAACTAAAGATTTTTCTTATATAGAAATGATTGATGATTTTTCAAGAATTGTTGAACAAAGTAAACCATATAATGATTCTTTGATTAAACATATTGAATTAGCAGAAACATTACGTATTCAAGAAAAGAGAGCTTTGGATGAGTTAGACAATATTAATATTGTTTTATTAGAAATTAAATCTGAAATTAGAAATAAACATTTACCAATGATTAGTGAATCTTATCAAGATTATATTGATGACTCTTATCAAAAAGCAGATTCCATCTTAAATTTTATTAGAAAAAGACCAATTGATTTAAAGAGTTTGTCACTTCAAGTAGATGCTGCAAGAGATGTTATTTATAAATTGTATGATAATGTGCATAATTTGATTGTTACTGCTGAAATGGTAGAGGATGCAATTGTTTTTGGAAATAGATATCGTTCTTCATTTTTAGAAGTTAATACAGAGCTTACAAAAGCGGAATTACTTTATAGAAATGGGGAATATACAAAAGCATTATCCACAGCTGTTGATATTATTGAAAAAATAAAACCAGATTCTTATGAAATGTTGGTTAATAAAAAAAGTCCTAAGGCTGAATAGGACTTTTTTCATGAGGGTCATATGTTATCGAAAATTGAATAAAAATAAAATATGGAGGGAAATATGGTATATCTAGATTATGCTGCGACAACACCTTATAATAAGGATGTTTTAAAAACATATACACAACTGTTAGAAAAATATTTTTATAATGCTGATAGTATTTATAGTCAAGGAATTGAAGTGAATCGCTTATTAGAAAAATCGAGAGGTTTACTTGCTAAAATGTTAGATGTTGATGAAGAAGAAATGATTTTTACAAGTTGTGGAAGTGAAGCAAATAATATGGCTATTAAAGGAATTGCTTTTCAATATCAAAATAGAGGGAAACATATTATCACAACTTCGATAGAACATTCTTCAGTGTATGAAACATGTAAAGAATTAGAAGAAGTATTTGGATTTGAAGTAACTTATTTACCTGTTGATCATACGGGACATATTCAAATTGATGATTTAAAGAAAAGTATTCGAAATGATACGATTTTAGTGAGTGTCATGTGTATTAATAATGAAGTTGGATCTATTCAACCCATTGAGGAAATAAAAAATGTACTCAAAGATCATCCGCTTGTTAAGTTCCATGTTGATATGGTGCAAGCTTTAGGTAAGATAAAGATAGATTTAAAAGGTATCGACTGTGCATCGTTTTCTGCACATAAAATAAATGGTTTAAAGGGGAGCGGATTGCTTTTTAAAAGAAAATCTACTACTTTAGTACCACTTATTAATGGAGGACAGCAAGAGTTTGGTTTACGTGGAGGAACTAGTAATGCTTGCACGTATATTGTTCTTGCTAAAACTTTAAGATTAGCATTAGAAAATTTTGATCAAAAAGAAAAATATGTTTCGAAATTAAATAAATATTTAATAAAAGAATTACAGACAATTCCAGATGTTATTATTAACACTGGAGATAAAGTGTCAAGTCATATTGTTAATTTTTCATGTATTGGTTATAAACCAGAAGTTATTTTGCATGCTTTGGAGGAAAAAGATATTCTTATTTCTACAAGGAGTGCGTGTAGTTCTAAAACAAGTGATGTTTCTAGGGTGATGCAACAATTGCACTTGCCTGATGAAGTTGCAAAAAGTGCTTTGAGAGTAAGTATAAGTGATTTGACAAAAGAAGAAGAAATTGATAAATTTATTTATTGTTTGAAAGAAGTATTAGATTCAATAAAAAAACAGAGGTAAGATATGGAAGCAAATTATATTGTCGTTCGTTTTGGAGAACTTACAACAAAAGGTAAAAATAGAAAATTATTTACACAAAAATTATTAAAAAACACAAAAGAAATTCTTTTTGAATTTCCACAATTACAATATCAATTACAATATGATCGTTTATACATTTATCTAAATGGTGCAAATCATTTGTTAGTCAATGAAAAATTAAAAACAGTTTTTGGTATTCATTCTTTTTCAAATGCTTATAAATTTAAAAAAGATTTAGATGTTGTTAAAGATGCAATTGCTAAAATGATCAACGAAGATTCAAAAACAACGTTTAAAATTAACACAAAACGTAGTGATAAAACATTTCCTAAAAAGTCACAAGACATTAATAGAGAAATTGCAGGACATGTTTTTCATCATGTAGATAGACAGTTAAAAGTAGATGTTCATCATCCAGAAATGTTGGTTACAGTTGAGATTAGACATGACGCTATTTACGTTATGACAAATGTTATCAAAGGTGCAGGTGGATATCCTGTTGGTATTGGTGGAAAGGCATTGTTAATGTTATCGGGTGGAATTGATTCTCCTGTAGCAGGATACTTAACTTTAAAACGTGGTGTCGATATTGAATGTGTTCACTTTGCAGCGCCACCATACACAAATGAATTTGCTAGAGAAAAAGTTTTTGATTTAGTAGATAAATTAAGACATTATACACATGGTCAAATTACAGTTCATGTTGTTAATTTTACAAAATTACAACTTGCAGTTTATGATCATTGTGATGAAAGTTATGCCATGACAGTTATGCGTAGAATGATGTATCGTATTGGAGAAAAACTTGCTATAAAAAATCATTGTTTAGCACTTGTTAACGGTGAAAGTATTGGACAAGTGGCTTCACAAACCTTAGATAGTATGAATGTAATCAATCAAGTTATTTCAATTCCAGTATTAAGACCTGTGTTATGTCTTGATAAATTAGAAATTATTGATATTGCTCAAAAAATAGATACTTATGATATTTCTATTAGACCACATGAAGATTGTTGTACAATTTTCACACCTAAAGCACCTGCTACAAAACCAAAAAGTTATAAGGCTGAAGCTTTTGAAGCAACTTTTGATTATGAAACATATGTTAATGAATGTGTAGAAAATGTTGAAACAATTGTTGTTGATGCAAACTATAAAAATGATGAAGATATTTTTTAAAAAAAGCGTATAGTTTTTTATTCCTGATGCAAAATAAAAGTGTCAGGAGGTGACACAACATGGCACAAAGTAATAATAGCAATAGATTAGTTGTACCAGGAGCTCAAAATGCGATCGACCAAATGAAATATGAAATTGCAAATGAATTTGGTGTTAATTTAGGTCCTGATACAACTGCTAGAGCGAATGGCTCTGTTGGTGGAGAAATTACTAAAAGATTAGTTAAAATGGGACAAGAACAAATGTCTCGTTCTTCATATAATAACAAATAGTAATATGAGAATAGTTTTCTTAATAAAAGAGGACTATTCTTTTTTTATGAGTGTTGAAAGAGCTTACATTTTTTTGATAATTTCACTTAGAAATATTGTTTTTGTGTACTAAATTATGTACAATATAATTATATTGCTAGGAGGTAAATTATGGTAAAAGTAATGGCGGTAAACGCAGGAAGTTCCTCTTTAAAATTCCAATTGATCAATATGCCAAGTGAAGAAGTTATCACTTCGGGATTAGTTGAAAGAATTGGACAAGAAGTTGGAAATTTTGTAATTAAAGTAAATGGAGAAAAAATACAAACACAAACACCAATTCCTGATCATCAAGTGGCAGTTGATTTATTATTAAATGCTCTTGTTGATCATCATATTGTTGAAAGTTTGGAAGAAATAGATGCAGTGGGACATCGTGTTGTACATGGAGGAGAAGATTTTGATGATTCTGTAGTCGTTGACGAAGAAGCAGTAAAAAAAGTTGCAGATTTAGCAGAGTTAGCTCCTTTACATAATCCAGCAAATATCATTGGTTATAAAGCATTTAAAGAAGCTTTGCCTGATCATGTAGGACATGTTTTTGTTTTTGATACGGCATTCCATCAAACATTAGATAAAGAAAGATATTTATATCCTTTACCACTTGAATATTATACAGATTTAAAAGTAAGAAAATATGGAGCACATGGGACAAGTCATAAATATGTTTCTCAACAAGCTATTGAAATGTTAGGAAATCCTAAAGAATCAAGAATTATCGTTTGTCATTTAGGAAATGGAGCAAGTGTTTCAGCTGTTCAAGATGGTAAATGTATTGATACATCTATGGGATTTACACCACTTGCAGGTGTAATGATGGGAACACGTTCTGGAGATGTTGATCCTTCAGTTATGCCTTATTTATGTAAAAAATTAAATAAAACAGCAGATGAAGTTTTAGAAATCTATAATAAAAAATCTGGAATGTTAGGAATTTCAGGCATTTCTTCTGATTCTAGAGATATTGAAAATGCCTTATTTAACGAAGGTAATGAACGTGCTTTATTAACTGGTTTATTATATGCACGTATTGTTTCAAAATATATTGGACAATATTACGCTGAATTAGGTGGTTGTGACGCTATTTGCTTTACAGCGGGAGTTGGTGAAAATGCTGCTTATTTAAGACGTTTAATTATTGACAATGTCTCAAGAGCATTTGGTGTTTTCTTAGATGAAGAGCTCAACAGCATTAGAAGTGATGAAAATCGTGTGATTTCACATCAGTATTCTCAAATTAAAGTGATGGTCATTCCAACAAATGAAGAAGTCATGATTGCAAGAGATACAGTTCGTTTGTTAGATTTATAAACCTATGCAAACAGGTTTTTTCTTTGTTTAAGGTATGTTATTATAAAATAGGGTGAAAATTATGATAGAAAAGATTTTAAAAAAAATAGATGAATATGAATGTATTTGTTTATATCGTCATGTTAATCCGGATTATGATGCTTTTGGGAGTCAATTTGGAATGTATGATTTAATTCAAAATACTTTTGAAAATAAAGAAGTCTATTTTGCAGGTGATTTTTCTTCTGATTTAGTGGCTAAATATCAATTTAATGGAGAAATCAATGAACCGAATTTTGAAAAACCAACTTTAGGAATTGTTTTAGATACAGCTAATCAAGAAAGAATTGATGGTGATATTAGTTTATGTAAAGAAATTATAAAAATTGATCACCATATTGTTGTTGATTCTTATGGAAATTTAAATTTAGAAGATAGTACAGCTTCTTCATGTAGTCAAATAGTGGCTTTATTTTTAAAAAATAAACGTGTAAAACTTTCAAGCTTTGGAGCTGCGGCTCTTTATATGGGAATTATAGGGGATACAAATAGATTTATGTATTCAGCTACTGATGAGCGTACTTTTGAAGCGGCAATGTATTTATATAATTATGATTTTGATATGCAAGCACTTTATGAAAGAATGTATATGAAACATGTGAAAGATTTAAAAGTGAATGCTTTTATCCTAAATCATTATATTGAAGATGAGGGTGTTGCTTACTATGTTTTAAAAGATGAAGATTTAAAACATTTAAATATTTCAAGAGAAAGAGGCTCTGATTTTGTTAATTTATTAAGTTCAGTTGATGAATATAAAGTATGGTTAGCTATAACAGAAAATACAAAAGATCATAATTGGCGTGTTTCAATGAGATCGAGACATATTCCTGTTAATGAAATTGCGAATAAATATCGAGGTGGCGGACATGCGTTTGCTTCGGGGGCAACACTTTTATCTTTAGATGAATTACCTTTATTATTAAATGATATCAAGGAGAGAATAAATGAATGATTTTATACAAAGTATCATTGATGAAATAAAAAGACATTTTTCTTCATCTAAAATACAAACAACTAAAAAATGGAGCTATTTAATTCCATTGATTGTCGTTTGTCTTTTAGGTATTATAGGAGAGTATGTTTTATTACTACCAATTCATTATCAATCTCAAACATTTATTTTCCATTTGATTTTTTTAATTGTTATCTTTGTTATTTTACATGCGATATTATTAGGTACATTTGATAAAACATCTAAATATTTAATGTTTGTAGTCGTTGCCTTATTTGTTTATATAGGTGTTGGTTCGGTATATAGTTTGCCTATTTTTCATGCAAAAACATATCAAAATCAATTACAATTAAATAAAAAAGCTGATTTTTATAAAGATAATGAGACGATTTCTTATCAATCAATTCCTGTTGTAGATCGTGAAAGTGCTATTAAACTAGGTGATCGAAAAATGGGACAAATGATAGATTATGTTTCACAGTTTGAAGTAGATGAATCTTATGAACAAATTAATTATCAAGATACTCCTTATCGAATTACACCATTAGAATATAGTGATTTAATTAAATGGATAACAAATCGAAAAGAAGGCTTACCAGCTTATGTTAAAGTGAATATGGTAAGTCAAGAATCTGAAGTTGTTGAATTGAAAGAAGGCATGAAATATTCAAAATCTGAACATTTTGGTAGAAATATTAATCGTCATTTAAGGATGAATTATCCTACGAAAATGTTTGAAGAATTAGCTTTTGAAATTAACGATGAAGGTATTCCTTATTGGATTGCTCCTGTATTTGAATATAAAATAGGTCCCTTTGGTGGAAAAGATATTGTAGGAGCAGTTTTAGTAAACGCTGTTGATGGTAAGCATAAATATTATGATATTAAAAATGTTCCTAATTGGGTAGATCGTGTTTATCCAGCAGATTTAGTTATTCAACAGTTAGAAAATTATGGAAAATATACACATGGTTATATTAATTCTGTTTTCTCACAAAAAGGTGTGTTACAACCAACAGATGGATATAATTATATTGTTATTGATGATGATGTTTATTTGTACACAGGTCTTACAAGTGTTTCTAAAGATGCAAGTAATGTTGGATTTGCATTAATTAATTTACGTACAAAAGAAGGCAAATATTATCATATTTCTGGAGCAGAAGAATATTCGGCAATGTCTTCGGCAGAAGGAAAGGTACAAAACTTAAAATATAAAGCAACATTTCCAATTTTAGTCAATGCAGGAGGAGAGCCTACTTATTTCCTTTCTTTAAAAGATAGTAGTAATCTTGTTAAGATGTATGCTTTTGTCAGTGTTAAAAATTATCAAATTGTAGCAACAGGAAGTAGTGTATCTGAGGCTGAAAAAGCTTATTATGAGGTTTTATCTCAAAATGGTAAAAGTCATGAAGAATTTGAAGAAAATACTTTAACTGGCAAAATTTCTTCAATTAATAGTGCTGTTAAAGAAGGCAACAGTGTCTATTATTTTAAACTAGAGGGTGATGATCATATTTATATTGCGGATCTGTCCCTTTCTAATTCGTTACCGCTTGTACAAGCTGGCGATGAAGTTGAAATTCAATTTATTTCGAATGAACATCAAAGTGTGGTTATTAGTCAATTTAAAGCTAAATAATTTAAAATAGGAATACGAGTTATTCCTATTTTTTGCAATTTTATGAAATAATTATAATAAATAGAAAAAAAGAGTGTATTTTTTACAAATATTTATTATAATGATAAGGCATTTTAAAATAAGGGAGAGGTTTAAATAATGATTCAATTTTTCAAAAAAAATATCGAATCTAATAAAAAGCTAAGAACATTTGAAATAATTGTTTTATGTTTACTTATTTTTACTTCAATTGGTTCAGTTTTTTATGGTTTGATGCAAATTCATAAAGACGTAGGAGATCTACAATATGTTCAATCTGTCACGATGGATAGAGATAAAGATGAAGAAGATTATGATTCGGATAACAAAGTTTGTGATGTCATTTATCGAAAAGGTGATCAAAAACTTGTGGTATCTTATGATTATGAAGATTATGTTAAATTAAATAAAAATTCAATCAAAGCATATGAATTCAAAACAGAAAATGGACAAAATCTTTATTTTGATCATAAAGATGTAAGTCATCAAGAAGCAAGTCATACTTATAAAGAAATGATGGCAGAAGAAACATTATCTGTTTTCAATTTAGCGAGTGCAACATTTATTTTAATGTTATCTGTTGCGCTTATGATGTTATTCTCTAAACAATTTACAACATATGAAAAATCATGGTTTATTTCAATTATGGTATTAGCTACGATTTTATCTGTGTTATTCCCAGAAGATAGTGCCAATGGTGTAAACGGTATTATCATTATGATTCTTTATTTATTAGATACATTCTTAAATATTTTATGTGAACTACTGATATCTAAACAATCAAGGTATAATTTCCTGGTTTCTGTCTTGGTAGAAATTGTGGAAATTGTTTCTTCTGTTGTTTTAATGTATCGTTTTGCAACAATGGTAACAACTTTATTTTTCTGGTTACCTATTGATATTATTAGTTATATTAACTGGTCTAAACATCGCGATGATGAAGAAGATGAACTTACAATGGTAAGAAAATTAAAAGGATATCAAGAAGTTTTAGTTATTATTGGTATTATTGTTTGGACAGTTGTTGTAGGTTATTTTATTAGTGGTTTAGATATCGCTACTGATTTTTATAACAATAAAACATTAGAAACAGCTATTATTTATATTGACGCTTGTGCATCAGCAGTTGGAATCGCCAACGGTCTCTTTATTTTCTTTAGATTAAGAGAACAATGGATTGCTTGGTATATATGTGCATTTTTAGAAGCAGTTATTAACATAATGTCAGGACAATATGTTTTACTTGCTTTAAAACTGGGTTATTTTACAAATACAACTTATGGATATATTAAATGGAGTAGATATATCAAAGAACACCAAAATAAAGAAAAAGTATCTTTATTTTAAAAAATAATTTAAAATCAAATGTTTTCAAAGCACGAGGAGTTTTTCAGGAGTACTTGAGAATATTGATTGAAACTGCTACAATAGGACGTGTAAAAAATTATTAATAGGAGAGATAGTATATGGCAATTAGTGCAGGAGATTTTAGAACAGGATTAACTTTAATTATTGATGGTGATCCTTGCCAAGTGTTGGATTTCCAACATGTTAAACCTGGTAAAGGAGCAGCTATTTTAAAAACTAAAATGAGAAACTTGAAAACAGGAGCTATTCAAGAAAAGAACTTCAATGCTTCAACTAAATTTGATCAAGCTAATATTTCTAAAAAAGCAGCTCAATTTTCTTATGAAGCAGACAATACCTTCTACTTCATGGATATGGAAACATATGATACATATGAATTATCTGAAGAACAAGTTGGTTATAATAAATACTTTATTGTCGAAGGAACTGAAGTTTATTTAGTATTCTTTGAAGGATTATTATTAAACGTTTCTGTTTCTGAAAAAGTAGAATTAACTATTGTAGAAACAGATCCAGCTATCAAAGGGGCACCATCTAACCAAACAAAAGACGCTAAAACTGAAACAGGTTTAACTCTTAGAGTTCCTCAATTTATTGAACAAGGTGAAAAAATCGTTGTTTTTTCAGCTGATGGAAAATACGCAGGAAGAGCTTAATAAAGCTCTTTTTTATCATGGGTAAAGTTGTATTAATTACAGGTGGGGCCAAAGGTATTGGTAGAGCCATTGCTTTAGAGTTAGCGAAGAATCAATATGATATTGTTATTAATTATTTAACGTCAAATCAAGAAGCAGAATGTTTAAAAGAACATATTATTCAACAATATCATGTACGTTGTTTGGCTTTAAAAGCAGATGTTTCTAAAGAAGATCAAGTTGAAAAAATGATTCAAGAAATTGATAAACGATTAGGTGGTGTTGATATTTTAATCAATAATGCAGGAATTGATTTATCTAATTTGTTTCATTTAAAAACGGCGGATGAATTTAGAAAGACTTTAGATGTTAATGTTGTGGGGGCTTATAATTGTAGTAAAAGTGTTTCAGCACATATGCTTAAACAAGACTATGGACGTATTATCAATATTTCCTCGACAAATGGCATGAATACATATTATCCTATGTGTATTGATTATGATGCTTCCAAAGCGGCGCTTATTTCTTTAACACACAATTTGGCGTTTGAGTTTGGACCCTATATTCATGTAAATTGTATTGCTCCAGGATTTATTGGTACAGAAAATGAACTTGATGGCTATGATGAAGAATTTTTAAAAGAAGAACAAGAAAAAATTATGGTTAAACGCTATGGCAAACCTGAAGAAGTGGCTTATTTAGTGAAGTTTTTGATTAGTGATGAAGCTGATTTTATAAATAATTCGATTATTCGAATTGATGGCGGACAAATAGGGAGTATGTAAAAAAGACTCAACTGTTGAATCAACAATTGAGTCTTCTTTTTATTTGTTTTTCATTTGTGTTAAAGCAAGTAAGATGGAAAGTTTCCCATATTCAATTGATAAACCACCTTGCATATATAAAGTATAAGGTTCTTTTACAGGGGCATCCGCGCTTAATTCAATAGTACTTCCTTGAGTAAAACTTCCACTAGCCATAACTTCATCAAAAGGATAACCAGGCATTGGGGCAGGAAGAACACGTACAAAGGAATCAATTGGACTTGATGATTGGATTCCTTGAGTGAAATTCACTAATTTTTCCTTACTATGTAAATCTAATGTTTGGATAAGGTCTGTTCTTTTTTCGTTATAACGTGGTGATACATGTTCATATCCTAATTTTTCTAACATGTATGAAGAAAAAATAGCTGTTTTTAAAGCATTTTTTACAGCATTAGGAGCCATGAACACCCCTTTAAAGAAAGCATTGTTAAGATTAAAGTTAGCGCCTAAGTCTTTACCAATACCAGGGGCAGTAAGTCTTTGTGCGACTTCGTAAACTAAATCTTTTTTACCGGCAACATAACCACCTGTTGGAGCAATTCCACCACCTAAGTTTTTCATTAATGATCCTACAACAATGTCAGCGCCAATATCTCCAGGTTCTTTTGTTTCTACAAGTTCACCATAACAGTTATCAACCATAATGATGACTTCTTGATTAACTTCTCTAATTTTATGAATAATTGATTCTATTTTATCGATTGTAAGTGATAAACGTTGACTATACCCACGAGAACGTTGAATTTCAACAAGTTTTACATTTTTTTGTTGAAGTCTTTCAACAATACTTTCTTCATCAAATTCATTATCAATTAAATCGATTTGTTCGTAATTTACACCATAGGCTTTTAATGATTGATTCGAATCACCACTTATACCAATCATTTCTTGTAAAGAATCATAAGGTTCACCACTTATAGAAATCATGGTATCATCATGTTTTAATAAAGCAGAAAGAGTTAAATATAATGCATTTGTTCCTGACATGATTTGAGGTCTTACTAAAGCATCTTCACATCCTAAAATAGAAGCAAAAATTCTTTCTAGTTTATCTCTTCCTTCATCATAGTTACCATAACCATTAATATCGGTAAAATCACTATAAGAAACTTGATTTTCTATAAAAGCAGATAAAACTTTATTTGAATTAACAAGGCAAAGTTCATCTACTTGGGCATAAATGTCTTTTAAATCATTATCTGATTGTTTAGCTAAAGCTAATAAATCTTGGTCTATTTTTTCTAATATCATTTTTACATCTCCTTTAATCTTGATATATTATACAATAAAAATTTTTTTTGTGTATCTTTATCGACAAACTTCTTAGAAAGTAAATCCTAGTAGATTGTATTATTTTATTGTTTTATGATATAATTTTGAATTGAATTGAGGTGTATAAGATGAAACCAAGGGTTTTAGTTGTTGATGATGAACAAGATATTAGAGAATTGCTTAAATTTTATTTAAATAAAGAAGGCTATGAAGTGATTGAAGCGGCCAATGGTGAAGAAGCATTGACCATTTTTGAAAATGAATATATTGATTTAGGAATTATCGATGTCATGATGCCTAAAATGGATGGCTTTGAACTTGTTGAAAGTATGAAAGAGTTTAAAGATGTTCCTTGTATTATGCTTACTGCCAAAGGGGAAAGCAAGGATAAGTTACGTGGCTTTTCTTCAGGGGTTGATGACTATGTTGTTAAACCTTTTGATCCTAATGAATTAATGGCTAGAGTAAAAGCAATTATGAAAAGATATGATATTAATACATCGCATATTGTACGTTTAAATGAAGTTGAATTGGATGGGGATAAATATGAAATCAGATATAAAGATGAATGTATTCATTTGCCACTAAAACAATTTGAATTATTATTTGAACTTGCTAAACATCCTAACCAAATTTTTTCAAGGGAACAGTTGATTGAAAAGATTTGGGGTATGGATTACGATGGGTTTGATCGTACAGTAGATGTCCATATTAAAAGAATTAGAGAAAATATTGGGCATTTACCAGGTTTTAATGTTGTAACAGTTAGAGGATTAGGATACAAAGTTGAGGTAGAGTAGATGAAATCTATTTATTCAAAATTGATTTTTGGCTTTTTTATTACAATCGTAGCTTCCTTTTCAGTAGCAGGTTTTGTATCTTTAAGATTAAATGACCAACAAATTGAATCCACAGTAGAAGAAGATTTGATTACAACAAATGATTATGTTTCTAAAGTGATTTCAAATATTAATATTGAAAATAGGGATGATATTATTGATTTATATGCAAAAAGTAGTGAAATGGCCATAACATGTTATTCAAGCAGTGAAGGCTATGTTGCTTATGGAAACAAAAAATATAATCCAACACCTGAACAGATAATGGCAATGTTTAAAAGTACAAACAATGAGCTTTCCTTTAAGCATCATAATGAAGTGTTAGCGTATGGTACAAAGAATATGATCAATGGACAAGAGTATTATATCTATGTTCAAAAAGATACCAGTGGTCAAAAAAGTGCAATTGCTAATTCAGCAATTTTGATTTTGGGGTGTGTTTTTTTAACAGGAAGTATTGTATTTTTAGTAATTGCCGATATTATTGTTAAACCTTTAACACGTTTAACAAATGCAATCAAAGAACTGAGCAATGGGAATTATAATGTTCGTGTTGATAATGTTGGACAAGATGAAATTTCTAAATTAAATCAAGGATTTAATCAAATGGCGAGGCAACTTGCAAAACAAGATGAAACAAGGCAAAAGTTTATTTCAGATATTTCTCATGAATTTCAAACACCATTGACGTCTATTCAAGGATTTGCCAATATTTTAAAAGAAGAAGACTTGCCAAAAGAACAAAGAGTAAAATATGCGAATATTATTTTATATAATAGTAAAAGATTATCTTCTCTAGCAAAAAATATGTTACAATTGACCTTGCTTGATAGAGAAGAGATTGAATTAGAGTTAACAAATTATTCATTAGTTGAACAAATGAATCGAGTTATTTCTACTCAAGAAAATCAAGCAATGGAAAAAAATATAGAAATTGTCTTTGAGATGCCTAAAAAAGAAATATTTATAGAAGGAGACGAACAACGTTTAGAACAAGTTTGGACCAATATTATTTCAAATGCTATAAAGTATACAAATGAAGGTGGACTCATTACAATTACGATGAAAAAAAATTCTAAAGATATAGAAGTGTCTATAGAAGACACGGGTATTGGAATGTCTAAAGAAGTCGTTTCTCATATTTTTGAAAGATTTTATAGAGAAGATAAAGCAAGAAACGTTGAAGGAAATGGACTCGGCTTGGCAATTGTAAAATCTATTGTTGATTTACATCATGGGAAGATAGATATTTTATCTCAAGTAGATGTGGGTACAAATTTTATTGTAAGACTGCCAATTGAAAAACAAAAATTAATTGAAAGATTGAAAAGGTAAGGGGATTAGTATGTTAGAATTAAAAGAAAAGATTTTAAGTGATGGAGAAATTATTGAACCAGATATTTTAAAAGTAGATAGTTTTATTAATCATCAAATTGATCCAAAAACTTATAGATCAATTGCTAAAGAAATTAAAAGAAGATTTGCGGGGGAAAAAATCGATAAGATTTTAACAATTGAAGCATCAGGAATTGCACTGGGATTAGCACTTAGCTATGAATTAAATGATATTCCTGTTGTTTTTGCTAAAAAAGGAACATCTAAAACAGTTAATGATGATTTATATACAAGTGAAGTATATTCATATACTAAAGGAACAAGATATATTGCTTGCGTTAAAAAGAAATATTTAAATGAAAATGAAAATGTGATACTTGTAGATGATTTCTTAGCTGATGGAAATGCAATGCTTGGATTAGTCGATATGTGTAATCAAGCAAAAGCACATATTGTTGGATGCGGTATTATTATTGAAAAAGGATTTCAAAAAGGACATCAAAAATTAGTTGATTTAGGTTATAGAGTAGAATCGCTTGCGATTATTGAATCGTTTGAAAATGGTAAAATAGTTTTCAAATAGGCTAGAAAGGAGCATCTATGTATTTAAAAAAAATAGAATTACATGGATTTAAATCATTTGCAGATAAAGTTAATATAGAATTTCAGCCGGGAATAACAGGAATTGTAGGGCCTAATGGATGTGGAAAATCTAATATTTCGGATGCAGTTAGATGGGTATTAGGTGAACAATCTGTAAAATCTTTACGTGGAAGTAATATGGCAGATGTTATTTTTGCTGGTTCTCAAGATCGCCGGGCACAAAATTTAGCTGAAGTTACTTTAATATTTGATAATAGTGATCGTATGCTCAATTATAACTATAATGAAGTTGAAATTACTAGACGTCTTTATCGACAAGGAAATGAGGCTGAATATCTTTTAAATCGGCAACAATGTCGTTTAAAAGATATTACAGATCTGCTTTTAGATACGGGACTTGGAAGAGATTCGCTTTCTATTATTTCTCAAGGAAATATTTCTAATTTTGCTGATAGTCGTCCTGAAGAAAGACGAGCTATTTTTGAAGAAGCTGCAGGAGTTTCTAAATATAAAAAAAGAAAAATTGAGGCTATTAGAAAATTAGAGAGAACAACGGATAATTTAAATCGTATAAAAGATATTGTTTATGAATTAGAAAAACAAATAGCACCATTAAAAAAACAAAAAGAAAAAGCAGAAGTATTTTTAACGTTGAAGGAAAAACTTACTTCAATTGAAGTAAATGTACTTGTTCATGAAGTTTCGGAATTAAAACATCAACTAGATACGCTATCTTTACAATTAAAAGACCTTAATGAACGACACAGTTCATTAGATGCAGAAATTTTATTGAAAGAAAGTGCTGATGATGAGATAAAAAAGAAAATGTTTGTTTTAGATAATGAAATAAACTCTCTACAAAGTCAATTATTAGAATCGATGTCTGAAGTTTCAAGACTAGAAACAAGTAAAATAGAGGTTGATCAAAAAAGAAAACATGCTTTACAGTCTCAAAACAGTGATGATATAAAGAAGAAATTAGATAACTTAAAAGCTATTTTGACGGATTTGATTGAAGAATATAATGACCGTGTTGAACGATTAAAAACAACAGAAAAATCCCTTGAAGATTTATCTCAAGAACAAACGGTTTTAACATCCAAAATCAATCATAAACATCAATCTATTAATGATCTTAATCAAGAAATTACGAAAAATAAAAATAGACAAGAAATATTAGTAGATTTAGTAGAAAATAAATCCAATTATCATCATGGTGTCAAGGCTATTATGGAACTTGCTCATGATAATCCGGATATTATTGGTGTTTTTGGAGATTTACTAGAAAATGATTCGAAGTATGATTTAGCGGTTTCTGTTGCTTTAGGAAGTGCTTTGCAATTTATTGTTACGAAAGATAATTTACAAGCTAGATTAGCAATTAAGTTTTTAAAAGATAATAAGGCAGGACGTGCTACTTTTTTACCTTTAGCGGATATGGAACCACGTTCTTTAAGAGAAGAACATGCTATTTTATGTCCAGCTTTAGAAGGTTATTTAGGTGTATTAAGTGATTTTGTTTCAAGTTCTAAAAATATAGATAATGTTATTTTGAATCAATTGGGAAATGTTATTTTAGCTGATGATATTGATCATGCTTATGAAATATCAAAGGCAACATATGCTCGATATAAAGTTGTTACTTTGGATGGAAATATTGTCAATGTTGGTGGTTCACTTACAGGTGGAACAGTTAATCGTCAACAATCATCCATTCTTCAAAAAAGAGAACTAGAAAAAGTTAAAGAAAAATTAGATGAATTAGAACAAAAACTTGTACGTGAAAAGAATGAATTACTTAAACTTGAAAACGATGCTAAAGAATTGGCACATACACTTCTACAAAAACAAATGTCATATGCTAAGTTAGAAGTTGTTGTTCAAGGAAAAAAGGAAGAACTTGTAGTTGCTAAAGGTGAATATGAAAGTTTATCGCATCAAAGCGTTGAATTGGATGAGTTTAAAAGTGGTAAAATTGATAATCAACTTGTTTTACAATTAAATGAAGCCATCAAGCATCGAGATGAATTAACAGAAAAAATAAAATCAAAAAGAGAATTAAGAATGTCCTATGTTAATGAAAATGAGCAATTAGAATCAAAATTGAAAGATTTAAGAAGGATGCTTAAAGACATTCAAGGACAAATTAATGAAAAAGCTATTTTATCTACTAAATATGAAGGATCATTAAATAATTATTTAAGTCGATTATCTAATGAATATTCCATGACTTATGAGTATGCAAGTGAAAATTATCATGATGAAGTAGATATTGAATTTGCTAGAGGAGAGGTTGCTACACTTAGAAATGAAATAGTAGCACTTGGTCATGTTAATATTGATGCTATCGAAGAATATAAAGAAGTTTCATCGCGTTACGAAAATATGAATAGTCAACGACTTGACTTAATACAAGCTCAGGATAAAATAGTACAGGCAATTGATGAAATGGATCAAATTATGATTGAGAAATTTTCAACAACATTTGAAAAGATCAATAAAGAATTTAATAATGTTTTTAGAGAATTATTTGGTGGGGGAAGAGCACAAATCAAATATACTGATCCAGATAATATTTTAGAAACGGGAATTGATATAGATGTACAACCACCAGGAAAAGCTGTGTCGAATATTACATTATTTTCTGGTGGAGAAAAAGCGTTGATTGCAATTTCATGTTTATTTGCTATTTTAAAAGTAAGACCTGTGCCAATGTGTATCTTAGATGAAGTTGAAGCAGCATTGGATATGGCTAATGTTGAAAGATTTGCAAAATTCTTAAGAGAATTTTCTAAACAAACACAATTTATTGTAGTAACACATCGTGAGGGAACGATGGAAGAATGTGATTTGTTATATGGTGCGACGATGCAACAAAAAGGTGTTACAAAACTTGTAAGTGTCAAACTTGAAGAGGCAATAGATTTTTCTAATGAAAATCGTAAGGGAGGTATTTAGATGGGATTTTTTACTCAAATAAAAGAAAAATTAGTTGGAAAGTCAACTAAGCAAAATGAAAAATATGTTGTTGGTTTAGATAAATCTTCTGAAACATTTTCAGATCGTATTAATGAATTAGCTGCCCGATTTAGAGAAATCAATGATGAGTATTTTGAAGAATTAGAAAATATTTTAATTATGGCTGATGTTGGTGTTTCGATGGTCATGAAGATTGTATCTGAAATTAAAACAGAAGTAAGAATCAGAAATATAACTGATCCAAGAGAAATTAATGATATTATTGTTGATAAAATGTTCGTTATTTATGCTAATGAAAGTGTTATGTCAACTAAAATCAATTACGCAGCAGAAGGGTTAACTGTTATTTTAATGGTTGGTGTCAATGGTGCTGGAAAAACAACAACGATTGGGAAACTTGCTCATCGTATTGTTCATGATGAAGGTAAAAAAGTCGTTAGAT
>ERZ773142.114-NODE-114-length-106831-cov-12.8692_pt1 | contig 106831 bp, 89 predicted proteins | sample MGYA00580853_ERZ773142 | MGnify/ENA primary metagenome ERZ773142 (study PRJEB29015, sample SAMEA2737862) | human gut metagenome | biome: human gut; feature: human-associated habitat; material: faeces | place: China | collected 2012 ...
TAAAATACAGAGTTGAGGGGTTTAGCTTTTTTATTTGTAATGCATGGGAATTAATGTTAAAAGCTCATATTGTTAAAAAATTTGGAGAAAAAGAAATCTATTATAAAGATAGTCCTGATAGAACAATTACTTTAGAAAATTGTATAAAAAAAGTTTTTACAAATGATAAAGATCCTTTGAGAAAGAATTTAGAAAAAATAATAGAATTGAGAAATACCAGTACACATTTTATTACACAAGAATATGAAATGCTTTATATTCCTTTATTCCAATCTTGTGTTTTCAATTTCAATGAAAAGATAAAACAATTTCATAGTATCGATATGACAGATTATATTCCTCAAAATTTTTTAACTTTATCTGTTAGCATGAAGACTTTAAAAGAAAATGTTATTAGAGCAAAGTATCCTGAGGAATTATCTAATAAAATGTTATCTTTAAAAAAAGATATAGAAAAAATCTCAGAGGAAACAGCTAATAATCCTGTTTTTGCAATAAACATAGTACATCAGCACTATTTAACTAAAGACAAATCAAAAGCAGATGTAATAATTGCAATAGATAAAAATTCAGATGATAAAGCTAAAATATTAAAAGAAGTAAAAGATATTAATAATACTCACCCTTATACAATGACAAGAGCATTGGAAGCAATAAATAATTCTTTAACTACAAAAAAATTTAATAGAAATGATTTTTTATTATTTGTCAAATACTATGGATTAAAAGAACAAGAAAAATATTGCTATATCTTAATGAATGATGAAAAACCTAGATATTACTACTCTCAACAAGCTATAGAATTCATTATTAATGAATATAGCAGAGATCCACAAAATATTATTCAAAACTTAAAGGAAAAATTAGGCAATAAAAAAAGCTAACCCCAGGAGCAAAGGAATTCTAAGTGCTCAGCACCTACTCTCATTCGAGAACCCAGCTTTAATCCATCACAAGTTAGCTTAAATGACATTTATCTTTTGTGCTTAAATTCTATCATAGATATTGTTAAATAGCAATAAAAATTTAAAAAAACAGCTCCTGCTGGTAACAGGAACTGTTTAACATACAATTAACTAAAGTCAAAGGTATGCACATTTGGTAAATATAGTATATCACGACTTTGGTTATTTTGTAATACACAAAATTAAGAAAAGGAGTGATTTTATGGCAGTAAAAAGAAATACAAAAACTAAAAAATGGGATTGCTATTTTAGATATACTGATTCTACTGGAAAAACTATTGCTAAACATAAAAGAGGATTTGATACTCAAAGAGAAGCTAAAGAATGGGAAAGAGAATATCTTTTAAAAAATACATCTAACTTAGAGATGACTTTTGAAAGTTTTATAGAAATATATATGGAAGAATATAAAGTAAGACATAAATTAAGCAGCTATCAAGCAATAAAATATTCTTTACCTAAATATGAATATTTTTATAAATTAAAGATGTGTGATATTGATACTAAAACAATAAGACACTGGCAAAATTTATTATTAAAAGAAAATTATTCTGCTGCTTATTTAAAATCACTTCAAAAGACTTTAAGTGCAATATTTAATAATGCAGTAAAAGTTTATGGATTAAAGGAAAATCCATTAACAAAAATTGGTACAGTAAGTAATCATAACCATGCTGCAGAGAAAGAAGTATGGACTATTGAAGAATTTAATACTTTTATTAATTCTTTTGAAGGGAAAAATATGTTCTATATTTCACTATTCTATTTATTATTTTATACAGGTGCAAGAGTAGGTGAAATTTTAGCATTAACTTTTAAAGATATTGATTTTGATGAGAATACAATTAATATAAATAAAACTATTACAAGAATTGAAAGAAATGATATTATAACACCGCCAAAAACACTATCAAGCATAAGAACAGTTGATGTTCCTGAAAATGTAATGAAATTATTGAAAAGATATACAGATTCTTATTATAAACCTGATGAAGATTCAAGAGTGTATCCCGTTACAAGAGAAATTGTTAGAAGAACTATGCAGAGATATATAAAAAAATCTTCAGTAAAAAAAATAAGGATACACGACTTAAGGCATAGTCATGTATCCTTGCTGATAAATATGGGAGTAAACATTTTTGAAATCTCCAAGAGAATAGGCCATGCTGATGCAAGTATTACTTCAAGAGTTTATGCCCATGTTTATGCTGATTCTGGTAAGAAGATAGCTAACTTACTTGGTGCAACCATTTTGCAACCAGAGTAATTTTTTATTGATGTAACTTATTTAAATAATTGCTCTACACTATCTTCGTTGTCCAATCCTCAACATTCCAAACTTCAGTAACGATATCCATATAAAAATCAGGTTCATGGCTTACTAAAACAACAGTTCCTTTAAATTCTCTTATTGCTTTTTTTAGCTCTTCTTTTGCTTCAACATCAAGATGGTTTGTAGGCTCGTCAAGAACAAGGAGATTTATTTCTCTGTTCATAAGTTTACAAAGACGAACTTTTGCATTTTCTCCTCCTGAAAGAACTTTCATCTGGCTTGTAATATGGTCTCTTGTAAGTCCACATTTTGCAAGAGCAGCTCTTGCTTCTGCATTTGTCATACTTGGAAATTCATTCCAAATTTCATCAAGAGCTGTTGTTGATGTGGCAATTTCTTCTTGCTCAAAATATCCAATTTCTAAAAATTGTCCATGTTCAACCTCTCCTGAAACAGGCTTTATAAGTCCTAGCATAGTTTTTAAAAGAGTAGATTTTCCTAAACCATTAACACCTTTTATTGCTATTTTTTGATTACGCTCTACTGTAAAATTAAGAGGTTTTGTAAGAGGTTCTCCATATCCTATAACAAGATTTTTAGCAGTAATGACTTCACGACCAGGAGTACGAGCTTCTTTAAAACTAAAAATAGGTTTTGGTTTTTCTCTTGCCATTTCAATAATGTCCATTCTGTCAAGTTTTCTTTGACGGTCTTTTGCAAGATTTGTTGTTGCAACACGGGCTTTATTACGAGCAATAAAATCTTTTAAATGCTCTATTTCTTTTTGCTGTTTTTTATATGCTTGTTCCAATTGTCTTTTTTTCAGTTCATACATTTCCTGAAATTGATAATAATCTCCTGTATATCTTGTAAGCTCTGCATTTTCCATGTGATATATTACATTTGTTACAGAATTTAAAAATGGAATATCATGTGAAACTAAGATAAAAGCATTTTCATAGTTCTGTAAAAAATTTTTAAGCCATGCAATATGATTTTCATCAAGAAAGTTAGTAGGCTCATCAAGTATAAGTATCATAGGATTTTCAAGAAGAACTTTAGCAAGGAGTATCTTAGCTCTTTGTCCTCCAGAAAGTTCTGTTACATCTCTTTCAAGTCCTATATCCATAAGCCCAAGTCCTGCTGCATATTCCTCTATTTTTGAATCTAGAGAATAAAAGTCTCCACTTTCAAGAATACTTTGTATTTCTCCTACATCTTCCATAAGAATATCCATTTCTTCAGGAGTGCAATCTCCCATTTTATCATAAATAGCAATCATTTCTTTTTCAAGTTCAAACATATGATTGAAGGCTGAACGAAGAATATCACGAATTGTTTTTCCTTTTTCAAGAGTACTATATTGGTCAAGATAACCTGTTGTAATATGGTTACACCATTCAACTTTTCCTTCATCAGGCATAAGTTTTCCTGTAATAATATTAAGGAAAGTGGATTTTCCTTCTCCATTAGCTCCAACAAGCCCTATATGCTCACCTTTTAAAAGACGGAAAGATACATTTTCTAAAATTTGTCTTGCTCCGAATCCATGGCTGACATTTGTGACATCTAAAATACTCATAATGATTATAAACTCCTTTTTATATTAAAATACAATACATATCAGTATATCAAAAAAATTAATTTTTGAAAAGAAATAAAATATAAAAAGCCTCATATTTTTGAGGCTTTTTAAAGAGATTTTAATTTATTATTTATATGTTAATCCCAGCATTCTACATTTTCTGTAATTCCAACTTCTTTAGCTTTGAATACAGGATCTTTTCCAGCTTTTTTCTGAGCAATATAATCATCAAGGCATCTTTTTGCAATACCTCCAAGTCTTATAATTGCATAAATATTTATAAATGCCATAAGTGCCATAAATAAATCTGCAAGATTCCATACAAATGTAAGTTCTGCAACACTTCCGAAACTTATCATAAATAAGCAGGCAACTCTATAAATATTTAAGAAAAATTTATTTTTAGGACATAAAAACTGGATATTAGCTTCTCCATAATAATAGTTTCCAACAAGAGAACTGAAAGCAAAAAGGAAAATGCATATTGCTACGAAAGGTCCTCCAAAACTTCCTATTTGTGAAGTAAGAGCTTCTTGAGTAAGAGCAATTCCATCAGCTGAAGATGTTTTGTATGTTCCAGAAACAAGGATTAAGAAAGCTGTTGCACTGCATACAACAAGAGTATCAGTAAATACAGCAAGTGTTTGAACAAGTCCTTGTTTTACAGGGTGAGTAACATGTGCTGTTGCAGCTGCATTTGGAGCACTTCCCATTCCTGCTTCATTTGAGAATAATCCTCTTTTTATTCCTTGCATAACAGCAGCTCCTAAAGCTCCTCCCATAAATTGTTCAGGTCCAAGAGCACTTTTTACAATAAGAACTATTATTCCAGGAAGTTTATTTATATTTATAGCTAAAACAGCAAGAACTATTAAAACATAAATTACAGCCATAAAGGGAACTATTTTTTCAGAAATACTTGCTATTCTGTGAATTCCACCGAAAATTACAAGACCAGTAAGAACAAATAAAGTTATTGCTACAGAAGTTCTTCCTATTCCAAAAGCATTTTCAAAAGCAAACGAGATAGTATTTGCCTGAACAGAGTTGAATACTAATCCATAAGTTATTGATATTAAAACAGCAAATACTAAACCAAGCCATCTACAGTGAAGAGCTTTTTCAATATAGTAAGCAGGTCCTCCTTTAAAAGCTGTTCCATTTTTTTCCTTATAAACTTGTGCTATTGTACTTTCAACAAAGGCTGATGCAGAACCTAAAAGAGCTATAAGCCACATCCAGAAAACTGCTCCAGGTCCTCCAGCAGCAACAGCAAGAGCAACTCCTGCTAGGTTTCCTGTTCCAACTCTTGAAGCTGTACTTATACAAAATGCTTGGAATGAAGATATTCCATGTTTAGCTTCTCCTGTTCCTTCTTTTAAAAGAATAACCATTTCTTTCATCATTCTAAATTGAACAAAATTATTTTTTAATGTAAAATAAATTCCAGCTCCAATAAGAATAATAATAAGTAAATATGACCAGAAAATATTATTTAAAAAATTTACAACTGTAGATATTGCAGATATTATACCAAAATCCACTCTTAATCCCCCCTTAAATATTAACAGTTTATTAATTAAAAAATTATATGAAAAGATTATAGCTTATTGACAAAATAAATGCAAATATTTTTTATGAAATATATAGATATTTTTTATAAATACTTCATAAATTAAAAGTATTTTATTTTTGTTTGTAAAAATTTTAAAGTCTAAAAAAATTTTATTTATTACAAGAAGTGGCTTTAGAATTTATAAATATATGATACAAAAGAAAAGCGCGATGAGTAATCGCGCTATTTTTTATAATAGTTCTATCATTTTATCAGCTGGATCTACAACATTAAGCTTTGTTGATGCAATAATTTCTTTTTTGATATAAGGGAAATGTGTACATGCTAAAATAATAGCTTTTGAATTTATCTCAGGTTCTATTTTTTCAAAGAAATTTAAAAGATCTTTTACAGCTGCTTTTTCCATGATGTTTTCTTTATCTCTATATTCTTCTATTTTATTTACAAGGCTTAAGAATCCAACTGAAAGAAATTTTATTTTAGGATTTATAGCTTTAATAAATTCTTCTATATTTTTAGTGGAGATACTATTTGCTGCCATAAGGAAAATAAAGTCATAGTCATTTCCTATAAGGCTATAAGCATCATAGGGTGTTATAATTTTAAAATTAATTTTTTCAGCGAGTTTTTTAAAATCTACAGCACTGCTTAATGAGTTGCAGTAGACAAAACAAGAATCCATATTATTTTTTTTCATGTGAATAAGTTTATTAAGTACGATATTTTCAAGTTCTTCTTTTGATAAAAATTGTAGTCTATCTTGTTCGTAACAGTTTTTTGAGATAGAATATCCGAAGGCATCAAAGCCCCTTTCTTTTAAAAGATTTACTCCCATTTCAGTATCAATTACAGTTCCTGCCATAACACCTATTTTTTTCATGACTCACCACCTGAATGAAAATATATTTATTAATATTTTAACATATAAAGATTTTAAAAACAATGTCTTGTAAATTTATATGGAAATACTGACTTTTTATACAAAGATTACATTAATTTTATCTTTCTGATTGATTTTTTTTTTCAGATAAGTTATTCTTTATGTATGTGATATTGTAGGAGGCCGAAAATGAAAAAAATTTTAACTTTATTTCTTTTAGTTATTCTTTTAACTTCTTGTGGAGACAAGGTTGATGATAAAGGTTTCTATATTGAGGGAAAAAATATTCGTATGAATAAAATAACAAAATCTTTTTATGATGAAGAAGGTTATGATATAGATGGCTATAATAAATATGGCTTTAATAGAAATGGTTATGATAAGCAAGGTTATAACTCACTTGGCTATGATAAAAATGGGATAAACAGAAGAGGGTTTGATGAAAATGGAGTTTATCATAATAAATATAGATTTGATAAAATGATGGAAGAAAAAGGTCTGAGTTTTGAAGAAGCAAAAGAATATATGGTCAAAAGATATTCTTTAAAGAATACATATATGTATTCAGCTGGAAAAAGTGAATTTGAAACTACAAAAGAATATATGATTCGTCTTCAGAAAGATCAGAAAAAATACTTAAATTTTCTTATAGATTCATATTTTATATATGATGCAGGAAGAATGAATATAGAATATAATGCAGACACTCAGGAAATGATTTTTACAGTTTATTCTTATGAAGATATAGAAACAGTAAAGGAAAGTGACGGAAAAACAGAAAGAAAAGTAAAACATTTTTCTATTCCATTTAAATCAAAAGAGGAATACCGTTTAAAAATGAGTGTAGAGGAAGCGAGAGACTTTGATAAAAGCAAGGTAAAAATAAGAATGATAGTAAGTCCTCTTTATGAAGCGATAGCTGGAGATACAAAGGTAATTAATGAATATGGAGCTCAGGAAAAAACAGAGAGAAATATTGATTATGACAGAAAAACAGATGATTATAGAAGTATCATAGGATATAGAATTTATGATGATAAAAAAGTATACTATGAGCAAATGATGGATATAAATATGAGGGAAGCTTTTATAAAATATGCAGAAACTCTTATTGATACAAAGGCAGTTCAGCAGCAGTATTACCCTGCAAGAATTTACAAGAAAGATGATAAAATACATTTTATAAAAGAGGAGTATATAAGAAATTCATTTAAAAATAAATTTATAAGATATATTTATGATTTAAAGACAAAGAAGATAGTAAAAGACAGAAAACTTGAAAATTATACAAGTTTTGATATAAGAAGAGAGTATAAAAATTGGCAGAAATTTTAATCAGAAAATAAAAAAGCCTGTGGATTTCCACAGGCTTTAATTTTTAGAACTATTTAACAGTAACAACATTAGCTGCTTGAGGTCCTTTTTGTCCCTCTTTAACATCAAAAGTTACTTTTTCTCCTTCTTCTAAAGTTTTGAATCCTTCTTTTTGAATTTCAGAGAAGTGTACGAATAAATCTTTTCCTTCTTCAGAAGTGATGAATCCGAATCCTTTTTCAGCATTAAACCATTTTACTGTACCTTTGTTCATTTAAAATACCTCCATAAAAATACTTTTTATTAGTGAATAGAAAAACAGATATTAGCTTTGATACTTAAAGTATTTTTATTAAAGATACTTATAATTCAAATCTATACTTCCTTTACTCTATTACAAGCAGATTATATCTTATTCTTTTTTATTTGTCAATATAATTTGCAGTAATTTTATAAAAATTATGTATTATAAAAGTCAGAATAATACTTTTTTCAGATTATTGTTTCTTTTTCCACTCTATAATCATATTTTTTGATTTTTCTACAATTTCTTCCATAGTATTATCTTCAGGGAAAACATCTCCAAGAACTTCTATTTCAACATTTCCAGATTTAGGGAAAGAACTTCCAAATGGCATAGCTTCATAGAATCCTTTTATTCCTATTACAGTTACAGGAATATTAAGCTCTTTTGAAAGAATTGCGAAGAATTTTTTAAATTCATGTACTTCTCCATCTCTCGTTCTTGCACCTTCAGGGAAAATTACAAGATTTTTATTTTCTTTTAAGACTTCAGCTGCAATCTGAAGACTTTCTTTCAGATTTTTATTGATATCAACTAGAACAATATTTCCACGGTCAGCAAAAAATCTTCTTATTGGTTTTTCAAAATGTTTTTTTATAGCAAAGAAGTAAGTATCTTTTGCTTGCTTGTAACTAAAAATATGTCCAAGAGCAAAGGCATCAGCAAAACTTTCATGGTTAAGAACATAAATTCTAGGTTCATTGCTTATTTTTTCCAATCCTTTTTTAGTAAGTCTCAAATAAAACTTAAAAATAGGTGCTGTAAGAATTCTAAATAATCCAACTGCCCAAGATTTTGGAAGCTGATAATCTATTTTTTCATTGAAGATATCTTTCCAATTTACACTTTCCTTATGATAAGCATTACTGTGAACTCTTATATATTCACAAATATCTCTTATAACTTTTATTCCACCAGCTTCATCTTCATTTACTGTAAAATCAAATGTTTTCTCAATGAAAGCATTCATTTCTACAACATCAAGGGAATCAAGACCTAAATCTATTTCTATATGAGAATCTGGAGTAATATCAAGATCATGTTCTTTTTTCATGTATGAAGCAAGAGCCTGGAATTCTCTTGTACTGTATTCTTTATCATCTTTTTTTATAGCTTGTTCTTTTTTATTTTCTTCTGCTTTTGGTTTATCAAGATTATTGATAATATCTTTAAGCATAAACCTTCTTAATTTTCCAAGCTTTGTTTTTGGAAGCTCTTCTTTTACAATTTTAATTTCAAGAATTTTTCTGTAAGCAGGAGCTTTTACATTGTAGCTATCAATAATTTCCCATTTTAAAGTCTCTGTAATATTTGTAATTTTTCTTTCTTTAACTTTTTCAAAATCAGGATATACAAGAGCTAAAAGGTGATTATTATGCTCTACAACAGCAATATCTGTAATAAGGTCAGTTCCTTTTGAAATTTCATTTTCTATATCAGCAGGATTTATATTTTTACCATTTGAAAGAACTATCATTTCTTTTTTTCTTCCTACAATGGAAATATATCCATCTTCTATTTTACCAAGATCTCCTGTATGAAACCATCCTTTGTGGTCAATGACTTCTTCTGTTGCCTCAGGTCTTTTATAATAACCTTTCATAACATTTCTTCCCTTGACAATAATTTCTCCGTCATCAGCAAGTTTTGCACTTACTCCAGGAATAGTAGTTCCTACTGTTCCTATGTGAATATCATCAGGTCTATTGAATGCTATTATAGGAGATGTTTCAGTAAGCCCATATCCTTCAAGAACTTTTATTCCTAAAATTTTAAAATCTTCTAAAATATTAGGTTCAATTTTAGCTCCTCCAGAAACTAAAAATCTTATATTTCCTCCAAGTCCTTCATGAACTTTTTTAAATATAATTTTACTTAGTGTTTGGCTTTTAATTTTTTTGCATATATTAAACATTTTTAAAGCCATTCCATTGGCTTTTATTTTTCCCATAATTCCTTTATGAATCATTTCCCATAATCTTGGAACTCCTACAACTATTGTTATTTTATATGTTTTTAGGGCATTTTGAATAGCTTGTGCAGAAAGCTCATCATTTATAACAATAAGAGTTCCTATGTGAATAGCCATCAAAAGATTTATTGATAAAGGAAGTACATGATGATAAGGAAGCAGAGCAAGAACTCTGTCCTGAGGAGTTGCAAGCTTAATTTCTGTAATTGCATCAACATTAGACATTAAATTGTCAAATGTAAGAACAACACCTTTAGGTTTTCCAGTAGTTCCTGATGTATAAAGAAGAACTCCTGTATCTTCTGTATCAGGGGAATAAATTACATATTCGTCAACTTTAAAATTCTCAGGAACAGAGAGAACATCAACATTAATTATTTCTATCTCTTTTCCTGAAAGCTTTACAGCTTCTTCTGCAGTGTGTAGGTTTTTCTCAGATGTAAATATATATTTTGGATCTGCATCTGAAAGAATATATTCTAATTCTTCAGCTGTATATCCAGCATCAATATTCACAGGTATACCTTTACTGTTCCAAATTCCGAAAAAACTGCATATAAATTCAGGCCTATTTTCCATAAAAATAACAGCTTTATCTTCATTTTTTTTCATTATTAATAAAGAAGAAAAATATTTAGACATTTTAATAATATCTTTATATGTATATTTTTTATCTTTATAGATAACAGCCTCTTTGTTGAAATCTGTTACAAATTTCATTATAAAATCCTCCTTCTTAGAGATTATCAATTATCTCTTCTAACTCTTTTTTATCTTCTGAATTCAAGTCTATTCCCTTTTTTAGTTTGTATAAAATTTCAGAATCTTGTCCTGTCATACTTTTTTCTAATATTTTTATAATAAGCTTTATATAAAAATTCATTTATTCTCCTTTAAAAATTGATATTTTAAAATCTTTAAAACGCAGGCAGATAATATATTGAAAAGAAATTACAAATACTTCCTCCTATTACAAAAAGATGCCATATAGCATGTCCAAATTTAATTTTTTTTATCATATATACAATAGCTCCTAGTGAATAAGTTATTCCTCCTGCAATAAGACAGTAAAGAGAAGCTGTGCTTAAACCTACTTTAATATCTTTAAAAACAAATACTACCATCCAACCCATAAAAAGATAAATTAATGTTGAAACGAGTTTAAATCGTCCTGTGAAAAATATTTTAAATATTACTCCGATGAGAGTAAGTCCCCATTGAGCAAAAAATATAATCCATTTTATTTTTCCAGTAAGAATTGTAAAAATATATGGTGTATAAGAAGCAGAAATTAAAATATATATTGCTACATGATCAAGTATTCGGAATATTTTTTTTGCTCTTCCCATTTTTAGTATATGATATGTTCCTGACATTGTATATAAAAAAATAAGAGCAGTTCCAAAAATAATACTTCCAATAATATAATTTTTTTCACCTATTTTAACTGAATGACAAATAAGAGCAATAAGCCCAGAAATAGCCATTCCAGCACCAATGTAGTGTGTTATTGCACTTAGATATTCTTCATAGTTTTCTTTTGACATGGATATACCTCCTTTAAGTATTATAATAGCTCATTAATATAAAAATGTCTATTATTTTCGGTTTTTAAGGCTCTTTATATGCAGATGTGCACTATTTCAAAATGCCATTGTATTTTTTTTGTTTTCGTGGTAAAATCAAGTGATTTTATTATTAGTATAGGGAAGTGATTAAAAAATGGTAGAAAAGAAATATATAGCACCTAATGCAATAACAGCTGCTAATATGCTTCTAGGTTATTTAAGTATAACTTCATCAATTAGAGGGAATATAGATTATGCAATATGGTTTATATTTTTAGCTATGGTGTGTGACGGACTTGACGGAAAAACAGCAAGAAAACTTGATGCTTTCAGTGAATTTGGTAAAGAATTTGATTCATTTTCTGATGCAATTTCTTTCGGAATAGCTCCAAGTATTTTAGTTTATTCAATTCTTTCAATGTATCCTAAATTTGTTTCAATAGTAATTCCTGTAGCTTTTATATATGCCCTTTGTGGAGTTATGAGACTTGTTAAATTTAATGTTATAACAACAGCTTCTGAAGAAAAAGACGATTTCAGTGGAATGCCTATTCCAAATGGAGCAGCTTCTGTAATTTCTTATCTTCTTATCTGTCAGGCTCTAGAAAAGCATTTTGACTATCAGTTTTTTAATGTAGAAGTGTTTATAGCAATAACTATTATAGCAGCTATTCTTATGGTATCAACTATAACATTCCTTACTCCTGACAAGGTATTCAGAATTCCTAAAAAATTTATGATGCCTTTTGTTATTCTTGTTTTAGTAACATTAAAATACAGTATGTTTATAGTTTCTTTCTACTACATAATATATAATTTATTCCAATATCATTTATATAGAAAAGAAATGAAACATTCAACAGATAAAGAATAATAATATTATTTATTATTAATAGCAGAGAGTGATTTCGTATCACTCTCTTTATTGTATTTAACGGAGGTTTTATGAAAATATTAATTGTCAGATTCAAACAGATAGGAGATTCTATCCTTGCTTCACCTATGTGTAATACATTGAAAAAGTCTTTTCCTGATGCAGAGGTAGATTATGTTGTGTATGAACATGTAGCTCCAATTTTTGAAAATCATAAATATATTGATAATGTAATTTCTATATCTAAAGCTGAGCAGAAGAATCCTTTTAAATATTTAGCAAAGGTGTGGAAAGTTACAAGAAAAAAATATGATATAGTTATAGATATTATGTCAACTCCTAAAAGTGAAGTCTTTACTTTGTTTTCTCCTGGAGCAGAATACAGAATAGGAAGAAAGAAAAAACATAGAGGCTATACATATACTCATAAAATAGAAGAGCCAAGAGATACAAAAGATAAGGTTGATAAATTCTTAAAAATGCTTAAACCTTTAGAAGAAAAATATGATATTAAGTATGATTCAAATTATATAATAACAATTACTCCAGAAGAAAAAGAATATATGAAAAATAAAATGGAAAAAGCAGGGGTTGATTTTTCAAAACCAGTAGTAGCTTGTGCTATAAATTCAAGAGTTCCTGCAAAAGTTTATCCAGTGGACAATATGACAAAAGTTATAAAAAAACTTCTTAATGATTTAGATATACAAATAATTTTTTATTATTCTCCAGATGAAAAGGCTTTTGCTAAAAATGTTCATGAAAATATGCTTGAAAACGGCAAAAGAATATTTTCAAATATAGAAACATCTTCAATAAGAGAACTTGGAATGCTTCTTTCAAATTGTGATATGTTTTTTGGAAATGAGGGAGGGCCAAGACATCTTGCTCAAAGCTTAGATGTTCCTAGTTTTGCAATATTTAGCCCTAGTTCAAGTAAAAAAGAGTGGCTTTCAAATGCAAATGACAGACATCAAGGAGTAGAGCCTTATGATTTAAAAGAAAATACAGAGGGTATGACAAGAGATGAAGTATATAGATTGATTACTCCTGAATATGTGGTATCAAAAGTAGAAGAAATGTTTTCAAAATATGTAAATAAATAAAAAAGATTGTTGTATTTTTTAAATAATCTTAATAATCAAAAGTGCTGAAAAGATGTTTTTCTTTTTGGCATTTTTTCTTTTAAATAAAAAATATATTAAATAGCAGAAATCATAAGAATAATCTTTATTTTTTTATAAAAATAAAAAGAAGCTGAACAAATCAATGATATAAAATCACCAATTTACAACAGCCTCTTTTGATAAAATTATTTTTGCAATGTTAATGCTAATGCTCCTAATAATCCTGCATTGTCACCTAATTTAGGATATACTATATACTCATCTATTTTTTCTAGTATTTCTTTTGTTTGCACATATCCGTTTAATAATTTCACTACATTTTCTCTTATTTTAGGAAAAAGCTGTGATTGTTTCATTACTCCTCCTCCTAAGATTATTTTTTCTGGTGAAAGTATAAGGATAAAATTTACTAATCCTTGAGCTATGTAGTAAGCTTCTATATCCCATGCTTTATGATTTTCAGGTAAATCATAGCCTTTTACTCCCCATCTTTCTTCTATTGCTGGTCCTGATGCCATTCCTTCTAAGCAGTCTTTATGAAATGGACATTTTCCAGGATAACTATCTTCAGGATGTCTCCTTATTAATACATGTCCCATCTCTGGATGTAACATTCCATGTACTAATTTTCCAGAAACTAAAGCTCCCCCACCTATTCCTGTACCTATTGTCATATACAAACAGTTATTTAATCCTTGAGCTGCTCCCCATGTAGCTTCTCCTAATGCAGCTCTATTAACATCTGTATCAAAATAAATAGGAATATCAAAATATTTTTTTAAATACCCAATTATATTACAGTCTGTCCAAGCTAATTTTGGAGTTTTAGTTATATATCCATAAGTTTTAGAGGATGGATTTACATCTATTGGTCCAAAAGAACCTACTCCAAGTCTCTCTATATTTTTATCTTTAAAAAATTCAACTACTTTTGCAAGAGTTATTTCAGGAGTTTCAGTTGGAAAACTAACTCTTTCTAAGACTTCTCCTTTTTCATTTCCAATTCCACAGACAAATTTTGTTCCCCCAGCTTCTATTCCACCAATTATCATAAATCCTCCATTATATTTCATAAAATTCTATTTTTTCTACTTTAATGTTATTACCTTCAAGAATTATATTTTCAGCATCTTTTTCTGGATAGATATTTGCTGTAAAAACTTCTTCTCCGTTATTTAGATAAACTTCAATAGATGAAGTATCACTAAAAATACGAATTTCTTTTAATGTATCTAAAACACACTTTCTAATTCCTTTATATCCTCTTCCAGACTTTTCTCTGTCTAATATAAATAATTTATTTTTATATTCATATTTCAAAACAGTCTTATTATTTTCTCCAGCTCTTATATTCAAAATTAAATCTGAATTCAGTTCTTCTAATTTTAAAATTATTTCATAAGTAATTCCTTTTATATTAAATTTTTCTAAATTTACCTTTCCATTAACTTCTAAATTTTCAATTGTAATCTTATTTTTTCTAAGTTTCTGTAGATTAGTGTGTGGTCTTTGATATAATTTATTATTTTCTATTTCTATAATTCTTGGAAGTGTAAGTGAATGTATCCATCCCTCTTCAACACTTGGATGTTCTAGTTCTTCTGGCATTCCCATCCATCCGAACATAATTCTTTCTCCGCCTTTTCCAATAAAAGATTGGGGAGCATAAAATTCAAATCCTCTATCTAATTCAATAAAATTATTTTTTTCTGTCTCTTTTATATTTCTCAAAATATATCCTGATTGATATCTATTGTTATATAATATTCCATTTGCTGTTAATCCTTGAGGTGAGAAAATTAATACTCCTTGTTTATTTACTTCATAATAATCTGGACATTCGCACATATATCCAAATTCTCCTTTTATAATTTCTTGTTCAAATTTCCAAGTAAAAAGATCTTTTGAACTATATAATAATATTGTTCCAGTTAAATTTTCTCTTTGAGCTCCTAAAACAACATAGAATTTTCCATTTTTTCTAAGTAATTTTGGATCTCTAAAATGTCTGGTATATCCTTTTGGAATGTCATTGTTGTGTATCACTGGCCCTAATTTTTTAAAGCTTATTCCATCTTCTGAAACGGCTAAACATTGATAACTTTCTCTTACACCATTATTTTTTACATTTCCAGTATACATCAAATAAAGTTTTCCATCTTTTTCTATTGCACTTCCTGAATAACAACCATCTTTATCAAACCAATCTGTTGGTGCTAATGATATTGGAAGTTTTTCCCAGTTTATTAAATCTTTGCTTTTTATATGTGCCCAGTTTTTGAAGGTGTGTTCACAGCTTTTAGGATTAAGCTGATAAAATACATGATATTCGCCTTTCCAAAATATAAGACCATTTGGATCATTTACAAGTCCTTTTTCAGCTTCTATATGAAATTTATTTTTCCACATTTATTTTTCCTTTCTTACAAGTATCTTTGTAAAAATCATTCCTACACCCATTCCAACAACTATCATAGCTAAATATCCAAGTAAATTATTTCCTAAATATGCTGGTATTGCAGGAATAAATGTAACTCCCATAACTGAAGGTGCTACTTTAAATATCATTGCAAATATCCCAGCTGCAGCTCCTCCAATCATTCCTGATAAGAATACTTTTGAATTAGTTAATGTAACTCCAAATAATAATGGCTCTGTTATTCCGAAGAAACAAGGAACTATTGATGAGAATTTTAAAGCTCTTTCTTCTCTATTTTTTTAGACATTGTATAAGCAATAGCTGCTCCAGCCTGTCCAGCCATAGAAGCTGTTATTAAAGCATTTAATGGATTTATTCCTTTACTTGCTAAATAACTAGTTTCTACTATCATAAGTGAGTGATGTAATCCTGTAACAGTTAAAGCTTGCTGAACTCCACCAAAAATTGCTCCTCCTATCCCAAAAGGTAATCCTATTATTCCTTGAATTAAACTCATTACCAAATCTTCAATTAATGTGAAAACAGGTCCTATTATAAAGAATGCTCCCAGCATACCAATAATTATTGTTAAGAAAGGTGTAAATACTAAATCAACTACACTTGGCATCCATGATTTTATCCATTTTTCTATATATGATCCAACTATTCCCACTATTAATGCTGGTAATATTGTTCCTTGGAATCCTTCTATACTAAATATCCATAATTTTAATGGGATTGCATTTCCACTGGCAACATCCCAAGCATTTGGTAACATTGGAGCTATTAGCATTAATCCTAATACCATTCCTATTGCTGGAGTTCCACCAAATCTTTTGAAAGCTGACCAAACTACTAGAGCTGGTAAAAATATGAATACAGTATCAGTGACAACTTGTGTCATGGTTAAAATTTCTGGTGAAAACTTCATTCCAAGTTGTAATAAAAATCCTCTTAATCCCATACATAATCCTGTAGCAACTAATACTGGAATTAATGGTATAAATACATCTGCTAAAGCTCTTAAACATTTTTGGAAAGGATTTAAATTAGCATATCCTTCTTGTTTAGCCCCGCTTGTTTTTATATCTCCACTGTTTAAAATATCAAAAACTTTATTAACTTTTCCTGTTCCAATGATTATTTGATGTTGTCCTGATTGATAAAAATATCCACCAATTTCTTTAATAGTTTTTAATCCTTCTGCGTTAACTTTTTCATTATCTTTAGCTACTATTCTTAATCTTGTTGCACAATGCTCCATTACAGATATGTTTTCTTTTCCGCCAATATTCTTTAATATTTCTTCTGCTACATTATTAAAATCCATTTCTTCCTCCAGTTTTAATTTTTTATGGTATCGTTCCCATATAATAAAAGATAATATTTTTTTTAATAAATGTCAATATTTTTTTGAATTTTTTTATATTTTTTATTTTTTGTTTTATTTAAAAACATGTATAAAAAAGAATTTTAATTTTTTTATATATGATGTATAATGAAATTATAAATATGAATTTAAGGAGATTTTTAAATGGAAAAGAAACTTACAATACTTGATATTGCTACACTTTCTGGAGTTGGAAAAAGTACAGTTTCTAGATTTTTTAATAATGGTTATGTTAGTCAAGAAGCAAGAGAAAAAATTCAAAAAGTTATTGAAGAAAACAGTTATGCTCCTAATGTTTTTGCTAGAGGAATAAAAGCTAAGAATAATAAATTTATTGGGATAATTGTACCTTGCTTAGATTCAAACACAACTTCAAATATTCTTATGGCTTTAGATAGTACTTTAAGAGTTGAAGGCTATACTCCTTTAATTATAAATACTAATCATAACATTGAATTAGAAAAGGTAAATCTTGAAAACTTATGGCGTTTAAATGTTGAAGCTATAATAGTTATTGCTACAGAAGTTACACAGCAACATAAAGATTTTATAAAAAGAACTAAAATACCTACTGTTTTTGTAGGACAAATATGTAGTAATGGTTTTTCTATAGTTAATCATGAAAGTGCTGCTGGAAAAAAGATGGGTGATTATATAGGGAAATCTGGATTAAAAAATATTCTATATATTGGAGTAGATGAAAAAGATATAATGGTTGGTAAAAATAGAAGAGATGCTGTCTTTAAGGTGCTAGCTAAATACGATGTGAATATCACCGAGATAAAAAGTGATTTTACCTTTGAAACTACTGAAAAACTTATATTAGAATATTTAAAGAATAACAAACCTGATTGTATCATATCTGCTACAGATAATATGGCATTTGGTGCTATAAAAGCTATTCATTCTTGTGGTTTTAATATCCCAAAAGATATTTCAATAGCTGGATTTGGAGGGTATAAGGTTTCTGAGATTATTTCTCCAAGGTTAACTACTATTAAATTTGACAATGAAAAAACAGGTAAAGAGGCTGCATATAGTATTATAAAATTAATTAATAATATTCCTATTCCTAAAATACAAAAAATTGAATTTGATTTTATTAAAGGAGAAAGTGTGAGCCATTCATCATTTTAAAAATATAACTTTTATTGGATAAAATAGAATATAAAGAAAGACTGAAAGATTTTCAATTTTCTTTCAGTCTTCAAAATAATTTAAAAGTTAATAAGTAATAGATGATAAATATATAAAAATATTTATATTTTTATAAAATAATTGATTTATAATAGCCTTTTTGTCTGTGGTTATCTTTTACAGCATTTTCCAATATTATCATAATTTCCATCAGGTGATATACAAACATCACTTTCATCTAGAATTTTTTTATCGTAATCAATTTGTTCTTTTAATTTAGCAATATAATCTGTTAAAAGAGTAGCTTTTTCAGTGATAATTCTTTTTTGAGTATCATCTGTAGAAGTTTTAAATTCATCACTTTTAATAAAATTATTAAGTCTTTCTAATTTTAATGTTTCTTCCTCATATTCTTTTGTCATATATTTTAGATTTGTTTCAATTCCCATTTTATCCTCCTTAAAAAATTTAAGTTTAAATATTACACTATAATTATATCATTATATACTGTTTTAGTCAACTATTGTTTTGATAAAATTTTGGAAAAAATAATAAAGACAGTTGTGTATATGAACTTACAACTGTCTTTATTTTTATATTATTTTTTATTTTTAATATATTCATTAATAGCCTGAGCAGCTTTTTTTCCAGCCCCCATAGCAAGAATTACAGTTGCTGCACCTGAAACAGCATCTCCTCCTGCAAAAACTCCTTCTCTTGAAGTTTTACCATTTTCATCAGCGACAATACATTTCCATTTATTGATGTCAAGTCCTTTGGTAGTAGAAGATATTAATGGATTTGGTGCAGTTCCAAGAGCCATAATAACAGTATCTGTTTCCATAATAAATTCAGAATCAGGTATTTCAATAAAAGAAGCTCTTCCTGAAGAATCAGGTTCTCCAAGTTTTGTGTGAATACATTTCATTCCTATAACATTTCCATTTTCATCAGCAAGAATTTCTTTTGGAAGAGTAAGAGCATCAATTATAATTCCTTCTTCTTTAGCATGATGTACTTCTTCAGCTCTTGCAGGAAAATCTTTTTCACTTCTTCTGTAAACAATGTGAGCTTCTGCTCCAAGTCTTTTTGCAGTTCTTACAGCATCCATTGCAACATTTCCACCACCTATAACAGCTACTTTTTTTCCTGCTTTTACAGGTGTATTATATTCATCAAGATAAGCTTTCATAAGATTTACTCTTGTAAGAAATTCATTGGCAGAAAAGACACCATTAAAATTTTCTCCAGGAATACCCATAAATTTTGGAAGTCCAGCTCCGCTTCCTATAAATACAGCTTCAAATTCTTTTTCATCAAGAAGATTATCTATAGTAAAAGTTTTTCCTACAATTTCATTTGTAGTAAAATGTACACCTAATTTTTTTATGTTTTCAATTTCCTTTTGAACAATTTTCTCTTTAGGAAGTCTGAATTCTGGAATTCCATAAGTAAGAACTCCTCCTGTTTTATGAAGTGCCTCAAAAACAGTGACATCATATCCCATCTTAGCAAGATCTCCTGCAACAGTAAGTCCAGCAGGGCCACTTCCTATAACGGCAACTTTATGATTATTTTTTTCAGGTTTTTCAACTTCAAAATCATGTTCAAGAAGATAATCTCCTACAAATTTTTCAAGTTTTCCTATTGCAACAGGTTCTCCTTTTATTCCTAAAACACATTTTCCTTCACATTGTGTTTCCTGAGGGCAGACTCTTCCACAAACAGCAGGAAGAGAAGTATATTTTGTAAGTATTCTGCCAGCTTCTTTTATATCCCCCTCTTTAATTTTTTGTATAAAAGAAGGAATGTCTATTGAAACAGGACAACCTTTCATACAAAGAGGATTTTTACAGTTAAGACATCTTGCAGCTTCTTTTTGTGCTTCTTCTAAAGTATATCCAAAAGTTACCTCATCAAAATTTGTAGCTCTTATTTTTGGATCTTGTTCTCTTACAGGGACTCTTTTTCCCTTTTCAAGACTTTCAAGGGATGAATTTTCATGTGAACAACACTGACAACCTTTAGCATGGTGAGTGTCTCCTTCTTTCTTTTCAAGGTAAGCTCTTCCCTCTTCTGTTTTATAAATCATCTGTCTTCTCATTGCTTCGTCAAAATTAACAAGATGTCCGTCAAATTCAGGTCCATCAACACAAGCAAATTTTATTTTATTTCCTACAGTAACTCTGCATGCTCCACACATACCTGTTCCATCAACCATAAGAGGATTTAAACTAACTGTAGTTGGAATATTGTATTCTTTTGTTTTCAGAGAAACAAACTTCATCATAATCATAGGACCTATTGCAACAACATGGTCATAATGTTTTTTCTGATTTTTAATAAGTTCGTCTATAAGACCAGTTACCATTCCATGGAATCCATAAGAACCATCGTCTGTGGCAATATAAACATTTCCTGCTTCTTTTTTCATTTCCTCTTCAAGAATAATAAGATTTTTAGTTTTTGCTCCAATAATAACATCAACTTTTATTCCTAGATTATTAAACCATTTAACTTGAGGATAAACAGGGGCAGTTCCCACTCCTCCAGCTACAAAAAGAATTTTTTTATTTTTAAGAGTTTTTATATTTTCGTGAAGAAATTCACTTTCTTGTCCAAGAGGCCCTGCAACATCTTGGAAGAAATCTCCCTCTTCAAGTTTTGCCATATCCTCAGTACTTTTACCTATAACAAAGAAAATAATAGTGACAGTTCCTTCTTTTTTATCATAGTCACATATGGTAAGAGGAATTCTTTCTCCATGTTCATCTATTTTTACTATAAGGAATTGTCCTGGTTTTGCTGATTCAGCAAGAGACTTTGCTTCTATTTTCATAAGGCATATTTTTTCATTTAGCCATTTTTTTTCTATAATTTTAAACATTTATTTTTCCTCCTAAAAACGGGATTCTCTTTATGAAATATTATATAATAATTTTTTTAAAAATAGAATATAATCAATCAAGAATAATTATATTTCCTGTTGAATTGTATATAAAATCATTATTTTCTGCTTTTAATTTTTCAATAAATTTATCACCAGTACAATGAGAAACTGCAAAAAATTTAATATCATTATCTTTAAAGTATTTAAGTACAGCTTCCATTCTTTTATCATCAGCTTTTGTTAAATGAAGTCCCCCTATGATACCATATATTTTTTTGCCTGTGCGTCTTTTTATATTTTCAACAATATTTGCTATCCCTATATGAGAACATCCACATATTATAATCAATCCATTTTTTGTATTAGCTGCAAGGACAATTTCATCTTCCATATTATCTAAAATATAATTATCATATATTTTTCTAAAATAATAGGTTACAGGAGTTTCAAAATCGTTTGTAGATTTAAAATTTGTAAAAAGAGTAATATTTTTAGAAAACTGAAAAGAATCTTTATTAATAAAATGAATTTTGACATTATGTTCAGCAAGGTACTTTTCATCAAAATTATTTCCTAAAAATTCATGAATAATATTGGTAATTCTATGTTTTTCCTGGAAAAAAGTTTTGTTTACATGGAGAGTGTAATCAGAGGAACAATTTTCAGTAAAAGTTCTAATACCTCCTGTATGATCAAAATGACTATGGCTTAAAACAATATCTTTTATATTTTTTAAATCTATATTCATTTTTTTAGCATTTTCAACAAATTCACCAGTTTTTCCAGTGTCAAAAATAAAACTTTTATCTTCGTCTTCAATTAAAAGAGAAAGTCCAAATTCATTTTTTAATCCACAACATCCTTCTTTATTTTCTATTAAGGTTGTTATTTTTATACTCATTTTTATACTCCTTAAATAATAATTTATATAACATAAAAATTATATATCATTTTAAAAAATAAGAAAAGAAAAAACAATAAAGAAGCACAAAGAATATTTTTGTGATACAATAGACTTGCAATATAAATAAATTAATGTGTAAATTAGAAAATAAATTAAGGCAAAAGAGGTGCAATATGGAAAAAATAATAGGATTTATAGGAGCAGGAAATATGGGACAAGCTATGGCAGGGGGGATAGTTGCTTCTGGAATAGTTAAACCTGAAAATATAATTTTTTCAGATATATCACAGGAAAATTTGAAAAAAGCCTATAAAAAATATAGAGTAAAGACATCAAATTCTAATATTTTAACAGCTTCAATGGCTGATTTTCTTGTTCTTTCAGTAAAGCCTCATTTTTATGAAACAGTAATAGAAGAGATAAAAGATTATATAAAACCTGAAACAGTTATAATAACAATAGCAGCAGGAATAACATTAGAAAAATTAAAAAAAATGTTTGGAAAAAATATTAAAACCGTTAGAACTATGCCTAATACACCTGCAATGGTTGGAGAAGGAATGACAGCTGTCATTCCTAATGAATTTGTAACAGAAAATGAAATAAAAGAAGTTATGGAAATTTTAAATAGCTTTGGAAAAGCAGAAATAATAGAAGAGAGACTGATTGATTCAGTTATTGCTGTAAGTGGCTCTTCTCCTGCTTATGTATATATGATGATAGAGGCTATGGGAGATGCAGCAGTTGCTGGAGGAATGCCAAGAGAAAAAGCATATAAATTTGCAGCTCAGGCAGTTCTGGGAAGTGCTAAAATGGTTCTTGAAACAGGAATACATCCAGGAGAATTAAAGGATATGGTGTGTTCTCCAGGAGGAACAACTATAGAAGCTGTAGCTGCTCTTGAAGAAAATGGTTTTAGAAGCTCTATAATAAGAGCTATGAAAACATGTGAAGAGAAATCAAAAGAAATGTCAAAATAAATGGAGGTTTCTGTTATGGAAGATGAAGAAATAAAATATAATATAACTGATATTGATAAAAATTTTATTTTTTCTAAATTTTCTAAAAGAAAGCAGGAAAGCAATAAAGGTGATTACGGAAAATTTTTAAATATAAGTGGCTGCAGTGAATATATGGGAGCACCTGTTTTATCATCTCTTGCAGCTATGAGATGTGGAACAGGTTATGTAATACTAGCATCAACAAAAAAGGTTTGTGAAAGTGCAGGAGCAGCAAATCTGACAGAAGCTGTTATGCTTCCTTTAGAGGAAAACTTAAATGGAACAATTTCTGTTCTTGAAATAAATAAAATAAAAGAAAAAATAGAGAAAGTAACAGCAGTAGGACTTGGCAGCGGATTGGGGGCAACAGTAGATGTTCACAATATTGTGTATAATGTCATAAGAAATTCAAGTAAACCTATTGTCTTAGATGCAGATGGACTCAATGCTGCAGCATTGAGAATGGAGATATTTGCAGAAAAGAAAGCTCCGATAGTTCTTACCCCACATCTTTTAGAACTTTCAAGATTAGCAGGGAAATCAATTGAAGAGATAAAAAGAGATAGAATAAATTGTGCTTTGGAAATAAGTAAAAAATATAATGTTATTGTTGTTGTAAAAGGTCATAGAACCCTTATAGTTTGTCCTGATGGAAAAATTTATAGAAATACAACAGGAAATTCAGGAATGGCAAAAGCTGGAAGTGGTGATGTATTGGTTGGTATAATAGGAAGTTTCTTGGCTCAAGGTATGAGTGCAGAAGATTCTGCTTTATGTGGAGTATATATACACGGGCTTGCTGGAGATTATGCAGCAGAAAAATTTTCAGAATATTTTATGCTCCCAAGAGATATTATAACTTCTTTGTCAGATGTTTTTAAAGAGATAGAAAAATATCAGTAAAAATATTTTAATACAGATGATATATTTATAAAATGATAAAAAAGAGGAAAATAAATCCTCTTTTTTTATTTTTACATAAGTTATGATTATAGTGATTTATTTTTTAATAATAAAATTTAAAATGGAACATATCGTTTTAAATTTTATCTAAAAATTTTTAAAAAAAATATAAAAAATTTTTTTAGATACAAGTAAACCTTAACCCCGTAAAACAAGGGATTACTTGTATGATACAAGTTAAAACCTAGTAAAAATCACTGTTGACAACACTTTTTATACATATTATACTTGTTGTAATAAGAATGATCATTTTTTAAAACCATGGGAGAAAAATATGTTTGAGATTAACAAACAAAGTGATGTACCTTTATACCAACAACTGATACACGAAGTAAAGAAATATGTAGATGCAAGAGTTCTAAAAGAAAATGACAAACTGCCTTCTGAAAGCGAAATATGCAGAGAATACAATCTTAGCAGAACAATTGTAAGAATGGCAATGAATGCTTTAGAAAAAGAAGGTTATATTTATAAACTAAGAGGGAAAGGGAGTTATGTTTCATCTCCTAAAATTTACCAGGATCGTTCAGGATTCAGTAAATTCTATGATGATATGAGAAGCCTTGGAAAAGTACCTGTCTCAAAAATATTATATGTAAAAGTAAAAGAACCTAATGAACATGTAAGAGCAAAAATGAATCTTGCAGAGGGGGATTTGGTTGTTAAACTTGTATGGATAAGATATGGGAATCAGGAGCCTCTTATTTATGAAACTATATATTTCAATTATTCAATGGTACAAGGTATTGAGAATATGGATCTCACAACAAAAAAATTATATGACATACTTGCAGATGAATTTGGAATAAAAGCAATTCAAGGAAAGGAATTATTTTATCCATGTAAAATAGGAGGTTCTGAAGCTAAACATCTTATGCTTGATGAAGGTGAGCTGGGAATGAAAGTTGAAAGAACAGTTTATCATGGAAATAAAATATTAGAGTATACGCAATCAACAGTCAGAGGAGATAGATTTGTTTACATGACAAGCTTTGCAGGATCTCTGAAAAAATAAGAATGGGAGGAAAAAATGACATTTATTACATTTGTATTAATAACAGCTTTAATAGCTTTCATTTCATGGCTTAAAACTAAAGGAGAGGATAACAGTGCTAAAGGATACTTCCTTGCAGGAAGAGGTCTTAGTGCTACAGTAATAGGATTTTCAATGGTACTTACAAGTCTTTCAACAGAACAGCTTGTAGGAGTAAATGCTTCTTCATACATAAGTAACTTTTCAATAATAGCTTGGACAGTTCAGTCAGTTATACCTTTATGTGTGCTTGCATTATTCCTTCTTCCAAGATATTTAAAAGGAGGATTTACAACAATTCCTGAGTTCTTTGAAGAAAGATATGACAGACAAACTAGACAAATTATGTCTTTGCTTTTCTTAGTAGCTTATACATTTGTAATGATTCCTGGTGCATTATATTCAGGAGCGATAGCATTCACTCAGATATTTGATGTTACAGGAATGTTTGGTGTAAGTTTTAATACAGCACTTTGGGGAGTTGTATGGCTTATAGGTATTATTGGAGGAATATATGCAATATTTGGTGGATTAAAAGCAGTTGCTGTATCTGATACATTAAATGGATTTGCTCTTATAATAGGTGGAGCGATGATACCATTCTTTGCTCTTAAATATTTAGGACAAGGAAGTATGGCAAAAGGTGTTGAAGTAATAACAACAACTCATATTGAAAAATTAACAGCTTGGGGAGCAGCTGTAGATCCTGTACCTTGGACAACAATATTTACAGGAATCTTAATAGTTAACTTCTTCTATTGGACAACAAACCAAGCAATTATTCAAAGATCTCTTGCAGCTAAGAGTCTTGCTGAAGGACAAAAAGGAATTTTATATGCTGGTGTGTTTTTATTATTCCTTCCAGTATTATTAAATGTTCCTGGACTGATTTCATTCCACATTTTTGGAGATGGATTAAAAAATATAGACCTTGCATATCCAACTCTTGTATCAAAAGTACTTCCTAAACCATTATTAGGGTTCTTTACAGCTTGCTTATTTGGAGCAATTTTAAGTACATTTAACTCATTTATAAATAGTGCTGCAACTTTATTCTGCTATGATATCTACAGACCAATATTTAAAAAAGATATTTCTGATGAAGATTTAATAAAAGTAGCTAAAATAGCAGGAACAGTAATTGCGATAGTTTCTATGATAATAGCTCCATTATTACAGTATGGAACAGGTGGGTTATTCCTTCTTCTTAAGAGGTTTGCAGGATTCTTCAATATTCCTATAGTTGCTCTTGTTGCAGTTGGATTTTTAAACAGAACAGTTTCAGGAAAAGCTGCAAGAATTACAGTTCTTCTTCATGTAATATTATATTTCTCTTTAGTATGGATATTCAAAGTAAAAGTAAACTTTGTTCATGTAATGGGAAGCCTATTTGTATTTGACATAATAGTAATGTTTATACTTGGAAGTGTATTTAAAAGAGAAAAAGAATATGTTCCATCTGCAAAAAATAAATCAAATGTAGATTTAACAGATTGGAAATATGTAAGAGAATTTTCAGCATTACTTGTTTTAGGTTTATGTTATCTATATGCTATTCTTTCTCCATTAGGTCTTGCAGGAGGAAATGGTTTAGGTAAAATAACAATAGTCTTTGCAATATTAACAGCAGTAATTTTAGTTGTTTTAAATAGGACAAAGAAAAAAGGAGAAGCAGTAAAATTAGAAACTGCAGAAGTTGAGTAAAAAATAAAAAATTAAATATAAAAATTATTTTGTTACTTTCTCTGAGAAATCAGAGAAAGTAACATTTGTCATTGATTAAGGGGGAAAAATAATGAATAATAATAGTATAGTCTATATATTATTAGATCAAGTAAGATTGGATATGCTTGGAACTTATGGGCATAAAATTGTAAAAACACCTAATATGGATGCTTTAGCTGCAGATGGAGTAAAATTTACAAATGCATTTACTCCAGCTTCTGTATGTGGACCTGCAAGAACATCACTTTTTACAGGACAAATGCCAAGTAATCACGAACTTATGAGAAATAGTGAAAAAGGTGGAGAAGGAGATCCTAAATTGGATAATCCAAATATAATTTCAGGAATGGGTGATTATGCAAATTACTTGATAGGAAAATGGCATGTAGGAAAAACAGTTCTTCCTAGAGATTTTGGATTCAGAGGACACAATTTTGATGGATATGGATATCCAGGAAGCAGAGTTTATAAAAATCTTGTATTTGACCAAGGACCAAAACAAGAACCTAGATATGCTGAATGGCTTAAAGAAAATGGATTTGAAATTCCTGAAGTAAGCAATAGTTATTTTGGAGAAAATCCTCACTTAAGAGTACAGGAACTTTGTGGGCTTCTTAGTGGAACAAGAGAAGCAACTCTTCCTTTCTTTGTAGTATCAGAAGCTAAAAAAGCTGTTATTGAAGCAAAAAAAGAAAATAAACCTTTCTTTATATGGATGAATTTCTGGGGACCTCATACACCATGTGTTATACCAGAACCATACTATTCAATGTATAAGCCAGAAGATGTTAATCTAGATGAAAGTTTTTACAATCCAATGAATGGAAAACCTCTTCATTATAAAGATATAGCAAAAATGTGGGGAGTTTGGGAAGCTCCTGAAGAAAGATGGAAAGAAATAATATGCAAATTCTGGGGATATATTACTCTTATTGATGATGCAATAGGTGAATTTGTAAAATTCCTAAAAGAAGAGGGATTATATGAAAGTCTGTTTATGGCAGTTACTGCTGACCATGGAGATGCAATGGGAGCTCACAGATTAATAGAAAAAGGGGAATTTATGTTTGATACAACTTATAGAATTCCTATGATAGTAAAAGATCCTAAATCATCAAGAAAAGGTGAAGAAGATGACAGCTTCGTATATCTTCATGACTTAACATCTACATGTTATGATGTTGCAGGAAAAGAAATTCCTGAATTTTTTGATGGAGAATCAATGCTTCCTATATTAAGAAAAAATAAAAGAAATGATAGAAAAGGAATTTTAGGACAGCTTGCAGGACATTTTGTATCTTTTGAGCAAAGAATGTGGAGAAGAGATGATTATAAAATTGTATTCAATGCAACAGATGTTGGAGAACTTTATGATGTAAAAAATGATAAAGGAGAAATAAACAATCTTTTCTATAATCCTGAATATGCAGATATAAAGAAAGAAATGCTTGAAGAGCTTTACAATGAAATGGTAAAAATAAAGGATCCACTTGCAAACTGGCTTTATAGAATAATAAATGAAATATAAAAAGCTTGCTAATTTTTTACAGTAATGGTATAGTCTTATAATAAAAGATGTATTATTATGGGAGGATGAAATGCTTTTAGGAAATTCTAAAAGTCCACTTTATTACCAATTAGCTGAAATAATAATTGATGAGATTAAAGAAAAAAATCTTAAAGAAAATGACAGAATATTAACAGAAAGAGAATACTGTGAAAAGTATAATTTGAGCAGAGCAACAGTAAGACAAGCAATTGCTTATCTTGAGAAAAAGGGATATATATATAAAATTCAAGGTTGTGGAACATTTGTTTCCTCAAGAATGATGAAACAGAAACTTCTTAAGTTTTATAGTTTTACAGAAGAAATGAAAAAACAGGGAAAAGTTCCTGAGTCAAAAATCATTTCATTTAGAGAAAAAGAGGCCAATGAAAAAATAGCTAAGGAACTTAACATAGATACAGGAGAAAAGATTTTTGAACTTGTAAGATTAAGGCTGGCTGATGGAGAAGAGGTTATGTATGAAAAGACATATATGCCTTGTAAAAAAATGCCAAATCTTTCAAAAAAAGATTTGCTAAAAAATCCATTATATGATATCCTTGAAAATAGATATAAACTTGTTTTCAGCAAGGCACTTGAAAGGTTTTCTGTGCTGAGTGCAGATAAAAAAACCTCAGAAATATTAAATATTTCTGAAGGAAGTCCATTGATTAAATTACAGAGATGGACATATACTGGGATAGAGATAGTAGAATATACAGTAAGTTCTGTTCGTGGAGACAGATTTGAATTTGAAGTAGAATTAGAAGAAAATTAAAAACCAGACAGATTAGTCTGGTTTTTACAGAAGCTAAAATTGGTACGGACAACATAACAATATTTAAAAATAGAAATATAAGGAGGAGTTATGTCTTACTTTGCAGGAATTGATATTGGGGGAACAAATGTTGAAATAGGTATTTTAAATGAAGCAGGAGATATACTTGGTAAAAAAAGTATTAAGACAAACTCAAAAAATGGAGCAGAAGATACATTCCAAAGAATATGGAATACAACAAAAGAATTAGCAGAAGAACTTAAAATTTCAGAAGATGAAATAGAAGCAATAGGATTGGGAATACCTGGTCCTGTAGTAAATAATTCTGTAGTAAAAATAGCTGCAAATTTTTCATGGAATAACGATTTTCCAGCAAAAGATTTAATGGAAAAAATTTCAGGAAAATTAGTTAAGGTTGGTAATGATGTTAAACTTATAGCTCTTGGAGAAAGTCTTTTTGGAGCAGGAAGAGGATATAAAAACAGTATAACAGTTCCAATCGGGACAGGAATAGCAGCAGGAATTATTGTGAATGGTATGATTCTTGAGGGAGCAGATGGTGCAGCAGGAGAATTTGGTCATGTAGTTGTAAATAAAAATGGATATAAATGTGGATGTGGTCTTACAGGATGTCTTGAAACTTATTGCTCAGCAACAGGAATAGTAAGAGAAGGAAAAAAAAGATTAGAAGAAAATCAGGATAATGAACTTTATAGAAAAATAAATGGAAATATTGATTCTTTAGAAGCAAAAGATATATTTGATCTTGCTAAATCAGGTGATAAATTTTCTATGGAGATAGTTGATTTCTTCTGTGAATATATGGCAGAAGGAATTGGAATGCTTCTTAATATAATTAATCCTGAAATTATTATATTCTCAGGTGGAGTTGCAAAAGCAAGAGGAATACTTCTTGAGGGAGTAAAAAAATATTTACCTAAATATGCATTAGGAATGACAATGGAAAATTTAAAATTTGCTTTCGGAGAATTAGATGAAGAAGCAGGAATAAAAGGAGCAGCAGCTCTTGTAATAAATAAAAAATAATAAATTTAAATAAAAAGGAGAGAAAAATGGATTTTAAAAGTTGCGTAACATGGAAAGAAATAACTCAACAACCAGCTATTTGGAAAGAAGAAGTTGAAATAGTAAGAGAAAATCTTAAAGCTATAGGAGAATTTATTGAAGGTGTAAAAGCTGATAAAGTTAAAGTTATATTTACAGGAGCAGGTTCTTCTGAATTTGTTGGTAATACACTTTGCTCTTATGTAAACAGTAAAATAGATATAGATGTATTATCAGTTCCAACAACTGATATAGTATCTATGCCTGAACAGTATTTAGAAGCAGACACAGCTACAATTCTTGTATCTTGTGCAAGATCAGGAAACTCTCCTGAAAGTGTTGCTGCAGTAGAACTTGCAGATAAATTAGTAAAAAATATTCATCATATTTTTATAACTTGTAATGCAGAAGGAAAATTAGCTCAAATATCTAAATCAGGAAATAATAAGTATCTATTATTAATGCCTGAAAAAACAAATGACAAAGGATTTGCGATGACAGGAAGTTTCTCTTCAATGGTTGTTGCAGGAGTTCTAGTTCTTTTAAGAAAAGATTTTGAAGGAATGGCTGCAAGAGTAGAATATGTAGCAGATTTAGTAAACAGAAATATAGAAAAAATTCTTACAGATGCAGAAACAGTTGCAGCTTTAGATATAGAAAGAATAGTATATCTTGGAGATGGAGCAGCTAAAGGTCTTGCTGAAGAAATGTCTCTTAAAGTTCTTGAACTTACAGGTGGAAAGTTAGCATCTTTCTATAATACATTCTTAGGATTCAGACATGGACCTAAATCAATAGTTAATGATAAAACAGCTATTGTATGTATGATGTCAAATAATAAACATACAAGAATTTATGAACTTGATTTACTAAAAGAATTTAAAAATGAAGGTGGAAAGAAAAAGATTATTGTTTTAGATACAATAAATGATGAAGAAGTAAAAGCTAATGCAGATTATTACTTTACTTTTGCTGATGAAAAACTTGGAGAAATAGAAGATGTATTTGCAGATCTTTCTTACTTAGTGTGTGGACAATTAATTTCACTTGTAAAATCAGCAAGCTTAGGAATAAATCCTGATAATCCTTGCCCTACAGGAGAAGTAAACAGAGTAGTTAAAGGTGTAATTATACACGAATACAACAAATAATAAATAAAAAAATTTAAATATATTTAGGAGGAAAAATGTTAGTATCAACAAGACAATTATTATTAGATGCCCAAAAAGGAAAATATGCAGTACCTGCTTTTAATGTACATAACATGGAAACAATTCAAACGGTAGTAGAGGCAGCAGCAGAACTTAGATCTCCAATTATCGTTGCAGCTACACCTGGAACAATGAAATATGCAGGACCAGAATTTTTTATTAAATTAGTTGAAATCTGTTCTGAAAAATATGATATCCCAGTAGCTATGCATTTAGATCACCATGAAAATTATGATGAAATAGTAAATGCAATAGGAATTGGAACAAAATCAGCTATGATAGATGCTTCTCACTTAGATTTTGAAGAAAATGTTGCAATGGTTAAAAAAGTTGTAGATTATGCACATAGATTTGATGTTACTGTAGAAGGAGAGTTAGGAATTCTTGGAGGACAAGAAGATGACTTAGTAAGAGATGACAAAGATAGTAAATATACAAATCCTGCTCAAGCAAAAGAATATGTTGAAAGAACAGGAATAGATTCTCTTGCAGTTGCGATTGGAACAGCTCATGGAGTATATAAAGAAGAACCTAAATTAGACTTTGACAGACTTGCTGAAATAAGAGCAGTTGTTGATGTACCTTTAGTACTACACGGAGCATCAGGAGTACCTGCTGACCAAGTTAAAAAAGCAATAGAACTTGGAATTACAAAAGTAAATATTGCAACTGAATTAAAAATGCCTTTTGCTGAAACTTTAAGAAAAGTATTAATTGACAAACCAAATGAAAGCGACCCTAGAAAATATTTTGGACCTGCTAAAGAAGCAATGAAAAAAGTTGCTATAGAAAAAATCTTAATGTGTGGAAGTAACGGGAAAGCATAATGAAAAAAATATTAACAGTAACTTTAAATCCTGCAATAGATGTGAGATATAATGTTGAAAACATGAGAATTGGTGAAGTAAACAGAACAAAACATATTGAAAAAAATGCAGGGGGTAAAGGTATAAATGTAAGCAGAGTTATAAATCAACTTGGAGGAGATGTCCTTGCAACTGGTATTGTAGGTGGCTTTACAGGGAAACTTTTTCTTTCAAAACTTAATGCAGATGGTATAAAAAATAATTTTCTGGAAACTGATTATGAAACAAGAACATGTATTGCTGTTATAGATAAAGATATAAAAGGAATTACAGAATTTCTTGAATCAGCTGAAGGAACATCAGAAGATTTTAGTAAATTTGTAGAAAGATATATATCAATCCTTGATAAAGGAATAGATATTGTATGTGGTTCAGGAAGTCTTTTAAAAGGAATAGGAACAGATGCATATAATATATTAATAGATGAGGCAGCAAAAAGAGGAATTAAATTTATTCTTGATACAAGTGGAGCTTCATTAAAAAAAGGGATGGAAGCAAAGCCATTTTTAATAAAACCTAATCAAGAAGAGTTAGAAGATCTTACTGGTAAAAAATTTAACAACCTTTCAGAAGTTGTAGAAGCAGCAAAAGAAATAGTAAGCACAGGTATAGAAAATGTAATGGTAACTCTAGGAGGAGATGGGGCAGTTCTTGTAACTAAGAATAAAGCATATAAAGGGACTTTTCCTAAAGTTGAAATAAAAAATACAGTAGGATCTGGTGATTCTACTATAGCTGGGATGGCTTATGGTCTTTCTGTGGACAAATCTATAGATGAATGTTTCAGACTTGCAGTTGCATGTGGGACAACTAATGCAATGGTTGATAGTACAGGATTTATTGATCATGATATATTAAAAGATATTATTCCTAAAATAGTAATAGAGGAATTATAATAAACAGCAAAAAAGAGGGATTTCCCTCTTTTTTTGTTGACATACTCAATATAATCTAATAAAATTTATTTTGAGAATTAATATAATGGAGGATATTTTTTGAAAAATAAATATAATGCATCAGTAGACAGAACAGAAGAAATAAGATATTTTTTTGTAAATAAAATAATAAAAAATTATGCAGTAGCTTTTATAGCAATTATTATAATTGGCTATATTATTCTTACAGGAGCAGCTATATTCTTTAATATGAAAATAAAAGAATATAATAAATTAATTCAGGAAAAAGCTGAACAGTATGATTCACTGATGGCAGAAAATTTAGCTCTATATAATGATTTAGAAGATTCTAAGAAACAATTTGAAAATATAAATGAGAAAATAATAAAAATAGAAGAATTAATAAATGATGATATTTATACTTCTGATGAACCAATGACTCAAGAAGAAAAGTTGGAGATTTTAAAAGCAGATCTAGAAAAGAAAAAATATCTTTTGACTATAATTCCTAATGGTAATCCAATATTTCCTTTTAATGGCTACACAAGTGGTTTTGGAAAAAGAACTCATCCTACTCTTGATAAAACTCTTTTTCATTATGGACTTGATTACAGAGCAGATATAGGGACTTCTGTAATAGCTCCTGCTGATGGTGTGATTGAATATGCAGGATATAATAGTGGAGGTTTTGGAAAACTTATTATAGTTTCACATAGCTTTGGATTTAAGACTTATTATGCTCATTTGAACAAGATAAATGTAAAACAAGGAGATTTTATATTAAAAGGGGATAAAATAGGAGAAACAGGAAATACTGGAAGAAGTAGTGGCCCTCATTTACATTATGAAATTCATTATTTGGGAAGAAGACTTAATCCTAAAAATTTTGCCTCTTGGAGTCTTGAAAATTATGATGATATTTTTGATAAAGAGAAAAATGTAAAATGGCAATATCTTGCTGAAGCAATAAATCATCAGACTCAAATTTTTCAAAAAACAGAATAAATATTGTAGAACCGGTTTTATATCCGGTTTTATTTTTCTTCTTTATATATTAGTCCTATAAAATATAGATATATTAATAATAATTTGTATAAAAAATAATTTAATTTGAAAAGATAAGCAACTATTTTGTATAATTTGATGAGAATAGTGGCTTAGAATGGATAGATGTAGAGGATATTTCAAATAAATCAAATGAAAAATGGTTTGTAGATAATATTTATTCTAAATTAATTGAGAAAGTTAGAAAGTATTATTAAACTTTATAAAAGTGATTATTGCAAATTTATAAAAATAAAATTTTATAAATTAGAAAATGTAATAGTCACTTTTTTTCTTTAATGGAGACTTATTAAAAAAGTAAGAGTAATAGTTGCTGTTAAAAATTTTTTAAAATATTTTTTTGTTCTATAATGATGGAAAACACAAGAGTTATAAATTGATTTAAAATTTATTAGTTTGGAATACTTGACAAAGTAAATTTTATGTATTATTAAAAAAATAAGAGGTAATATTAACATTCTATGTTTTTAAATATGTGTTTTTTAGTAAAGATAGAATTTTAACACTTTGTGTTTAATTTTTATCAATGTGTTTTTTAGTTAATTAATTTTTGAAGATGAAAAGGAGGGAAAAATGGTAGAAAATAAAATACAATTATGGCTACTGGAATTAAAACTATATTTATTAGAAGATATAGATAAAAAAGATTGTTTATCTAAGATTACATATTTTATAGATTCAACTTTAAAAAAAGATGAAGTATATTTAAAATATCACAATGAACGATTTCCTAAAGGATATGTTTTTAATTCTTTTTATCCAATAGAAAAAGATAAATATAAAGCAGGAAATATTTATACAGTACAAATAAGAACGATAAATGAAGAATTAAAAAACTTTTTTATGAGAAATTTAAAAGATAATATTACAAATGAACTGAAAGGTCTTGTTATAAGTGAAAGAAAATTAGAATATAAATATATTGATAAATTAGTTTCAGTTACACCAATTATAGTAAAAACAGAAAATGCTTATTGGAGAGGGAATTTAACAACTGAGGATTTTTTGAATAGAATAAAAAATAATTTAATAAAAAAATACAAAAGATTTTATGATGAAAATCTTGATGAAAATGAAGAACTTTTTGAAAAAATTGAATTTAGGAACTCCGTTCCAATAAAATGCTCATATAAAAATATAAATTTATTAGGAGATAAAGTTGTTTTAACTATAGCTAAAAATCCTACAGCACAAAAATTAGCATTTTTAAGTTTAGGAGCAGGATTATCTGAAATGGCAAGCAGAGGCTATTCTTATGTAACTCCGAGGGGACTATGAGATAAAAAACAGGAGGTGAAAAATGTTAAGAGAATGTGTGGAAATTTTTAATAAAATATATCTAGAACAAGGAGATAAGTTAATAACAGATAGTTATGAACTAGAACAAGGAGATTACTTTATAGTAAAAAAAGATGGTAATTTTGAGCATATAAAAATAGAAAAAGATACAACTAGTTCTTCTGTTGAGAAATATGATTATTTATCACAAAGAGACTATTATTCTAAATTACTTGATATGAATAAACCTATTGATGGAAAAAAGCAGATTCATTCTAATAACTATCTTTCTTTTTTTATAAAAAATAATGTTTTAGGAGAAAAAAAAGATACTTTAGATGAAGTAATAAAAAAATATTATGAAATTTTAAAAAACCCTTTATTAAAATATGATAAGGGAGAGAAAAAAAGAATATATGAAGAATTAGAAAAAGAATTAGAAAAACCTGATATAGGCAAAATAGAGAAGAATTATAATTGGATTAAGGAAAATTTATATTTTTTAACAGAGAAAACAAAAGAAAGTAAAAATTATTTGAAGATATTTTTTGAAGAAGATTTGGAAGAATATAAAAAAGAGAATAAGAGGTATGTTATTCCGAATATTTATAATAATACAGATTATAATGTGAAAATAGAAGATAAAACTTATGGTCTTCCTAATAATAACTTGAACCTTAATACTAAAAAGCCATATTTAGAAAATAAAACAAGAAAGAAAAATTATACTGTTCCGTATTTATTAGATGAAGAAAATGTATTTGAACAAAAGAAATTTTTTGATTATTTACAAAATTTAGTAAATAAAGGGATAAGGAATGTTTATATAACAAATGGGAAAATTATTCCATTAAGAAATAATGAAATACTTGAAAAAAATCTAAGCGGATATTTTTTAAGAATAAGGAAAGACAAAAGTGAGGCAGCAATAGAAAGATTTGAAGTTATTCCTAGATATGAGAATGAAATTTCTTTTTCTATAGAAATAATAGATTGTCTTAATGATAATGTAGAAACAAAATTGGAATATGGAAATATAATTAATACTAAAAAACAGTTAATAGGTCTATTAAATAGTTATTTATTTAAAGGAAAAATATTTACAATAGTATATGAAAATATTAAAGATATAAAAATTATAGACTCTAAGATAAAATATATATCCAATATTTATAAAGATGTATTTTATAAACTTATAATAAAAGGAGAAATAGAAGAATTCTTAAAAGTATATAAAATAATTTTTTTAGAATTTATAAAACATGCTCTTTCAGTTCAAAGTTATAAAACAGAGGCATATAATTTATATAATATCATGAGTAGTATAGAAGGAGGGAAAAAATTGGAAGTACATGAAAAAATAAGAGAAAAATTGAGAAAATCCTTTGAAAATGGGAAAGGGATAATTGAAAATAATGATGAATATTATTTTACAATAGGACAAATAATTTTTTATTTACTTTCTAGAAATAAAGAAACAGAAAAGAAACATGATGCAATAAATAGAATATTAAATTTTAAAGATATAAAACAATTAAAGGAAGAAATAAGAAAATTATTTATAAAATATAATTATGATATAAAATTTCAAAATAAAAGATTCAATTTATTATATGAAATGATACTAGGATATATTCCTGAAAATAATAAAATTGATTATGACAGATTGTTAGGAGGATATTTATCTTATTCTTTAATTTATGAAAAAAATGAAAATAATTAAAGGATAATTTAAAGAATTAAGGAGGAAAATATATGAAAAACAGAGTATATGGAATTATCGGAATAAGATCAGTAATGGCAAATTGGAATGCAGATTTTACAGGGTATCCAAAAGCACTATCTAATGGAGATATATTTGGAAGCGATAAGGCACTTAAATATCCAATGAAAAAAATGTGGGAATCTCAAGGAGAAAAAGTTCTTTATATAAAAAGTTATAAATTGGATAATGGGGATGGAAAAAAGAATAAAAATGAAGAAATAAATTTAAAGCCTAAATCTTTGAGAGAAAGATATGATGAAATATTTAATACAAATTTAAAAGATACAAAAGATAAGGGAGAAGTTATAAAAAATCTTTTCAATGCATTAGATGTAAAAAATTTTGGTGCTACATTTGCAGAGGAAAAAAATAATATTTCAATAACAGGAGCAGTGCAAATAGGGCAAGGATTCAATAAATATACAGATACTTATGTTGAGGAACAGAATATACTTTCTCCTTTTAGAGATTCAAGTAAAGACAGTGAAAAAGGAGAGGCCAATCAATCAACTTTAGGAACAAAAATAGTAAGTGATGAAGCACATTACTTTTATCCTTTTGTTGTAAATCCTCAAGCATATAGAGAATATGTAAAAATGGGAGTTACAGAGGGATATACAGAAGATGATTATAAAAAATTTAAAGAAGCAGCTTTAATTTCTGCTACATATTTTAATTCAAATTCTAAAATGGGATGTGAAAATGAATTTTCTTTATTTGTTGAAGTAAAAGAAGGAACTTATCTTCCTGATTTAGCTCAGTATATTACATTTATTAAGACAGAAGATGGGGAAAGAATAATAGAATTAGGATTTGATGAGCTTATAAATAATTTTGGAGAGAATATAGTTTCTGTAGAAATTTACTATAATAATTTAAATTTAAAATTAAAACATAAAATAACAGGAGCAAAAGAATTTAATATATTTACCAAAAAAGAGGTATAGTTATGGAAATATTAAAATTTACACTTAAAGGAAAAACAGCTTTTTTTAAAATGCCAGATGTAAATTCTTATGTGTATTTTAGCTATGGGAATATTCATAAACCTGCTCTTCTTGGCATATTTGGAGCTGTAATGGGATATAAAGGATACAATCATCAAGGAAAAGAAGATTATCCTGAATATTATGAAAAATTAAAAGATTTAAAAATTTCAATAGTTCCAAACAGCAAGATGGGAGATTTTTCAAAAAAAATTCAATATTTTAATAATTCTGTAGGATATGCAAGTTCTGAAGAGGGAGGAAATCTTATAGTAAAAGAATGCTGGCTTGAGAATGTAAGCTGGGATATTTTTATAAAGATAGAGGATAATGATGTTCATAAAAAATTAAAAGAGAGATTTCAAAATTTTAATTTTGAATATACAGTATATCTTGGTAAAAATGATCATTTTGCTGATATAGAAAATGTAGAAATATTTAATGGGGAAGAATTAAATGAGGATAACTTAAAAATAGATTCATTATTTTTAAGAAAAAGTGTAGGAGAAGAGATAAAAGAAGGGGCTTCTGCTTTTGGAAAACAAGCATCTTCTTTTGAAAATATATATAGATATGAAGAAAAGCTTCCATTAAGATTGAATAAAATATCAAATCAATATGAAACTGAAAATTTTATTTTTACAAATGCAAAATATAAAATTTTAAACAAAGAAAATTTTATAAAGATCAATAAAAAAATATTGGAATTTTACTAGGAGAATATTATGTTGTTTGAAAGAGAACTATATCCATTAGAAAAATATTTTGAAAATTCAGAAAAAATATATGCACATATAGAGGAAAATAAAAATCCAGAAATTTTGAAAGATCATTTAAATCTTGTCGTAAAATATGCAAAAAAAATTTATGAAGATAAAAATTTAGAAAATGTATTTGAAAATTTTGAGAATATATTTTTAAAAGATGCAACTGAGCTAAAAGAAATTTGGGAAGAAATGATTTTAAATATCTTTTATATGCATGATATAGGTAAGACAAATATTAATTTTCAGATTGAAAAAATGAAAAACAATTATTTCAAGAAAAATGTATATGCTCAAGGATCAAATCACTCAAAATTATCTGGATTGATTTATTTAAATTTTTATTATGATAAAATAAGTAAATTATGTGCTGAAGGAAAACTAGGAAATCCTGTTGAACTTTTATATTTTTTAATATTAAATACATATATTATTTTAAGACATCATTCAAAAACAGAAATGTTTACTTCTGAATTTTATGAAAATTTTATAGATGAGGAATATGATAATCTTTTTGAAAAAGTAAAAAAATTTTGTCCAAGTATGATTTATGAACTAGATAAAGAGTATGAAATTTCAAAAATACTTAAAAGAGATGATTTTAAAATAGGCAGTGATGATTGGAAGAATATTTTTGGAAAAAATAGTTGGGATTTAATAAATATTTATATTTATGTAAAATTTGTATATGCTCTTTTAGTGTCAGCAGATTTCTATGCAACTTATGAGTATAGTTCAGGAAAACCTGTTGAAAATTTTAACTTGCTTACAAATATTGATAAATATATAAAAGACTTTCAAGAAACGAATATATATAAAGGAATAGAAAAACATAAAGAAACAGGAACTTTTTTTGAAAAAAATAATATAAATTATTATAGAAGTGAAATGTTTTTAGAAGCTGAGAGAAACCTTAAAGAAAATATAGAAGAAAATATATTTTTTTTAGAAGCTCCTACAGGTTCAGGTAAAACCGTAACTTCTATAAATCTTGCTCTAAATTTATTGAAAAGTAATAAAGAAATAAATAAAATATTTTATATTTTTCCTTTTAATACTCTTGCTGAACAGACTTATAATTCTCTTGGTGAAATTTTTGATAAAAAAGATATAGCAGTAATAAACTCTATTACTCCAATAGAAAAAAAGAAAAATGATGAAGAAAATAGTCAAATTGATTATGAAAAATCTTTGCTTAATAGACAGTTCATACATTTTCCTTTAGTTCTTACAACACATGTTCACTTTTTTAATAATCTTTTTGGTATAGACAGAGAGAGTAGTTTTGCCTTAACTCATTTAGCAAATAGTGTTGTGATAATAGATGAAATACAAAGCTATAAAAATAAAATTTGGAAAGAAATAATAATTTTTTTACAAAAATATGCAAAACTTTTAAATATAAAAATAATTATTATGTCAGCAACTCTCCCTAAACTTTCTTTTTTACTGGAAGAAAAGATGAGAATACCATCTTTAATTATAGATAGGGATAAATATTTTAAAAATCCACTTTTTAAAAATAGAGTAAAGCTGAACTTTGAGTTTTTAGAAAATGAATATGAAAGAGAAGAGATATTAAATATACTTGAAAGTAAAATAATGGAAAAATATGCCAATCATGATAAGAAAATAGTGATTGAGTTTATAAAAAAACAATCAGCAATGGATTTCTATAAAAAAGTTTTAGAAAAATATCCTGAATATAGTGAAGATATTTTTCTTATTACTGGAGATGACAATAAATTTGAGAGGGAAAAAATAATTTCTGAAACCAAAAATATAAAAAGAAAAGGATTACTATTGATTGCAACTCAGGTTATAGAAGCAGGTATTGATATTGATATGGATATAGGTTTTAAAAATATTTCAATATTAGATGCAGAGGAACAATTTTTAGGAAGAATAAATCGCTCATGTAAGAAATCAAATTGTGAAGTATATTTTTTCAAATTAGACAAAGGAAATAGTATATATAAAGATGATGAGCGAGTATTTGAAAATTTAACTCTTGAAAATATAGAGATGAGAGAAATCTTAGAGAATAAAGATTTTGATAAATTCTATAATATTGTTCTTAAAGAGTTGGAAATTGAATCTAAAAAGTTAAATGAAAATAATCTTAATGAATTTAAAGAAAATAAATTGCTTTATCTTAACTTTAAATCTATTTATGAAAGAATGAAATTAATAGATGAGAAAATAGGAACTAAGCTTTTATTTTTAGCAAGAAATATTAAAAAAGATAATGAAATAATTTTGGGAAATGAGGTTTGGAATAATTTAAAAAAAGTTTTTTTAAATAAAGAAATGAGTTATGCAGAAAGAAGAGTAAAACTTTCTGAAATAATGGAAAAAGTAGATTTATTTACTTACAATATTCCAAGTTTTTTATTAAGTAATATTTCTTTTAATGATAGTTTAGGTAAAGATATTATTTTTATAGAAAATGGAGAAGAATTTTTTATAAATGGAAAATTTGACAGAAGTAAATTAAAAATTGAGGATGAATATGAATTTATTTCTTAATTATTTGGAGGAAAAATGGGTATAACAGGAACAATAGTAAATTATTATATTCATTGTAAAAGACAATGTTATATGCATTATCATAAAATGAACCTGGAAGATGAAAGTGAACTTGTAAAAATAGGAAAAGCTATTCATGAAGAAAGAAATAGTGAAGAAATTTTAGTTGAAAATATAAAATTAGATAAAATAGGAAAAGAATATCTAACTGAAATAAAAAAATCAGATGCAGACTTAGAAGCAGCAAAAATGCAGATTTTGTATTATCTTTTTAAACTAAAAGAAAAAGGTGTAATAAGAAAAGGAAAGATAGAAGTTATTGAAAAAAATAAATCTGATAAAAAAGTTCACGAAATATTTTTAACTGAAGAAAATGAAGTTATGTTGAAAGAGTTATTAAATGAGATAAAATTGCTTATAGATAAAGAAGAAATTCCACCTGTGGAAAAAAGTAAAAAATGTAAAAAATGTGCATATTATTCATATTGCTATATTTAAGGTGATATTATGGGAATAGGAACAAGATATATAATAAGTAAGGGAATTTTAGAAAGAAAAGATAACTCTTTATGTTTTAAAAACGAAATGAAAACAACCTATATTCCGATTGAAGGAACACAAGAAATTTTTGCTTTGGATGAAATATCAATAAATTCAAAACTATTGGATTTTTTAGGAAAAAATGGAGTTGTATTACATTTTTTTAATCATTATGAAGGATATTCAGGAACTTTTTATCCAAAAGAAAAATATGTAAGTGGAAAATTATTATTAAAACAAGTAGAAGCATATCATAAATCTAAAGAAATAATTGCTAAAAATATAGTAAGTGGAATAGGAAAAAATATTCATGAAGTTTTATATCATTATTACAGGCATGATAAAAAAGAATTGAAAGAATACTTAGATTGGTTGACAGAAGAAATGGAAATAAGATTAAAAAATTCTAATGATATTCATGAAATTATGGCTGTTGAAGGAGAAATATGGGCACGATTTTATGATAGTTTTAAATTTTTTTTAAAAGAGGACTTTATAATGAATAAAAGAGTAAAAAGACCTCCAGATAATCCAATTAATGCTCTTATTTCTTTTGGAAATTCAATTTTGTATGCAAAAACAATAAGTAAAATATATCAGACACATTTGGATCAAACAATAAGTTTTTTACATTCTCCATCAGAAAGGAGATTTTCTTTATCTTTAGATTTAACAGAAGTTTTTAAGCCTATAATAGTTTTTAAAACTATTTTTGATTGTGTGAACAATAGAAAATTAAATGTAGAAAAACATTTTGAAAAGAATCTTAATTACTGTATTCTTAATAAAGAAGGAAAAAATATTTTTATAAAAGCTTTGGAAGAAAGAATGGAAGAAAAATTTGAACATCCTATTTTAAAAAGAAAAGTAAGTTATTTAACAGCTATAAAATATGATGCATACAAACTTATTAAATTTATACTGGAAGGAAAAGAATTTATTCCGTTTTCTTTAAAGGGAAAAATGTAAAATGGCAATACTAAAAAATAAAAAATTTAATTATATTTTTCTTTTTTATGATGTTAATGAGAAAAGAGTTAATAAGGTTTTTAAAGTATGTAAAAAATATTTAGTTCATCATCAAAGATCAGTTTTTAGAGGAGAAATTTCTCCAAGTAATTTTATAAAATTAAGAAAAGAGTTAAAAGATATAATAGATAAAAAAGAAGATTATATAAGCTTTATAAAATTTATGAACAGTAATTATTTTGAAGAAGAAACAATAGGAACGCCTTGGAAAGAAGATGAAGATATATTTATTTAGTTTTTCCAAGTACAAAAAATGAAATTTTTATTTATCTTAAAATTATATTACAATTAAGGAGAAATATAGATAATTTAAAAATTTTATTAGTCAGTTGGAAAAAAATATAGAATCTATTAATTAATAAAGACTAAAAGACTTTTAGTAAAAAATAAAGATAGGAAAATAGAGGATAGAATAGTAACATTTGATGTTTTTAAATTAGTGTCAACACAAAAATAGAGAATACATGGTATACATAGAATAGTAACATTTGATGTTTTTAAATATATACCCTTCAAGTTCTTTTTTTGATTCTCCTGCAATAGAATAGTAACATTTGATGTTTTTAAATTAGTTACTGTTACTTTTGTATCTACTGTAAGAAAATGATAGAATAGTAACATTTGATGTTTTTAAATCAAGTAATTACTCTGTAAAAAATAAAGCTGAAATGAATAGAATAGTAACATTTGATGTTTTTAAATTCAAGTTGAGAACGGTCAAAATCTCTTCTTTTAACAATAGAATAGTAACATTTGATGTTTTTAAATTAGACAGAGGAGAAGACAAGGCGGCGGCATATTTATAGAATAGTAACATTTGATGTTTTTAAATAGAAGTAATTTTTATATGTTTTTTAATTCTAGTTAAATAGAATAGTAACATTTGATGTTTTTAAATATTTGAAAACTCTGTTATTAGTTGCGTAGCAAATAAATAGAATAGTAACATTTGATGTTTTTAAATGTTAAAGAATTAAAAAGTATTTTGAGAGAGAATGATAGAATAGTAACATTTGATGTTTTTAAATTTTATAAAAGGGCAAAAATTAGAAAACGGGACTATAATAGAATAGTAACATTTGATGTTTTTAAATTCGTTATGATTGAAAAATCATTCGGTCAAGATAATAAATAGAATAGTAACATTTGATGTTTTTAAATTCTGATTCTACCCAATGCCCTAGCCCTTTAGGTCTATAGAATAGTAACATTTGATGTTTTTAAATTAACCTTATAGAAGCCGATAGATATAAAAAGGGCTTATAGAATAGTAACATTTGATGTTTTTAAATGTTTTAGAATATTTTGATTTTGTAAAAGAAAAAGCAATAGAATAGTAACATTTGATGTTTTTAAATGAGGATTTTGGAGAAGTAAAAATAATAGATTTAGATAGAATAGTAACATTTGATGTTTTTAAATTAGGTAGTAGTCGTATTAACAGTTTCTATTCCTGTAATAGAATAGTAACATTTGATGTTTTTAAATTACTTTCTCTCCTATTTTTTGAATTTATTCTGCACAATAGAATAGTAACATTTGATGTTTTTAAATGCTTATGCAACCTGCTGTAAACCGTGTTATTCATGATAGAATAGTAACATTTGATGTTTTTAAATAATAAATCCAAGAAATAGAAGACCTCGTTTTATATGGATAGAATAGTAACATTTGATGTTTTTAAATGTAATTCCCTTATTTTGCGCGTTCCGTTCTCCTGCAATAGAATAGTAACATTTGATGTTTTTAAATAAGTATACTTTGAAACTTTAGCAAGAACAGCTATCCAATAGAATAGTAACATTTGATGTTTTTAAATATACAAGTGGGAGAGCTTCCACCTGATAAAACTAAATAGAATAGTAACATTTGATGTTTTTAAATCGGTTTATATTGCGGATACACTGCAGGGCTTGGGATAGAATAGTAACATTTGATGTTTTTAAATAAAATATGCTGATAAAGGTTATACACAGACTAAAACATAGAATAGTAACATTTGATGTTTTTAAATTAATCGACCGTGGAGCTTAAAAGATTTGATTTACCTTATAGAATAGTAACATTTGATGTTTTTAAATACAAGAAAACACAGCGAGTACAAGCCTAGATTAAGAATAGAATAGTAACATTTGATGTTTTTAAATTAACCTGCATTAGTTATAGTTATTCCTGTGTCTTTTATAGAATAGTAACATTTGATGTTTTTAAATATTTTATTTCCTACCATTTCAGGCTCTATGTCCTGATAGAATAGTAACATTTGATGTTTTTAAATAAGTTTTGAACTATCTCTTCAAAGAAAAAAATAATCATAGAATAGTAACATTTGATGTTTTTAAATTAGAGTGAGAAAAGGTGGGAGCTATTTAATTGCTCTATAGAATAGTAACATTTGATGTTTTTAAATTAAAATAATTTAGATTTATCTCCTTCTAAGCCTTTAATAGAATAGTAACATTTGATGTTTTTAAATACCACAACTACTTCTTCTTCAAGCTCTCCTCTTGCATAGAATAGTAACATTTGATGTTTTTAAATACAGGTTTATTAATAGCTTTCCCGAATTTGTCTTTAATAGAATAGTAACATTTGATGTTTTTAAATAAGTATGCCGCTGCTTTATCTTCTCCTCCATCTAAATAGAATAGTAACATTTGATGTTTTTAAATTTTTAACTTCTGTATAACTTGCTTTTTCTCTTTTTATAGAATAGTAACATTTGATGTTTTTAAATATAAATGTTTGGTGGTCATATGTTACTCCTCCAGTATAGAATAGTAACATTTGATGTTTTTAAATAAACGCTTGGAATATTTGATGAGGTTGAATTTGAATAGAATAGTAACATTTGATGTTTTTAAATATAAGTCTTATAGATTTTTCTAAAGTCCCTATTTTGATAGAATAGTAACATTTGATGTTTTTAAATATTATAGGAGATATAACTTTATTTAATTGTTCCATATATAGAATAGTAACATTTGATGTTTTTAAATAATTAAATGATTTTTATGATTGCTTATTAATTGGAACATAGAATAGTAACATTTGATGTTTTTAAATGAGCATATTTCCTTAGTATATCTTCTACCTCCCTTATAGAATAGTAACATTTGATGTTTTTAAATCTTATAAAGTTATCTCCTTTACCTACTGTTAAATTTATAGAATAGTAACATTTGATGTTTTTAAATAAATAAAGATTTGAACATAGATAGCATTTTAAAATCATAGAATAGTAACATTTGATGTTTTTAAATTAATAATCTTTTCCATTAGGTTTTAAGAAATAAGGGATAGAATAGTAACATTTGATGTTTTTAAATTTTGATGAATCCCCAGTACTTGTCCGTGACTTCTATAGAATAGTAACATTTGATGTTTTTAAATGCAGCAGTACCTGTCGGAGGACATCCAAGATAATCATAGAATAGTAACATTTGATGTTTTTAAATATGTAACCTCTTTTCTTTAAATCTCTTAAAACAAAAATAGAATAGTAACATTTGATGTTTTTAAATCAAGTTGAGAGAGATTTGACAGTTGCTAAAACTTTTAAATAGAATAGTAACATTTGATGTTTTTAAATTGTCCTTTAACCATTACTACATCTCCTATATTGTAAATAGAATAGTAACATTTGATGTTTTTAAATAATTTTTTACTTGTCATTTCCCTACCCCCTAAAGCTATAGAATAGTAACATTTGATGTTTTTAAATAAGACTTTCTTTGAATGTTCTTCAAATTGTGTCTTAATAGAATAGTAACATTTGATGTTTTTAAATAAGAATTCAAATGCAGCTAGAGCAGATTCAACAGGGGCATAGAATAGTAACATTTGATGTTTTTAAATAAGTATATGCTTTATTTACCAAGTGAAGAAGAATTATAGAATAGTAACATTTGATGTTTTTAAATAAATGAAGAAATTTTAAGAAAAATAAAAAATTTAACATAGAATAGTAACATTTGATGTTTTTAAATTTAAATTGTATAACTTCTTTTTTCATCTTTCTTCAATAGAATAGTAACATTTGATGTTTTTAAATAGAATCCATTGACATTGTGAATAATACTTGTCAGATAGAATAGTAACATTTGATGTTTTTAAATGAGTATATAAACCTTTTAATTAACAAAGGATATAAAAATAGAATAGTAACATTTGATGCTTTTAAATTAAGCAATTGCAGACATATTTATAGATATTCCTGCATAGAATAGTAACATTTGATGTTTTTAAATAGATCCAATTCTTGATGAAAATTTATTGAAAAAAAATAGAATAGTAACATTTGATGTTTTTAAATAATACATCTGTTCAGAGAAGAGTGGCAGATTTAAAATAGAATAGTAACATTTGATGTTTTTAAATATTTCTTTTTCTTTTAAAGGCTTAAGACCTAGTATATAGAATAGTAACATTTGATGTTTTTAAATATGTTTTCCACAATTGAAGCTTTATGACAAGTTAATATAGAATAGTAACATTTGATGTTTTTAAATTAATATCCAATGGTAATTCTCATTTGCTTATTATATAGAATAGTAACATTTGATGTTTTTAAATAAGAACTTTAGCTGTTAAGGACGAGCCTGACATGATTATAGAATAGTAACATTTGATGTTTTTAAATAAATTTCGTTATATTTTTGAAAAAATGAAACCAGAAATAGAATAGTAACATTTGATGTTTTTAAATTTGAGTGTGTTAATGACATTATAGACACAATGGAGGAAATAGAATAGTACCATTTAAGATATTAAATGGTACTTATAAAAATTTTTATCTTATAGAAAAACTAGGAGAGAAAATTATAGGTAGTTGTTCCATTAGTACAAATGAAAAAATCTTCATTTTGGAGAATTAGGAATAGATTTATAAATAATAAATTTTATGATTTACTTATAATGGGATTGGAAATTAATTAAAAAATGATAAATTATTATATAAAAATATTGACTTATAGTTAACTCTAAGTGGTATAGTAAAAATATAAATATTAAATATGCAAAAGAGGAGAGCAGCTATGAAAAATATATTAGTTTTATCATCAAGCCCAAGAAAAAATGGAAATTCAGATATTTTATGTGAACAATTTATAAAAGGAGCAAAGGAAAGCGGACATAATACAGAAAAAATTTATATTTCTGATATGAAAATAAATTATTGCACCGGCTGTGGAGTCTGCAATACTACTGGAAAATGTGTCCAACACGATGAAATGGAAAAACTATGTGAAAAAATGTTAAAAGCAGATGTAATTGTTTTTGCTACACCTGTTTATTTTTATTCTATGTGCGGTCAGATGAAAGTTTTTATAGATAGATTAGTTCCGGTATATACAAAACTTTTAAATAAAGAAGTGTATATAATAGTTACTGCTTGGGATTCAGAAAAAGCAAATTTAAACTCAACAGTAGAAGCTATAAGAGGACTTACAAGAGATTGTATGGAAGGAACAATAGAAAAAGGAGTTATTTTAGGAAGTGGAAGTGCAGAAAAAGGCGAAGTAAAAAACAGTGCTGCTTATTTAGAAGCTTATAAAATGGGAAAAAAAGCATAGGAGGACAAATGACAATATCTGAAGTTGGTAAAAAATATGATATTTCTACAGATACATTAAGATATTATGAAAGAATAGGACTTATCCCAAAAGTTGGAAAAAATAAAAGCGGAAATAGAGATTTTACAGAAGTAGACTGTAACTGGGTAGAATTTATTAAATGTATGAGAGGAGCAGGTATCTCTGTAGAAAGTTTGATTGATTATGTAAAATTATTCCAAGAGGGAGATAACACAATCAAAGCAAGAAAACAAATTTTAGTAGAAGAATATGAAATTTTAACTGAAAAAATAAAAAAATTACAAGAAGTTCAAGAAAGATTAAGGCTGAAAATAGAACTTTATGATAAAAATATTTTAGAGTATGAAGAAAAATTAAAAAAATAACAAGGAGGAAGAAGCATGAAATTTGATTTCACTTATTACAACCCAACTAAAATTTATTTTGGAAAAGATTCTCTTAATAATTTAGAGGGAGAATTAAAAAAATATGGAAAGACAGTACTTTTAGTCTATGGAAAAAATTCTATTAAGAAAAATGGTCTTTATGATAAAGTTATTGAAATTTTAAAATCTGCTAATAAAAAAGTTATTGAACTTGCAGGAATAAAATCTAATCCAACATACAAACAAATGATGGAAGGAGCAAAGCTTGTCAGAGAAAATAATGTTGATTTAATTTTAGCTGTTGGTGGAGGTTCTGTTATAGATTGTTCTAAAGCTATTTCTGTATCAGCTTATTGTGATGAAGAGCCTTGGGAAAAATATTGGATTAATTTTAAAAATGTAGATAATAAAATAGTTCCTGTTGGAAGTATACTTACAATGGTTGGAACTGGTTCTGAAATGAACGGAGGTTCTGTTATAACTCATGAAGAAAAAATGTTAAAAAATGGAAGGGTTTTCCCTACAGAAGTTTATCCAGAATTTTCTATTTTAAATCCTGAGTATACTTATACAGTTCCTAAAAACCAAATGGTTAGTGGAATATTTGACACTCTTTCACATCTTATGGAACAATATTTTTCAGGAGATGACAACAATACTACTGATTATGTAATTGAAGGAATCATGGAATCATTAATTGACAGTGCAAGAATAGCTATTAAAAATCCAAAAGATTATGAAGCTAGAAGCAATATTATGTGGTGTGCAACTCTTGGATTAAATACAGTTACAGGATTATCAAAAACACAAGATTGGGAAGTACATATGATAGAACACCAAGTTGGTGCTTATACTGACTGTCCTCATGGAATAGGACTTGCAATTGTATCTGTTCCTTATTACAAATATATCTATAAATATGGTTTAGATAAATTTGTAAGATTTGCTGAAAAAATTTGGAAAATAGATGGAAAAGGTATGACTAAAGAAGAAATTGCTCTTGCAGGAATTGAAAAACTTTCTGACTTTATAAAAGAGATGGGAATTCCTACAACATTAAGAGAAATTGGTGCTACAGAAGAAATGCTTCCACTTATTGCAAATTCTACTGTAATTATGGAAGGTGGGTATAAAAAATTAACTGCTGATGAAATTTTAGAAATTTTAAAAGAATCATTCTAAAATAAATTAGAATTACAAATGGAATACAGTTTATTTAGAATGAATGATGATAAAGATAATTCCTAGATATGCTGAATAAAAATGGAAATCAGAATAAATATCATAAGAAGCTCCCGTTTGTTTACATTGTAATATTTTTATTCCTGTAAAAAATAAAAGAATAAAAATACTTAAGAGTATAAATATAACAGTGGTTTTAAATGTTCTCTTAAAATTATATTTTCCTTTAAAGATATTTTTATACCAAAATCTATTAAGAAAAATATGGAGAACAGAAAAAAGTAATAAAGATAGTCCTAAAAATTTATGAATCTTTTCCCCAGTAAAATTATAAAACATAAGAAAAATAAAAGAAAGAATCATAAATATATCTACAAAAATTTTAATTAAATTTTTAGTCATAAAATCCTCCCTAAATATTTAAAAGAGGTCTGTTTTTATTTTGCAGACCTCTTTTAAGAAAATAAAAACTAAAATTTGTATTCAAAACCTGCATAGAAAGATCTTTCAGAAGCAGGATCATAAACTTGAATCCCATTTTCCAAAGCCTCTTGATCAAAGTTTTGTCTATCAAGAAGGTTGTTTATTCCTCCATAAAGTTTTAAACCGTTATCCATAGAATAGTTTGCTGTTAAGTCAAGAGTGATGTAACTTCTTGCTTTGTATTTATTTGCTCTGTCAAGATAATATCCATCTTTATAATTAAATGTTAAGATAGTATTAAATTTATCAGTCCATCTTACCCCTGTTCCAATGTTAGCATTTAATTTTGAAGTATAAGGGACTTGATTTCCTTCAATAGAATTATCATCACTATTTTCTGTAATTTCTGCATCAACATACGAAATTCCTTCAAAGAAGAAAAGTTTTCCATAGTCTTGATTTAAGTTAAGCTCAATACCTTTTCTTTGTGTTTCATCAAGATTGTAATAAGCCCATTCGTTTCCATGTGAAATTTCATCATAATAAATTTCACCTTTTGTTCTTCCAATAAAAGCATTAAACTGAACAACAGAACCTAAAATATAATCTTTTAATCCTATTTCAAGAGTTTGGTTTGTTTCAGCCTCAAGATCATTTATAGAATATCCTGCTGTTCCATTTTTATCTTGAAATTCAGTTGGGGCAGGAGTTCTGAAACTTTGCTCGGCTCTTACATAGATATTTCCTGTGTCAGAATAGATATAATTTACAGCTGCTTCATAGCTGTCATTTATCATAGATTTTTTTATTTTAGTTGGTGTTAATCCTCCATCAGCATAACCGTTGACAAAAGGTCCAAAATTTGCATTATCAGGCATAACTTTATGATAATAATGAGAATTTTTTGTTGTATCAAAATATGTCCACTCTCTTCTTACCCCCTGCATAAATTCAAACTGCCCCACAATTGTTTTATTGAAAATATATGCTCCGTGGCTCTCTTTTTCACTGCCAAGATTATAAACTTTATACATATCCAAGAAATTATCAAAATCTCTTTGAGATTTCTGCATTTTATAATCATATCCTAAAATAAAATAACTTTTTTCTCCGTAATTATATTTTAAAGATGGATTGATTTTAAATTTTTCCTCTGTAAAAGTCCCAATATAATCAGCATAATATAAAGTATATTTTTCAAATCCATCAACTTTATAATCTTTACTTAAATTTATTATATTAAGTTCTTTTTGTTCTATATCATTTGTTGTTTTCTGCCAGCTTGCAGTCAGATTAAAATCAAGATTATCTGTAAGTTCTCTTTTATAATTTGCAGAAATATCATCTCTTTTAATTTCACTTTTTGATAAAATATCATAAGAGTTATCTAGTTTTCCACTGATAGGATAGATAGTTCCCATAATATTTACATCTCCGCTTTCAGGAAGCTGGCTTCCTGTTTTATCTACACTAGATTGATTATTATCTGCTTTCCACTCATCTCTTGTTAAAAGGTCGGCAGTTTTAGTTTCCTTTTCATAATGTGCATATCTTATTGATAAGTTTGATTTGTCATCAATTTTTATTAGTCCTGTAGCATCAACATTATAATTTTTATTTGTTTCATCATCTCTGTTTGTTTTGCTGTCTTCCCCTTGGTAGTTTACAAGAACTGAAAATCTGTCATTTATTTTTGTAGCAGTTCCAGCTTTAAAAATTTTTTCATTATTGCTTCCATATCTTGCTCCAACATATGATTCACTTTTTTCAACAGAATCTTTCGTTATTATATTAATAACTCCTCCGTTAGCTCCATCTCCAAAAAGAACTCCGTTTCCTCCCGGAAGAATTTCTATTTTTTCAATATTTGAAACAGGTATACTGTTTAAAGGTAATGTTCCATGATTAATATCAATTGGATTTAAACTCATTCCGTCAACCATAACCTGAACTGTTCCTTTTGAATTAAGCCCACTTCCTCTCATTTCAATAGCTTGCCCCAATGAATCATTCTTAATGGTAATAAGAGGAGAATTTTCTAAGATTTCGTAAACATCTTTATAATTTTTTTCTTCTATTTCCCCCTGTGTAATAACTTGAATATTTTTAGGTGTATTCTGTAAAGTTTCTTCAAAGCCGTTTGTAGATTTTACATATGTTTTATCAAGAGTTACCTCAACATTATTTTCTGCATAAGCTGCAGCACTTATAATAAAAGCTGCTAATAAAGTTTTTTTCATAAAATTTTACCTTCCCTCTATAAAAATTTTTGTAGTCTAAAAATCATGTAAGATTTATAACATAATTTTATTTAGTTTGTCAAACTATTTTTTGATTAAATTTTTTGATATTGACAAATGAGAATTTTTATAGTATTATTGCATTTATAATAAAAATAGAAATTTTGGAGAAAAAAAGATATACTTTTATCAGATAAAAATGTATAATACTCAAATATAAAATAGTATTTTTGTAATTAGTGAATAATTATTAAGGAGGTATTATGAAAATAATTATTATTGGTGGAGTAGCAGCAGGAATGTCTGCAGCAGCAAAAGCTAGCAGACTTAATAAAGATGCTCAGCTTGTAATTTATGAAAAAACAGATATAGTTTCTTGGGGTGCATGTGGTCTTCCATATTATGTGGGAGATTTTTATAAAGATCCTCAAAATATGATAGCAAGACCTGTTCATAAATTTTTAGAAGCTGGAATGAATATTAAAATAAAACATGAAGTCATTGATGTTAATTTTAAAACAAAGGAAATAACAGTAAAAAATCTTGAAAATGGAAAAATTTTTAAAGACAATTATGATAAGCTTATGATAGCAACAGGAGCAAGTGCAATTATACCTCCAATTAAAAATATTTCAACTCATGGAGTTTATACATTAAAAGACTATACTGATGGAATTACTCTTAAAGAAGAAATGATGAAAGAAGAAAATCAAGAAATTATAATTGTAGGTGCTGGATATATAGGAATAGAAGTTGTTGAGGCAGCAAAATATCTGGGAAAAAGAAATATAAGACTTATCCAATTAGGAGAAAGAGTTTTAATGGAAAGCTTTGATAAAGAAATTACAGATATTATGGAAGAAGAAATAAAAAGCCATGAAGGAATAAATCTTCACCTCAATGAAACTGTTCTTGAGATTATTGAAGAAAATGGAAAAGTAATAGGTGTGAAAACAAATAAAGGAGAATATAAAGCCGATCTTATTGTTATAGCAACAGGTGTGAGACCAAATACTGCATTTTTAAAGGATACAGGAATTAAAATGCTTGCGAATGGAGCTTTGATAATTGATGAGTATGGACAGACAAATATAGATTCTGTTTATTCAGCAGGAGATTGTGCTACAGTTTATCACTTAGTAAGAGAAGAAAATGTATTTATTCCTCTTGCAACAACAGCCAATAAAATAGGAAGAATTGTTGGAGAAAATCTTGCTGGAGTTAAAACTTCATTTAAGGGAACTCTTGGTTCTGCAGCTGTGAAAGTTATGAATTTGGAAGCAGGAAGAACAGGAATAACAGAAGCTGAAGCTATAAAAAAAGGAATAAGTTATAAAACAGTTTTTGTAAAAGATAAAAATCAAACAAATTACTATCCAGGACAAGAAGATATATTTGTAAAGCTTATTTATAATAGTGATACAAGAATTATTCTTGGAGCACAAATTGCAGGAAAAAAAGGTGCAGTTTTAAGAGTTGATTCATTAGCTGTTGCAATTTACTCAAAACTTACAGTAGATGAAATAGGAATGATGGATTTTTGTTATGCTCCTCCTTTTGCAAGGACTTGGGATGTAATGAATGTGGCAGGAAATATTGCCAAATAGATTGAAAAATTTTAATATTTAAATTTAAAAAAGGGGAAAATTTATGATTATGAACAATGTATTTTTCAAGGAATTTTTAAAAATTAGTGATATTAAAACAATAATATTTTTATTCGTTTTAATAATTATACTTTTTGGTCTTAATAAACTTCCAAAGAAAAAATTTAGTTTTTCTGCAAAAGTTATGATTGCAACTGTTGTTGGTCTCATTTTAGGACTTGTTATACAAGTTGTTGCAGGATTTCCAAATAATCCTATGGAACTAACTTTTGTTTCTGAAACAACTTTATGGTATAGTCTAATTGGGGGAGGATTTATTTCTTTTGTAAGAATGCTTGTAATTCCTCTTGTTATGGTGTCAATTATTCATGTTATAATAAATATGAAAGAGGATGCAAAACTTGGAGCTTTGGTTCAAAGAACTCTTATAATTACTCTTATAATGGTTGCAATATCAGTTGCTCTTGGAATTTTTTTAGGAAAAATATTTAATGTTGGTCATGTAGAACAGGCAGTTGCAGCAGAGGGAGTAAATAAAATAAGAGAAGTTAAAAATATAGTTGATACATTAAAAGCTCTTATTCCAGCAAATCCTATTGAAGCAATGGTAAATCTTAATATTGTTGGACTTGTAATCTTTTCTTCAATGGTTGGTGTAGCTGCAAAAAGAATGTCAAAAAAATATATGGAAATTGTAAGTCCATTTTTTGCTCTTATAAATGCTATGCAAAAAATTATTGTTTCAATGGCAATGAGTATTATAAGATGGATGCCTCTTGCAGTTGTGCCTTTACTAGCAAATACAATAGCACAAAAAGGTATTGGAGCAATAGTTGAAGTAAGTAAATTTATACTTGTTCTATATCTTGCAGTAGCGATTATGTTTGTTATTCAAATGCTTGCAGTAGCAATGTTTGGATTAAATCCTATAACTTATGTTAAAAAAAGTATTTCTCTTTTAATTCTTGCATTTACTTCAAGATCAAGTGTGGGATGTCTTCCTGTTACGATTTCAACTCTTACAAACAAACTTGGAGTTAGTGAATCTACTGCAAGTTTTGTTGGAAGTTTTGGGACAACAGCTGGAATGCAAGGATGTGCAGGAATATTTCCTGCTCTTACAATAGTTTTTGTAACAAATATGAGTGGGCATAATATTGATCTTACCCTTATAGTGATGTCAATAATAGTTGTTTCTATAAGCTCACTTGGAATTGCAGGAATTCCAGGAACTGCTACAATGGCTGCATCAGTCAGTCTTTCTGGTACAGGAATTGCAAGTTTATTTCCTCTTGTAAATCCAATTCTTGCAATAGATCCTATCATTGACATGCCGAGAACAATGCTTAATGTAATAGGTTCTGTTACAAATGCAATTATGGTTGATAAATCTTTAGGACAAATAAATCTTTCTGTTTATAATAATCCTAAAGCTGGAAATGAAATAGCTGCAAGTGAAGAGCTTGAATAGAAAGAAAATAAAAGCTAGCTTATAATTATTAATTTAAAAGGGGATGTATTTTTTACAACTCCTTTTTTATATTATAAAAAAGTTTACTTAAATAACTTTCACAGGATAAAGAAGAGGGAATTTAAAAATTTTATTTTTCGGAATAATTATACTTTATGATATAATAAAAAAAATTACTATGTAGGTGGTAGAAAAATGGTAATATTAAAAGAACTTAAAAATTTTGTAAATGGAACTTCAAGTGAGTTAGATATTAAGAATTATATTTTAGAACATCCTGAAGATATAGAAAGAATGTCAGCGAGAGAACTTGGAAAAGCAACTTTTACAAGTGCAGCTTCTGTTACAAGGTTCTGTAGAAAATTAGGTTATAAAGGTTATCCTGAATTTCGTTTTAAATTTATAGGTGAAATAAAATTTTCTAGAACTAAAACAAAAGAAAATATAGAACTTTTAGCAGAAGAAAATGTAGTTACTATCGTAAGAAAAGTTACTGAAGTTCAAAAAAGAGCAATAGAGGAAACTTCTGAAGGAATAAGTTTTGAAAAATTAAAAAGAATAACAGAAAATATACATAAAGCTGAGATTGTTGATTTTTATGCTTTTGACTTAAATTATCATCTTACTCAATATGGATGTAGCCAGTATTTTCATGCAAGGAAGAAAACAAATACATATACAGCTACAAATATGCAGGCTATAAATGCTCTTATGAGTGATGAAAAGCATTTTGCTATTTTTATAAGTCATACAGGAGAAAATGGACGGCTTGTTGAAATTGCTAAAATTTTAAAAGAGAGAAAAACAAAAATTTTGGTAATTACAGCTAAAAAGAACAGTACTCTTACAGAGTTTGCAGATGATTGTCTTTTTGCTTCTGCTCCAAAGACTTTTCAGGAGTTTTTATTTCCTGCATTCTACAGTTCTGTAAAATATATTTTAGATATTTTATGGGGAATAGAATTTGCTATGGAATATGATAAAAACATAAAACTTAATAAAGTTTATGATAAAATAGGAGAAGCTTCTCTTTGGGGGCTTTTAAAAAAATTAGATTGTGGATATACAAAATAACAACGAGAAGAAATGGAGATTTTCAAAAATTTCTGTTTCTTTTTTTGTTTTTTGAAACAATGAAACAAAAAAACATATAAAATTTTAATTTTTTTTGAAACAATGAACCTGTTTAACTTTAAAGTATTTTAAAATGAATTAAACTGTGTTATATTTGACCTATAAATAATAAAATAATTCAAATTAAAAATATGGAGGTAAAAAATGGCTCAAGTAAAAAGAGATTATCCAAAACTTGCAGAGGATATTATTCGTGAAGTTGGAGGAAAAGAGAATATTATAAATGCTACTATTAAATAGAGTGATAGCTACAATGTCAGCTGTTTTTGCTCCTTTTATCTATATTTTTGCAGCAGCCGGAATTTTACAAGGAATTTTAATCTTAACAAATCTTTTTTATCCTGAATTTGCTTCAACAGGGACATATGAAATATTAAGCTTCATATCTTGGACACCTTTTGCATTTCTACCTGTTTTAATAGGAATAACTGCATCAAAACATTTTAATGGAAAAAGCACCTATACTAGGGGCAGTTTTAATTGGGGGATTATGGGAAATATTTGTAATCTTTGGAGTTCATTGGGGAATAACTCCGATGGTAATGGCAAATTTTAGCATGTATGGTTATAATGCTTTCCAAGCTTTTCAGACTTTAGCTGTAATAGCTCAAATTGGTGCTGCAATAGGTTGTTTCTTTAAATCAAAAAATAAAGAACTTAAAAAAGTTGCTATTTCGGCAAGTATTACAGGAATATTTGGAATTACTGAGCCAACACTTTATGGAGTTACACTTCGCCTTAAAAAACCATTTATATGTGCTTGTGTAGGTGGAGCAATATCAGCTGCTGTTATGAGTTTCTTTGGTACAGTTTATTATGCTTATGCTGGACTTCCTGGAATACTTACAATAGTAAATGCAATAAATCCTAATAATACAACAGGATTTATAGGAATGGTAATTGGTTCTGCTCTTGCAGTAATTGTTCCTGCTGTTCTTGTAATGATTGTGGGATTTGATGATCCAAAAGAAAAATAGAGATATTGAATTTAATTACAAAAAATAAAAAGAGAGGTTTAAAAATATGGGATATAGATTACCAGAAAATTTTTTATGGGGTGGAGCTGTTGCTGCTCATCAAATAGAAGGTGCTTGGAATGTTGATGGAAAAGGTGTAAGTGTTATAGATGTTATGACAGGCGGAACAAAAGATAAAATGAGAAAAATAACAGATGGTGTTATTGAAGGAGAATTCTATCCAAATCACGAAGCTACAGATTTTTATCACCACTACAAAGAAGATGTTGCACTTTTAGCAGAGATGGGATTTAAATGTTTTAGAACGAGTATAGCTTGGACAAGAATTTTTCCAAACGGAGATGAAGAAACTCCTAATGAAGCAGGATTAAAATTCTATGACGATTTATTTGATGAACTTTTAAAATATGGAATAGAGCCTGTAATAACTTTAAGTCATTTTGAAATGCCTTATCATCTTGCTGAAAGTTATGGAGGATGGATAAATCGTAAAATTATTGACTGTTATGTAAAATTTGCAGTAACAGTAATGGAGCGTTATAAAAATAAAGTAAAATATTGGATAACTTTTAATGAAATAAACAATCAATCAAATACTTCTACAGATATATTTGGTTGGACAAATTCAGGAATAAAATTCTCTGATTATCAAAATCCAAGAGAAGCAATGTTTCAGGCAGCACATCACGAATTTTTGGCAAGTGCCTTAGTTGTAAAAAAAGGACACGAAATAAATCCAGAATTTAAAATAGGAGGAATGTGTGGTTGGGTACCAATTTATCCATATTCATGCAATCCTGAAGATGTAATGACAGCTGTTGAAGAAATGCATGAAAGATATTATTTTATGGATGTTCATGTGAGAGGGCATTATCCTGCTTATGCAAAAGCAATGTGGAAAAAAGAGAATATAAATATTCAAATGGAAGAAGATGATGAAAAAATTCTTTCTGAAGGAAAAATTGATTATGTAGGAATAAGCTATTACATGTCTGGAGCAGTGAAAGCCGATATAGAAAAAGACACTTCAACATCTCTTGATGGAGCAACATCAAAATCAATAAAAAATCCATATGTAAAAGTAAGTGATTGGGGATGGCAAATAGATCCTATTGGTCTTAGATATTCTCTTGCAACTTTATATGAAAGATATGAACTTCCAATCTTTATAATTGAAAATGGTTTTGGTGCAATAGATATCCTTGATGAAAATAAAAACTGTGATGATAGCTATAGAATAGAATATCTTAAAGCACATATTGAAGAGATGAAGAAAGCTATGGAATTTGATGGTGTAGAAGTTATGGGCTATACACCATGGGGATGTATTGATGTTGTCTCATTTACAACAGGTGAACTTAGAAAGCGTTATGGATTTATATATGTTGATAAAAATGACGATGGAACAGGAACAGGAAAAAGATACAGAAAGAAATCTTTTGAGTGGTATAAAAATGTTATAAAAACAAATGGAGAAGAATTATAAAATAGAGAATGAGAGGGAAGTGCGGACAATTTCTTGGACAATATTCCGAGTGTAAATAATTTTGTGTATTTATCATCTCTTGATTATTAATTTTTAAATTACTTTAAAGGCTGAAAGGAAATTAAAAACCTTTCAGTTTTTTCATAAACAATTAAATTTTATTTATTTTATAGTTTTAAATTGCTTTTCTTTTTAAATGTTTATATAATAGCTATATAGGAAGATATACATAATTTACTATAAAAAAGGAGGAGTAAAAATGAGACTTTGCATTGTATTTACTCTGTGCAAAGTTAATTTTAATTAGATTTGTACAGAGTTTAATAAATTAACTTTGCACTTTTTATAAAAAATAAAATAAAAGGAGTAAAGTTAATATGACATTAAAAAATTTTTATATCTTTATAATAGGACAATTTGTTTCTCAATTTGGAAGCAGAATGACAAGTTATGGTTTTACACTATGGATTTATAAAACAACAAATTCTGTTTTTTATACATCTTTAGTAACACTTTGTTATTTAGTTCCAGAGATTTTATTTAATTTTATAGCAGGAACTTTAAGTGATAAGTGGGATAAAAAAACAGTTTTAAAAGTTTCTGATTCTTTTGCAGGAGTATTATCTTTTGTAACTCTTATACTTTTGATTTTTGGAAAACTTAAATTCCAGTATATTTTTATAATAAATATTCTATTAGGAATTGCTGATTCTTTTCAAGCTCCTACATCAGAAGTTGTAATTTCTTTAATTGTTTCAAAAAAAGATTATATAAAGACAAGTGGTATTCGTTCTTTTTTTAAATCTTTTTTAGATATATTTGTTCCTATTTTATCAGTTTCTATTTATGCTCTTTGGGGATTAAAAGTTATAATTATAATAGATTTGATGACTTTTATATTTGCATATTTAACATTGATAATTTTTGTTAAGATTCCAAAGTTACAAATTTCTGATAAAAAAGAAAGATTTATAAATGATTTTATATTAGGAATAAAATATCTACTTTCAATGAAAGATATTCTTACTTTGATTTTCTTTATGGGATTTATAAATCTAGTCTATGGAATATACTCAACAGCTCTTGCTCCAATGGTTTTATTAAGAAATGGTAATAATGATTTTCAATTAGGAATAGTTACCAGTATGATTGGAATAGCAGGTCTTGTTGGAAGTATGCTCCTTAAATTTTTTCCAAAATTTAAAAATTATAGTGTACTTTTAACAAATATAATGATTTTTTCTTTTGGAGTTTGTAATTTCTCTTTAGGCATAGGAAAAAATTATATAATTTGGGTTCTAGGTATATTTTTAGGAAATATTTTAGTTCCATTACTTCTTGCAAATGTAGATTATTTAACAAGAGTAAGAATACCAATAGAACTACAAGGAAGAGTTTTTTCAGCTAGAAATACAATTCAATATTTATTTTTACCAGTTGGAATTTTTTTATCAGGAGTTTTGAATGATTTTATATTTTATCCAATCATAAAAGATAATTATTCATTAATGAAAAATTTATCTTTTTTAGGAAAAAATAATCAAGAACTTTCTATAGCCTTATTATATATTTTTATAGGTTTTTTAGGAATAATAGGGTCTATAACTTTTAGAAATAGTAAAAATTTCAAAGAACTGGATAAAATTGATATGTAGTTTTTAAATGAAATTTAAAATTTTATAAATTAATATAGGAAGTGCTTATAACAAATTTAACAAATAAAGGATAATTTTGTTGTAAGCACTTTTTAACTAAGAAAAAATAAATAGTATAAAAAATTTTTCTAATATTTTCATTTTTCTAAAAATTTTTTTAAATAAATCATATCTATCAGTTGTATTCCATTTTCATAGATAGGTTTTTCATAATTTTCTATAAAGAAGTTTTTAACAATATGAGATTTTTTAAATCCACATTTTTCATAAAAAGGAATTGTAAGCAAACTATCTCCAGTTCCTACTTGTATAATTGAATAATTTTCAGAGTATTTTTTTACTATGAATTCTATTAATTTTTTTCCATATCCTTGTTTTTGAAAATTTGGAGAAACAGCAATATTTTTTATTTCAAGTATTTCATTTCCCTCATTTGTTATTACACATTCTGCCTTTATTCCATTATCATTTAAAATATACATTTCTCCTTTTTCAAGGTATTTATCAATCATTTTTTCTTCTTCATCAGCTAATAGTAGTAAATCAAGATATCTTTTTTTATTATTTTCTATTTTTAAAAATTCCATTTTAATTTTCCTTTCTGTTATAAAATTTAATATTTAAAATTATTAAATAGAAATTTGAAATAATAAAATTTTTATTTTTTTATAATATTATTAAGATTATAATTTTTAAGATTTTTTATTGCAGATTTTGTAAATTCTTTTGTATTTTCAATATGATGCTTTACTTTCTCTTTTGATGGTCCACCAAAAGTTTTTCTTTTTTCAACACATACTTGAATATCAATTTCCTGATAAATATCATTTTCAAATAATTTGGAGAATTTTTTGTATTCTTCTATAGAAAGATTTTCTAAAGATTTTTTATTGTCAATACAATAGGATACAATTGCCCCAGTTATTTTATAGGCATCTCTAAAGCTTAATCCTTTTTTTGTAAGATAGTCTGCTACATCTGTAGCATTTATAAAGCCATCGTGGCAGGCTTTAAGCATTTTTTCTTTTTTAGGTTTCATGGATTTCACCATTCCATTAAAAACTGTAAAACATGCTTTTACTGTATCAACAGCATCAAAAAAAGATTCTTTATCTTCCTGCATATCTTTATTGTATGCAAGTGGAATTCCTTTCATTGTAGTTAAAATTCCCATTAAGTCTCCAAAGACTCTCCCACTCTTTCCTCTTATAAGTTCAGCTGCATCAGGATTTTTCTTTTGTGGCATTATACTGCTTCCTGTAGAAAAAGCATCACTAAGTTCAATATATCCAAAATCATTTGAGCAAAATAAGATTATTTCTTCACAAAAACGAGAAAGGTGAACCATTATAATTGAAAAAACACTTATTGTTTCCATTACATGATCTCTGTCTGCTACTCCGTCAAGGCTGTTCCATACAGGTTCTTCAAAGCCAAGAATTTTACTTGTATATTCCATATCAAGAGGATAAGTTGTTCCTGCAAGAGCTGCAGATCCAAGAGGAGATACATTTATCAAATTAAAAGTATTTTCAAGTCTTTTATAATCTCTTTTAAACATTTCAACATACGCCATCATATAATGTGCAAAAGTAATTGGCTGAGCTTTTTGCAGATGTGTAAATCCAGGCATAAAAGTATCTAAATTGTCTTCAGCTGTTTTAATAAGAATTTCTATAAGCTCAATAATATATGATTGTACTTTTTTTATCTCATCTTTTATATAAAGCTTTAAATCAAGTGCTGCCTGATCATTTCTACTTCTTCCTGTGTGGAGCTTTTTTCCAACATTTCCTATTTTATCAATTAATACTTTTTCAATATTCATATGAATATCTTCATATTCAACTAAAAAATTAAATTTTCCCTCTTCTATTTCTTTTAAAATTTCAATTAAAGTTTTTTCTATAAGTTGTGCTTCCTCAAACTTTATAATATTTTGTTTTCCTAGACCTCTTACATGGGCAATGCTTCCTATTATGTCATAAAATGCCATTCTTTGTTCAAATTTTATTGTAGAATGGAAATCTAATATTAAATCACTTGCTTTTTCTTTAAATCTTCCTGAAAAATATTGCATAATTATCACTTCTGCCTCTGCTTTGGCATACTCTCCCTTCTTTTTTATTTTTGTAATAAAAAAACCGATCAGTCTTAAACTGAGTCGGTTTCTAAAATTTTAAATATTAATTCTCTTATAAATATATAATAACTATTATAAAGCAGTAAAAGAAAATAAAATTTTAAATACTACACCTAGTACTAAGAATGACAAATAAAAGATATTCAGTTTTAATATTTATTTGTTTCCTTAGTAGCATAGTTTTCATTTTGTCTCCTTTTAAAGAATTTTGATTTTTAATTTTTCTAATTATATATCTTCAAATTTTATTTGTCAATGAAAAATATATAAAAAAAATTTTTTAAAAAAACTATTGACGGGATAAATTTATTGTGATATTATTGCTCTAACAAAAGAAGAAAAATTAAAAAAAGGAGGAGAACTTCATGTTAAACGCAGTAAAAATGAGGAACAGGGACTATATAACAAATTTATATACTATCTTTTTTAATGCGTCTGACAGGTACAGGGCTCATTCTCTAAAAAAGAAATTTTTGAATAATATATAGTCAATTTGTATTTATGCATTTTCATATAAAAATTTTTATGTAGATATTTTTATATTTTTTATTTATACACAGTGGCTGTATTTTAAAAATTTCAGCTTTGTATTTTATATTTTTATATATTTTTACAGTATATAACAGATCAGCATTAAAAGCATGATCTGTTTTTTTTATACTCAAAAATAATTTTTAATTATTTATAAATTTTTATTTTTAAATTTTAAGGAGGAAATTTTATGAAAAAAATGTTATTTAAGGTGGTTGTGTTACTTATGATGGTATTTGGAGCAGTTAGTGTTTATGCTAAGGAAAAAGCAAATGTTCTTTATGTTGGAACAAATGCTGAATTTCAGCCTTTTGAATATCTTGAAGATGGAAAAATAGTAGGTTTTGATGTTGAACTTATGGAAGCTATTGCAAAAGAACTTGGAAAAGAAGTTGAATGGAAAAATATATCTTTTGATGGACTACTTCCAGCACTTCAATCTAAAAAATTAGATATTATTATAGCAGGAATGAGTGCAACTGAGGAAAGAAAGAAATTTGTTAATTTTTCAAAATCTTACTATGTATCAAATCAAATGATTCTTGTAAATAAAGCAAAACCTGCAGTTGATTCATTTGATAATTTAGAAGGTCATGATGTTGGAGTTGTTCTTGGATATACTGGAGATATAGCTGTAAGTGAAATTGAAGGGGTAAAAGTTCACAGATACAACGGAACAGGAGAAGCAATAATGGCTCTTAAAGCTGGAAAAATTGATGCTGTTGTTCTTGATTCAGAACCTGCTAAAAATTATGCAAAACAAAATTCTGAACTTGCTTTAATCAATACAGATGTTGCAAAAGAAGAATATGCAATCGCTGTAGGGAAAGATAATAAAGCTCTTGCAGATGATATAAATAAAGCTCTTGAAGTATTAAATGAAAATGGTACTTATGAAAAACTTATGAAAAAATACTTTGCACAAGATTAATTATTATGAAATTATGAAAACTATTTGAAACTATATTGAAAATTTTATTTTTGGAGGAAATTATTATGAAAGAAAAAGTTGTTCTAGCATATTCAGGTGGTCTTGATACATCTGTTATAATACCTTGGTTAAAAGAAAATTATGATTTTGAAGTTATTGCTGTGGCAGTTGATGTAGGACAGAAAGAGGATTTTAAAGCTGTTGAGGAGAAAGCACTTCAAATAGGAGCTTCTAAGTTTTATGTAGCAGATAAAAAATCAGAACTTGTAAATGATTTTATTTTTCCTATGATAAAATCAGGAGCAAAGTATGAAAATACTTATCTTCTAGGAACATCTATTGCAAGACCTGTAATTGCTAAAGCTCTTGTTGAAATAGCAAAAATTGAAAATGCTTCTTATATAGTTCATGGAGCAACAGGAAAAGGAAACGATCAAGTGAGATTTGAACTTGGAATAAAAGCTCTTTCTCCAAATACAAAAGTTATAGCTCCATGGCGTATTTGGGATATAAAATCTCGTAAACAAGAGATAGAATATTTAAAATCTCATGGAATAGAACTTCCTTTTAAAGAAACTTCTACATACAGCAGAGATGAAAATCTTTTTCATATAAGCCATGAAGGACAAGAACTTGAAAGTCCTGCAAATGCACCTGAATATAGTGAAGTGCTTCAATGGGTTCTTCCTCTTGAAAAAACTCCAGATACTCCTGAATATATTTCAATAGATTTTGAAAAGGGTATACCAGTAAAAATCAATAATGAAAAATTAGAAGGAGTGGAACTTATAAATAAACTTAATGAAATTGGGGCAAAACATGGAATAGGAGTAATTGATCTTGTAGAAAACCGTCTTGTAGGAATGAAATCAAGAGGAGTTTATGAAACTCCAGGAGGAACTATACTTTACTTTGCCCATGAAGAACTTGAAAGACTTTGTTTGGATAGAGATAGTTTACAAGCAAAATTAAAACTTTCACATGATATGGCAAAACTTATATATAATGGGCAGTGGTTTACAAAATATAGAAAGGCTCTTTCAGCTTTTGTAGATGAAACACAAGAATTTGTTACAGGAACTGTAAAATTAAAACTTTATAAAGGAAATATTATATTAAATGGAACAGAGTCTCCATATTCTTTATATTCACAAGATTTTTCAACTTTTGACGAAGATAATGTTTATAATCAAAAAGATGCAGAGGGATTTATAAATCTTTTTGGTCTTCCAATAAAAATTGAAGCTCTTTTAAGAAGCAAATAATTTAAAATAAAACCAACTAAATGCTGATTATTCTGCAAATAGTTGGTTTTCATTTTACTTTAAATATAAAAAAATAACAGATATTTTTATCCTACTAACTCTATTTTATTATTTTCAGGATCAAGTATTACACTTTCATAATATCCATCTCCAGTAACTCTAGGTTCTCCTGCTACTTTATACCCATCTTTTCTTAATAATTCTGTAATTTCATCTACTTTTTCTTTACTTCCTATTTTGAAAGCTAAATGAGCAAATCCTAAAATTTCTTTATAACTTCTTTGATCTATATCGTGTCTTTTCATTAACTCTAATCTTGCATTGCCTTCAAAAGATATAAAGTAAGATTCAAAACCTTTTAATTTATTTATATATTTTTCATTTGATTTTCCATTAAAATATCTACAATAAAATTTTTTCATCTCTTCTAAATTTTCTGTCCAGATACCTATATGTTCTATCATAATTATCCTCCGTTAAATATTATTTTTATTTTTGAATAATTAATATATACAGTATTATAACATATTTAGAAAAAATTCAATTATCATTTATAAATTTCATTTTATAATTTTTGCCATACTTTCTATTTAATATTTTTACTTCATTATTTTTGTAACAAAAAATTTAATCAAAAAATAGTTTGACATGCAAAATAAAATATGATATAAAGTTGTTGACTTTTAAACTTTAAAATTTTATTACGAAGGGAAGGTAAAACTTTATGAAAAAAATTATAATTATGTCATTTATCGCTTCTGCAAATCTTTATGCTGTTTCAGAAATACAGCTTGATAAAACTGTTGTTTCTTCTACAGCTGGTTTTGAAAAACCTATTATTGAAGAAAATAAAAATGTGGTTCTTATAACAGAGGAACAAATTAAGAAAAAACAGTATAGTGATGTAGAAAGTATTTTAAAAGATACTCCAAATGTTGTTATTCAAGAGACAGAGTTTGGGCCTGTAGTAAATTTAAGAGGAAGTGGAGAGCGTTCTATGAGCAGGGTAAAAACTATGGTTGATGGAATTGCAATTACACCATTGGAAGAAGCAATGGGAACACTTCCTATTAATTCTATTCCTGTAAATTCAATTGAAAGGATAGAAATAATTCCTGGTGGAGGAGCTGTTTTATACGGAAGTGGAACTACAGGAGGAGTTGTAAATATAATCACAAAATCAAATATAAGGGAAAATTTTGTAAATGCAGATATGAAATATGGTTCTTATGGAACAAGAGATACAGGATTTGCCATAGGGCAAATGATAGATAAAGATTTTTATGTAAATTTTGCTGGGCAATATGTAAATAAAAATGGATATAGAGATAATGAGGAACTTGAATCAAAAAGTTTTAATGGTGGATTTGATTATAAAATAAATGAAAAACACAGAGTTAAATTTCAAGCAAGCCATTATGATGATAACAGCACAAGTTCAACTGCTGTGGAAAAATCTCTTTTAGAACACAACAGAAAACTTGCAGGAGAAAATATTTCTGCTGACTCTGAAAGAAAATCATTTGCATTGGATTATGAATATAAGGCAAAAGATAATTTAACATTTTATGCAAATGCTTTTAAAACAAAATATGAAAGAAATTTTATTCAAGATGATACAATGAGTAAAGAGCAGACAGCTGAAATGATAAAAGGAAATATGCCCTCTTCTTCAGCAATGATAAACAGCATAAAAATAGATAAAGATGTTAAGGGAAGTATGACAGGAAAATTTGTTGAAGAAACAGAGGGTGTTAAATTAAAATCAAAATATGAATATAACAGAGGAACTTTAATTTTTGGATATGATTATACAGCAGCAAATTTAAAAAGAGACAGTTTAGTAAGTACAGAAGAATTTACAGGAAAAGTTATGGGGCAAAATTTTAAAGCAACATTTAAGACAGATACTTTTGTAAATATGGATAAGGATACTCATGCTGTTTATGCTTTAAATGATTATAAATTAACTGACAGATTAAACCTTACAACAGGGCTTAGATATGAATATTCAAGATATGACGGAAATAGATTAACAAATACAAAACCAAATATTACAATTATAAGAGATAATCAACAACAAATACCTATGTCTATAGAAGTAGCTCCAAAAACTTCTGAAGTTGATGAAGAAACAAATAACTTTGCAGGAGAAATAGGACTTACATATAAATACAGCGACACAGGAAGTGTATATTCAAGATATGAAAGAGGCTTTATTTCCCCTCTTCCAACACAGCTTACAAATAAAATCAACAACGGAAAAACTACTGAATATCAAAGCAGTAATCTTGATTCAGAAACTATTGACAGCATTGAATTTGGTGTGAGAGATTTTATTGGAAACAGTTATGTTTCAGCAACAATTTTTGCTTCTCAGACAAATGATGAAATAGCAACTCTTGATAGAAATGCAGATAATCCTGCAACAAAATTATGGAGATTTGTAAATATTGGAAAAACAAGAAGAGTTGGAGCAGAACTTTATTCTGAACAATATTTTGATAAATTAACTTTAAATCAATCTGTTTCATATGTAAATGCTGAAATTACTAAGGTCGGTTCTGTAAATAAAGATGCAGGAGAAACTTATTTAGAAAAAGGAGATAAAGTTCCAATGGTTTCAGATTGGAAAATTACTTTAGGTGCTGATTATAAATTAACTGATAAGTTATCAGTTGGAGCAGGTTATACTTATAACAGTGGATATGAGAGAAGAGAACTTGCTGAAAGTGGAAAAGTTCCTAAGACAACAAAAATTTCTGGATATGGAGTTGCAGATGCTTATATTCAATATTCTGTAAATGATAATTTCATTTTAAAAGGTGGAGTAAATAATCTGTTTAATGAAGAATATAACTATTACGAAACTTCTTCAACATCTATTCCAGCCCCTGAAAGAAATTATTATATTGCAGGAAGTATAGTTTTATAAAATTATATAAATAAAATAAAAATGCCGAAAAGATTTCTTTTCGGCATTTTATATAAATTACTTAAAAACTAATTTTTCTTAGAATATTTCATAGAGTCAAATGCAACAGCAACTATGATGATAGCTCCTTTTATGATATATTGCCAGTATGGGCTTACACCAACATAAGTTAATCCATAGTTAATAACTGTTAGAATGATAACTCCTGTGATAACACCAGAAATTCTTCCAACTCCTCCATAGAATGAAACTCCTCCAATTACACATGCTGCAATGGCGTCCATTTCATACATGAATCCTAAGTTGTTAGTAGCAGATCCAATACGCCCTGCTTCAAGGAATCCACCAAATGCATAGAATATTCCTGAAAGAGCATAAATTGTAATTAATGTCTTAACAACGCTTACTCCAGATACTCTTGCAGCTTCTGGGTTTCCTCCAACGGCAAATAAGTTTTTACCAAATTTTGTTTTATTCCATAAAACCCACATGATAAAAGTACAAATAGCTGCATATATAATTAGATATGGAAGTCTGAATCCTGCTATATGGAAAGCTCCTTGTGCAAAGCTAGTGTATCTTGCATCAAATCCAGATATAGGTGATCCACCAACATAGTCATAATATAATGAGTTTAATCCATAAACAATAGTCATAGATCCCATTGTAACAATGAAAGGGTGAAGATTTAAAAGAGCTACAACAGCACCGTTAAATGCTCCAACAAGTCCTCCAACAACAATAACAGCTAGAATTACAACAAAAATAGGAATTTGTCCAAGTTCAGGGAAAACTTTATTAACATTTGTTGTTGCTTGTAATAAAGTGGCAGAAATAACTGCTGCAAATCCAACTTGTCTACCTGCAGAAAGGTCAGTTCCTGTTGTAACGATAAGACCAGCAACTCCAAGAGCTATAATTGCTCTAACAGATGACTGAGTTAAAATATTTCTAAAGTTTCTTATACTTAAGAAAGATGGTTCTTTTATAATTATAAGAATTAACATGGCAAATAAAACTAAATATAATCCTGATTGGATTAACGCTTTTTTAATATCAATATTTCCTTCTTTTGTTCTTGGTAAAAGCATAATTTCTCTCCTTATTATTTCGTAGTTTATAGATATTTAGCAGAAAGAGCTAGAATTTCTTCCTGTGTAGTTTCTTTTGTATTTACAATACCAGCAACTCTACCGTTACTCATTACAAGAATTCTGTCAGTTACTCCTAAAAGCTCAGGCATTTCTGATGAAATCATAATAATTCCCTTGTCTTTTTTAGCAAGTTCTATCATAAGTTGATAAATTTCATATTTAGCTCCAACATCTATACCTCTTGTAGGTTCGTCAAGCATAAGAACATCTGGTTCAGTAAGAAGCCATCTACCTAAAATAACTTTTTGTTGATTTCCTCCAGAAAGAGTTCCTATTTGAGTTCCTTGAGATGGAGTTTTTACTCTCATACTATCAATAACCCATTTAGTGTCATCGCACATTTTTTTATTATCAAGAAGTCCTAAGAATTTATTTTTATAGTGATCTATATTTGATACTATAGAGTTTACTTTTATATCAAGCATACTGAATATTCCTGTTGCTCTTCTTTCTTCAGTAACAAGGGCAAAACCATTTCTTATAGCTTCTCCAGGAGTTTTATTTTGTACTTCTTTTCCATTTAAAATAATTTTTCCAGAAGCTTTTTCTCTTATACCAAATATAGTTTCAACTATATCTGTTCTCTTAGATCCTACAAGTCCTGCAACTCCAAGGATTTCTCCTTTATGAAGTTCAAAAGTAGCTTCTTTTAAAGAAGGTTGATGAAGAGCAGAAAGATTTTCTACTTTAAGAATAACTTCTTTTACTTCGTTATCTTTTGGAGGGAAACGGTTTGTAAGGTCTCTACCAACCATCATATTTATAATTTGGTCTGTAGTAAGATCTGAAACAGAGTCTGTAGCAACCCATTTACCATCTCTCATTATTGTTATATCATCACAAATTTCTTTAATTTCTTCCATTTTATGTGAAATATAAACTATTCCGCATCCTTTATCTCTTAATTTATCTATGATTTTGAAAAGGTGCTTAACTTCATTTTCTGTAAGTGATGAAGTAGGTTCATCCATTACTATTATTTTAGAGTTATAAGAAACAGCTTTTGCTATTTCTATCATTTGTCTTTGAGATACAGAAAGATCTGCAACCTTCATACGAGGATCTACTTCAATATCAAGATCTTTAAATATTTTTACAGTATCATCATACATTTTTTTCTCATCAACAAATAACCCTTTCATAGGAAATCTTCCAAGCCATATGTTATCAAGAACATTTCTTTGAGTTACTTGGTTAAGCTCTTGGTGAACCATTGATACTCCATTTTCAAGAGCATCTTTTGCAGAAGTAAAATTAATTTCTTTTCCATCAAAAATAATTTTTCCTCCGTCTTTTTTATATATTCCGAATAAACACTTCATAAGAGTTGATTTTCCAGCACCGTTTTCACCCATAAGAGCATGAACGCTGTGAGGTCTTACTTTAAGATTAACACCATCAAGAGCTTTTACTCCCGGAAACTCTTTAGAGATATTATCCATCACTAATAAGTAGTTTGTATTTTCCATATTATCTCCTTTGTTTGTATCCTTATATAAAAGAGAGAGTGAAATGTTTACACTCTCTCTAAATATCTGTTCATTTATGAATATTATTTGAATTGAGCTACATTAGATTTGTCAATTCCGATACTTGGAACTAATAATACTTTATTTTCAAGAACTAAATCTGTTCCTTCAGTTGCTTCTTTTCCAGCTGCTAAGTTAACAGCGATTTGGAATGTTGCAGTTCCTTGACCTTTAGCATCGTTAAGAACTGTTCCTGCCATTTCTCCAGATTCAATTTTTACAAGAGCTTCTGGTAAAGCGTCAACACCAAATACTGGTAAAGCTTTTCCAAATGCTTTCATAGATTCAATAGCTCCTAAAGCCATTCCGTCGTTGTTACAGATAATAACTTCTATTTTATCTCCGTTAGGTCCAGATAACCAAGCATCCATTTTATCTTTTGCCATAGCTGTATCCCAAAGAGCAGCGTCTAAGTGAAGTTCTTCTGTAGGGATTCCCATTTCGTTAAGAGTTTTTACAGAATAAATTGTTCTTGCTTCTGCGTCTGGGTGTCCAGGTTCTCCTTTTAACATAACATATTGGATAACTCCGTCTTTGTTAAGGTCAAGAGCTGGATTTTCTTTCCATAACTTAGCGATTAATTCTCCTTGTGCGATACCTTGAGCATTAGGATCAATTCCTACATAGTAAGCTTTATCATAAGAATCTATAACTGATTGATCAGGTCTCTTATTGTAGAATACTACTGGTACTCCTTCAGCTTTTATTTTTTCTAAAACTGTTGCTCCTGAAGCTGGGTCAACAAGGTTGATAGCTAAAGAGTCAACACCTTTTGATAACATTACATCTATTTGGTCATTTTGTGTAGTTTGGCTGTTTTGAGAGTCGTTCATTTGTAAATCAACTTTATCAGCAACTTTAGCTGCTTCGTCACTTACTACTTGTCTAAATAAAGCAATGAAGTTGTCATCGTATTTATATGCTGTAAGACCAACTCTTAATTTTTCTGGTGCTTTAGTTTCGGCTGCTTTCTCTCCACCACAACCAACAAGTCCTGCTGCTAAGATAACTGCTCCTAAAAAAATACTAGCTTTTTTCATAAAAAATTACCTCCTAAGTTTTTATAATATACCTTATATTTTTATTTTAATATTTATTTTTCTTTGCGAGAAAAAATAATTTTTAAAATCACAATTTTTAGTATATTTAAAGAATTTTTAATTCTTTCTCTTTTAATATACTTTTAAATTTGTATTTTGTCAATACACTTTTTTTAATTATTTGACAAAACATTTGAAAATGAAGGATGTTTTTTGATAATATTTTTTATCAGGTGTGTAAATCTTTCCTTTTTCAGGAATAAATTTCAATACATCGGGATAGTCTTGAGTTTCAAGACAGAATCCAAAATGATTTTTGCATATAATATTTCCTGAAATAATTCCTACCTCATCAAGCCAGTTTCCTGTATATATAACAACAGCAGGCTGATCTGTTTTCATTTCTACTATTCTTCCACTTTCTTCATCAATACATTCTGCATCAATTTTTTCTTTATGAGAAAGAACGAAAGGATGATCTATTCCCTGATTAACTATTTTTACTTGTTCTTCATCAGAACTAAAAATCTCATTAAAGTATCTTCCTTTTCTTAAATCAAAAATAGAATTATCTACTTTTGAAATTTTTACAGGAAGAGTTTCTTCGTCAACTTCTAGATATTTATCACAATACAGTGTAATTTTTTGATTGCCAATGTCCTTTTTATAATTTCCACTTAGATTGAAATATGTGTGATTAGTAAGACTCATGTAGGTATCTCTATCAGGAATACCCTCATATTCCAAAGTAAGAGTATTATTTTCTAATACATAATTAATTGTAAATTCCACATTTCCAGGATATCCTGCTTCTAAATGTGGAGAAGTCCTTTTTAATGTAAGAACTGCTCTTTTTCCCTCTTCTTTAAGAGAACAGTCCCATATTTTTTGACCATAAAATTCAGGATATCCATGAAGATTATTTCCACAGTTGTTTGTTTTAAGCTGATAAAGAGATCCATTTATAATAAGTTCTCCCTTTTTTATTCTTCCAGCAGTTCTGCCTACAATAGCTCCAAAATGTGGTGAACGCTCTTCATATCCTTCTATATTGTCAAATCCAAGAACTATATTTTCAAATTTTCCATTTTTGTCTGGCATCATTATTTTCTGAATAATTCCACCATAATTTAAAATACTTACTTCTAAAAATTCATTTTTAAGAGTATAGCAGAAAACCTGCCTTCCATCTTTTGTAACTCCCCAATCTTTAACATCAGTTGAAATCATAGGAACCTCCCAGTCTAGTTATATACTTTTTAGTAAATTCTTTATTCTCAAAAATATTTTTTGTCACTACTGCAATAGGAGCATAATAAAATAACTCATCCCCTAATTTTGTAGGCTCTATAATACATTTTTGAAATTCTAAAGAAAATTTATTAAGTTCAAACTTAAGAGTATCCATAAGAAACTTACTGGTAAAAATATTTCCTACAAGAACTATTTTTTCAGGATCTATAATAGATACTAAAATATTAAGTCCTTGTGCAATATATTCAACTGCTTCATTGGTTACTTGTATAGCTAGAAAATCACGCTTTTTAACTCCCAAAAGAATATCATCCATATCCAGAGAACCTTTTTTTGATAATATATCTTTCAGCATGCTATATTTTCCAATTTTTATGTCAGATGTAATTCTGTTTATAATGGCAGTATTTGATGATTCTGCTTCTAAACATCCTCTTTTTCCACAGGAGCACTTCCGTATACTGCTGGTATTTATAACAATATGGCCCATTTCTCCAGCCATGGAGTTGAAACCTCTGTATATATTTCCATCAATGCATGTACATGTTCCTATTCCTTCGCATATATTAAATATAACGAAATCATCAACGCCTTTACAAGCTCCTATTTGTTGTTCTGTAAGTGCCATTGCTCTTACATCGTGTTCTAATAATACAGGAATATGAAATTTTTCCTCTAAATGTTTTACAATGTTCAAGTTTCTCCATTTATAGTGAGGAGACATTATAGAGATCCCTTTTTCACGGTTTACAAATCCTGTAATAATGATTGTAATTACCCCGATTTTTTTTTCAGCTGCGAGAGTAGTAGCAATAAGTTTTTCAATAAAACTTAAAATGTCTTCATCTTGAATTTTTTCAAGAGAGTATTTTTTTCTTTTACTTATCTCTCCATTTATTTGTCCTACTGTAAGAAAAATATTTTTAGGAGCTAGGTTAAGTCCTAATACTTCTCCAAATATCTTTTCATTTATGGTAAGTATTACAGGAGGTCTTCCTCCAGTAGAAACTCCTATATTTTTTTCAAGGATAATATCTTTATCTAAAAGTGATTTTATTATCTTTGAAATACGAGCAGGGGTCAAATCAAATATTTCAGCTAACTCAAGCCGGGAAATTGTCTTTCTTTCTTTAATAATTCTAAGAATTTCTTCTTCCCTTATACTTTGTTTCATATAACACCTCTATCTCTGTTACTATTATATTTAATATATTTGTCCTCATTTGTCAAAATAAAAAATAAATAAAACATACACTTTATTAATTTTTTTAATAAAGTATACCATATTTTTCCTAAAAAATTTTATTTTTTTTATAACACAAAGTATAATTAAAGTACATAACATATTGGTTGGGAGGATAAAAAATGACAGTAGAAATGCAAGTAGCTGAAAAATTTAATGAAATCTTTGGAGAGAGTGGTAAAAAGGAAATATTCTTTACTCCTGGAAGAGTTAATTTAATAGGAGAACATATAGATTATAACGGAGGATATGTTTTTCCTTGTGCACTAAGTTTCGGGACATATGCTGTCTGTAGAAGAAGAGAAGACAATAAATTTAGAATGTATTCTATGAACTTTGAGAAAGATGGAATAATAGAATTTTCATTAGAAAAATTAATAAAGAATGATGTATGGGCAGATTACTGTAAAGGTGTAATTGATACTTTCCTAAAACATGGATACAAAATAGAACATGGAGCAGATATTGTTTTCTTTGGAAATATACCAAATGGAGCAGGACTTTCTTCTTCAGCTTCTCTTGAAGTTCTTATGGGAACAATTTTAAGAGAAATATCTGGACTTAATGATAAAGTTTCTATGATAGATATAGTTAAATTTGGTCAGGAAGCAGAAAATAAATTTATAGGTGTAAGTTGTGGTATTATGGATCAATTTGCTGTAGGTATGGGAAAAGAAGATAAAGCTATTCTTCTTAACTGTGATACTCTTGAATATGATTATGTTCCTGTAAAACTTGAAGGAATTTCAATAGTAATTATGAATACTAATAAAAGAAGAGGACTTGCAGATTCTAAATATAATGAAAGAAGATCTTCATGTGAAGCAGCTTTAAAAGATATTCAAGAAGCAGGTAAAAAAATAAATCATCTTTGCGATATGACAGTAGAAGAATTTGAAGAAGTAAAAAAATATATAAAATCAGAAGAAGCTTTACCAAGAGTGAGACATGCTGTTTCTGAAAATGTAAGAGTTTTAGACAGTGTTAAAAATCTAAAAGAAAATAACATTGAAGCTTTTGGAAAACTAATGAATGCTTCACATGTATCTTTAAGAGATGACTATGAAGTAACAGGAAAAGAACTTGATGCTATAGTTGCTGCTGCATGGGAACAAGAAGGAACTGTTGGTGCAAGAATGACTGGAGCAGGTTTTGGAGGATGTGCAGTAAGTTTAGTTAAAAATGAATTTATTGATGAATTTATTAAAAATGTAGGAGAAAAATATACAAAAGAAACAGGACTAAAAGCAGACTTCTATGTAGCTAATGTTGGAGATGGATCAAGAAAGTTAGGTGAATGTTAATGGAAAATATAAATATATATTTAGAAATTGAAAAACTTTTGGCTTTTGCTGAAAATACTAATCTTATTGAAAAAGAAGATATTACATACAGTAGAAATAAACTTCTGTCTGTATTTGGATTAAATGATTGCGAAGAAGTAACAGAGACTTTTGAAATAGAAAAGCCTTATGAAATATTAGAAAGAATGTGTGACTGGGCTGCGGAAAAAGGTCTTATTGAAAATACATTTGATGAAAGAGATCTTTTTGATACAAAGATAATGGGAGAACTTACTCCAAGACCAAGTGAAGTTATTAAAAAATTTACAGAAGATTACAAAGTATCTCCTGTAACTGCTACTAATAATTATTATACATTTTCACAAAATACAAATTATATAAGAACAGATAGAATTGCTAAAAATATGCACTGGTTTGCTGATACAGAATATGGAGATATTGAAATCACTGTAAATCTTTCTAAACCAGAAAAAGATCCAAGAGATATAGCTAAAGCAAAACTTGCTCCTCAGTCTTCATATCCAAAATGTCTTCTTTGCAAAGAAAATGAAGGATATGCAGGAAGAATGAATCATCCTGCAAGACAAAATCACAGAATCATTCCTGTGACACTTACAAATGAACCTTGGTTTTTACAATACTCTCCTTATGTTTACTATAATGAGCACTGTATTCTATTTTCAGGTGTTCACAGACCTATGAAAATAGATAGAGGAAGTTTTGAAAGAGTTTTAGAATTTGTAGATATTTTCCCTCACTACTTTGTAGGTTCAAATGCTGATCTTCCAATAGTTGGAGGTTCTATATTAAGTCATGATCACTTCCAGGGAGGACATCATGATTTCCCTATGGCAATGGCAAAAGCTGAGGAAACTTTTACAATAAAAGGATTTGAAGATGTTGTTGTAGAAAAAGTAAAATGGCCTATGTCTGTTATCCGTTTAAGAGGAAATTCAAAAGAAAAATTAGTTGATTTATCAGATAAAATCCTTACTGCTTGGAGAGGGTATAGTGATATGAAGTGTGAAATTTCTGCATTTACAGGAGAGACACCTCATAATACAATAACTCCTATAGCAAGAAAAAGAAACAATGATTATGAAATAGATCTTGTTTTAAGAAATAATAGAACATCTGAAGAATATCCTCTTGGAATATTCCATCCTCATCAAGAGCTTCATCATATCAAAAAAGAAAATATAGGTCTTATTGAGGTAATGGGACTTGCTGTCCTTCCAGGAAGATTAAAAGAAGAAATGAAAATTCTTGCAGACCTTATGGTAAAAGAAAATGCCATTGAACTTATAAGAAACAATGAAAAAGTAGAAAAACATGCTGATTGGTGTGAAGAAATTCTTAAAAAATATGAAGATATAACATCTGAAAATATAGAAAATATAATTAAAGTTGAAATTGGAGTAGCTTTTTCTAAAGTTCTTGAAAATGCAGGAGTGTATAAGCAAGATGAAGAGGGAAAAGCTGGATACAGAAGATTTATAGAGTCTTTAAACCAATAATTTCTAAAATATTATTGAATAAACAGCACGGAAAAGGAACTGGAAACAGTTTCTTTTTTGTTATAAAATTAAAAAAAGTCCCATAAGAAAAAATACAGACAAATTAAACATGTCTGTATTTCATTATCATATGATATATTTATAAACTTTCTTTTTGTTTTCTTTTTAATTTTCTTATTTTATATTTTGTATAAAGTTTAAAAATATCAGAGGCAACTAAAAATCCAAGAATCATAGCTCCTGTCATAATAAATGTATCTATAGCTTTTTGTGTGGCAAGTTCAGACTGTCCATTAAAAAGATAAAACATAGTATAATAAGCCCCACTTCCTGGAACTATAGGAGTTATAGTTGGAATAAGAGCTGAAGTTACAGGTGTTTTAAATATTCTTGCTATCATTTCAGACCCTATTGTAGCAGCTGCTCCTATTATAAAGAAAGAAAATCCAAGTGAAACACCTAATTTAACAGATATAAGATATATAATCCAACCAGCTCCACCTACAGTAGCAGCAGCCCAAGCTATTTTTCCTCTTACATTAAATATATATGCAAATCCCAAAGCACTTAAGGAAGCAAAAATGAATTGAACTATCAATATACAACACCTCCTAAAGTCATATATGTTTTTAAAATAATACCTGTTCCTACAGCAAGAGAAGCAGCCACCATTATAACTTCAGTAAAACGAGAAGTTCCAGCTATTAAATCTCCTGAAGTAAGATCTCTTATGGTGTTAACAAAAGCTATCCCTGGTACAAAAATCATTAAATCAGAAATGATTATAATAGAAGTGTGCTCTGTATAACCCATATATGTTGCAAGACAAGCAACAGAAGAACAAATCATTCCACCGATAATGTTAGTTATAACACTGTTTACCTTATATTTATTTAAAATAGTAAGTATAATTCCAACAAGAAAACCTCCTATTCCTCCTATAACTATTTCATTAATCCATGTATTAAAAAGAACAGGGAAAGTAGCACCTATAATTGTACAACCTAAGACAAATCTATGAAATTCTAAATAAAAATTTTTTTCTATACTTTTTGCTTTTTCAAAAAAATCATTATATGTGTATTCATCTATATGCCTTATAAGATTATTAATTTTATGTATTTTATTTAGATTTAAATCTCTTCCTTTTACACGGGTAACCTGAGAATAATATTTTCCATCAGATCCTTTAACGGAGACAACAATACAAGTAAGAGTAACGAAAGCGTCAACATCATATCCAAAATGACGACCAACTCTTCCTATTACATCTTCTGCTCTGTAAACTTCTCCTCCATTTTGAAGGATTACTTTTCCAGTATAAGAGGCTAATTCTAAAACTTGACTTTCAGAAAAGTTATTTGTCATAAAGCTCCCCCACAAGTATAATATATAATAATTATAACAAAGTTTTATTTGAGATGCTACTTTATTCTTTAGACTAAAAAATAATTTTAAAAAAATATTTATATAGGCCGTAAACTTATTATAAACTTTATTTTTGTTTTGTATTTTGCGATTTTAATTTTCTCTGTAAAATTGTTAAAAAGTATTGAAAATAAACATAAAATTAAATATTACTGTGCAGCAATTCCAAATTAATTATACATATTTTGAGTGATTGTTTTTTGGAATTTCTATTTATTTCCAAATCAGAGAGACTTTATTTTGATATCTAATATTTAATCGTTAAATTTTTTTAAATTTTTATAACAATTAAATTATAAATTGTAATAAATAATTTTTTAAAAGTGGTTTATTTATAATTGACTGATAAGTTTTTATATAGTATTATATAAAAAAGATAAGGTAAATTTAAAAAAGCAGCTGGGCGGCTTATTACCCACTGCTTTTATTTTTTGGAGGAAAGTTTTAATGAGAAAAAAATTTTTAGGAAAATTTGATAGGCTCTTTATAAAGACTTTAGTAATTCTTGCAGCACCAATTATTTTGCAAAATCTTATAAGTGCTTCACTAAATCTTTTAGACAATATCATGATTGGTCATTTAGGGGTAAATGAAATAGCTGCTGTTGGTCTTTCAAATCAATATTATCTATTATTTTATTATACAGTTATGGGAATAAGCTTAGGGGCTGGAGTTTTTATGTCTCAGTTCTGGGGAAGAAGAGATATTCAAAATATAAAAAGATATATAGGGATATCTTTAGTTTTTTCACTTATACTTGGTTCATTTTTTGCAGGACTTGCTTTTTTCTATCCAGAACTTATAATAGGGGCATTCAGTGATAGTGTAGAGGTAATAGATTTAGGAAAAGGTTATCTAAAAGCTGTTGCTTTAAGTTATATATTTACATGTATATCTCTAGCATTTTCTGTAGGATCAAGGAGTATAGCTCAAACCTCTCTTCCAATGCAAGCAAGTATAATAGGGCTTATATTTAATGCTGTTCTTAATTATATTTTTATATTTGGTAAACTTGGAATTGAACCATTAGGAGTTACTGGAGCTGCTCTCGGAACAACTTTTGCAAGATTTGCAGAAATGATTTTTATATTATATAAAATATATTTAAAAGAAAATCCTCTTAAAGCTAAAATATCTGAGCTTTTAGACTTTAATTTTAAAATTATCAGAATTTATTTTAAAACAGCCTTTCCAGTTATATTTAATAATTTTATGTGGATAGCAGGTATTACTTTATATTCTAAAGCATATGCTATTTTGGGAACAGATGCTATAGCCACAATGCAAATAGCCACTATAACAAATAATTTATTTAATATATTTGGTACAGGGCTTGCAGTAGCAAGTTCTATAATAATAGGAAACAGTATAGGTGCAGGAAAGTCTTTTAAATCTATTCAAAAAGATGCTTATAAAATGTCTGAATTTTGTGTTTTAGTTGGTATTTTCATTGGAATTATATTCTTCTTTACAGCTCCTTTTATAAATGTATTTTTTAATACTTCAGAAAAAGTTCAACAAGATATAACTCTTGTTTTAAGAATAATGGCTGTTGCTGTTCCTTTCAGGTTTTTTGGAATAACACAAATTATAGGAATATTAAGAGGTGGTGGTGATGTTTTATATGCTATAATAACAGAAATACTAGGTGTATGGATTTTTGGTGTTCCGCTTGCATTTATCGCAGCAATATATTTTAATGCTGGAATAGGTGTAGTATATTTATGTGTATGCCTTGAAGATGTATTTAAAGTAGCTATGACAATACCAAGACTTAAATCAGGAAAATGGATTAAATCACTTATATAGGAGATAAAAATGTGTTTTCTGCTTATGCACATATGAGCCACATAAATGTAAAAAAGGGAGATATGTTAAAAAAGGGACAATATATTGGAAAAAGTGGAAATACTGGCTTTACAACAGGACCACATCTTCATTTTACTATAAGTATAGGAACAACTTTTGTAGATCCTAATATTTTTCTTGAAAATAAAATATTGTAGGTAAATAGACCTATAATATTTTATAAAAAAATTGTTTTTTATAAAAAAATATCTGCATATTTTATCCCATAAAAAAGGATGAAACGCAGATATTTTTATTTAAATTTTTATATTTTTTTTAAAATAATTTCAACAGGTTTTGCATAAACTGTAGTTATTTTTAAAATAGTTTCATTATTTTTAATTTCTGATGATATATTTTCATTTTTTTCAACTATTTCATATTTTCCTTTAAGAACAAGAGTTGAAACATGAGGGATAGAATCATTTCCATTCCATTTAACTCTTGAATAAATACTTACTTCTTTCATATTACCATCTTTATCATATTGAGTTTCATCAATTCCTTCATAAAGTCTTAAATCAGGATCAACAAAGCTTAATTTGATATTATCTTTTTCTGGAATAATTAATACCATAGATGGAGTATCTACTGATTTTATAAAATTATCATTTTTTATTTCTCCTGCTTCAAAAAGTGCATAACCTCTTAATTTTGAAATTTCATCCTGAACAATATGTGCATTATAATCTTTTTGCAATACTTTGTACCCACTGTCTTTTTTAAATTGTTCTTGCTCAGAAGAAGTACCTTTTATTAAAATAGCATATTCATAAGAAGCATCTTTAGGATTTGTTCCATGATTAATATATGCAATTTCATAATTATTTTCAGTAGGAGTACCTATCTTTTGATCATAAGATTTTTGTATCCCTTTTTTATATACTATATTTCCTTTTTTAATCTTATATAAATTATTTTGACTGTCACAAATGTATTCTGTTCCTGATGATTTTTTATTTACTTTTTCAATTCTTTCACTTTCTAAATAATTTTGAAATAATGTTGTATGTGTCTCATTCTTAATATCATTATTTTCTATATTGCTTCCAAGAAGAATTGCTCTGTTATCAAAAAAGAAAACAGATTTTCTTGCTCTGTGGCTTCCATTATATTTCGGATTTTCATGTAATTTCATTGCAAACATACCATTATTATCCAATGAGTTTCCTCCTGAATATGTTTCATCTGAAAGAAGCATCTCTTCTACACCACTATAGGTATCTACTTGTGATATAGGCGCTTTCATTTGCTCAAGTGGAAGAGCTATTGCTGTTGTTCCAGGATAATGTGCCCAATCCCATCCTTCTTGTACAAATCCACTATCTTTCAAAGATTTTTCAAGTATTTGGAATGTTCCATAACTCATATATCTTCCAAAAATATTATTTTTAATATATGTTTCATTTCCTACTAAATATCTGCTGAATCCTTTTACTCCTGCAAGCCATTCTCCTCTTCTTTGAAGTTGAAGAGAACCCATATTCATTGTCCAAGATCCATTTGGAGCATCTTCAGCTTTAAATCCCATTTTTCTAAATTCATCTGCAAATTTTCCTTCAGGAGCAAGTCTTAAATATGCTTCTGCAAGTTCTTTATCTACACCTTTTTCTTGACCATATGCAGCATAAGCAAGTACATCATCAGAAATTTGAAAAGCATCATTAGGGTGTCTTCCACTAAGAGTAAGAAGCCAATTGTGTTTATTTGAATATACTCTTGTCATAAGCAAAGCTTTTTTAACTATATCAAAATTTTCTATAGCAAAATTTGTATTTCCTAAGTAATACATAATAGGAGTAAGTCCATCAAAAGCTCCTTTAGCATATGCAGGATAGTTCTGCATATGATGGAACACAGCTCCATCTTCTTTAAATCCTCCAAGAAGTCCAGGAGCATATTCTATTGATTTAGAAAGATAATTTTTAAGCTGAGTTATTTCTTGTGCTTCAATTTTTTCATCTTCATTTAACAGTGTAGCTGCTAACATACCAGGAAGCATAGTATTAAGTACATCTACATTGACACCTTTTATTTCATTTTCAGGTGTGTATAAAATTCCCATTGCACTATACCATGTTACCATGTCTTTTGCCTTTTTTAGATTTCCTGATTTTTGTAAAGGCTCTTTCATTAAAAATATTGACTGATAAAGTTCTCTTACTTGATAACCTAAGTGATGAATTGTTCCTTGGCAACTTCCTTTTATCCAGCCCTCTTCATATAAGTAATTTAATCCTTCTTGGAAAATATCATATATTTCTTTTTGATATTCTTTATTATTAGTTGAATTATACATATATCCAAGTTCTCTCATCCATTTTCCATATTGTAAAATTTGAGTATTATTTAAATATGACTTTTGTTCTTCAGAAAAACTTCTGTAAAGTTCTGAGGTTTGTGGTGTAACAAGAGAAGTCTTTTTATATTCTGTAAGTTTTTTTCTATTTTCTTCTATAAGAAGAGGGGTAACTTTTACTTTTTTCATTATGTTGTCTTTAAATTTCTTTTCTATAGCTTTTATTCCCTCTTGCTCGTTTTTAGTTAATTTTGAAGCTTTCTTATGTTCTATTCTGTTATAATTTTTATAAAGAGCCATCCAGTGAGCATTAGTAGCTGTATCTGCATTTAAATTTACAAAATCTACTTGTTCATCTCTTGCATTGTGTCTTGGATCTATAAGAGTGCTTGGATAAAGCTGATCTATAAGAATTTCTCCAGAAGAATTAGGAGCAGTTAGTATAATTTCATCCATTCCCTCTTCTGCTTTTCCCTGCATATCTCTGTCATATTGAACCCACATTGTTCTCCAACCTTCAAAGTTCATATTAACATCAAAACTACATTTAGTTTCTCCATTTTTTTTAAATTCTACTTTCATTTTATCATTAATTGCTTTTTTATTATAAACCCACATGGCAAAACTTGATCTTGCTTTTTCTTTTCCTGCCTTATTAAATACAGTATATTCTGTATTTCCTTTTATTTTTAGAGTATCTTTGTTATTAAAATTCCACTTTAAAGAATAATTTCCATCTTTTGATTTTTCGTCTGTAATTCCTATTTTAGAAGTTTTAGAAGCTATAAAATTATCTGGCATTCCTTTCTCAAACTGGTAAATAGTATTTCCATAAGCTGCCACTGTCTGAGTAAAAAGTGCTGTAATAAGCAATTTTTTTATAAAATTTTTTCCTGTCATTAATCTATCTTCCTTTCATAATAAATTTAAATATACGACTATTATAATTTGAATGAAAGAAAAAATAAATCTTCAGTTTTCTATATTCAATATTTTCTTTCTGATTTGAAACAAAAATGATTACATTAAAATATAAATTTTAATTATTTTTTATTAATTTTTAAGAATATATTTTAAAGTTTATAAGAAATTTAAAAATTTTTATTTCATTTTACACTTTAATGTAAATTAATAAAGTATATTAAATTAATAAAAAATTACAGGTAATAGTAATGTAAAGTATGAACTTTACAACACTTTTAGGATATTAAAATAAAAAATTTTTATCAAAAGATATTATTAATAGAAAAATAGCTATTTACAATGTTTTATAACATATTAAAAAATGAGGCTGTTGCAAATCTATAAAAATAAAATTTTATAAATTAGAAAATGCAACAACCTCATTTTTATTTTCTATATTTTTCAAGAAACTCTTTCATCATAAAGTTTATAATCAATGTTTTATTATACTCTTTATGTTTTGTACAAAACTCCTCAAATTCTCTTAAAATATTTTCTTCTACTCTAAATGTTGCCCTTTTAATATTATTTTCAGAAATTGTAAACATTTTTTTTGAGATATCTAAAATATTTTTTTCTGATGAATAAATTTTTGTTAAAATATCTAATTTTTCTTTTAAAGAGTTTATTTCATTTATGAAATCACTTGGAGAAAAATCATATTCTTTATTTATTTCTTTTTTTTCTATTTTTTTAGGAACAAAAGAAGAAGTTTTTTCTTTTATCCTTGGATATCTTTCAGGATTTATAACAGACATATCTTTTTTCTCAAGAGCCTGATGAAATAATTCCATATCTATTTGAGATTTTATATATCTAAAGAGTGTATCTCTGTTTATCTTTTCATCTTTACTTGTATAAAAAGAATTTGCAACAATGAATACAGCTTCTTCTTGTTGTATCTGTGTTTCAAAAAGTTCATCAAACATGTCTAAGATTTTATCAATTTTTTTCATATATTTTCCTTAAATTTATTTAATTACAAGTTCTACAGGACAATGATCTGAACCTAAAATATCAGTATGAATTTTTGCTGAAACAAGTCTTTCTTTCATAGAGCCTGAAGTTAAGAAATAATCTATTCTCCAGCCTGCATTTTTTTCTCTTGCCTTAAATCTATATGACCACCACGAATATATTCCTTCCTGATCTGGATAAAAATAACGGAAAGTATCTATAAATCCTGAATTCATAAGTTCAGTAAATTTATTTCTTTCTTGGTCTGTAAATCCTGCATTGTTTCTGTTTGTTTTAGGATTTTTTAAATCTATTTCTTTATGAGCAACATTTAAATCTCCACAAACAACAACAGGTTTATTTTTTTCAAGATTTTGCATATATTTTCTAAATTCATCTTCCCAAATCATTCTATAATCAAGTCTTTCTAATTCTGTTTTTGAATTTGGAGTATATACTGTAATGAAATAAAAATCTTCAAATTCAAGAGTAATAACTCTTCCTTCTTTATCATGTTCTTCTATTCCAAGACCATAACTTACTGATAAAGGTTCTTTTTTAGTAAAGATTGCTGTTCCTGAATATCCTTTTTTTTCAGCATAGTTCCAGTATTGATAATATCCTTTTAAATCTAATTCAACTTGTCCTGCCTGTACTTTAGTTTCTTGAAGACAAAATATATCGGCATCTTCTCTGTCAAAAAAATCCATAAATCCTTTTGTAAGGCATGCTCTTATACCATTAACATTCCATGAAATAAATTTCATTATTTTCCTCCTAAAATTTATTAATTATTTTGAAAAAATTCTTTAAGATATAGTCCTACTCCTCCATCATCATTTGATACTGAAGTGATTTCTGGTATAATATCTTTTACAAAATCTTTTGCATTTTTCATAGCTACAGGATATCCAACTTCTGTAAGCATTGATAAATCATTTTCATTGTCTCCAAATGCTATTATTTCATCTGTTGCTATTCCCATATCATCAGCTATTATTCTAAGGGCATTTCCTTTTGAACATTTTTTACTTACAATGTCCATAACATTATCTCCTGAGCCAAATATATTTACTTCCTCTCCGTAATTATCTTCTACAAATTTTCTTAATTCTTTGAAGATTTCCTGACTTCCAAAGAATACTATTTTTTCAAAGTCAAAAGCTTTTAAATTATCAAGATTTTCATTTGAATGGAAAGTATACTTTGTATTACTTAACTTAGATTCAGTATAATATTCTGTATCAAGCTGAGAATAACATACATCATAGTTTGAAGTAGCACTATATTTAAGACCTAATTCTGTTCCTTTTTTTAATATTTCAAGACACATAATTTTATCCATTTTTTCTGAATAAATAAGTGTGTTTCCTTTAAATACTCTTGCCCCATTAAAGCATGAATAATATTTTATTTCTTTAATATCTCCTAAAAGTTCTTTTATACTAGGAAGATCTCTACCAGAAGAGGGAACAAATACAATTCCTTTTTCAATACAATTATTTACTATATCTTTATTTATTGTTGGAATTTTTTTCTCATTGTCTACAAAAGTTCCATCAAGATCTGTTGCTATTAATTTAACAGGTTTATCGTCTGTTACAACTCCATTTGCAAGATATTCTTTCATGTATCCTTGAATATACCCATAATATACTTCAGGTATAAAATTAAATATAGGTCTCATTCTATTCATTAGTTTTGATTTTGTAACATGAAATTTTCTCCATGTATGTGCATCTGAAGTTACATTTTGTATAAATCCCTGAAATCTGTCACAAGCATTTGCAAACTTTGCTTCTTTAGTTTTCCCCTCTTCAAATTCAAGCCATATATTCATAAGTTCTTCTTTTTGATCTTTAGGAAGTATTCCATATATTTTTTTTGCAGCATCAAGTTCATTTTTTTCTTTTTCTGCCTGAGAATATGTTCCATATGCTGGAGTATCCCCTGCTACAATTTCTACTATATCATGAACTAATATCATTTTAATAACTTTTAGCATATCTACTTCTTCATGATAATATTCTTTCAGAAGAACTGCACACATAGCCATATGCCAACTATGTTCTGCATCAGTTTCCTGTCTTTTTCCGTTTAAAACAAGTCCCTGACGAAGAATTCCTTTTATCTTATCTATTTCTAGAATAAATTCTATTTGTTTTTGCAATCTATTCATTGCCTATCCCTCCTGCTTTTTTACTATATATTATTTTAGCATATCTTAAAACAATATTCTATACTATGAGTAAATAGTATTTTTATTTTATGACAAGAAGAGTTTTATTTGATAGTTTCTGTTTTATAGTGTATACTTATGTATATAAGAATATACTTTAAAAGGAGAATACTATGAGTAATTATGTAAATCTAAAAGAAAAAGCTTATGAGCTTATTAAAAATAAAATAATTAATCTTGAATTTATGCCTGGAGATTACTTGGAAGAAAAAAAATTAAGTGAACTTCTTAATGTAAGCAGAACTCCAATAAGAGAAGCATTAGCTCGTCTTGAAGCTGAAATGTGGGTGTCAAATCTGCCTCGGAAAGGAATTTTTGTAACAAAAGTTGATGAAAATATGCTTAATAATATTTTTGAAGCTAGGAAATGTTTTGAGCCAGCTATTCTTGAAATGGCATTTAATAATCTTTCGTCAATTAAACTTAATATTTTTAGAGAAAGATTTGTTAACTACAATACTCTTCCTCAAGAAGAGAAAGATAAATTAGATAATGATTTTCACCTTTATATTTTAAATTCTGTAGATAATATTTTTGTTCAGTCAATGATGGTTACTACTTTTGAACATGTAGTAAGAGTAAGAAAACTTTCTTTTGATAAAAAATTGAATAAAAGAATAAGTGATTCTAATGATGAACATATTCAAGTAATAGATCTTATTCTTTCAGGAAAAAAAGCAGAAGCTGCAGAAGCATTTAAAAAACATATAGAAAATTCATATATTTATTATCTTGGACTTTTATTTTAGTATATTAAGTTAAAATTTATATAAAACAATAAAAAATCAGAGCATCTTTTTTACTCTGATTTTATTTTGGAAATAATTTTAAAAAATTTCATCATATTTTTGAAAATTATTATATTTTAAAGTACTTCTTACTTTTTTTACATATTCATGTCCCTCTTCTGAATATTTAAGAAGCCCTCCTGCAATTTCATAAGGTGATTTTCCTTCCCATATCATTTTTCTTGCATTTGAATAAGCAGATGAACGGGAAATAATAAGTGTTATATCTTCAACAGTATCTTTTAATGTATCATATTTTTTTAGATGAGGAGTAAAATCACCCCTTGATCCTTTGGCAGCTATCCTTGGTTCATTAGGATTTGTAGACCAGACTCCAAAAGCATTATTTCCTTCTCTGAAAAATCTTGAAGTTCCCCAAGCACTTTCTATAGCTCCTTGTGTTAAAATAAGAGAGGCTGGGTATACTATCATTTTAGATTCTAGTTCCTCCCACTTTCCATATTCTGTTTTATATTTTTTAAAAAGTTTTTCTGCATACTGTTTTTCATTTTCTGTAAGTTCTTTTTTAATTTTTAATTTTTTTACAATTTCTCTATTGTTAAGAACTTCTTGTTGTACTACTTCTATAGAAGGCAGAAGAAGCTTTATAAAAACATCTTTTCTTTTAACAGGAGAAAGATTTCTTAAATCAATATTAATATCTGAAAATACAAATAAACCATCTCTTTCCTTATAAATATCATCAAGACTATTTACAACAATTTTATCATATTTTACTTTAGTTATTGTTTTTGAAACAGAGAGAAAGTTATCAGCTTGATTTTTTAAATCTTTCTGACTTCCATAACTTATTATTGTAAACAGAAAAAAAATAAATAAAACCAAAAACATAAAAATATTTTTTTCAATCTTTTTTCTTTCTAACTTTTTAATTTTTATTACTTTCATAATTCAAATTCCTTTTTCTAATAGTATACATTTTAAATATAATTTTAGTTCTTATATCTTACACTAAAATGGTATTTTTTTCAAATATATTCTATAAATGAAAAAGAGTGTGATTTTAATTCACACTCTTTATTTCTATACATATATAAATCATTTTATTTTATAAACTACTAAATTCATTAGATATAAATATATTTTTATTTTTTAAATTTATTTATTTGCTCTGCTATCATTTCTGTTATTTCTTTAAGTTGCTCTTCTGTAAGGCTTTCATTAATCTTAATACTTGAAAATTTTATTCCATACTTTACATCAATAAGAGGTTTTTCCTCATTTGCCTTGATTCTTTTTAATTCTGCTCTCATTTCATCACGGGAAAAATCTTTTACTTTTAAAATATACTCTTCCATTTTTTCTTCAGGAAGATTTAAAGCTTTTATAAGTTTATTTATCTCTTCAGCCTTTGTAAGCTTTAGTTCATTTATATATCTTTTTACAGGAACAGGATAATTAAGACTTCCTTTTATTCTTTTTACCTGTCTTGAGCTCATATTGTATTCATCTCCAAGCTCTTCTATTGTAACTTTTCTTTTTTCACTGGCAACATGGAATCTGTAGGCAAGTTCAAGAATAGATAAATCTTCTCTATGTGTATTTTCATTAATCTGAAATACTTCAAGATCGTCTGCTGAATAATTTTCAGGAATAATAACAACTTTTCCATCAAAAGAGTAATCATCTCCATAATTAATATAACCAGTTTTGATTGCAGCTGTTCTTCTGTATCCTGAAATTATTCTATATTTTCCATTTTCTTTTTTTTGGATATAAACAGGATTTATAAGTCCAACTTCATAAATGCTTGAAGAAAGTCCTTCTATTCCTTCATCATCTTTTAATTCTTCAAAATTCTTTTCTCTTAAAATATATTTTTTATCACTTAAATCTATGTTATCTAAAATATCTTTTGTAAAATTTACAAGAGAAGCACCAGGAATATTTTCCATTTTTACACTGCTGTTTCCAAATGGATTACCAGTCATCATCTCTACATTTTCTGATACTTTTGCTCCAAGATTTTTATACTGATCTATTGACATATCTTTAAAAAAATCATTTTTTTTACTGCTCATTGTCATTCTCCTCTCTGGCTATTATTTCTTTAGTCAGATTAATATAATCTTTTGCACCATTAGATGCAGGATCATATGCAAAAATTGATTCATGTCTTGCTGGTGCTTCAGCAAGTTTTATATTTCTTCTTATTTTTGTATTCATAAGTTTATCTCCGAAAAATTCAGCTATCTTATCTAGCGCTGCTTTATCTAGATTTCTTCTGTTATCATACATTGTAGCAAACACACCTTTTAGAGTAAGCTCTTTATTCATTAAAAGATTTCTTCCCATTTCAATTGTCTGCATAAGCTGAGTTACACCTTCCATTGCATAATATTCTGTCTGAATAGGAACATAAATAGAATGAACCATAGCAAGAACACCTAAATTTAATTTTCCAAAACTTGGGGCACAGTCAAATACAACATAATCATATTTTGTAAAATCAAATTGTGATAATCTATTTTTTAATAAAAATTCTTTTCCTGGTAATTCAAGATATTCAAATTGTGATAATCTAAGGTCTGCTGGAATAATATCAATACCTTCTCTTGAAATTATAGCTTCTTCTGGAGAAATTTCTCCCTTAAGCATTTCATACACACTTGGCATTTCAGGTTCATAAGCTCCCAAACCTTTAGTAAAGTTTCCCTGAGGGTCAACATCAATAGCAAGAACTCTTTTATTTAATTTAGCAAGTCCTATAGAAACACTTTGAGCAGAAGTAGATTTTCCAACTCCTCCTTTTTGATTAAGAAATGCTATAAATTTAGTAGACATTCTTTTTGAAAAATATTCTCCTAAAGCTTCATTGATTATTGTAGATTCTTTTTCTCCTCTTTGCTTAGCAAGATTTTTAACATCTTTATCTTTATCTACTTCAAGCATTACATTTTTTCTAAATTTCTTACTTTTTAGTTCTTTTTTCTTTCCTTCCATTGTCTCCTCCTCAGTTTGTATTTAAAAATAGAAATTTTATTGTACAATATATTTATACTCCAATAAGTGTGTAATGTCAACTTATTTTTTCATAAAAAGTGTGTATAAATTTTATTTCTATTTTAAAAATACTTACATTTTAAAAATAAATATCGTATAATATGCATATACTGCAAAGAGGATGTGTATGAATTTATGAAATATGCTGTTGGTTATATAAGAGTTTCCAGTGAACGGCAAGTAAAAGAAGGACAGGGGCTGGAAATCCAAGAAAAATCAATTAGGAAATATTGCAAAGAAAATAATATTGAACTTATAAATATATTTTCTGATGAAGGAATAAGTGGGGCTGAAAGCTTAGATAAAAGAGAAGGACTTGCTCAGGCAATTGAACAAATAAAATCTTTATCAAAAACAAATAAACCTGTTGATTACCTTATAGCACAAAAACTTGACAGGGTTGCTAGAAATACTATGCTTCTTGGATATCTTGAATTTGAATTAACAAGAGTCAAATGTTCTATAATATCTTCAGAACAAAAATTTGAAGATACACCAAATGGTGGACTAATGAAAGATATAATAGTTGCTTTTGCATCTTTTGAAAAAAAGATGATAAATATGAGAACAAATTCTGGTAAAAAAAATAAGCTCAGTAAAAAACTGCATACTTCTGGAAATATTCCAATAGGATATAAAAGTGATGGAGAAAATATTGTAATAAACGAAGATGAAAGACCTATTATTCAATTTATTTTTCATGAAAGAATCACTGGTCAGTCATACAGAAGTATATCTAATGATTTAAAAAAAATCTTTAATATTGCCCTTTCTTACAGCTCCATAAAATATATTTTAGAAAATACAATATATATGGGGAAATTTAGACAAGAAAACACATATATAGATGTACCTAATATCATAAGTACATCTTCTTTTTACAGAGCAAGAAAAATAGGAAAAAAATAAATTAAGTTTTGAACAGGGGATGAGTTATTAAATGTTTGATGTTTTTTTTAGTGAATTTAATTTACAGACATTTTTATTTTTGTCTGCTGCCTGCTTTGCAGCATCTTTTATAGATGCAATAGCAGGTGGAGGAGGGCTTATAAGTGTTCCTGCCTTTGTTGCTTCAGGACTTCCCATACATGTTGCAATGGGATCAAATAAAATGGCTGCAAGTTTTTCAACTTTAGGAAGTGCTGTGAAATATTTCACATCAGGAAAAATTAATTTTTCTCTTATGAAATATCCTATGATTTTAGGGGCTATCGGAGCTGTTTTAGGAGCTTGTGTAGTATCTAATACTAGTGAGGAAATACTTGAACCTCTTATTTTTATAATGTTGCTTGCTGTTATTATTTATACTTTTGCAAATAAAAATATGGGAATAAAAGATGAGTTTCAAGGAGCAACATTAAAAAATACAATTTTTGGAAGTATTATGTCTTTTATTGTATGTTTTTATATAGGTTTCTTTGGGCCAGGAGGAGGTTCATTTCTTTTATTTGGACTATTAAAAGTTTATAAATTTGATTTTATAAGAGCTTCTGGAAATGCAAAAGTTCTTAATCTTATAGCAAACCTTGCAGGACTTGTAGCATTTATATATTATGGAAATGTTTCATATCTTTATTCTATTCTTGTTGGAGTTGTAATGTATATAGGAGCTCAATGTGGAGCAAAATATGCAATAAAAAAAGGATCAAAATTTATAAGACCATTTTTCCTTATTGTTTCACTTATTACGATAGCCAAAATGGCCGTAGAAAAATTTTTATAATATAAAACTAAACGGAACTGAAAAAATATCAAGTTCCGTTTATATTTTTATTTCAAAAATTTTTTATACTCTTTTTTTGTAAACTTAGGATTACCATGCTTATATTTAAATGTATGATTCTTATTAACTACTTTAATATCTACTTTTATAAGCCCTTCTCCTGTATTTGCTATTTCATCAAATGCTTTTTTGCTTAAATCAATATCTCTACCATATTTCTTACTGAAAGATCCTCTGTCTGTCACTACAACTATAACTGATTTATTATTTTCTTTATTTGTAACCTTTAAAACTGTGCCAAAGGGATAACTATTAGATGCACATGTCAGCTGTTTAGAACTATAAATATAACCACTGGCTGTAGGTTTTCCTTCAAATCCTTTTCCATACCAGCTGGCTGTTTTAGCGAAAATAATTTGAGAAATAAAAAACATAAATAAAAAACCTTTTTTCATATTCATTCTCCTCATTATAACTTTTCATATATACTTTATAATAATCATATCATAAAATATAGTTTTTTAGAATAAATTATTTTAAATATATTTATTTTTTATAGGACTTTAATAATAGAAGTTAAAATTTTTTATTGACTTTTCATTTTTAAAATGTTATAACTCTCCTATAAAAGATATCTTTTATATTAATTAATATGCCCTTAACATTTTTTATATTATATTAAAAGGAGACCGGCTGATTTTCAGTCGGTCTCTTTCTAAATTCCCATTAAATATTTTTTAAATTTCTTATATGCTCTACTGCTTTTAAAATTCTTTCAAGCCCATCTTGAACTTTTTTTATTGAGCATGCCACATTAAATCTTAAGAAGTATCTTCCTTCTTCTCCATAAGTAAGACCTGGCATAACAGCAACTTTACCTATATCTATCAAATATCTCTGGAATTCCTCACTTGGCAAATCAAGTTCTGAAAAATCAATCCATGCAAAGTATGAACCTTGAGGAACTTCACATTTTAATTCAGGAATATTTTTCTGAAGATACTCTTTTGTAAATCTAATATTATTTTCAGTATATTTTACAAGCTCGTCAACCCAGTATTCACATTTATTATATGCTGTAATAGTTGCAATGACAGCTAATATAGATGGTGAAGAAAGAGCATCTCTATTTTTTAAAATTCTTAAAAACTCTTCTCTACCTTTTTCAGATGGAATAAAAAGATAAGAACCTGTAAATGCTGGAATATTAAATGTTTTTGAAGCAGAAGTACATAGAATCATATTCTCAAGATACTCTCCTCCAAGAGAAAGTATTGGAATATGTTTTCCATTATAAACTATATCCATATGAATCTCGTCAGATATTATAAAAACATTTTTCTTTCTGCATATATCAATCATTCTTTTCAATTCTTCTTCAGTCCATACTTTTCCTACAGGATTATGAGGACTGCACAAAAGAAATACTTTAGCTTCGTCACATTTTTTTTCAAAATCTTCAAAATCAACTTCATATCTTCCATTTATATTTTTTAAAGGAGAAGATATTAATTTTCTTTCATTTCCTTCTATCATTTTGAAAAATCCATCATATCCGGGAGTATTTATAAGAACTCCATCACCTTTTTCTGTCTTCATTTCTATGAATTTAGATACAGAATAAATTACACTTGGACTATAAACTATCCACTCTTTATCAGGAATATAATTAAATCTTTTTTCATACCATCCTGTTACAGCATTTTTAAAATCATCATGATTCCATCTGCTGTATCCAAATATTTTATGGTTGATTCTTTTTATAAGAGCCTCAGCTATCTCATCTGGAGATTCTAAATCCATATCTGATATTGTAAAAGGAAGAAGATCTTCTTTTCCAAACCTATCTTTTATATAATCCCACTGTGTACAGTATGTCCCTCTTCTGTCTTTTATATCATCAAAATTCATATTCTCACCTTATTACATTTTACTCATTAGTTTTTCTAATTTATTTTTAACAACATTAACTTGAGGTCCTATTATTACTTGAAGATTTGTTTTATCAAGTTTTACAACTGCAACTGCACCAGTATCTTTAATTTCTTTTTCATCTACTAATGACATATCTTTTACAACTAATCTTAATCTTGTTAAACAGTTGTCAAGAGAAACAATATTGTCTTTTCCTCCTAATGCTTTAAGAAGTTTTTCTTCGTCATATCCTCCAAGTTTAGCATCTTTTCCTTCAGCCATTACTTCTCTTCCAGGAGTTTTTAAGTTAAATTTAGTTATTGCCCATTTAAATACAAAATAGTATATTATAAACCATACAATTCCAACTGCTATTACTAAATACCATTTTGTTTTTGTTCCTTGTAAAACTCCGAATACTAAGAAATCTATTATATTTCCATCTGTATTACCTATAGCTACTTTTAAAATTCCCATTACCATAAATCCAAGTCCAACCATAATACAATGGAATAAGTAAAGAGCTGGAGCAAGGAATAAGAATATAAATTCAAGTGGTTCTGTTATTCCACCAACTGCACAAGCAACTACTCCTGATATTAAAAGTCCTTTTATTTTTCTTTTATTCTCAGGTCTTGCTGTAGTGTACATTGCAAGAGCTGCTGCTGGAAGACCAAACATGTATACTGGCATTTTTCCTTGTGATAAAAACTTAGTTACATTTGGATCAAATATTCCATTTGCAAATTGTTTATAGAATATTGTAAGAGCACCTGAAACTGTTTCTCCATTTACAACTGCATCTCCACCTGCTGATGTAAATCTAATCATTGCAACAAGAATATGATGTAATCCAAACGGTCTTAAAAGTCCTTCTCCTGCACCAAAAAGGAATGGTCCAAATGGCCCTGACTTACTAATAACATGTCCTATTCCTATTATCATACGGTTGAAGAAAGGCCATATAAAAGGAATTAAAAGACTTACCACACCAACAATAACTGCTGTTGCTAAAGGAACAAATCTTGAACCTGTCCAGAATCCTAAGAAATCTGGAAGAGAAATTGTACGGTATTTTTCATGTATTTTATATACAATAATACCTATTATAAGTCCTCCAATAACTCCTGTATCAATACTTTGAATTCCCATAACCATAGCTTGTCCTGCTTCTTTCATATTTTCAGGAGAAGCTAAAGTTCCTGTAGTTTTTAATAAAAAGTTTACAGCAAGATGAGATATTGTAAATCCTACATATCCAGAAAATGCTGCTACTCCTTTGTCTTCTTTTGCAAGTCCTAAAGGAATTGCTATTGCAAACATTACAGGAAGATTTGAAAATGCAAATGAACCTATTGTTGCCATAAAATTAAAGAAGGCATTTAATATAGGATTTTTTAAAAACGGAAGAATTTCTGCTGTAACAGAACTTGCAAAAGAACTTCCTACTCCTAACATAATACCACAAGCTGCCAGTAAAGACACAGGCAGTACAAATGTTTTTCCTAATCCTTGGAAAAACTCCCAAAAGCTAACTTTTTTCGCCATGTATATCCCTCCATTACATATATTATTTTAACTTGATATTATTATATAATATTCAAAATGTAATGTTAATATACATACTTTTTCATATTTTTTTGAAAAAAAGTTTAACTGTTTTTGTATCTCTATATTGATTTTAATATTATTTCCAATGCTTCATCATTACTTTCAGCTATAATAAGATTTTTTAAAAAAATTTTTTTCTCAGATAAATCCATTAACTCTGAAATTATTTTTAAATATTCTCTTTTATTTTTTATTGACAAAACAAATAAAACATATCCTTTTTCTCCTTCTTCCACTTTTATTCCATTTTTAGAAATTACTACTGAAAGACCTTCTTTTAAATAATCTTCATTATCTGTATTGTAGCAAAAAAGTATCCCTTTCTCTATGAACATATATCTTCCATAATTTCCTGCCAAATCTTTTAATTTTACAAACATTCTGTCTTTTGCACAGCCATCTTTTACAAGAAGATTTATCCCAATTTTGACTGCTTCTGTAAATTTTAATTCTTCTTCTGTCAAGTATATTCTGTTTATCTTTAAAAGTTCAGGCAAAATATTTTCATTTTTACAATTTATATCATCTTCTATAAGAATATCAAATTTCTCTCTTATTTCTTCTGTTATATTTTCCATATTCGCTTCAAGTGAATTTTTCTTAATTATTTCTGTCAATTCTTTTAAAGAAATTTTTTTTATATTATCATAATGAAGATAAGATTCAATACATTCTGCTATATATACTGTTTCTTCATCTCTTAAGGGTTCTAAAAGATATTTATTATTTTCTGAAACAGCCTTTTTCACTTTTTCAAATATCTTTTCATCTATTTTTATTTTTCTTGCTTCTAAATTCTTATATAATTTAAAATTATTTTTTATTCTATAAATAGCAGGAATTAAATATTTAAGAAGTTTTTCTGTAAGTTCTCTGCTCGTTGAAAATTTTTTATTCATATCTTTTTCAAGAGCTCTCAATAATCTATTAATAAACTTTTCTGCAATAAAAAAATTTTCATAGAAATAGTTTACATACTGACCACTTAAAAAATATTCTAAAAGATGCAACATTTCATATTCAAGTTTTATATCAATAATTTTATCAAGAACTTTTTGAATAATTTTATACTCATCTAAGGTTTTTAAAAATTCACTATTTATTTTCCTATTTATAATATATTTATTTGACATTCTTTCAATAGTTACTGTAAGATACAAAGTTATGATATTTTTAAACTGTTCAGGAAATTCTGTACCAAACTTTTCTTCTATTTCATATATTGATTCAGGTATATTTTTCTCATAATATTTATTTATATATTTTTCTATTATTTGACTCTCAATTTTTTCATTAAGATATTTTTTAGAAAATATGAAAATTTCTTTATCCTTTACTTCAATATAGTCTAATAATTTTAAAAGTTTTAAGTGTCTTAATTTTTTCTCATTTCCTGATATCTCTATTTTATTGCCATCTCTTAAAAAATAAAGTTCAAAATATGAGATTTGCTTTTCAACATTTTTTAAATCTTTTTTTATTGTTGTTCTGCTTACATTTAAAAACAACTCTATCTCTTTCAAAGTAACATTTTCTTCAAAAAGATATTTAGTAAGAATATAACTTTCTCTTTCTTCCTGAGAAAAAGTGTAAGTAACCATATCAAGATTTTTAATAAGAAAGTTAAGATTTTTTTCATCTGTACTAAAAACAAGGCTTCCTTTTTTTATTTCTATCTCATCAAGATTTTCTTTTCTAAGATAAAAATTTATATTATCAATACTGTATCTTATATTCCTTTCACTTACAGAATATTTTTCTGCAAAGTATTTTAAAGGTAAAATTTTTCCATTTATTTCTTCTAATAAATCTATATCTTTTCTATTTAGTCCCATTTTACCTCCAATCTAGCAAAATAAAATAATCTATCCTATACTTCCATAACAAAATCCTAATATAAGTATTATAATTACGCCAGGAGTGAAAATATATTTTCCTACATTTAATACAAAAGCTCCTATTTTATATTTAGATCCTTCATTAATTTCATTTATAACTTTTTCTTTTCCTACAAAAAAGAAATAAAATCCAAGTACAAATACTGCTCCTAAGGGAATCATATATACAGACATTATATCTGCAAATTTCCCAAAAAGATTCATATTAATATCAAGAGGTATACCTATTAATAATAAAACGCTTCCTACAATAAAGCTTGCCTTCTTCCTTGAAAGATTAAATTTTTCCATTATAGCTTCTACAGGAACTTCTAATTGATTTACAGCAGAAGAGACAGCTGCAAATATTATACTTAAGAAAAATACCGTTCCTAAAATTTTTCCTCCTGTCATTTGTGAGAAAACAGCAGGTATTGTTATAAATAAAAGGCTTGGTCCTGCATCTGGTTTAAATCCAAAAGCAAATGCTGCTGGTATTATTATAAACCCAGCAAGTAAAGCTGCGCAAGTATCTAATATACATGTATGAAAAACACTAGCTGGAATATCAATATCTTTATCTAAATAACTTCCATATACAAGAAGAGCTGATCCACTTAACCCTACAGTAAAAAATGCCTGCCCTAAGGCCATAATCCATGTAACAGGTTTTGCAAGCAACTCCCATCTTGGAACTAAAAGGTATTTTACTCCTTCTGCTGCTCCTGGAAGAGAAAGTGATTTAAATACTAAACCTATAAATATCATAAACATAAGAGGCATAATAATTTTATTAAGTTTCTCTATTCCTTTTACAACACCAAAAGATATTACAACTATACTTAAAATTGCTGCTGTTATATGCCATACTATAGAACTGCTACTCCCTGCAAAATTATTAAAATATTCACCATAATTAATGCTATTCATATCTGTTGTAAGATACATTATAAAATATTTTATTACCCATCCAAAAACAATTACATAAAAAGTAAATATTCCTGAAACAGAAATAACTGGCACCCAAGATATAACTGAACTAAAAGGTATATTTTTCTTTTTCATAAGTTCCCCTACACCAAGAACTCCTTTTTTCATCATTCTTCCAAATGATATTTCTGAAATCAATCCTACAAATGAAAATAATATTACAAATATAAAATAAGGAATAAGAAAAGCTCCTCCACCAAATGTTCCAAGTTTCCAAGAAAAAAGCCAAATATTTCCCAGTCCTATTGCTGCTCCTACACATGATAAAATAAACCCTATTCTGTTACTGAACTTTTCTCTTTTCTCTTTCAAAACAACACACCTCCAAATAAAAAAATCCACAGATGTATCTGTGGATTACAAACTATTTTTATAAATTTCTACTCCTCTAAATACACATTCATCTTATTTTTATTTCTTAAACATAAAATGAGTCTGTATCTTTAAAAGATTACAAACTCTGCTTAAGAACTCCACCAATGTGATAAAGATGTATTATTTATATTTTTATTAAATTGATAAAACTTTTTCATAAATAACACACCTCCAATTTTTAGTCATAAAAATTTATATTCATTATGATATCATTGAGAGAAAAAAAATACAAGCATTTTTTTAATTACATTCATATTTTTTATTTTTTTACTTAATATAAAAATCATTAATAATTATTAAAAACTTTTATTGACGAAATTAATGGATTATGTTAAAATTCATTAGGTTATTTTTAATATATCTGTGTATACTTAAGTATTTTTTCAATAAAAAATTGAAAATCACAGCAACTTAAAAATTAAAATAAATTTATCTAGGGGGTAAAGATGAAAAACTTGAAATTAATTCACAAAGTTTTCATTGGTTTGGTTTTAGGTATTCTTGTAGGAGCTTTATTATATCCTATGAAAGAACAACCTTTTGTAAGCAAATATGTTATTGGATTTTTATTTGAACTTCTTGGACAAGGTTTCTTAAGACTTGTTAAGATGATCATTGTTCCTCTTGTATTTGCATCTCTTGTTACAGGTACAGCTGCAATGAATGATGTTAAAAAACTTGGAAGAATTGGAATAAAAACATTACTTTTCTTCATGGCTACTACAGCTCTTGGAATTATTGCTGCAATAATGGGAGCAAATATTTTAAAACCTGGTGTAGGAGTTGCTCTTGAAAATGTTCAGCAATCTCAATTTGTAGCAAAACAAGCTGATTCTTTTGTAAAAGTTCTGCTTAATATCATTCCTACAAATCCATTTGATGCTCTTGTGAAAGGAGAAATGCTTCAAGTTATATTCTTTGCTATAATGACTGGGGTTGTTATAACTCTTCTTGGAGACAAGGCTAAAAGACTTCAAGGTCTTTTTGAAGAAGCTAATGAATTAATGCTAAGAATGGTTAGTATTATAATGGAACTTGCTCCATTTGGAATATTTGGTCTTATTGGTAAAACATTCATAACTCTTGGATGGGCTGCTATGAAACCTCTTGCTTCATTTATAATAGTTACATATATACTTCTTATTTTCCATGGACTTGTTGTGTATCAAATACTTCTTCGTATTTATGCAAAAGAAAACCCTATAGTTTTCTTAAAGAAAATACTTGCTCCTATGACTCTTGCATTCTCTACATCAAGCAGTGCTGCATGTATTCCTCTTGCACTTAAAACATTAAAAGAAGAATTTAATGTTGAAGATAAAATATCTTCATTTACTATTCCTCTTGGAACAACTATAAATATGGACGGAACAGCTATTATGCAAGGAGTTGCTACTGTTTTCATTGCTCAACTTTACAATATTCATCTTACTACAAATGATTATTTTATGGTTGTTTTAACAGCAGTTTTAGCTTCAATAGGTACAGCTGGAGTTCCAGGTGTTGGAACAATCATGCTTTCTATGGTTCTTGCACAAGTAGGACTTCCTCTTGAAGGTATAGGACTTATCCTTGCTGTTGATAGAATTGTTGATATGGGAAGAACAACAGTAAATGTTATTGGAAACTTAGTATGTTCTGTTGTTATTGACAGAATTGAAAAAAGAACTGAAGAAAAAGAAAAAAGAAAAGCTGCTTAAGAATTATAAAATAATAGCTTTTGAAAATTGAAAAAAGAAAAAAAATATGCTATAATAATTCAGTAAATAATATTGGAGATGAGGCTCTCCATGGAATTAATCTTAATTTCAAAATGCTTTTCTTAATTTATAATTAAAAAAAGATGATAGCTTCTGCAGGTGTAATTTTTATATTTGCAGGAGCTTATTTTTTAATTTTAGGAGGATTTTTTATGCTTTTTAGTTTCGCTGTTTTTATTCTGACCGCTATGCTTCTAGCAAAAGGATTTGAAAAACTTCATATGCCCCCTCTTCTTGGAATGCTTTTTACAGGAATTCTTTTAGGATCTTATTCTAAAGATTATTTTGTAACTGAAAAAGGACTTACATTTTTAAATAGTTTTTTCATTTCTGACAAAATTCTTGATGTTTCTAATGAATTAAGAACTCTTGGACTTATTATTATCTTAATTAGAGCTGGACTTGGAATTGATAAAGAAGTTCTTAAAAAAATAGGAAAAACTGCTGTAAAAATGGCATCTCTTCCATGTCTTTTTGAAGGATTTACAGTAATGTTTGCAACTCATTTTATCCTTGGGTACTCTCTTCCTGTAGCTGGATGTCTTGGTTTTATTCTAGCAGCTGTTTCTCCTGCTGTTATTGTTCCTGAAATGCTTTCTTTAAAAGAAAAGGGACTTGGAAAAGAAAAAGAAATTCCTACTATAATTTTAGCAGGAGCTTCTATAGATGATGTTTTCGCTATCACACTTTTCACTGCTTTTCTTGGAATGTCTTTAGGACAAGAAATAAATATCTTTCAGGAAATTTTAAAAATACCTGTAAGTATTTTATCCGGTCTTTTACTTGGACTTGCTGCAGGATACATACTTTATCTTTTATTTAAATTTTTCCATATAAGAGATACTAGAAAAGCTCTTATTTTCATGACTGCTGCCATTATGCTTCACCATGTAGAAGAAATGAATATCTTTCCTATTGCAAGTCTTCTAGGAATTATGAGTATGGGATTTATTATTCTTGCTAAAGACAATTCTCTTGCAAAAAGAATAGCATTGAAATTTAATAAAATATGGGTTTTTGGAGAAATTCTTCTTTTTGTTCTTATAGGAGCTGCTGTAAATATTCGGGTTATTTTTGAATCAGGTCATATTGGAGTTCTTATTGTTTTAATTGGTCTTATAGGAAGACTTATTGGAGTCACAACGGCTCTTTATAACTCAAATCTTAATACTAAAGAAAAGCTTTTCTGTGGAATATCATATATTCCTAAAGCAACTGTTCAAGCTGCCACTGCTGGTATCCCACTTGCTGCAGGAGTCCCTCACGGAGATACAATTCTTGCTATAGGAGTCCTTGCTATAATAATAACAGTTCCTATAGGAGTTACTGGAATAAGACTTGGCAGAGATACCCTTTTATAATTTTTTAAAATTCTCAAATATAAAAATAAAATTTGGAGCTGTTGCATTTTCTAATTTATAAAAATAAAATTTTAGAATATTGAAAATATTTTCATAAGATAAAATTTTATTTTTATAGATTTGCAACAGCCCCTTCTATTTTGTTATCTTAATAATATCATTATTTATTTTCTAAAGTTTCTTTCATAAATACTTCCTGAGAATTTATATTCTCTTCATTTTCTTTAGGAAGCAATCTTATATATTTCTTATCATTTTGAAGTCTTCTTGCTTTAATATTATCTCTCATAATTACATCAAGAATATGTTCTATTTTTTCTTTATTTTCCTCTGAAGTAATAGGACATGAGATTTCAACTCTATGCTCTGTATTTCTTGTCATCATATCACCTGAAGAAATATATATTTTTCTCTCTTCTTTCATACCAAAAGCATAGATTCTTGAATGCTCAAGAAAGCGTCCTACAATACTTATTACTTTTATATTTTCAGTTTTTCCTATTACTTCTGGAATAAGACAGCATATTCCTCTCACAATAAGAGTCACTTGAACTCCTTTTTCAGAAGCTCTTACAAGGGCTTTTATAATATCTTTATCTGTAAAAGAGTTACATTTTATTATTACAGTTCCTGTCTTTCCTTCTTCACATTTTTTTATTTCCTCTTCAATAGAAGCAATTATATTATTTTTAAATCCTACAGGAGCAATCCATAATTTTTTATATACTCCTGAAAGATTTCCTATTGCCATATTCTTAAAAAATTTATCAGCATCTATACCTATTTCTTCATCAGATGTCATAAAAGAAAGATCTGTATAGATTTTTGCTGTTTTTTCATTATAATTTCCTGTTCCTATCTGAGTTATATATTTAAATTCATTCTCATCTTTATATGTTATAAGGCAAATTTTAGAGTGAACCTTAAATTTATCTGTTCCATATATAACTCTGCATCCTGCTTCTTCTAATTTTTGGGCCCATTCAATATTATTTTCTTCATCAAATCTTGCCCTTAGCTCCATTAACACTGTAACTTCTTTTCCATTTTCAGCTGCATTTATAAGATAACTAGCTAATTTAGATTCTTTTGAAATACGGTATAAAGTCATTTTTATTGCTTTTACCTTGGAGTTATTTGAAGCTTCTTTTATAAGATTTAAAAAAGGTTTCATACTTTCAAAAGGAAAATGAAGTAATCTGTCTTTTTTTAAAATTTCTTCTATCATATTTTCTGTCTCTATAGTTTGAATTGGTGTAAAAGGAGTATAAGTAAGTTTTTCCTTTACATCTGCAGGAATAAAATTTTCTAAAGAAAAGCAATATATTGTGTCCAATGGAGTTTCTGAAATAAATAGCTGTTCTTTATTTAAATTTAATTTTTCCATAAAATATTTATTAAAATCTTTATTCATTTTCTTTTGCATTTCAATTCTTACTGGAGAAAGTTTTGAACGATTTTTTATAAGCTTTTTCATATGTTGTCTGTAATCTGTTGAATCATCATAGATTTCTAAGTCTGTATCTATATCTGCATTTCTTGTAATACACATTACAGTACTATCTATAAATTTATACATTGAAAAAATATCCTGTGCAAAATAGAGAATAATATCTTCTAATAAAAGAAAAGTATTTTTTTCTTTATCAAGAACAATTATTCTGTCAATACCTTCAGGTACAGGTATAATTCCTATAAGTTTATTTTTTTTATTTTCCAAATGAACTGCAATATGTAATTTCTTATTTTGTATAAATGGAAATGGATGCCATACATCTATAATTTGAGGAGATAAAATCGGAAGTATATTTCTTTTAAAATATTTTTCTATTTTTTTTATCTTATTTTCATCAAGATTTGACATTTTTTCAAAATTTATATTATTTTCTCTTAAAGAGACATCTAACTTTTTAAAAACATAATCACGAAGTCTGTAAAGAGTTTCTGTATTTTTATAAATTTCTAAAAGTTGTTCTTTAGCACTCATTCCTGTTTTATCATCTGAATAATCAGGAATATATTTCATATAATCATTAAGAGTACCAACTCTTACCATAAAAAATTCATCAAGGTTTGTTGTAAAAATTGAAATAAATTTAAGTCTCTCAAGAAGAGGGGTAGTTTCACAGTCTGCTTCTTCTAAAACCCTTTCATTAAATTTTAACCACGAAAGTTCACGATTGTCTATATAATCATATTTATTTTTAATTTTCATTATTTTCCGCCTTATTATTTATTTTACTTAAAATTCTATCTATAAAATATCCTTCTCTTATGCCATTTTTGCTTATATTTATTATTTCACAACCAAATCTTTTTACTACTTCATTTAAAATTACAAGTCCACCTGCAAGAGAAAAAATACGCTCAGGATTTATTTTATATATAGGTTTATATTCTTTAGGATCAGAACTTCTAAGTTTATTTACAATATCTTTAACATTTTCTTTATTAAAAGATTTTTCCTCAGAAGAAATTCTAAATAATTCTTTTGCTATCTCAAGAGCTGCCCTTGAAGTTCCTCCAACTGCATACATTGTTTCATAATCACTTTCAAAATCCCATTGAAGTTCATCTATTGCTTTGTTTATAATTTTTCTCATTTTTCTTATTTCTCTGTCTGTTGGAATAATTCCTTTTGTTGATTTATTTTGAAGATTTAAAGCCCCTATAGGTATACTTGCTAGCCTTTTTATTTCACCATTTTCAAATAAGACAAGCTCTGTACTTCCTCCTCCAATATCTATAAGAACACCTCTTGTTAATTCAGAACCATTTTTTACACCTATAAAATCAAGTCTTGCTTCTTCATCACCAAAAAGTATTTCAGGAACAATTCCTGTTCTTTCTTTTATCTCATTTAAAACTATTTCTCTATTATTAATATTTCTAAGAGAAGCTGTTGCAAATACAGAATATTTTTCTATTTTTTGTTCCTCTAAAATTGCTTTATATCTATTTAAAGCCATACAAGCTCTCACAACACCAATTTCTGTAAGGCCACCATCTTTTATACAAGATGCTAGACCTGCTATTGTTTTTTTGTTCTGAACAAGTCTTATTTTTCCCTCTTCATATCTAAATACAGATAATCTTATTGTATTAGATCCCAAATCTATTACACCATAATCCATAACACACATTCCTCCTCATACTTTTTAATATATGATAAAATCAATGTGTAATAAGAGCATATAACTTTTGTAAAGATAGTGTAAAAAAAATAAAAAATTGATAAAATTAAAAGGATTAACTTCTATAAATATAGAAATCAATCCTCGTATAATATTTATATAATAATTTCGTATAATATTTATATAATAATTTTTTAATTATTAAGCTATTTTAAATTTTATGTAATATACTGTTATTAGATACTGTGGATTAGTGTATCACCCCTACCACTTTGATGGTTTTAAAAAGGCTCTAACCACAGGCTCTTTATTCATTTGTTAATTAGTTAGATACCACATGAT